>Ga0335069_10008160_pt1 | contig 15031 bp, 15 predicted proteins | sample Lox_Sample_11_FD_206714 | JGI IMG/M metagenome (GOLD analysis project Ga0335069, IMG submission 206714) | Soil microbial communities from Loxahatchee National Wildlife Refuge, Florida, United States - Lox_Sample_1.1 | ecosystem: Environmental > Terrestrial > Soil > Wetlands | place: USA... | reverse complement strand
CCGACGAAGATGTCGCTGACCCCGGCGGCGGCGAACGCCTCGGCCTCACCGACCGTGGCCACCGTGATGCCCGCCGCGCCCAGGGCCAGCTGGCGGCGCGCTATCTCCGCGGATTTGTGCGTCTTGACGTGCGGCCGGAGGATCATCCCCCGGTGCGCGGCGCTGTCCGCCATCGCGCGCAGGTTGGCGTCGAGCGCGCCGGTGTCCACCACGACGGCCGGGGTCACCACCGCGTCCGGCGGCAGCCGCCAGCGGCTGGCCACCCCGGCGCTCAGGACGGCCGGGCCGCGGAACCGCCGGCCACCTCGTAGGACCACAGCTCGCTGGCGATGCCGACCGGCCCGGCCGCCGGCCCGGCCTGCTCACCAGCTGGCCCAGGGTGCCCGCCGGCTGCCCCACCGGACCCGCGGTGGCCGTGCCCGAACTTGGGGGAGTTCAGCCAGGCCAGGAAGCTGTCCTCGTCCCGCCACCGGGTCACCACCAGCCAGGTGGTCCGCTCATCGGTGGGCTTGAGCAGCTCGAATCCCTCGAAGCCGTCCTGGTCATCCACCGCGCCGGCCCGGGCGGCGAACCGGCGGGCCAGCTCGTCGCCGCTGTCCGCCGGCACGGTAATCGCGTTGATCTTGATCACGGTCATATGCCCGATGATGCCAGCCAGTGCCCGGCCCGCCGGCGCCCACCCGCTGACGGCCACCCGCCGCTGGCCAACTGCGCGTAACCAGGCGGGCTTATCTTGGCCGCCATGGCACGAACCCGGCTGTACCGGCACGGCGAACTGGCCGACGAAGACTTCCCGATCAGCAAGGTGTCCGACTACCTGGGAGACCCGGCCGCCGTGGTCTGGTTCGACCTGTGCGACCCGGACGCCGCCGAACTGGCCTCGATCAGCAGTGAGCTGGGCCTGCACCCGCCGCGATCATCGCGGTGCCGACCGCGGTGACCGGTTTTTACGGGCAGAATGTGCCCTATCCCGGTTTCGGGCATACTGCGGGTTTCATCATTTCCACCGCCATCATGGTCGTGCTGTCCGTGGGGCTGTACGTCGCGTTCCGCCGTAAGGACTGGATCTGAGCCAGCCGCGATCAGCGGGCCAGGATCCAGGGCGCGGGCCCGGAACCGGCTGACCCGGGCATCCGTTCCCTAATGGCGGGCATTGTCACAGGCGGGCACTGGCGAAGTAGGGAGCGGGGAGTTGCGCATTCCAGGATGGGCACGGGGGGCGGCAGGGCCGGGGGGCACGGCATCGTCCGGGGACTCAGCCCCAGCTGCGGACACGGCGTCATCCGGAGATACCACAGCGGAACAGGCGGCGGCGCCCGCCGCAGCCGCACCGGGCGCCGCCGACGCAGCGGCCACCCCAGCCCCCGCAGCCACCGCGGGGGGCATCAGCCGGGTCAAGATCGCCGGGCTGGCCGCTGCCGTGATCGGCGTGCTGGCCGTGGCCGGCGTGGTGGCCATCACGCTCAGCGGGGCGAAGGCGTCCGGCCGGACCACCAGTACCGCGGCGGGCCAGCCCGCACACGCGGCCAGCCCGGCCACACCGCTCCAGGTGCTCTCGGTCACCCAGGGCGGCGCGACCACCCGCACCGACGGCGCCGACCCGGTCCAGGTGAGGCTGTCCACGCCGCTGGCCGCCACCTCGCCCATGCCGGTGATCCGCCCGGCCGTGTCCGGGACCTGGAAGCGGGCCGGTGACACGCTCACCTTCACCCCGGCCTTCCCGTTCGAGCCGGGCACCGCGGTCCGGGTCCGCTTCCCGGGCGGCCAGCTCGGCCTGCGCTCCGCGGCCGGCGGCCTGCTGGCCAGCCCGGTGGTGGATCACCTGAGCACCAAGGGCTGGTCTGACCTGCGGCTCAAGCAGCTGCTGGCCCAGCTCGGCTACCTGCCGCTGAGCTGGACGGCGCAGGATCCCACCGCGTTCCAGCCGGACAACATGGCCACCGAGCTGGCCGCCGAGTACGCCCCGCCCGCGGGCAGCTTCAGCTGGCAGCAGGGCTACCCGAAGATCCTCACCACGTTCTGGGGCGGCCCGTCCAGCCTGATCATGGACGGCGCCATCCGGGCGTTCCAGTCCAACGAGGGGCTGACCATGACCGGGGTGATGACCGGCAGCGTGTGGCATGACCTGCTCAGGGCGGCGGCCAAGGGGCAGACCAACCCGAACGGCTACAGCTACGCGCTGGCCAGCAAGGCCATGCCGGAGACGCTGACCGTGTGGCACAACGGCCACGTGGTCATGCACACCCTGGCCAACACCGGCATCCCGGCCGCACCCACCGCGGACGGCACCAACCCGGTGTACCTGCGCTACCGCTTCCAGATCATGCGCGGCACCAACCCGGACGGGTCCAAGTACGCCGACCCGGTGTCCTGGGTGTCCTACTTCAGCGCCGGCGAAGCGGTGCACTACTTCCCGCGGGGCTCCTACGGCTGGCCGCAGAGCCTGGGCTGCGTCGAGCTGCCGTACGCTCAGGCGGAGCAGGTGTGGCCGTACCTGACCTACGGGACGCTGGTCACCGTGGCCGGCTGACCGGCCGCAGCGGCAGATATCGAGGCGCGGCACCTGCCGCGCCTCGATAGCATCAGGAGGTCAGGGCGCCCGCCCGCCACCTACGACCAGGGAGCCACCGTGCCTGCCCAGCCACTGCTGCACATCACCCTCGCCGGACGCGAGCATGAGGTGGCAGCGGGCACTACCGCGGGCGAGGCACTCCAGCTGCTTAACGCCCCCGGGGGGCAGCCGCCCGCCGCCGGGCCGGCGGTGATCGCGGCGCGGGTCAACAGCGAGCTTCGTGACCTGGCCAGCCCGGTGGCCGAGGGCGACGCGGTCGAGCCGGTGGAACTGGCCAGCGAGGACGGCCGGTCGATCATGCGGCACTCCACCGCGCACGTGCTGGCCCAGGCCGTCCAGGAGCTGTTCCCGGAGGCCAAGCTCGGCATCGGCCCGCCGGTGGAGAACGGCTTCTACTACGACTTCGACGTGGCCCAGCCGTTCAGCCCGGACGATCTCAAGGCCATCGAGCAGCGGATGCGGCAGATCGTCAAGCAGGGCCAGCGGTTCTCCCGGCGCGAGGTGAGCGACGAGCAGGCCCGCGGGGAACTGGCCGGCGAGCCGTACAAGCTGGAGCTGATCGGCATCAAGGGCGGCGGCCCCGCCGCGGGCGCTGACGCGGGCGCCTCGACCGCCCCGTCGGAAGTCAGCGTCGAGGAAGCGGTCGAGGTCGGCGGCAGCCAGCTCACCATCTACGACAACCTCGACCCGAAGACCGGCGAGCTGTGCTGGAAGGACCTGTGCCGCGGCCCGCACCTGCCGACCACCCGGGACATCCCGGCGTTCAAGCTGATGCGCTCCGGCGGCGCGTACTGGCGGGGCAGCGAGAAGAACCCGCAGCTGCAGCGGATCTACGGCACCGCGTGGGAATCCCGCCAGGTGCAGGACGGCTACCTGGCCATGCTGGCCGAGGCGGAGAAGCGGGACCACCGCAAGCTCGGCGCCGAGCTGGACCTGTTCTCGTTCCCCACTGAGATCGGCTCCGGGCTGCCGGTGTTCCACCCCAAGGGCGCGATCATCCGCCGGGTGATGGAGGACTACGCCCGGCGCCGCCACGAGGAAGCCGGCTACCAGTACGTGAACACCCCGCACCTGACCAAGGAGGAGCTGTTCCAGACCTCCGGTCACCTGGGTTTCTACGCGGAGAGCATGTTCCCGCCCATGGTGCTGGACGGCGCCACGTACTACATGAAGCCGATGAACTGCCCGATGCACGTGCTGATCTTCCAGTCGCGCGGGCGGTCCTACCGGGAGCTGCCGCTGCGGCTGTTCGAGTTCGGCACCGTGTACCGGTACGAGAAGTCGGGTGTGGTGCACGGGCTGACCCGGGCCCGCGGCTTCACTCAGGACGACTCACACATCTTCTGCACCCCGGAGCAGCTGGCCCCGGAGCTGGCCTCGCTGCTGGAATTTGTGGTCGGCCTGCTCCGCGACTTCGGCCTCACCGAGTTCGAGGCTGAGCTGTCCACCCGGCCGGAGAAGTACGTCGGCGAGCCCGAGGAGTGGGCGGCGGCCGAGGCGGCGCTCAAGCACGCGCTGGACGCCTCGGGCCTGCCCTATACCGTCGCCGAGGGTGAGGGCGCGTTCTACGCGCCCAAGATCGACGTGCACGTGAAGGACGCCATCGGGCGCCGCTGGCAGCTGTCCACCCTGCAGGTGGACTTCCAGGAACCGGGCCGGTTCGGCATCGAGTACCAGGCCGCGGACGGCACCCGGCAGCGCCCGTACATGATCCACCGGGCACTGTTCGGCTCGATCGAGCGGTTCTTCGGCATCCTGGTCGAGCACTACGCGGGGGCGTTCCCGCCGTGGCTGGCCCCGGTCCAGGTGGTCGGCATCCCGATCACCGACGGGCACGTGCCCTATCTGGAGAAGGTCGCGGCCAGCCTGCGCGATGCGGGCATCCGGGTCGAGGTGGACAGCAGCGACGACCGGATGCAGAAGAAGATCAGGAACGCGCAGCGGCAGAAGGTGCCGTTCATGCTGCTGGCGGGCGACGAGGACATGGCCAAGGGCGCGGTCTCGTTCCGGTTCCGGGACGGCTCGCAGCGCAACGGCGTCCCGGTCGAGGAGGCCATCTCCGAGATCGTCTCGGCTGTGCAGCAGCGGATCCAGGTCTGACCGGCGGGCCATGTCGGACGAGCTCACCAGCAGCGAGGTTGCCGGGCAGGACGGGATCGGCGTGCCGGACGGCTTCGCCCGGCTGTGGATGCCGCACCGGATGGCCTACATCAAGGGCGAGGGCAAGGTGCCCGGCGGCCGGGAGGACGAGGAATGCCCGTTCTGCCGTGCGCCCACACTGTCTGACGAGGATGGGCTGATCGTCGCCCGCGGCCAGCGGGTGTTCACCGTGCTCAACCTGTACCCGTACAACGCGGGGCACCTGATGGTGCTGCCGTACCGGCACGTGGCCGACTACACCGACCTGGACGAAGGGGAGACGGCCGAGCTGGCCGGGCACACCAAGCGGGCGATGACCGCGCTGCGCGCCGCCTCCGGGGCGCAGGGCTTCAACATCGGCATGAACATGGGCTCGGTGGCCGGCGCGGGCATCGCCGCGCACCTGCACCAGCACGTGGTTCCCCGGTGGGGCGGCGACACCAACTTCATGCCGGTGGTCGGGCACACCCGGGTACTGCCACAGCTCCTCCGCGACACCCGCAAGCTCATCGCAGACGCGTGGCCTTCTTAGTCCGGGGGGCGACCCCCCTGGGCCCCCCGATCGCCGCTCCGCGCCGAACGCCGGGTCGGCGAGCACCCGCCTGCGGCGGGCCTCGCCTCCCCGGCGAGCTGCCGCGCCCCCCCATCCCAGCCAGGGGCCGCGCGGGGACGGCTAGCTAATCCTCCGACTTGGCCATCTTGTCGGCGAGGTGTGACGGGAGCGGCTCGTAACGCAGGTAGTTACGGCTGAACGAGCCGGTGCCGTGCGACATCGAGCGCAGGTCGATCGCGTACCGGGTGATCTCCAGCTGCGGGACCTCGGCCTTGACCAGGGTCCGCCCGCCGGCCACCGGCTCGGTGCCCAGCACCCGGCCGCGGCGGGATGACAGGTCGGACATGACCGCGCCCACGTACTCGTCCGCGACCAGCACGGACAGCTCGTCCACCGGCTCCAGCAGCAGCACCTTGGCCTTGTCCGCGGCATCCCGCAGGGCCAGCTTGCCCGCCTTCTGGAAGGCCATGTCGGAGGAGTCCACCGAGTGCGCCTTGCCGTCGAACAGGGTGACCCGGACGTCTACCATCGGGTAGCCGGCCAGCACACCCTGCTCCAGCTGGGCCCGCACGCCTTTCTCCACCGACGGGATGAACTGCCGCGGCACCACGCCGCCGACCACCTTGTCCACGAACTCGAACCCGTCCCCGGAGGGCATCGGCTCGATCTCGATGTGGCACACCCCGTACTCGCCGTGCCCGCCGGTCTGCTTCACGTTCCGGCCCATGCCCTGCGCCTTGCCGGCCACCGTCTCGCGCAGCGGGACCCGGAGCTCCCTGGTCTCCACGCCCACCCCGTAGCGCGAGGAGAGCCGGTCCAGCAGCAGGTCGGAATGGGCCTCGCCCATGCACCACAGCACGAGCTGGCGGGTCTCGGAGTTGTTCTCCATGCGCAGCGTCGGGTCCTCGGCGACCAGCCGGTTGATGGCCTGCGACATCTTGTCCTCGTCGGCCTTGGACTTGGCCGTGATGGCCACCGGGAGCAGCGGGTCCGGCATCGACCAGGGCTCCATCAGCAGCGGCTGGTCCTTGTCCGACAGGGTGTCCCCGGTCTCCGCGCTGCCCAGCTTGGCCACCGCGCAGATGTCCCCGGCCGGGCACTGGGCCACTGGCCGCTGCTGCTTGCCCAGCGGCGAGGTAAGCGCGCCGATCCGCTCGTCGCTGTCGTGGTCGGCGTGCCCGCGCTCGGCCATCCCGTGCCCGGACACGTGCACCGTGGCATCCGGCCGCAGCGTCCCGGAGAACACCCGGACCAGGCTGATCCGGCCCACGTAGGGGTCGGAGGTGGTCTTGATCACCTCGGCCAGCAGCGGGCCCTTCGGATCGCTGGCCAGCCCGGGCACCGGCTTCCCGTCCAGGGTGGTCACCCCGGGCATCGGGTGCTCGCTGGGCGCCGGGAAGGCCTGCGTCATCACCTCGAGCAGTTCGGCGAAGCCGACCCCGCCCTCGAAGCTGGACGCGGCCAGCACCGGGTAGAAGCTGCCCCGGGCGACGGCCGTCTCCAGGTCCTCGATGAGCACCTTGGGGTCGATGTCCTCGCCGGACAGGTACCGGTCCATCAGGGTCTCGTCTTCGGACTCCTGGATGATCCCCTCGATCAGCGAGCCGCGCAGGTCATCAGCCCGGTCGGTGTCGGCCGGATCCGGGTCCCGCTCAGTGCGCGTGCCGCTGGAGTAGTCGAAGAACTTGCCGGATAGCAGCCCGATCAGGCCGCGGACCTGGCCCGGGCCGTCGGTGACCGGCAGGTACAGCGGCGCGACCGACTCGCCGAACGCGTCCTGGCAGGCGCGCAGCGCCTCGTCGAAGTCAGCCCGCTGGTGGTCCAGCTTGGTGATGACCACGGCGCGCGGCATGCCGACGCGGGCGCACTCCTCCCAGAGCATCTGGGTCAGGCCGTCCACCCCGTCGGTGGCCGGCACGGTGAACAGCGCGGCGTCCGCCGCCCGCAGCCCGGCCCGCAGGTCCCCGGTGAAGTCCGCGTACCCCGGCGTGTCGAGCAGATTGAGCTTGACCCCGGCGTGCAGGACCGGGGCCAGGGTGAGGTTCACCGAGCGCTGCTGGCGGACCTCCACCTCATCGAAGTCGCTGACCGTGGACCCGTCCTCCACCCGTCCGGCCCGCTGGATCGCACCGGTGTACGCGAGGAGCGCCTCGACCAGCGTGGTCTTGCCTGACCCTGAGTGGCCGACCAGCGCGACATTCCGCACGCTGTCGGGCTGGCCGGCCCCTGCTGTCCCGCCAGCTGGTGCCGGTCCCTTCTTGTCGGTCATGAGCCTCGCCTCCAACGACTCTGTTCGGCTGCCTCACAACCAGCCTTTACCTCCCGGCCACCCGATCACAAGCCCTGAGACGGAATCATCCATGCTGTCCCGTCGCCAGTAGGATCGGACGGCCATGCTGAACGCGCTGAGACCTCTGTTCGCCAAGCTGCTCACCCCGCTCGGCGAGGCACTGGCCCGCACCCCGGTCACGCCCAACATGGTCACGGTGGCCGGCACCCTGGGCGTGGCTATCGGCGCGCTGTGGCTGTTCCCGACCGGCCACCTGTTCGCGGGCACCCTGGTGTGCTGGGGTTTCGCCATGTTCGACATGCTGGATGGGCTGCTGGCCCGGGTGAAAGGATCCTCCGGGGCCTGGGGCGCGTTCCTCGACTCCACCCTGGACCGGGTGGGCGACGCCGCGGTCTTCTCCGGCCTGGCCATCTGGCTGGCCCGCGGGCATCAGTGGGGCCTGGCCGGCGTTGCGCTCTATTGTCTGGTCGCCGGCAACATGGTGTCGTACGCCCGGGCCCGGGCAGAAGGGCTGGGGGTGCGCGCCGATGTGGGCGTGGCGGAGCGCTCGGAACGGCTGCTGGTCGCGCTGGTCGCGGCCGGGCTGACCGGCCTGGGCGTGCCGTTCGTGCTGGCCATCGGGCTGTGGGCGGTCGCGGTGGGCAGCACGGTCACGTTCGGGCAGCGGGTCTGGGTGGTACGCAAGGCGGTCGGTCCCGGCGCCGACGGGGGCGCGGCGCCGGCTGGGCTGGGGAATGCGGAGCGAGGAACGGGCGACAAGTGACGAGGAAAGACGGTGCAGTGCAGGGGGATGGGGCCCCCGGGAGGCGCACGGAAGCAGAGCTGACCTCGGTGCAGGACCGGCTGGCCTCGGTCGGCTATGCGCTCGGCTGGAAGCTGGTCTGCCGGCTGCCCGAATCCTGGGCCCGGAAGGCGTTCGAGTTCGTCGCGGACATCTTCTGGCGGCGGCAGGGCCCACGGGTGATGACGCTGGAAGGCAACCTGCGCCGGGTGCTCGGCCCGGCCGCGACCGGCGCGCAGTTGCGCGCGATGTCCCGGCAGACCATGCGGTCCTACTCGCGGTACTGGCTGGAGGTGTTCCGGCTGCCGGTGATCCCGCTGGAGCGCATCATGGCCGGGATGCACGCCACCGGCGAGGAGAACATTCAGGACAATCTGGCGGCCGGCCGCGGAGTGATCGTTGCCCTGCCGCACACGGGGAACTACGAGCAGGCCGGTTACTGGATCATCAACCGCGGGGCGGGCTCGTTCACCACGGTGATGGAGCGGCTCAAGCCGGAGGCGCTGTTCCACCGGTTCCTGGCCTTCCGTGAGGGGCTGGGCATGGAGGTACTCCCGGCCACCGGCGGCCCCAGCCGGTTCGGCATCCTGGCCCAGCGGCTGCGGGCCGGCCGCCTGGTCTGCCTGGTGTCCGACCGGGACGTGACCGGCGGAGGTATCGAGGTGGAATTCTTCGGGGAGAAGGCGCGGATGATGCCCGGCCCAGCCCAGCTGGCCGTGCAGACTGGCGCCGCCCTGCTCCCGGTCACCCTGTGGTTCGAGGGCCCCGACTGGGGCGCCAAGATCCACGAAGAGATCCCGGTGCCGGCCGGGGGCACCAGGCGGGAGAAGGTCGCGGCGATGACCCAGCAGCTGGCTGAGGTGTACGAGGCGGGCATCCGGGCCCACCCGCAGGACTGGCACATGCTGCAGCCGGTGTTCACCGCCGACCTGGACCCGGACCGGCTCGCCGCGGCCGAGGCCCGCGCGGCGGCCACCGGGGGGGTACCCGGGGAGGACAGCACCGCGGTGGGTGGCGGCGGGGCGTGAGAGTCGGCATCGTCTGCCCATACACCTGGGACGTGCCCGGGGGAGTGCAGCAGCACATCCGGGACCTGGCCGAGGCGCTGATCGGGCTGGGCCACGAGGTGTCGGTCATCTCGCCCGCCGACGACGACACGCCGCTGCCGGACTACGTAGTGCCGGCCGGCCGGGCCGTGCCGGTGCCGTACAACGGCTCGGTGGCCCGGCTGGCGTTCGGCTTCCTGTCCGCGAGCCGGGTCCGCCGCTGGGTCAAGGAAGGCAACTTCGACGTGCTGCACGTGCACGAGCCGGCCGCGCCCAGCCTGTCCCTGCTGGCCTGCTGGGTGGCGGACGGGCCGATCGTGGCCACCGTGCACACCGCCACCCCCCGGTCCCGGGTGATGCACGCCGCCTACCCGGCGCTGCAGACCGCGCTGGAGAAGATCACCGGGCGGATCGCGGTGTCCGAGGCGGCCCGCACCACGCTGGTCGAGCACATGGGCGGCGACGCGGTGCTGATCCCGAACGGGGTCACGGTCAGCCGGTACGAGAAGGCCAGCCCGCTGCCCGGCTGGCCGGGCGACGGCGGCACGCTGGGCTTCCTGGGCCGGATGGACGAGCCGCGCAAGGGCCTGGACGTGCTGCTCCGCGCGTTCACCGAGCTGGCCGGCGAGCGGCCCGGGCTGCGGCTGCTCATCGCCGGGCCCGGTGACGTGCCCGACGTGCTGGCCAAGGTGCCGGAGCCGCTGCGGCCCCGGGTCATCCTGCTCGGCCAGGTCTCCGAGGAGGACAAGGCCCGGGTGTACCACTCGGTGGACGTGTTCTGCGCGCCGAACACCGGCGGCGAGAGCTTCGGCATCGTGCTGGCCGAGGCGATGGCCGCGGGCGCCCCGATCGTGGCCAGCGACCTGGACGCGTTCCGCCAGGTGCTGCGCAGCGGCCGGGCCGGTGAGCTGTTCGAGACCGGTGACCCGGCCGCGCTGGCCGCGGCGGCCGGGCGGCTGCTCGACGACCCGGCCCGGCGGGCCAGCCTGTCCGCCGCCGCGGCCGAGGCGGTGCGGGTGTACGACTGGCCGGTGGTGGCTCGCGACGTGGTCAAGGTGTACGAGGCCGTGGTCGCGGCCAGCGGCCAGGTTGGGGTCGTGCGGTGATGCCATGCTGATCGACGTCATCCTCATCGCGGTCGCGGCCGTGCTGGTCGGGGTGTACGTGTCCTGGCGGGCCGGCCGGCTGGACCGGCTGCACAAGCGGACCGAGACGGCCCGGGCCGCGCTGGACGCGGCGCTGGTCCGGCGCAGCTCGGTGGCCCAGGAGCTGGCCGCCTGCGGGGTGCTCGACCCGGCCACCAGCCTGCTGCTGGCCGGGGCGGCGCACGACGCGCGGGCCGCGGGCCGGATGGACGAGCTGGCCGAGAGCGACCTCACCCGGGCGCTGCGCGCGGTGCTCAGCCAGCCGGGCTTCCGTGCCTCGCTGGCCGACCGGGGCAGCGGCGCCGACGAGCTGCTGGCCGAGCTCGAGGCGGCCGCGCACCAGGTGTTCCTGGCCCGCAAGTTCTACAACGACCTGGTCGCGGCCACCCAGGCGGCCCGGCGGCGGTGGCTGGTCCGGGTGCTCGGGCTGGCCGGCGGGGCGGCGCTGCCCGGGTTTTTCGAGATGGACGATTCTCTGGTGGTGACCGACGGCGACGGGCGCGGCTCCGACATGCCACATTTGACCACCTGAAGTGGACCTACCATGGACGCCGGAGAGTGCGGCAGAATTGAACCGCCAATCAGCCCGGATCTAGAGAGGTTCACCGTGTCAAGCAGCATCGCGTCCAGCCCCGACTTCGTCCCGCAGACCGGCACCGCGCGGGTCAAGCGCGGCATGGCCGACATGCTCAAGGGCGGCGTGATCATGGACGTGGTGACGCCGGACCAAGCCAAGATCGCCGAGGACGCGGGCGCCGTCGCGGTGATGGCGCTGGAGCGGGTGCCGGCCGACATCCGGGCCGAGGGCGGCGTCGCCCGGATGAGTGACCCGGACCTGATCGACGGGATCATCGAGGCGGTGTCCATCCCGGTCATGGCCAAGTGCCGGATCGGGCACTTCGCCGAGGCGCAGGTGCTGCAGGCCATCGGGGTGGACTACATCGACGAGTCCGAGGTGCTCACCCCGGCTGACGAGGCCCACCACGTGGACAAGTGGGCGTTCACGGTGCCGTTCGTGTGCGGGGCCACCAGCCTGGCCGAGGCGCTCCGGCGGCTGGCCGAGGGCGCCGCGATGATCCGGTCCAAGGGCGAGGCCGGCACCGGGAACGTGGTCGAGGCGACCCGGCACATGCGGCAGATCTCCGCCGACATCCGCCGCCTGACCACGCTGCGCGAGGAGGAGCTGTTCGCCGCGGCCAAGGAGCTGCAGGCCCCCTATGAGCTGGTCGCGGACGTGGCCAGGGTCGGCAAGCTCCCGGTCGTGCTGTTCACCGCGGGCGGCATCGCCACCCCGGCCGACGCGGCCATGATGATGCAGCTCGGCGCGGAAGGGGTGTTCGTCGGCTCCGGCATCTTCAAGTCCGGCGACCCAGCCCGGCGCGCCGCGGCGATCGTCAAGGCCACCACGTTCCACGACGATCCCGATGTCGTGGCCAAGGTCTCCCGCGGGCTGGGCGAGGCCATGGTCGGCATCAACACGGACACCCTGCCGCCGGCCGAGCGCTACGCCGGCCGCGGCTGGTGATCTGACCCAGCCCGCAGGGAGTGCGGGCACCCGCCCAACAACGGTGCGGAGCGGCACATGTTCGAGCGGTTCACCGACCGGGCCCGCCGGGTCGTGGTGCAGGCGCAGGAGGAATCCCGCCGGCTGAACCACAACTACATCGGCACCGAGCACCTGCTGCTCGGCATCCTCCGGGAGGATCAGGGAAGCGCGGCCGCGGCGCTGGCCTCGCTGGAGGTCGGCCTGGACGCGGCCCGGGAGCAGGTGGCGGAGATCACCGGCCGGGGCCAGCAGGCGCCGTCCGGGCACATCCCGTTCACCCCGCGGGCCAAGAAGGTGCTCGAACTGTCGCTGCGCGAGGCGCTCGGGCTGGGCCACCCCTACATCGGACCCGAGCACATCCTGCTCGGCCTGATCACCGAGGGGCACGGGGTGGCCGTCGAGGTGCTCCGGGTGCTGGGCGCCGACCCGGAGCAGGTCCGGGCGCGGGTGATCGAGCTGGCGCCCGCCGCCGGTGCGGAGCCAGCCGACCTGCCGCCCACCGCCCGCCCGGCCGGCCTCACCGTCACCCCGGCGCAGATTCAGCAGCTGCTGAACCGGCTGAGCTCCATCGACCGGCGGCTGGCCGCCATCGAGCGGCAGCTCGGCCTCGGCGAGCCGCCTGCCGAGGCCGGGCCCGGCTGACCCTGCGCAGCCGGGAAGAGCCGCACCAGGTGCTGGCGTTACTCAGAGATCACCTCGAAACCGCAGGAGGAAGACCATGCCCGAGCGCGTCCCGGAGATCACCGCGGGGCCGGTGGTCGGCGTGCTGGCGCTGCAGGGCGATGTGGTCGAGCACACCCGCGCGCTGCGGCTGGCCGGCGCACGCCCGGTCACCGTGCGCCGCCCGGATGAGCTGGACGCCGTGGACGGCCTGGTCATCCCCGGCGGGGAATCCACCACGATCTGGAAGCTCGCGGTGATCTTCGAGCTGATGGAGCCGCTGCGCAAGCGGATCGGCGCCGGGCTGCCGGTGTTCGGCTCGTGCGCTGGGATGATCATGCTGGCTGACCGGCTGCTGGACGGCATGGGCGGGCAGCAGACGCTGGGCGGGATCGACATGACGGTGCGGCGCAACGCGTTCGGCCGCCAGGTGGACTCGTTCGAGGCGGACATTACGCTGGCGGGGGTGCCCGGCGGCCCGCTGCGCGCGGTATTCATCCGCGCGCCATGGGTGGAGGAAACCGGCCAGGACGTCGAGGTTCTCGGCCGGCACCCCGGCACGGGTAGGATCGTCGCCGTCCGCCAGGGTCCCGCGCTGGCCACCGCCTTCCATCCTGAGCTGACCGGGGACCCGCGGGTGCACAAGCTTTTCGTTGACATGGTGAGGGATCGGATATGAGCGGCCACTCGAAGTGGGCCACGACCAAGCACAAGAAGGCGGTCATCGACGCCAGGCGGGGCAAGCTCTTCGCCAAGCTGATCAAGAACGTCGAGGTGGCGGCCCGGACCGGCGGGGCTGACCCGGCCGGCAACCCGACGCTGTACGACGCCGTGCAGAAGGCCAAGAAGAACTCGGTGCCGAACGACAACATCGACCGGGCCATCCGCCGCGGTGCCGGGCTGGAAGCCGGTGGCGCCGCCTACGAGGCGGTCAGCTACGAGGGGTACGCCCCCGGCGGGGTGGCGGTACTGGTGGAATGCCTGACCGACAACCGGAACCGGGCCGCGGCCGACGTGCGGACCGCGCTCACCCGGAACGGCGGCTCGATGGCCGACCCCGGGTCGGTGTCCTACCTGTTCCACCGCAAGGGCGTGGTGATCGTGCCCAAGGCCGGCGGGGTCAGCGAAGACGACCTGCTGCTGGCGGTGCTGGACGCGGGGGCCGAGGAGGTCAACGACCTCGGCGAGTCGTTCGAGGTGGTCAGCGAGCCCGGTGACCTGCTGGCGGTGCGCGGTGCGCTGCAGGAGGCGGGCATCGAGTACGACTCCGCCGAGGCGGCGTTCCTGCCCACGGTCGAGGTGGAGCTGGACGCGGAGCAGGCCAAGCGGGTGTTCCGGCTGATCGAGGCGCTGGAAGACTCCGACGACGTGCAGGACGTTTACGCCAACTACTCGGTGCCCGATTCGGTCATGGAGAGCCTGGACTGAGCGGCCGCCCTGTGGACATCAGGGAACTGGACGTCAGCGATGACCTCGGCGCGCTGTTCGACCTGAGCAGCCGCGCGTTCGGGCCGCGCCCACCGGCCCTGCGGCCGGACTGGTACGCGGAGAACCGGTCGGTGATCGGCGAGCGGCGGTACCTGGCCGCGTTCGACGGGCCGCGGCTGGTGGCCGCGGCCCGCTATCACGTGATGCGGCAATGCTGGCAGGGCCGCTGGCAGGCCATGGCCGGGGTGGCCAGCGTCATGGTCGCGCCGGAAGACCGCGGCCGCGGCACCGGCCGGGCGCTGATGACCGCGCTGCTGGAGCTGATCGCCAGCCGCGGCTACCGGATCTCCGTGCTCTACCCGGCCACCTCGGCCATCTACCGGTCGGTGGGCTGGGAGATCGCGGGTGTCCGCGACGAGCTCCGGTTCCCGGCCCGCTCGCTCCGGTCGCTGACCGGGCCGGACGAGCTGCTCCGGGCGCCGGGCGAGACGGCCGGCGCGGCCGGGCTGCGCCGCTGCGGCCCGGGTGACGAGGCGGCCGTGCTGGCCGCGCTCACCGCGGCGCACCAGGACCTGCGGGACAGCGGGCCGGCCACCCGGGACGAGGAAACGGTCCGGCGCTGGCTCGGCACCGAGGACAGATACTGCTACCTGGCGCCGGACGGGTTCCTGGAATACCGGTGGCGGCACGGGAACGACGAGATCGTGGTGGACCGGATGGTGGCGGCGTCGGCCGCGACCACCCGGGCGATGTGGTCGGTGGTCGCGTCGCACTCGTCGATCGCGGACACCGTGCAGGTCTGCGTCGGCCCGGCCGACCCGGTCAACTGGCTGACCCGGGAACCCGACGCGCAGGCCGGTGACCGTTACCC
>Ga0335069_10008159_pt1 | contig 15031 bp, 11 predicted proteins | sample Lox_Sample_11_FD_206714 | JGI IMG/M metagenome (GOLD analysis project Ga0335069, IMG submission 206714) | Soil microbial communities from Loxahatchee National Wildlife Refuge, Florida, United States - Lox_Sample_1.1 | ecosystem: Environmental > Terrestrial > Soil > Wetlands | place: USA... | reverse complement strand
AGAGGCGGTCCTCCGCACGGGCCTTGGTCCGGGAGAGCCAGCCGAACTTGCGGACGACGGCGCTGACCACCGCGAGGAAGGTCTCGAAGCCGTAGCCCATGTCGCCGTGGCCACCGCCGAACCCGCCCTCGAAGTCCGAGCCAGCCGCGCCGAACGCCAGCTGGATGTACTCCAGAGCCTTCGCCACGTCGTGCGGGTTCAGGCCGCCGAGGAACTCCTGGGTGCAGGTGCTGCCGACCTGCTTGAACTCGCCGGTCCCCTCGTTGCGGACGATGAAGGTGTTCTTGCGGGTGCGGATGTGCTTGCGGCAATGGTCGCAGTTCTCGCTGGTGGCGGTGCGGTACTCGGCGGGGACGACGCCGTCCATGCCCGGGACCACGCGGAGGATGTTGGCCTTCTCGCCGTCCACGTCCATGTGGTCGAGGGTCGCGAGGAAGGTCCAGCCGGCTAGCCGCGGGATGGTGCCGGTGACGGTGACCTGGAAGTAGCGACGGAAGAAGTCGGGGGTCTCGCCGGCCTTGGCCTCCCAGGTGTTCCCGCTGTTGGAGCGGCGGAAGCCGACCTCGATGGGGTTGTCGCGGTCGACCGAGTAGGTCACGCCGCCGGTGCTGAGCTTCGCGCTCTTCTTGACCAGTTTCTGCAGCTTGGCCTCCAGCTCCGCGAGATTGTCCGCCGGCACGCGGTAGCTCTGGGTGGTGACCTCGGGGATGCTGTTCTGGGTGGCCATGAGTCCCTTGTACGCCCCTCCCAGAGGAGAGTCAAGTCCTGGGTTACGCGACCTCGCCGACGAGGATGAAGTCCTTCCGGACCCGGACGACCGAGCCCACCCCGATGGAGATGTTCTTGGTGGGACCGACGGTCACCTTGCCCACGAAGTAGGTCTTTTCCACACGCAGGACTTCGACCTCGTCGACCATGCACCCGTCCAGGCGCACGCGGTCACCGGGCTTCAAGGAGGCGAACGCGGCCTTCTGGGCAGCCTTCCGGGTGGCCTCGGAGAGCACCCGAGCCCGCCACGCGGGGTTGGTCACCGGAGCGCGGTCCAGGAAGGACTTGGGGACCTTGTAGTAGTACGGGCCCATTGCCTCATCCATCTCCTTGTATCCCCAGCCGAAATTCTTGCTGGAGGAGAGGAGGTCCAGGACGATGACGGTCTTCTTTCCAGCGTCGTCGCTGAACTCGACCAGCCGCCACAGCTCCTGGCCAACCACCTTGTGGGCAACAGTGGTCGCGATGAAGTTCGCGGTGATGACCGTCGACACCAGGTCCTTGACGATGTCCGCCTTCGACGCGCCCTGCTTGAAGTCCCAGCCCATGGTCTGCTCCTTTGGTTCACCGAGCACCCTACCAGAGTCCCCTGACGCGGTCAAGGGCCTCCCGCGGCACCGGGATGACCGTGACGATGGCCCCGGTGGCCTTCGACACCACGGCGCCCCAGTAGACCCCCGTCCGGGCATCCAGGACCACGTAGCACTCCCCCTCGGCCTTGGTGTGGAAGTGCAGCCCACGGCCGGCGTCAATGGCCACCTGGGCGCGGACGTAGTCGACCACCCCCAGGTGGACGCGCAGGCGCTCCCAGGCGCGGCGGCGAGCGTGGATGTAGGTCTTCGCTACCTCTGGCTTCAAGTCGGACACTTTCATACGTCCACCCTAACCGGGGAGGGGGTAGGTTGTCAAGTCCCGGGGCAATCTAGGCTTCCGTGAACCTCTTCTGCAGTTGTGACGGCGACTCCATCGGTGCCCGCGTGGGCCAAGCCTCCCTCGCCGACGAGGTCGAGGAGACCCGTCGACTTTCCAAGGTGGTGAACGACGGCAACGCCCTGTTCACCCAGTGGGCGCTCGGCGTGGGCGGGGATGTCATCTCGGCCGGCGGGGACGAGGTGGTGGTCCAGGTCGAGGCCAGCCACATCATCGACCTCCCGGCCCTCCGCGAGCAGTACCTGGACCTGGTGGGCGCTACGGTTTCGGTCGGCGTGGGGCTGAAGCTCTCCGAGGCCCAGAAGGCCCTGTTCGTGGCCAAGCTCGAAGGAAAGAACCGGGTCCAGATGTACGACGACCAGGTCGAGCAGGCCTTCCAGCGCGCCCGCGAGCACTTCCTGGCCGAGGACTCGGCCGAGGTCGAGAAGCTCGGCAACGAGTACCTCAACACGCAGGACGACTCGCAGCGCCACGACCTGAACAAGGGCGAGGACGAGGCCCCGAACGAGAAGCAGCTCCTCGACGACGCCGAGGCTCCGCACGACGAGGCCAAGAAGCCCGCGAAGAAGGACTGGGAGCAGGAGTTCCACGCGGCCGCGAAGCGCTCGGGCAAGGACCAGGGCGACCAGAAGAAGCAGGCCGACATCGACCAGCTCAAGCAGAAGGTCGGCGGCGTGCTCCAGACTCTGCGGGGCCAGCTCGGTGGCGACGGAGCCCAGAAGCTCGCCGCCAAGAACCCGGAGCTGTACAACGCCGTGAACGAGATGGTGCAGTCGATGGTGGAGATGGGCCAGACCTTGTTTGCCAAGTCCGAGGACCTGGACAAGGCGTGTACTTATCCTGCGTGCGGCGCCCCGACCAAGGGTACTGCCATCTTCTGCAGCACGCACAGCGGCAAGCCGCCCCAGAGCACGAAGAAGGCCTCGTCCGATGAGCAGCTGGACATCGACGAGCCCGAGGTGACTGCGAAGACCGGCCCCGAGGGAGAAATTGCTCCCCAGAAGACGCAGCCTGCGGCCGAGGACGAACTAGAGAAGGGACTCAAGACCAAAATCGCAGGCGCTCTTGCTGCCGCTTCGCTGTTCGCGGGTGCAGCCCACGGACTGAAACCCGCTACGGAAGGCGCCAAGCAGGCCGTCTCAGCCGTGCAGTCGCGCACCGCTCAGGCCGATGCCATCAATGAGAAGGGCGAAGAGAGTGAAGTCGAGAAAGCCGCTCTAGACCCGGGCAAGACGGGCCGCCACAACGTCATTCTCCCCGTGGGTAGCGTGAAAACTCCCGGCCCCGGCGGTGACCGCGACGTCGGTAAGTTGAAGGTCGAGCACGCGTCGGGCAAGGCTGGTTGGCAGGGCGTTCGTGCGGGCCTTGTCGGTTCCCCCACCGGCCGCCCGACGTCTGCTCGTAACCCTGGAGGCGCTCCGCAGGACAAGCCCGGGGTCACCCCCGAGCACTACTCGGAAGACGAGGCGCAACCTTCATAATATTTACATAACATGGGCGTTAATCTGCGCACTAGGGAAGGGTAGTCAAATCATCTGGATAAATTGCGACCTGTCAGACATCCTGGACCTCGCTGACATCGAGAAGGCGGCTGAGGCTGCGGGCGAAGAAGCGCTCCGCGACTTGACCATCCAGACGATGGGCCACATCGTCGAAGAGGTACAGAAGAAGCTCCACTCCTCGCGTCAGAAGTACCTCGACAACCTCCACATGGAGCAAGTCGACCAGGACACGTGGACCATCGTCCTCGACCCGCCCGCGATGTGGATTGAAGAGGGGCTCGATGAGCACGAGATGATTGACGACCTGCTCAAATCCGACAAGGCCCGCATGACCAAGTCGGGCGCCAAGGTGCTATCGGTGCCTTTCGAGCACGCGAAGGGCGCGGCAGAGTCCACGCCGGCCCAGAGGGATCTGACCGAGACCGTGAAGAAGGAGATGAAGTCCCGCGGCATCCCGTACGGCGGCCTGGAGATGGACGAAGGCGGCAAGCCCAAGACCGGCTTGCTACACTCGTTCGACGTGATGTCCGCCCCACTTAAGACTTCGGACGGCGCAGGCCAGGGGGCGGGTCCCGTGGGCTCCGTGCGCCAGGGTTCGACGGGCATCCCCTTCCTCCAGGGCGTGCGCGTGTACCAGAAGCCCATCAAGGGCAAGGACGGCTCGGTGTCCGTCAAGAAGTCCATCGTGACTTTCCGCACCGTGTCCTCGGCCCAGAAGGGAACCGGCAAGTGGATGTACCCGGGGCTCGAAGGCAAGAACTTCTTCGACGAGGCCGCTGAATGGGCCCAGAAGGAGTTCGAGGACCGCATCCGCGACCGAATCATCGTCACCGTGGCGAAGAAGCTGTGATAGAATCTAGGTAATTCGATGGACACGGACATCCCCGTCAACGTCATAACACCAGAGGAGCACGACAAGACCCTGCGCAACAGCGTCTCGGTCCTGCACCGCTTCGTGGGCGACACCGAGGGCAAACTCCGCTTTGGCTTGCGCGTGCGTGAACAGCTGCGCCAGGCCCTGCTGCGCGGCGAGAAGCCCGATAGCTACCGGCTCGACTGGCTGGTCTCCGCGTCTGACGCCGTGTTCGCGGTGCTGGGCGAGATGGCTCGACAGTTCAACGACGACAACCCGCAAGACCGCATCTCACGCCAAGACCTCCTCGACGTGCTGCTCACTTCCGTCAACCGTCTCAAGAAGCACGAACCTACAGGTTCGGGTGTCGAAGAAAGCATGGGTGACGGGAAGATTTCGTAGACCAGTCCTTGCTGGGTAGCCAAGTTGGTACGGCACCGAACCGTTAATTCGGCCATGCGCAGGTTCGATTCCTGCCCCAGCAGCTCCCCTTTCGTCTAACGGCAGGACAACTGACCTTGACTCAGTGAATCGAGGTTCAAATCCTTGAGGGGGAATTTGAGAATGGTTCTCAAGACTTAATGCTCTGCGTTAAGAACGTCTAATCCGTGACAGAAGTTGACGCATTTCACGCCCCTAATCTAGAAGCACGCAGAACCAATTAGCTGGCCCAGGAGACCGGCTGAAGGTGGACGTATCGTGATTCGAGATGCTCAACTGGTCCATGGGTGGTATCGTGTCGAATGCTTCGATTCCCTCGGGAACTTGAAGTGGTCTGAAGACACCGACAACCAGCTGTACAACGAAGGCCAGTTCCTCATCTTGGACGTCGCGTTCCGCAATGGCACTGCCCCCGCGAACTTCTTCATCGGCTTGATGAAGAATACACTTTCGTCTCTTCCCGCAACCAGCTCGACGCTCGCATCGCTCAACGCCGCGGGCCCGTACGAACTCACCAACGCTTCCGACCCGGGCTACACCGCTCGCCAGCAAGTCAACCGTGATGCCACCGCGTCGGGTTGGCCGACTCTCGTGGTGTCCGGTACGGGAGAGCAAATCACCTCCAAGACCGTCACATTCACCAACTCGGGCGTCAGCGCCTGGGCCGACTCCGTTCGTTGGATGTTCGTGACCACCATCGTCACGGTCGGCGACACCACGGGCAAGCTCGTCTCGCTCGCACAGCTCTCTGTCGACCGTGTGTTGCAGCCGGGTGACCAGCTGCAAATCACCTACAACCTCAAGTTGACCTAAGCCATGGCTACCGGGACTGCGACAGTTGACTTCGGTTCCTTTGCGCCGCTCAAGGGCGACCGCGTCGGCCCAAATGGGGGCGATACCCGAGTGACCATCACTGGGCAAAGCGCCATCCTGGCGACCTCTTTCGTGGAGGCTTGGATTCGTCCCGCAGCCAGCGCTGACCATTCGGCGGATGAGCACTTCATCGAGAACATTCGCGTCGAGGCCGGCAACATCGTTCCGGGCTCTTCTTTTGACATCTACGCCGAGGCAACCTTGGGCGGAGTGTATGGCCAGTTCAACGTGAACTGGGTTTGGGTGTAAGCCATGTCAGTCAAAATCATCGGTACGACTTCAGGCGTCGAGGTTGATTCGGATACGGACCACAACCTCTACGTCCAGGTCCGTCCGCCCGCGACCGGCACGTTGGGAGCCTATGTTCTGGGCGCTTCCACGGGTCTCATCGCGGCTACACTCGCTGCAGGCTCGACTCTCTTCTCGTTCCGTTGGACAGACGCCACCCGCTTCGCCCTCATTACTAGCATCCGTATTTCTGCGGTCGTCACCGCCGCCATCACGACCGGCGTGGTGTTCGACCTCGAAGCAGTCATCGCTCGTTCCTTCACGGCCTCCGATACAGGCGGTACGGCCTTCGCCCCTCTGGGTGCCAACAACAAGGTCCGGACCAGCATGGGCAACTCTTTAGTCGGCGACCTGCGTCTCGCCACGACTGCAGCTCTTGGTGCCGGTACCAGGACTCCCGACGCTACCGCGGTGGGCCGCATCCAGGGCTTTACGGGCACGACCCTCGGTACGTCCATCTTTGGCAACGGTAGCGGGCCGATGTACATCCTTGACAGGCAGAAGGCTGGCGAGTACCCGGTCGTTCTGGCCCAGAACGAAGGCATTTTGGTCCGCAACCCCCTCATCGGGCCCGCCACGGGCAGCTTCTCGGTTGCGGTCCTCATCGAGTGGATGGAAGTGGCCGCCTACTAAGGGGCTCCTTTGTCTCTTCTTCTAGCGCTCACGAGCCAAGTCTACGTCGAGAACCTCTTCGACGCAGGTTCGGGATTAGACTCTGAAATAGACATCCAGTTCATGGCCGAGCCGCTGGCTGACTCAGGAACCGGGACGGATTCGTTGGTCAACATCCAACTCCTTCTCACGTCCATTCTCGATGCGGGTTCAGGGGCTGATTCCACGGCCGCAAGCCAGGTGATGTTCGCGTCCATTTCGGACGCAAGTGCTGGAGCGGACTCCTTGATGACTATCCAAGGGCTGCATGAAGCTCTCTTGGACGCCTCATCAGGGATTGACTCCCTCGTACATTCTCAGTCGATGCTGGAGAACTTCCCGGACTTGGCTTTAGGTACTGACACCGGCGTGTCTCAGGTGGCGATGTTCGAGTCTACTTCGGACAGCTCTTCGGGAGCAGATGCCTTAGCTGCTATCCAGGCGATGGTGGCCAACGTCCAAGACACAGCTTCTGAAGCTGATACTCCGTCCGCATTCGCCGACTTGGTAGCCAGCATCCTAGACACTGGCGCCGGGTTGGATTCGGCCAACCACATCCAGACCATGGTCGAGGCCGACGTTGACGACGAAGCCACGGTCGATACTACGGTCACGGCGGGTGTGGACGATGAACCCGTCTCGGACTCGGGCAGTGGTCTAGATGCCGCCTCGAACGTGGCCCAGATGGTCGAGCATGTCTTCGACAGTATCTCCGCCAGCGACAACGCCATCAGTAGTTTTCTCTACACCGAGAATGTTACCGATACGGGCAGCGCCAATGACAGCGGCGCGCTGGCTCTCCAATACCGTCTTGTCCAAAGCTCGGGCGGCGGGATTGAGGACATCTTCGACCAGGTCTTTGCGTCGGACTTCGTCTTGGACCGCCTTCTCACTACCCGCTCTTTCGCTCCCCGGCGCCTCCAAGCTCCATGGAAGCTCGTGGGCCAGATGCCTGTGTTCACCGAGAACTTTACCACCTGCCGTATCGGGAACTATTTGTACATCCTGGGCGGCGAGACCACGATGTTGGGTGGGGAGGTCGAAAGTGCGGTCTGGGTGGCCACCCTCGACGCTTCGGGCGTCATCACCAACTGGCGCCGGACTCTCGACCTCCCCACCGAGCGTACGTATGGCAAAGCCTTCGCCAACGGGAACTACATCTTCGTCTTCGCGGGTAACGACAACGACGACCAGCTCATCGAGTCCGTAGACGTCGGCCAAACGGACCCAGGAACAGGTCTCGTGGTGTCGTGGAAGACGGTCGCCCCCATGCTGGGGGGCAATGAAGGCGGCGAAGCCTTCCAGTACGGGGACTATATGTTCACGGTTGGCGGTCCGGACACTGGAATCTACAACATCCGGACCGACAACTCGGGCAACGTGCACTTCCAGAGGCGCTAAGTCAGCGAGCAATCTAGGGGGCAGCTATGGCCAACTTCCAGGTCCCCGTCGCAACCACGCAGGCGCAGGGGATTTTCCCCAGCGACATCATCATCCGCACGGCCATCATCGAGGCCATCGCGGACATGCGCCGCAACCCCTGGCTGCTGGACTACGTCTTCGCTTACCTGTCGCAGGACCCTCTGACCCAGAACGTGTACGGGCAGAAGGAGGGTGACCGCGCCAAGGAGTGGTTTCTCAAGAACAACATCTCCGTGATGATGGTGCCCATCATGAACGAGATGAAGATGCCGTGCATCAGCATCTCCCTCAAGGAGTCCGCCGAGGCCGAGGTCACCACAGGCGACACCCACTACGCGCCCCAGGAACTCGACACGCTCACGTGGCCTGACCTGGCTGGCCCGTTCAACCCCGTGGGCTACGACCCGGCCACCGGTATCGTCACCCTCGACTCGAACGACCTGGTCATCGCCCCCGGCATGCTCGTGGTCACCGCGGCTGGGAACTCGTACCCCATTACTTTCGTGCAGGGCAACACGGTCTTCACGACCAGCCAGTACATCACCGAGGACCTCAACGGGATGACCGTGCGCGGCGTCCAGCCCTCGGGCATCACCACCCTGGAGAGCGTGTTCTACCGTGAGTCGTACCAAATCGGCTGCCACGTGGCAGGCGAGCCTGTGTACCTGACTTGGCTGCACACCATTTTGGTGTTCATCCTCCTGCGCTACAAGCAGCAGCTCTTCGAGGCCCGCGGCTTTGAGTCGGGCGTGTTCAACTCAGCCGCCTTCGACCGCAACCCGAACGACGCCGAGAACTACTTCTCCCGCTACATCACGCTCACGGGCAAAGTGCGCCAGTACTGGCCCAAGTACTTCACCCAGCGCATCCAGCAGGTGCCGGTTGGCATCGAGGTGCTGTCCAACTCGGACGAGCCCTTCGACAACGAAGCCGGCTGGAATGTGGTGCTCGACGTCCCGAACCCGCCTGCGCCCAAACCGCCGCCCATCCCGAACGGGAACGAGCCTTCGTGAGCCACCCCGTCCTCCAGAACGGCATGTACGGCATCATGTCCGGCGAGAACCCGCACTCGCGTCCGACCGTCGAAGGGGGCCACCACGCCCTCCACGGCGCTCTGTCCAAGCTCGGGCTCCCCTTCGAGGAAGTCAAGGGACACTACGGGGCTCCGGAGCGCTCGTTCATCATCCACAACATCTCCGAGGATGCCATCAAGAAGCTGGGCAAGGACTTCGGCCAAGAGTCGGTCATCCACTCGGTCGGGGGCCACCACAAGCTCCACTACACCAACGGCCCCAAGGCCGGGCACTACCAGGAAGGTCGCGGGCTCGAAGTCTTCGACAAGCCGCCCGAGGACTTCTACACCGAACTTCCGGGGCACGGTTACTTTCGCCTCCACTTCCAGCAGACGGCAGCCCACCCGCACAGCTACGACTGGCACGACGGGCACACGGGCCACCACGGTGGGTTGGCCAAGGCCGTCAACGAACAGCACGCTGCGGTCGGCACCTCCAGCGCCTACCACGACATCGCCCGGCACTTCGGCACGGTGGGCGAGGCCCCGTCGAACCTCAAGTTCTACCAGCTCGTCGGCAAGGGCCCGGACGTCAACAACCTCGTACGCAAGCACGGCTACCAGACCTACTACGCGGGTGGCAAGCACGGCCAGCCCGACCTCGCCAACAAGAACTACAACACCAAGCATCTCATGATTTACGACCCCGAGGCCGGCTCCGGCGGCGACTTCGGCGAGACGGAGTACACGGACGCTTGGCGGAAAGTACACGAACTCGGCCACGCGCTCACCCTCCCGGAGCTGAACGAGAAGTACGGCGAAGCGCGCCGCATGGGCAAGCTGGGCATCCACCGCACGCCGCACGAGGCCATGCGCGCCGTCCACTGGGAATGGCTCGCAGCGCACAAGCAGCGTGAACTTTCCAAGCAGCTCGGCGTGCACGTCTCCGACGCGGACTTCAACCGTGAACTTAATACGGTCATGCACGACGCTGTGCATCGCGCCATCACGGGTAAGTTCTCGGACCCCGCGCAAGAGAAGTTCGTCCCGCACCCCCACAAGGTGCCGCTGTCCAGCTCGCTCGCACTCGTCGCCGGGGCAGCCCAGAAGATGGGCCTCCACCCGCATGAGACGATGAAACAGAAGGCCCAACCACCCCAGGCCCAGCCCCCGGTCGCCAAGGCCGAAAAGCCTGACCAGCTCATCCCGCGCATCCACCGTCAACTTACCGACGACCTCCGCAAGAACCCTTGGAAGGGCCACGAGAACCCTCTCGCCGGCCATTGCTACGTCGCCTCCGAGGCCCTATACCACAAGTTGGGTGGGCAGCGCTCGGGCTGGGTACCGCAGTTCGTCGTCCACGAGAACTCCCCGCACTGGTTCTTGAAGCATCGCGAGACAGGCGAAATCGTCGACCCGACCGCCTCCCAGTTTCGCACCCCGATACCATACCACCTGGCCCGCGGCAAAGGTTTTCTTACGAAAGAACCTTCAGCCCGTGCGCAGAAAGTACTGCAGGGCCTAACCAAGGCTGAGGCACTCAATCTAGTACCTGTCCGAGGACACGTTTCCATGGCCGACACGAAGAACGAGAAGCTCTACACCCCCGAGGAAGTCCGTGACATCCTCCTGAAGGCCGCTCGCGAGCGTATCGCTGAGTACGCCGTGGAAATCGAGAATCTCCGCAAGCGCGAAGGAGTGGCCAAGGCCATCATCCCCGTGCACGCTCACAACCAGGGCACCCAGGCTGGCCCAGGCATCGAAGACATCCCGCCCGTGAAGCTGACCGAGAAGGCCGAGAAGTGCATGAAGTGCGGTGAGATGCACTCCGGGCTTCAGAAGTGTGGCGAGATGAAAACCGCCAAGGCTGAGGCCTGCGCTAAGTGCAAGCACATGCACGCTCCGATGGAAAAGTGCGGCGAGATGAAGAAGGACCAGCCGAGCCCCGAGTACAAGGATTCGAGTGCTCCTGTGTCTGGCACCCCCAACGCGGGCGAGAAAGACCTCCCCCACGACAAAATTTCAGAAGAACTCTCAAAGGCTGAAAAGACTCGCGCGGCGGCTGTTGCTGCTCAGTGGGCTGCTACTCATCCGGTGAGGAAGAACGAGGAGCCTGCGTACGGTGTGTACCTGGGCAAGACCTCAAAGTGCAACAACCCGCACTGCTCCAACGCGAAGACGGGGACGAAGTACTGCTCTCGCGCTTGCTCCATCGCGGTGGAAGACCCCAAGCTGGCCGCGAAGTTGAAGGCGGACTGGGAAGCCAAGGGTAAGCCGGGCGCGTCGGATGCTCAAAAGGCAGAAGACTTTGCCAAGGACCCGGGCAGCAAGAACGGCAACGAGACCTACCACGACCAGGGCGCAGGCAAGACGGCCCCCAACGCTGGCGGCAAGAATGCGCCGGAAGTCCCCGGCAAGAACGACCCCCTCGCGGACATCGCGAAGGATGAAGACTTCGCCAACGACCCCGGCTCCGAGAACGGGAACAAGACCTACGACCTGAAGGGTAGTGGCAAAATCGCCCCCAACGCAGGTGGTAAGAACGCTCCTGAAGTCCCGGGCAAGCTCGTGACCGGCAAGCCTACGACTGCCCCCGCCGGCAGCAACGGCAAGCAGATTCAGCAGGCGGGCCCGGAAGGCAAGACGGCCCCCAACGCTGGCGGCGTGAAAGCCCCTGAAGTCAAGGGGAAGAACGACCCGCTGGCCGACGCCCCCACCAAGAAGGGCGAAGAGAAGCTGGAGAAGCCGCCGGTGTCCGAGGCCCAGCGCCGTGCTATGCGTGCTGCCGCCGGTGGTCATAGTACTCTGGGCATCCCCAAGAAGGTGGGCAAGGAGTTCTCCTCGGCCGACCCGGGTGGGAAGCTGCCCGAGCACAAGAAGGCGATGCCGCCTGGACTTTCCAAGGCCACCGTCGAGAAGCTCACCCGCCAGTGCAAGGGTGACATGAAGAAGGCCGTCGCCACGGCTTGGAAAATCCACGACGAGATGCGCAAGAACTCCACCAACCAGTTCTTCCAGAACGGCGCGGATACCACCGCAGATGCTGGCACGGTCGGGTCGAGCCCGGCCAACGCCATGGCCACTTCCGCCTCCAACCAGCCGGGCGTCCAGGCTGGCGGGGCGGGTGGCAATATGCCACTCGGCGAGGGCAACGTCCTGAACAAGGGCGAGCAGTTCGTCGACAACCAGGGCCACGTGGTCGAGACGGGTATCGAGCCCAGCGCGACCCTGCCTCCCCAGGCTCCCGCCAAGGCTCGCAGCCGCGGTGTGGTGCCCCAGCATCCGTCCAAGAACGGCCAAATCCTCCGCGCAGGCGAGAAGAATGGTTCGGGTGGCGTCGTCCTTCCCGGCGCCTCGCTCCGTCGTCCGGGTCGTACTGCCGGCAAGAAGGGTGGGGACGTCTCCGGCAACGAAGGCATGCAGAATCGCGGCTCCATCACTGAGCCCAGCCAGGAAGGCTTCGGCGACTCCGGCCCCAGCGACAACAGCAAGACCTACGACAAGAGGGGCGAAGGCAAGGCCTCTCCTGGTCCGGGCAAGGCTGCTGGCGACAAGACCTACTCCAAGCGCGGCGAGGGTGCTGTTGCTCCCGGCGCCGTGACGAAGTCCGACAAGGCCACCGAACTCGTGTTCGAAACCCCCGAGCCCAAGCCCCTGCATCCGTCCGACAAGAAGAAGAAGCCGGTGAAGAAGGGCATCGCCGAGGACATCGCTTCGGCCCACGCTGCAGCTCCCTCCAAGCCGCCCCCGCTCCCGGGTGCGACCCGCGGCATCGTGAAGAACCCTGAAGTGGAGGCGCGCAAGCCGCCCTCTATCCCGCCCGTGGCCAAGGCCGCAGGCGCTGCGGTCCCGTCTGCCAAGCCGCCCGCGGCTGGCGCTGCTCCTGCTTCGTCCTCGACGCCCAAGGCGCCCGCGATGCCCAAGCCCAAGACCCCACAGGTCCCCGCGCTGGCCGGAATGGCTCCGATGGGATTCAAGATGGGCAAGGGCGACCTCAAGCCTGCCAGCGCCGAGACCAAGGCATGGATGAAGAAGCCCTCGAAGCCCGAGGCGAGTCCGTTGGAGACCAGTGTGCAGTCCGTGGCCAAGCACATCTCCCCGATGGTGGGTCGCGGGCCTGGGTACGGCCCGGGTAAGTTCCCGCCTCCCGCGGTGGAAGTCACCAAGTTCCCCAAGGCCGCAGCAGGCTCGACTCAGCTGCCCGGCTCGCACCTCACCTCCAGCAATCCAGCAGCTCCCAAGATGACGGCCAGTCCGGGCCCACTCAAGGTGTCTGCGCCCAAGGCCAAGCCCGGGATTTTCGGCAAGCTGGGTCGCAGGAAGTAATCTACCGGACGGGACTTTAGGAGAACCAAGAGCATGGCACAGAGCAATCAGAGCGTGGACGGACTGGAAGTGATTCCGAACGCCTATGCGCGCTACTCAGTCCAGAATCCCCCCTCGGGGCTCGCGACCACGGGCGTCATCGCTCTGATGGGTGAAGCTACCCAGGGTCCTGCCTTCTCCGAGGAGTCTGACCTCCAGCTGAACATCTTCGGCCCTTCCGACTTCGCTCGCGTGGCCGCAAAGTACGGCTCGGGCAACCTCGTGGACGCTTTCCAGGCTGTTGCGGTTCCTTCGAAGGACCCAAACATCACGGGCAGCCCCCAGGCAATCATCATCGTGAAGACCAACCTGGGCACCAAGGCCTCGGCTGCTCTCACCGCGGTTCCTTCGGGCACTTACTCGACGCTGTACGCGAAGAGTGAAGGCGTCAACGGCAACCTCATCAACTTCCAGGTGCTGTCGGCTCAGGCTGAAGTGGCCCCGACGACCGGCGCGTTCACGTACATCCCGGCCGTGGGCACCATCAACCTCGCCCTCCGCGTGGACGGTGACGCTTCGCAGCCCTTGTCCGTTGCAGCCAATCGCACTCCTCCGAACTTCGTGTCGGACATCAACGGCCTCACGAGCGTGACGGCTTCGGGTGGCACGAATCGCGGCCTCATCACCGCTCCGTTCCTCACGACCTCGAACTTGGCCCTCGCAGTGGTCTCGGGTCTGACTGTGACCATCACCCTGTCGGGCGTCCAGACGGCCTGGGCCGCGACCCCCGTCGCCGGTGATACCTTCATCATCCCCTCGGCCTCCATCCTGGCGGATGATGGCGTTCACTCTCAATGCAACGTCGGCGCCTACCTGGTGACTGGTTCGACCGTGACGACCATCACTGCGGTCAAGATGTCTGACGCGGGCAGCACAAACAGCCCTGTCCCGGGCACCGTGTCCGCTCCTCACGCCGTCAGCCCTGCCGCCATCGTGTCCGCCACGAACGACGCGGTCGACTACGCCCCGGTGACTATCGCCAATACGGTGGACGCGAATCCCATCGCGGGCATCGGCAAGACCCTCGAAATCGCCGACCTGGCGACCGGTACGGACCTCCTGGCCCGCGCCGCTCGCGTGCTCGGCACCACCGGCGCAGTGACTTGGATTGCAGGCAACTGGGCCGCTGCCCCCGGCAACACCTACCCGCTGGCCGCTGGCGTGGTCTCCGCTGTCCTTGACAGCGCAGCCGAGTACAGGGTCCAGCTGAACACGGCCTCGTCCATCGGCCCCGTGAACGAGTCGTTCACCACGGGCGGTACGTTCGGCTTGACCCTCGGCTACGTGGGCACCAGCTGCACGGTGACCGTAACCTCGACCAACATCACCCTCGTGACCGTGGGCGGTGTCAATGCTGGCACCAAGGTCCTGGCCTTCGCCCAGTACCCCACCATCGCCAGCCTGGTTTCGTACATCGCGGCCCAGCCCGGGTTCACCTGTGCGGCTGGTAGCGCGCTCGTCGGGCAGCTGCCTTCGTCTTCGCTCGACTGGGTGTCCAGTGCTACGGCTGGAACGCAGTTCGGCGCTCAGACTCTGAATCTGAAGCTCGATGCCTACTACTTCAACCAGGGTATCTTGGCCTCGCAGCTCGTGAACCAGAACAATCCCGCGGCTCGTGCTGCGGCTGGCCTTCCCAAGGCGAACGCTTCGGTTGGCTTCCTGGCTGGCGGCCTCCTGGGTGGAACCTCTGACGCGGATGTGTCGGCGGCCCTGCTGGCGCTCCAGAGCACCACGCTGAACTTCATCGTCCCTCTGTTCAGCCAGGACGCCACGGCGGATAAGGCCGCGGGCCTGACTGACCCGTCTTCGACGTACCTCATCGACTCCATCAACGCGGCCACGCTGAGCCACTGCCTGCTGATGAGCCAGACCCGCTACCAGAAGAACCGCCAAGCCTTCCTCTCCAAGGAGACCAGCTTCAACAGT
>Ga0335069_10008157_pt1 | contig 15032 bp, 13 predicted proteins | sample Lox_Sample_11_FD_206714 | JGI IMG/M metagenome (GOLD analysis project Ga0335069, IMG submission 206714) | Soil microbial communities from Loxahatchee National Wildlife Refuge, Florida, United States - Lox_Sample_1.1 | ecosystem: Environmental > Terrestrial > Soil > Wetlands | place: USA... | reverse complement strand
GTTCTTCAAGGTCTGCGGGCTAATCAAGAAGCCAGCCGATGACGCGGCCATCGCCGAGACTGCCAAGGCCCTGATCGGCGAGATGGTGGCCGCAGCGAGGGCGCGCGTTGATCCTGGACGAGATCCAAGCGCAGGTTGACGAGTTCGTCACGCTGCTGCCGCCCGGAGAGGGCCGCGCGCAGTGGTCGCTCGAAGCCTACGCCGCCGGCCATGCTCGCCAACTGGCAGCCATGCACGACCGATCGAACTGGCTGCACTTCCTGTGCGACCGGCAGAGCGGCAAGACGTGGGCCGACCTCGGCATCCTGCTCGACAACGCGCTCAAATGCCCGAACAGCGTCAACGTGTTCCTGGGGCTGGTGAGCACGGGCCTGACGCTCAGTGTGTGGCCGAAGTGGCAGGCGCTGCTGGACCGGTTCGGCATCGAACACCGGTCGCGCCAGGACGAGAAGATCACCACGCTGCCCAACGGCGCAATCATCGCGTTCGGTGGCACCGATGACCTGCAGAACGTCAAGAAGTACCTCGGCAACCGGCTGCACAACTGCGTGTTCATCATCGACGAGGCGCAGGACCAGAAGTCCAGCGTCCTGAAGTACCTACTCGACGTGCTGCTCGAGCCGATGTGCACGCCCACGACGAGGGTTATCCTGTCGGGCGTGCTGCCCGATCTGCCTGTGGGCCACTTCCTGTCGCTGGCCGAGTACGACCCCGCATCGAAGACCGGAGGCGGCAAGGGACACGAGAAGTGGTCGCACCACTCGTGGGGCCGCCTCGACAACGTGCACACGCCCGAGGCCGCCGAGCGCCTGCGCCAGCTCGAAGCCGAGAAGGGCGCTGACGATCCGCAGCTCATGCGCGATTGGAAGGGCGTGCAGCGCGTGTGGGACGCCTCGATGACCGCCTACCGCTACAGCGCGGCCCGCGACGCCTACGACTGGACGCCGGCACCGTGGGCCACGCCCGAGATGCTCGCGCCGGGCCGGCTGCTGGCAGCGCTTCCGATCGTCAAGCACCCGACCGACCCAGCATCGCCTCCCATCACGCTCGATCGGTTCGCCATCGGCCTTGATCCAGCCGCCACCGCCGACCGCTTCGCCATCGTCCTGTGGGGCTGGCACAGCCGAGAGCGGATCGGCCTCTGGCAAGTCGCCGAGTGGGTCACCCAGCGCGGCGCCAACAGCCTCGAATCGCAGTACGTCGAGGTGCTGAAGGTACTCAAGGCGCGCTACTCGCAGTTCGGTCACGTCGGGCGCATCATCCGCGACGCCGGCAGCGCGCGCACCACCAACGACCTGCTGCGCGCCAGCCACGGCATCGTCATCGAACCAGCGATCAAAGGGCCCGGCAGCCTGCGCGCCCGCGTTGACCGCTTGGCCGACCTGCTCGGCACCGGACACGGCCACATCATGGCCGGCGGCGAGCTCGAGAACGACTTGAAGCTGGCGAAGTGGGACGTGAAGGCGCGCGAAGAGGGCCGCTGGGAGTTCGACGCCAGCCACCACCCCGACGTCGCCGACGCTGGCACCTACGGCGCGGTCGCGTTCTACGAGGCGCAGGAGAAACCGCAACCCGTGCAGTACGCCAGCGAGGAAGCTGCAGTCGCAGCCAAGGCGCTGGCCGCCGTGACCGAGCGGTTCAAGCACGTGCACAAGCAGGCCCGCAAGCCCGACTCGAAGATGCTCTGGAGGCGCTGACGGCGCATCGCGACAACCGAGCAGTTACGCGCAGTTATGCCATACAGGGTGGCAACGTTGCCAGTGAGTAAAGCGCCTTAACTAACTCGGTCGCGTACCCAACCCGCGACCTGTCGTGAGACTTCCCGGCACGCTCAGGGCGCTTCTGGCGCAGGTCAAAGCAAGTCCAGTCCCAATCGGCTCGATCAGCATCCCCACGAAGGGCGGGCCGGTGGTGCTGACGTTCGGCGAGGAGCGGCAGCCGCTGCCGGCCATAGCGCCGCCCGCGAAGATGGCGCCCACGGTCCCGACGCGCCAGCGCGACACGGTGGGCGCGTTCAAGACGCCGCCGATCGGTCGGGAGCTTCCGTGGCAGCCGGTCGATGACGGTGCGGCGTGATCGGCGACCGGCAATCAACGCTTTGGTGGACGGCGCGCAAGACGAAGGGCGCCGACGACGCGAACAACGAGCTGGCCAACTGGGTCACGCGCGTTGCGGTCGCGCGCGAGACGGCGCAGACGCCGCAGCGCTGGCGGTCGGTGGTATTCGCGCGGCACATGACCGGGCGGCCCAACTCGCCGCAGTTCTCGTACGCCATGGCCCGCCGGCCGCAGACGCAGCAGGCCTGGTACTCGCAGTTTGACTACCAGGCGCCCACGTACAACTCGATCGCTTCCTGCATGGACATCTACGTCAACCGGCTGTTCAAGACGCACTCGTTCCTGAGCGTCAGCCCGGACCGCGGAAACTTCAAGATGTCGCAGGACGCGAAGCAGCTCGAGCAGTGGATCGACGGCGCCTTCGACGACGCCGGCATGTGGCGCGAGTGGTCGAAGTTCGGAATCGACGCCGGCACGTACGGCAGCGGCTGGTTCAAGTTCCACGAGAACGACCACGGCGAGATGCAGTGCACGCGGAAATTCCGCGACGAGCTGCTGTGGGCGAATCCCGAGGACGACTACCACGACGAGGTCATCGAGCGCGTGTGGGCGAACCGCGACGAGGTCATGGACCGCTGGGGCACGACGCCAGCGCGCAGGCAGGCGATTGAGAAGGCGCAGGTCTACCCGGCGTTCTACCTCGGCCAAGGCCTCGACACATCGAACGTCATCGCGCTCCTGAACGCGTACAAGTGCAACCACGGGCCGAAGCGCGCCAAGAAGGGCCGCGAGGTGCTGGTGGTCGGCAACGTCGTTCTCAATGACCGCGAGTATGACGAGGACGTGCTGCCGTTCGAGGGCTGGCAATTCCACGAGCTGTCGGGCGTCGACGGCCAGGGCCTTGCCGAGATGCTGCTGACGCTGGACGACGAATTCAACACCGAGCTCTCGTACGTCACCGAGAACATCCACCGGGCCGGCTTCCCGAAGTGGCTCATCGAGGCGAACAGCAACGTCAACCCGGATGCGCTGGGGGATGTGAGCTGCGCGGTCGTCGACTACCTGCTCACGAAGCCCGAGATGATCACGCCGCCGCCGAACAGCCCACAGATGTTCGAGAACCTGGACCGGCTGCTGCGGCTCATCCTCGATCGGGCCCACATCAGTGTGAACGCTGTGGAGAGCACCACGCCCGCTGGTCTCAAGAGCGGCGCGGCCCTCGAGAAGTACGCGCAGATCGAAGACGCCAGCTTCGGCGAGATGGGCGCGCGCCTAGAGGCATTCCTCGTCCGCTGCGGGTATCAGATGATTCGCCTCGGCAAGCGGCTCCAGCCGTCGGTCACGCTCGCTGGCAGCCGCCGCCAGGTCATTGACTGGGTGGACCTGCCCATGAAGCGCGGCAAGCCGAAGTACCTGCAGGCGTTCCCGATGTCTCGGCTCTCGCAGCTTCCGGCAGGGAAGCAGGAGCAACTGGACACGATGCTGCGCGAGCAGGTGATCACCAAGCAGATGCACACCAGGGCGTCACAGGTGATGGACCTGAACGGCATGATCGACCTGCTCAACGCCCCGCAGGACAGCTGCGACCGGCAGCTCGATCGCATCATGGAGTCGGGCGACTACGATCCGCCAGCGCCGTTCCTCGATCTGATCTACGCCATCGCCGCCGTCGAGTCGCGCTACCTGCTCGAGCAGGACAACGGCGCACCCGTCGAGCGGCTGGATCTGCTGCTGCAGTGGCGGGCCGCCTGCAAAGATCTGCTGAAGGACCAATCGACGCCCGACCCAGAGGACCAAGCGGCGATGCCCACTCCTGGTTTCGGCATCACCCCGCCGGGCGGACCGCAGCTCCCGATCGGGCCCGGCGGTGTCGCGCCGGCCGCGCCGCTCGTCAACCCGCAATCCGCCATTCAGTGAGGTAACGCATGGAAGACATCGTCCCGCAGACCGCGCCCGCTCCGCTGCCCACGGCACCTGTCGTCGATGGTGCGCGCGCCGCCGTCGACGCCGCCCGTGAGAAGGCGGTCGCCCGCTTCCGTCCCGCACCGGCGCCCGTGGCAACGACACCGGCAGAACCGGCCGCTCCGCCCAAGGTCGACATGGACCCGGCGACGCTCAAGCAGCTCACCAAGACCGCGGCAGCACTGCGCCGCGCGGAGCAGAAGGTCGCCGAGCTCCAAGCCGCCGCCACCGACATCGGACCGGTCGCCGAGGCGAAGAAGCTCTACGCCGCCGGCAAGCGCCTGGAGGCGATCGCGCTCCTGTCTGGCAACGACGCCAGCGCCGAGATGGAAGCCCTGATGGGCGCCTACCTCGATTCGTCGCCGCCGGCCGAGGTGGACCCAGAGAAAGCGCGCCTCGACGCGCTGGAGAAGGCCGAAGCGGACCGAAAGAAGCGCGAGGAGGATAGCGCGAAGGCAGCCGAGGAGTCGCGAATCAAGCAGCGGGACGCCGCGATCCAGGGCTTCGCGTGGTCGGTGCTCGACGCCGAAAAGCTGGCCGATGGGACGCCGAAGTTTGAGCTTTGCAGCCTGCCCAAGAACCGCGGCGAGGCGGCAGTGGCGGCGCTCAAGCTGGTGTCCGAGGTCTACGCGCCCAAAGAATACCCGGACGGCAACGTTACGCCCGACCAGGCGCGCGCACTGTTCGCCAAGGCGTTCGTGGACGTCGAGGCCGCGTATGAGCTGCAGTACACCGAGACGCTCGGGCCGCGCTTCCTCAAGCGAGGAGTACCCAACCCGCGACCAGTAGGCCACGCCGCACCCGCGGCGCCGAGACAGGCCTTCACCGCGACACCGCCGGCAGAACCGACCAGGGCGAACCAATCACCCACTCTCTCGAGAGCCCCTGTTTCGACGACCGATTACCCCGCCTCTCTCACGCCGAAACAGGCGCTGCAGAAGGCGATCGAAAAGGTGAGGTCGTTCCAGCAGCGGTAACTCAGGAAGGCAGCAGTCATGGCCGGTTTCGCAATCGACTCCAACACGCAGGCGGTGCTCATCGAGTACATGGATGACACCTATCCGAAGACGATCATCCAGAACCGCCCGTTCTTCGACCGAATCAACAAGATCGACGCCTCGGGCCTCGACACGAAGATTCCCCTGAACGTCGGCTACGGCGGCGGCACCGCCGGCGGCCAGTCGGGCGGCTTCGAGATCGCTCTGGCGAACGCGCAGCTCGGCGGCGCGGTCCACCAGGCGTATCAGATCGTGCCCACGGTCGTGTTCGGCATCTCGGTGCTGGACAACGTTCAGGCGCGGTTCACCAACGGGCCGGAGAGCGCGATCAAGGCGCTGACCGATGCAACCCAGGGCTGCATGGAGAACGCCGCGCAGAACCTGGAGTACAGCATCTTCGGCAACGGCTACGGCCAGCTCGCCACGATCGTCACCGCGACGAACACCAGCGGGGCGCTCTGGACGCTGACCCTGACCGACATCTCGGAGGCCATCAAGTTCAACCCGTGCCCTCCAGGACAGACCACCGGCGGGTCAGTCATCGTCACCGCGGCCAGCACCTCGGCCGCGCTCGATGCGGGCACCGCGGTCGTCGTCGGGCTCAACCAGCTCGGCGCGCAGATCATGGTGTCCGTCACCGGCATGACCCCGACCGCGACGCACATCGTCGGTCTGCAGGGCATGCTGCTCGGATCCTCGACGCTCTCGGGACCTCCCGGCATCTTCGCCTTCTGCCCGCCGATTGCGAGCCGCACCAATGGCGCGCTGTCGGACACGTTCCTCGGGGTGGATCGCAGCGTCGGCGGCACCGGCACCGGCGGATGGGCGCTCAACGGCATCGGCAAGCCGATCACCGAGGGCATCAACACGCTGTGCTCGATGATGGCAAACTTCGCGACGGCGAAGCCCACCAGCGGGTACGCCAACCCGATCACGATCGGCAAGATCGCCTCGGAGCTCAAGACGCAGGTCCGCTACGACATGAAGTCGGTGATGGAGGCTGACGTCTTCTTCTCGGGCGTCACGGTCATGACCGGCGCCGGAGCGATCGACATGCTGGCCGAGGCGGCCTGCCCGCTGAAGTACGTCGTGGTCACCAAGGAAAGCGCGTGGACCTTCGCGTCGCCGGGCAACAAGCCGTTCGCGCCCAGCGACATCGAAGGGAAGCTCGCGGTCCCGTCGTACGACCACAACAAGACGCGCTTCTCGATCACCTGCCAGGGCTACTTTTACACCAACCAGCCCCAGGCGACGGGCGTCCTGACGGTGGCGTGATGGCTCGCCCTGGCTTTTTCCTGGGCAACGACAGCTCCGACCAAGGGGCTGTCGTGCACATCTACCTCCAGTGGACGTCGCTGGTCACCGGCGGCATTCCGACCACGCTGGCCCGCGCCTCTGGCATCACCAGCGTGGCGAGGACGGGCGTCGGTCTCTTCACGATCACGTTTGCCGAACCGTGGGCGCTGAAGTGGCTCGACTTCCAGTTCGCATGCCAACAGGTGACTTACTCAGCCTCTGGCGCCTGCGAAGCCAACATCCTGACCGACAACCTCATGGCCACCACAGGTGTAATGACCGTCAACATCACCAACCAGGCCGGCGCCGTCGTCGACCCGACCACCGGCGACTACGTGTCGTTCCACTTCACCATGCAGACGCACGCCCCGGGACAGTGACGTGCCCTTCGTCTCGAAAGCGCAGCGCGCATTCATGTACGCGAAGCACCCGGGCCTGGCGGCGGAGTTCGAGGCCGCCACGCCCAAGGGTGCCCGCCTACCGGAACACGTGCGCAAGCGGATCAAGGCGAAGCGCGATGCGAAAAGGAGCCAGCATGCTTGACCTCGACGCCCTCACGAAACGTGTCGCGGAAGCTCAGGGGCAGCCTTCGCCGGCCAGCTCCGAGGCCGCGCCGCTGGATGACGAGGGCGTCGGGGCGGTCCCTGGCGAGGCCGGGGCCCGCCTGCGCGCCGCCTGGGCGCACGGAGACGACGACGCGATCGAACAGGCCATTCTGGACATCGTTCACCGGAGGCGGTGATCCATGGCGCTCGTCTCGATCTTGGTCACCGACCTGATCGCGGACATCCGCACCCAGTCGGGCCTGCGGAACAACCAGTTCTACACCGACTCCGACATTCGCTTGATGCTGCTCGAGGCCGGGCAGGAACTCTACGACGACATCGAAGGCAGCTTCCAAGCCTACATCGTCACGACCTTCGACTTCACCATCGCAGCCGGGGCGAACACCGTCGCGCTGCCGAGCGACTTCAAGCGCGACAACAGCCTGACCTACAATCCGACGTCGAATTGCCCGACCCCGGTCAAGCCGCTCGGCTCCTGGCTCGAGCGCGGCGCCGCCTCCACCGCCGGCATGGGCGGCACGTATCGCCTCTACTACACGCCGTTCTTCAGCACCACCGGGGCCGGCGGTACGGAAGCATTGCCGGTGTCAATGACGCCGTGGACGCAGTACCTGAAGACGCAGGTGAGCATCACGATCCGTACCGGGCGCCAGCAGGACACGAGCGCTCTGGACGCCAAGCTGCAAGGGCTCAAGCAGCGCGTGAACGCCTCGGTCAAGAACCGCACGCAGTCGCCGCGCCAGGCCCCGCTCACCCGCCGCCGGCTGATTAACGGCTACGACACGCTCGACACCAGCCGCCGCTACTGGCTCAACGGCGGGAACCTCGAGCTCTACGGCTTCGGCCAGCCCGGGGGCAACTGGTGAAGTCCGGCTGGGCCACGTTCAACAGCGACGATGAGCAGATGTCGCGGCTGCAGTCGCAGCTCACCAAGGCATTCGCGAACATCGACACGCCCGCGTCGCTGGTCGTCAAGACGGTGACCGCGAACTATCTCGTGAGCGCCGATGACGACGTGGTGCTGTGCGACCCGTCGCAGGGCTCGTTCACGGTGTCGTTGCCAGCGATCGGCCAGCTCACCAAACCGGTGTCGCTGCGCCTGCTCTCGGGCCTCAGCACCAAGAACACGGTAACCGTGCGCGCTCCCAACCCGGTCACCGTTGACGCCGGCGCGAGCGCGGCCCTGACTACGGCCCCGCTGCGCCTGGTGTCGAACGCGCAGGGATATTGGAGCTCGTGATGCCGACCGGTCTCACTCCGCAGGTCGTCGATATTCCGCTGCTGCTGCCGAACCAGACGCCGCCCAAGCACGCGGGCCCGATCGGGCGCCTGACTTCGATGGTCGACGCGCAGATCAAGCATTTCCTCCCCAGCTCGCAGCAGCAGCCGCAGCGGATCACTGTCGAGCCGCGCGACGGCTTCACCGCATTGACCGCAGCATGCCGCGATTCCGCGACCGGTGCCGTTGTCGCCTCGCCCGACTGGAACAACCCAGAGCTACTGGCCCCGCTTGGCAACCAGCTGCTGTCAATCTGCGACTCCGTCCCGCGCGTGAACAACGGTTCCGCCTGGACGTATTACGGCAATCAGCGCGTGGTCACGAACCAACTGCGCGAGGACATCTTCCACACGACGAACCACACGCTGCAGGCGCCCGACAACGCCTACTTGAACGGCGTCACCTGCTCGGTCTGGACCGAGGCATCCACCGCTGGGCCTTTCACCGTGAGCACAGCCATGGTGGGGTTTCGAGCCGATGACGGCGCATGGGTCCGCTCGCCGGGCGGACTGTTCAGTACCACGTCAGGAACAGCGCTCGCGCGCGTCGTCCAGGATGGAACCTATTTCTGGGTGGCGTTCACCGTCGGCACCCACATCGTCGTCAACGTCTACGACACGAACGGCGCGCTCATTGCCTCCGACTCGACAACGATTCCCCAGGTCTGGACGCCGATGCCAGGCTATTGGGACATCGCAGCGTTCAACAACGGCGGCTCGCACTACGTCCTGATCGCGCAGCCCGACGCGTTCACGACGTCGAATTCCAATGTCGACATGAGGCTGCACAAGTGCACGATCGCCGGCTCGGTCATCACGATCGTCAACACCGCGCCTGGCATCACCAGCGATTGCAGTGGACCGATTGCATTCGCCGACTCGACGGCCACCGGCGTGCCGACGATCATCACCGCGGCGAGCGCGAACTTTCTGTGGATGACCGAGCTGTCGCACGCCTTCGCCCAGACACACGCCTACGCGTTCGGCGCCGTCTTGGCCGGCTCAGGGATCCCAGACAGCCTCACCGGCTGGATGGAGGCGAACGGCGCGGGGGCCATCGCGCACGTGGCCTACTCGCTGCTGTCGAACTTCTCGCCGGCCTCGGGCCAGCCGAATGACCCCGGCCTGCGCTACACGCGCTCCTACGCGTGCACGCGCGCGGGCGTCGTCACGCTGACGAACCAGGTCAACGGCGTGCTGCTCTCGTCGCGGGCCTTTCAGATCGACAACGACTGGTACGCGGCGACCTACTACCAGAGCGGCGGCGGCTCGGCATCGACGACGGCAATCCCGATCACGCCGAGCAACCCCAACGATTACTTCACCGGCGACGTCACGCAGCCGGTCACCGTGCACGACAACGACTTTGCCACGGGGGCCGGCAGTGTGCCCATTGGCGACGGGTGGGCTTTCCCCACGCAGTCGATCGGCGTCATCCCGCACACCGCGGGAGATCAGATCACAGCGCCGGGCTCGATCAACTTCCTGGCTGGCCTATTCAACGGAACCGGCACGTCTGCGTTCAACCTGCCGATCGGCGCCAACAGTGCCGCCGGCTCGATCCTGCACATCTCCGGCGCTGCCAACGCCCAGAACAACGGCGATTGGTGGGTGACCGGCGTGGTGAGCAACTCCACCGTCAACACGGAGTTGGTCAGTCTGCAGGGAAACGCGATGGTCATCGAGGCATTCGGCCCTGGCGTGACCGCGAGCCTGACTCAGGTCTGGGCGATCGAGGTGCCGCAAAATGCCGGCATCCCCTACGGCGGGAATACCCTCTACCCGCCCTCGGGCGTCGCCAATCGCTTCAGCGGAGGCACGGCGACGGTGTCAGGAGCGACTGGCGCCAATGCCCCGCTCAACGGCTCGTATTCGATCTTCCGCATCTACTACAACGCCAATTGGTGGACCAGCTTCGCGCCCACTGGCGTAACCGGAACGGTCTTCCTGATGACGAAGACCAGCGGTGCGGCTGGCCTGGCCGGCGCCTATTACGTCTTCGGCCCGACGGTTGCGTCGTCGTCCGTTACCGTTGCACCTGCTCTGGCGAACGCCTGGGGATTGACGGGACTACAGAGCGAGCACGATACCCGCACCGGCATCGACATGGACCTGCTCGTGTCGGGCGCGCACCAGGGCGGCAACAACGGACTGTTCCTCGAGACCGCCAACCCGATGCCATCGGGCCCTTACGGCCTATTCGTCGACGTCACCGGTTCGCAGCCGCTGCAACGCGCGGAAGTCTTCACTGCAGCGGCCGGCCTACCCACGATCGCGCGCGTGATGGTCGACCCGTCGAAAGCATTCCAGTTCCACCTGAACAACGCGAACTTCGACCTTACCTATATCGGCGCGACGTTGGTCATCTCGGGCATCTCTACACATCCGGAGGACAACGGCGCATACCGCATTGGGACCGTTGTCGATTCTAAGACAGTAATCGTATCTGCCTTGAATGGGCAGACTGGCACGACGCTCTACAATCTGACCGGCTCCGAAACGATCACTGTCACCAAGGACGCCTCCGTGGGTCAGCCAGCTTTTCAGCCGTGCTGGTTCCTGACGCCGTTGTCTGTGGCGCAGAAGGTCGCCGGGCGGTGGGAGTGGGCGATCGCCTACGCCGATTGGCGCAACGACGGCGCGACCAAGGCGAACCAGGGCACGTTCGAGCGCAACGGTTTCCCGCTGGCTCTCTCGTCGGTGGCTGTCACCGCATCAGGCAAGCAGATGGCTCTGCCGTTCCGCGCGCAGTCGTTCACCGCCGGACAGACGGTCAAGAGCGCCTCGGGAGGCATCATCGGCATCCAGAGCACCGCGGAATCGACCGTGGGCCTCAAGCTGTTCACGCTGTCGTCCGCCGCGGGACAGGCGTCGTCAAATTCCGGGGAGCTGTTCCTGCCGGGCCCCCAGGCGTCCGAGCTCACCGCCAGCGGCTTCACCGAGCAGGGCGTGAACCTCGGGCCCGAAAAGCCATTCCTCGCGCAGTCGCACGCCGCGATCAACCTGGGACTCACCCAGCAGGCGACCTACCAATACGTCGTGGTCTTCGAGCTGATGAGCGAGAACGGCGACCGGATCTGGTCGGTGACCTCGCCGCCGGCCGACATCGCGATGACCGGCAACAACAACACCGTCACGTTGGGCGGGCGCATGCCGGGGCCGACGCTACGACCCGTGGGCATCTCCATCTACCGCACCGCCAACACCGGCTCGCCGCCGGTGGCAACGATCCAGCACTACAAGATCACGAACGATCTCGACGTCAACGGCGCGGGATTCACGTTCACCAGCGTCAACGGCGGCGCCGACGCGGACACGTGGAGCTTCGTCGACCAGGTCCCCGACTCGTCGATCCTCGACTCGGAAACGCTGCTCACTGACCAAGGCTTCCTCCAGCGCTTCCCGGCGCCGGCGCACAGCCAGAGCGTCGGCAGCTGGCAGAACCGATCGTGGTTCGTCGGCTACGACGGCGCGATCTGGATGTCCGGCGAGAAGACCGAAGGCGATGCGGTCTGGTGCCACCCGGCATTCCGCTACACGTTGCCCACCGACGACAAGCCGGTAGCGCTCGCGGCGATGGAGAATTACCTCTTGGTCTTCTGCTCGCGGTCGATCTGGTTCATCCCGGCCGTCCAGTTTCCCGACAATACCGGCGCGAATGGCGAGCTTCCCACGCCGCAGCCCCTGCCATTCCGCAACGGCTGCACCGGCTTCGCGGTCACGATGAAAGATGGCGTCGCCTACTCGTCCACCGCCGGGGGCGTGTGGCTGATCAACCGATCGCTGCAGAACCTCTACCTCTCGCAGCCGATGCAGGATGACCTTGGCTCGGCGACGATCAATGGCATGACGATCGATGGCCTCCAGCGCCTGATCGTGTCGACGCGCAGCAATGTCCTGTTCGCGTTCGACCAGCTCTCGCAAGCGTGGCTGAAGTGGCAGATCGGAACCTTCGGGACCATCGTGAGCGCACTGACGACCTGGCAGAGCAACGTCGTCTACCAGGACGCCGCGCGCGTGCGCCAATTGGTGCCGGGCACGTTCGCCGATGTCCTGGACGGCGTCAGTACGGGAGTCGCGCCGACCATCACCCTCGCGATCGTCTCTCTCGGAGCGGTGAAGGCGCTGAAGCGGGTCTGGGCGATCAATATCACCGGCGACGAGCTCGGCCCGTGCAACCTGCACGCGCAGCTGCAGTACCCCGACGAGCTGAGCGCGTTCAACACCAACTTCGGCCCATTCGCGCTCGCGTCTGGACCACTGAACGTCGAGATCAACCCGCTCATCGAAGAGACGACGTCGTTCGTGCTCAAGCTGTTCGCCGACTTCTCGGGCGTGCCGACGCCGGGCGCGTCCTACTCGCTGGAACTCGTCACCGCTGATTGCGGCGTTGAGGAGACGCTGTCGAAGGTCCCGAACGCGCAGCGTCTGACCGGTAGCTAGCCGGCCTCGATCGCGGTATCCGGTTCTGGCTCTCGGTGAGAACGCAGTTCGAGCCGGAGTTAATCGAAGCGCTCAACGCGTATCACATAGCACTGCGTCATGTCCATGTTCGCTCGGACATTGTCAGCATGGACAAGGCGTCTTGTCCGTCTGGACATTGCCTGCGACTTGTCCGCGCCAACAATCACTGGCACGTAGCGACGCAGGCGATCAGGATCTGACCGATCTGCAACGTGCAGCCCGCGGCAGGTGGAGAGATGCAGTCACGCCATGCCTGCGTGGATCGATCGAGGCCCGAACAAGCGGCCGGCTCGGGGGTCAGGGTTGTCTGACATAGCGACCACAGAGGATCGCCGTTGCAAAACGATACCTGACGCGTGTTCGTCGGGCACAGCGGGCCTGCGTCGTACGGCGCCTCGGCATCAGGGACGGACATCGTGGAGTCTCCGCGGTGGTCGATTCCCAGTTCCGGGTGGTCATCACCGGTCACGCATCCGATCGCCAACACCGCTGCAACGAGTAGCAATCTCATGCGTCAAGGCTGAGCCAAGCGCCGATAGGCGTCAAGCTGCGCGCCCGTTCAGGGTGGCAACGTTGCCAGGCAGTACCACCTAACAGTCGGTAATCACTCAGTTGTGACAGTGCGGCAATTTGCGTCCGCTCGGGCGTCCAGTACCCAACCCGCGACTGAACAAGGTGGCGTACACGCTGGACCCATCGACCGGGATCTACATCGACCCCGTCAGCGGGGCCACGTCGATGGACCCTCTTGGGCAGACCGCGGTCACGAACCCATCGCTGGTGCAGCAGGCCAAGCGGAATCTCGCAGTCTCGCACGGGCTCTTGGACACGCTCGGCAAGTACGGCGCGAACTTCGATCAGTCGATCAGCGGCGAGCGCGCGCTGTCTCAGCACCTCGCCGAAGTCATCGCCGGACGCGCCCCGTCGGTGGCTGGCGCGCAGCTGGCCGAGGGCGTAGGGCAGATTCGCCAGCAGGCCGACAGCATGGCCAGCGGCGCGAGCGGAGCCAACGCCGGCATCGCTCGGCTCCAGGCGATCCAGACCGGCGGCTCGGCAATGGCGAACGCGAACCAACAGGCGGCTCTGCTGCGCGCGCAGGAGATCGCAGCGGCCACGGCGAACCAGGGCGCGGTGCTCGGCAACATCGCCAACCAGAACGCCAACATGTACGGCACTGGCCTTTCCGGCGCGGCGAACTTCGCCGGCACGGCCGGGACCGAGGCCGCGCAGCAGGCGCAGATCGACGAGCAGCGCAGCGAGGCGAACAAGCGCCTCATCGCGAACATCATCGCCGCCGGCGGTGCTGGCCTGGCCACGCTCGCGACCGGCGGGGCAGCCGCTCCCATCGCGGGCGCCGCCGCCTCGGGGATCGCCGCAGGCGCGGCTGGCAACTCTGCCGCGAACTTCGCGAGCTCGCCCGAGGCCAACGTTCAGATCCCGCCCGCCGCCGGCACCACGAACGAAGACCTGCTCGGGCCCTCATCGGTCACGCCGGTACCGAGCGCCGCGGACACGCACGCGCTGGTCAACTCGCTTGGTGGCCTGTCGCCCGAGGACCAGTCGAACCTGGTGAATACCGGCCTGTCGAGCGGGATGGCGTACACCAGCGACGAGCGCGAGAAGACCGACGTGGCGAAGGCGCCGATGGATCAATTCCTCGACCACCTGGCGGGCTTCACGTTCGAGGGCAAGCCGGGCAGTGATATCCCCGGTGGCCAGCGCATGGGACCGATGGCGCAGGACGTGAAACAGGGCGGCCCGATCGGGCAGTCGATGGTCATCGACGGCAAGCCGCTCAAGATGGACATCCCGAACAGCCTGGGCGCCGCGCTGGCCGCGGTGGGCTACCTCAACGAGCAGATCAAAGAGCTGAAGGCTCGAAAGGCGGCCTGATGTCGGTCGGCGCGCTGCCACTGCCGCCGCCGGCCATCGCCGCGCAATTCGGCGTTGCCCCGGCGCAAGACGACCCGCTCGCCCAGCGCGCAGCTCTGGCGCAAGCGATCGTGAACGCGCCGCCGGTGGCGCCCGTGGGTGACCCGAGCGTGCCCGTTGGCCTCCCGCCGATGGGCCAGCCTGTGCCACAAGCCCCGCCGGTCGCGCCCGCGCCAGTCGTTCCGCAGCCGGCAGCCGCGGTGCCCGCGCCGGCGGCTCCCGTTGCCGCGCCCGCCGCTCCCGCGCCAGACCAGATGGCCGGCGCAACGTACGAGGTGAAGGCCGCCGGGCAGGAACAGGCGAAGGTTGGCCAAGAGGGCGTCGAGGTCGCGAAGCAGAGCGCTGAAGACCTGGCGAAGGCCGATGAGGTCCGCGCGCAGGAGGCGCAAGCGGCGGCCGATCGCCTGACCGCGCTTCAGAAGCGCCAGGAGGCCGCGTTCAACGAATCGAAGGCGGCGTTCGACCAGGCGAAGCAGGAC
>Ga0335069_10008156_pt1 | contig 15033 bp, 15 predicted proteins | sample Lox_Sample_11_FD_206714 | JGI IMG/M metagenome (GOLD analysis project Ga0335069, IMG submission 206714) | Soil microbial communities from Loxahatchee National Wildlife Refuge, Florida, United States - Lox_Sample_1.1 | ecosystem: Environmental > Terrestrial > Soil > Wetlands | place: USA... | reverse complement strand
CGCGACCGGCAACTATGTGAAGGTCGTGCAACGGCTGCCGGTGAGAATCCTGTTCGAACCCGGCCAGGATCCCGATCACCTGTTGCATCCCGGAATGTCAGTGGAGCCAACCGTATGGCTGCAGCAGTCACTTCGTCAGTAGCGGCTACGTCTTACGCGCCGGCCCGGCCGGGTCATGTGCGGCATAGCCCGTGGGCGATCGCGCTAACCGTGACGATGGCGACGTTCATGGAGTTGCTCGACACCAGCATCTCCAACGTCTCCCTGCCGCACATCGGCGGCGGCCTTGGCACTAGTTACGACGAAAGCACCTGGATACTGACCAGCTATCTGGTCGCGAACGCCGTGATTCTGCCGATGAGTGCGTGGCTCAGCCAGGTGTTCGGGCGCAAGCGCTACTACATGATGTCGGTCGCACTCTTCACCGCAACTTCGTTCCTGTGCGGAATCGCGCCCAGCCTTTCCCTCCTGATTGCTTTTCGCGTGCTGCAGGGCATCGGCGGCGGCGGTCTTGCGCCGGTCGAGCAGGCAATTCTCGTCGATACCTTTCCGAAAGAGAAGCAGGCCGGCGCCTTCGCGCTCTACAGCATGGCGATTGTGACGGCGCCGGCGGTTGGACCGCCCCTCGGCGGATGGATCACTGACAACTTCTCATGGCACTGGGTCTTCTTCATCAATATCCCGATCGGGCTGCTTTCCTTGATCCTTTCGAGCCGGTTGGTTCACGACCCGCTCGAATTTACCGAGGAACGCCGCCAGGCATGGCGAGGTGGTCAGCTCCGAATCGACCAGATCGGTATCAGTCTAATCGCAATCGGATTTGCCTGCCTCGAAGTCGTGCTTGACCGGGGCGAGCGCGACGATTGGCTTGGCAGCCACTTCATCACGACTTTCCTCGTGATTGCCGTAGCCGCGATAGTTATTGCGATCTGGTGGGAATGGCGTCAGGACGATCCGGTCGTCGAACTGACCCTTCTGCGCGAGCGGAACTTCGCAATCTCCTGCATCTACTACTTTGTGTTCTCGTTCGGCCTCTTCGGTAGCACGGTGCTGATCCCCGAAATTCTGCAGACGCTCTTTCGCTACACCGCTACCGATGCTGGGTTGGTGTTGGGTCCAGGCGCGGCGGTTATTACGATTCTAGCCCCGTTGGTAGTCCAAATCGTCCCTCGGGTAGGTGCGAGACCTCTGTTAGGCGCAAGCTTCACAATCGCTGCGCTTTCGATGTTCTATTACAGCGGCCTCACTTCGCAGACTGACTATTTTCATTTCGCGTTCGCTCGCGCTTATCAAGGCTTCGGCTATGCCTTTATGTTCGTGCCGGTGACGCAGCTCGCCTATTCGTATTTGCCCAAGAACAAGAACAACAAAGCTTCGAGTCTGACGAATCTATGCCGTAACTGGGGCGGGAGCTTCGGCATTGCCTTCGTCACAACGATGCTCGAACGCCGGGCCCAATACCATCAGAGCGTACTCATCAGCCATCTCACGCCTTCCGATGGGACTGTGCAGCAATTCGTCAACAGCGCGAGTCATTACCTGGTTACTCGCGGAACGAGCAGCGCCGATGCGATCCATCAGTCCTACGGGCTCGCGGGCAGCCTGATGACACAGCAGGCAACCATGCTGGCAGCGATGGACTGCTTTCGCCTGCTTGGATGGGTGGTGATTCTGGGCTTGCCCTTGGCTTTTCTAATTCGGCGTTTTCAGGTCAGCAGCGCCGGCGGTGCGGCCCATTGAGCGCGACTCGTCAATAGAATTTCAGCAGAGGAAATGGCCCAAGGTCGCGAGGTAACTTGAAATGAATCTCGACAATCATCCCACGGTTATTGAAATCCGCCGCCGTAATGCCAGCGAAACCACGGTACGCGAACCAGCGCTGCTTGACGCCGACTTGCTTAAGAAGCTTTGCCTCGAGGCTGGGGCCGACGACGTCGCCTTGGTCGAAATCCACCGGCCAGAGTTGGTCGAGGAACGAGTCAATATCGAGGCGGTCTTCTCGCACGCGAAAACCCTGGTGAGTTTCGTCTGCAGGATGAATCGGGACCCGATTCGCAGTCCGGCCCGCTCGGTCGCCAATCTCGAGTTTCATCAGACTACCGACCAGGTCAACGAAGTGGCGCAGCGGATCGTTGCCGCATTGCGTGAGCGCGGTTTCCGAGCGATCAATCCGGCCGCTGGATTCCCGATGGAGATGGATTGTTTCCCTGACCGAATATGGGTGGTCTCGGAAAAAACCGTCGCTGTGGCGGCCGGTCTGGGCCAGATGGGGATTCATCGCAACGTCATTCACCCCATTTTCGGCAACTTCATTCTGTTGGGCGTCGTCATTACCGACGCGGAGGTTACGCAGCACGCAAGGCCGATCGATTACAACCCTTGCTTGGAGTGCAAGCTCTGCGTTGCCGCGTGTCCGGTCGGAGCCATCGGCGACGACGGACATTTCAATTTCTCTGCCTGTTTTACGCACAACTACCGAGAGTTTATGGGTGGCTTCATCGACTGGGTGGAAACAGTCGCGGGAAGTGATGGTGCAGCCGCATATCGACGCAAGATGCCCGACTCCGAAACTGCCTCTATCTGGCAGACTCTTTCTTTTGGTGCGAACTACAAAGCCGCCTACTGCATGGCAGTATGCCCGGCCGGCGAGGAGGTGATCAGCCCATTCCTGGCGGACCGGAAGAACTACCTGAAAGAGGTCGTGAAACCGCTCCAAGCGAAGGTCGAACCCGTATACGTAGTGTCTGGCTCAGACGCGGAAGCCCATGTGCGACGCCGATTCCCGCATAAGAAGCCCAGGCTGGTCTCCAACGGGATCAGACCGACTTCCATAAAGGCGCTGTTCACGCGGCTATCCGTAGTCTTCCAGCGGGAAGCGTCCACGGGGCTGGACGCGACGTACCTTTTTACGTTCACCGGAGAAGAGAATTGCGCGTTCACGGTTGAGATTCGCAACAAGACTCTTGTTGTTCATTCGGGTCAGATTGGAATCCCCGACCTAAACGTCGCGGCCGACAGCCGCGCCTGGCTTGATTTCGTCAACAAAGAACGCGGCATCCTGTGGGCTCTCCTCATGAGGAAAATCCGGCTTAAGGGTCCGGTGCGACTGCTTAAAGCCTTTGGACGATGCTTTCCCTCGTAACATGCCGAAAGCGGTCGCCGAGCTCACCGTTCTCTGACGCAATCGCACGCTTCGAAGAAGTGCGGATGAGGTGATCCATGAGTACGGAACAAAACAAAGCGTTGGCCGCAGCAATGATAAAGGCCATCTCAGGGGGCGACTCCGAGGTAATCAGGAAGCTTGTTGCGAAGGATTGCAAATGTTGGATAACGGGCTTCCCGCGCGACCGGCTGTTCTCGCGCGACCAGATGATCGCCGGCGCCAGGACAATTATCGAGCAGCACCTGCCTGCCGGGTTCAATCTCAAAATGGAGGGGATGACCGCGGAGGGGGAGCGAGTGGCGGTGGAGGCAGAGGGTCGGAGCCACACCATCTCGGGAAAACTTTATAACAATTTCTCCCATTTCCTGTTCAAATTTCGCGATGGTCAGGTGATTCGCTGGATGGAATACACCAATCCGATGCACGCAGTTGAAGTTTTCGGCGATGCGGTAAAGCAGGTCGGCAGAAAATGACAGCGTTCGCTGCCAATCGATCGTAACGCTGAGATTATGCGGTCTTTTCGATGTTGCGAGCGATCATCCGGCGCGGCGACGGGGTGTCCTGTCCGGGCAGAACGCGACCTTGCAGCGCCGGACCGGGCTGCGCGATCATCTCGCGGGCGTCGATCTTCGCTTGGCAACAAGGACAGACGAGTTCCGGCGTTATCGTGCGGCCGCACGGCCGGTGGACCAACTCCACCGGGACTCCCCGGCGTCCAGCCATCCAGCGGTCGCCCCAAGCGGTCATAGTGGCGAGCAGTGGATAGAGGTCAAAGCCTTTTTCCGTGAGTCGATACTCGTAGCGAGGAGGGCGCTTCTCGTAAGCAACACGGCGAAGAACGCCGTCGCGTACCAGCTTACGCAGCCGGTCGGATAGGCGATGCGGCGTTAACTGCAAATCCTGCTGAATGGCATCAAACTTACGGACGCCAAGGAAGACATCGCGGATAATCAGCATGGTCCAGCGGTCACCGATCACCGAGAGCGTTCGGGCGACGGAGCAGGTCATCGTGTCGATTTGATGCCAGCGCATTGCTCTCTATATTCGCACATCATCCGAGGCAAAACTAGATTCCAAAGTAGAAGCTAACGGATCGCACCAGTCGAGCGGCTTCGAGCAATCGCACATTCACGGCGGCCCAAGCAGATCGGGAACCATCAGGGGATTTGCCGTGAACCAATTCGCTTCTGTAGTTCGCCTCACGCTGTCGCCCCTTCGATCTTTTCAAGGTAGGGGCCCATATCAGGAGCGAATGCCGGATGCTTCGAGAGTTTCGCGAAGTGAGCCATCGCGCTAGGAAACCGCTCGGCGACACTCTCACCCAGGATTGGCTCGAGCCCTCGCTTCTGCAGATCGCGGGCGCGTGGCTTCTCGTTATGAAACAGCGCGAGCTCAGCGACGAAGCATACATCGGCCAAGGTCAGACGATTGCCTACGATGAACCCTCCATCTGCTGGAAGTGCAAGTGCGGAGTTGATTCCGGCCAAGTAGACTGCGAATGCTTCACGCGTTCGATAATAAATTTCCTCGGACAAAGATCCGTTGCCTAGGGCAAGCAGATAAATTTGTGAATCTCGCGCGAACACGAGGCTTGCGTCGAGAAAGCTGTCGATCCGTGACGTTTCGTACGGATCCTTCCCATAGAGCCCGAGCTTAGCGTCACCAAGCCTGGCCACTGCACGCATGATGCTGTTCGATTCGAAGATTCCGATCTTGCCATCGGGGCTGAAGGCGGCAGGCACTGTACCGAACGGATGCGCCTCAAGAAAGGCCGCAGTCTTGCTCAATTTGCCTTGAAAGCCGGCGTGGCCCCGTACCTCGCTCGCCTCGCCTTTGTCGTTAGCTGAGAGTGGGCGCGCATCGAAATCCCATAACCACGACGGAAGTTCTTTGGGCGAGGCTCCGCGCAAATCGAGATCGACGCCGGACAGTCTCGCTACGATAGTTGCCTTCCAGATTCGCGGATTAGGCAAATACGAGAAAATTCTCAATTGACTCATATCGCTCACCAGGTTTCTTGGAAGGGCCTGACTTCGACGTTGAACGACCACGCGGAGCGGTCCTGATGAACGACGTGCCAGATCTCGTCGGCGATCGCGGACGGCTGGATGAAGAATGAATCTCCCGCAGGCTTGGAAGTCATCTCTCGCGTCCATTCCAGGTCTATGACGGCGTCGATCACAACGTAGGCGACATGGACGCCCTTCGGTCCTATTTCTCGGGCGATGGATTCGGCAAGAATCCTTTGCGCCGCTTTGGTAGGAGCGAAGCCTGCGAAGCGTGGCTTTCCACGCAGGGCCGAAGTGTTGCCGGTTACGACGATAGCCCCGTCTCCGGCGTCGACCATCGCCGGCGCCAGCCGTCGCGCCAGGTACAACAGCGCCATCGTGTTAACTTGAAAATTTACGGCGAGGGCTTTTGGATCGATCTCGAGAAAATTACCGAAGGCACCACCAACAGCGTTGTGGATGAGTACCTTCGGCGCGCCGAGATCCCGCCGCACGGCCTCGATCACGGAATCGAGCTGAGTCTCATCGGTGACATCACAAGGGTAGCCTTTAGCGTTAGGCAGTTCGCGCTCTAATGCTTCGAGACGCTCGCGCGTGCGCGCCAGCATAGCCACCCGGTAGCCGCTCTGGGAGAATCGACGGGAGATAGCTGCGCCTGTCCCAGGACCGACCCCGGTTACCAGAACTACCGGAACGTTTTCACTCATGATGATTGAATCCTCGTATCCTTGCCTGAAATCAGAGCCTTCGCGTTCACTTTTGCTGAGCGCTTTGCTTTAAAGTCGCCTCGAGGAAATCAAGCCGATCGTTGCCAAAGAATATCTCGCTACCCACGATAAAGGTTGGCGAACCAAACACTCCACGGTCGGCAGCGAACTGAGTGTTCGACGCCAGGCGTTTTGCGTATTCGTCTCCCTCCGCCTTAGTCAGAATTGAGTTTCCGTCCAGTCCGGCTGAGTCAAGGTGCTTAAGGATTGCGCCACGGTCGGTCACGTTCACAGCGTCGTTCCAGAACGCGGAAAACATCGCGCTATTGTATCGGTCTTCCAGATTCATTTCCTGCGCGACCAACGCACCCTTCAATGTCATGCTGTGATCGCCCGTCATAAGGTGCGGATTAGCCTTCAAGGAAATTTGATACCGAGAGCACCATCTTCCTATGTCTTGCCCGGCGTATCTCCGCTTGTTGCTGCAAAGTACGGTTGTGGGAGTGTTGCCCACAATCTTCATCAGATTGAGGAGATGCATGGGTTTCATGTGGAACCGCGCGCCAGTGCGAGCCGCGATAGCGTCGAGTTGCGTCCGCGCCAGGTAAGTGTAAGGACTGATGAAGTCAAAGAAGAAATCTACGTCTACCATATTTCATGCTCCTTTCTTGAGTATTGGTGCCGCAATAGCCGGCGCAGCATGACCGCCAATCAGCAGATCCCAGTCAAGATACTGCTCTCTCCGAACCGCCTTCGAAGAACTCCTGAAGCGCGATCTCCAGATTATGGCTCGGTTTCTCGGAATCGCCCAGTTTAATCAGGGCGTAACGCTGATCGTCGTCGAGTGCCGCCCACGCCTTTTCATGGAGTTCTACACCAAGGACGCGTGCGTGCTCGGCCAGCACCGGTGGCGGACGATCGGGTGGATCGGCGGAACGGCGCGCATCGTCAGCGAGGATCTTCGCCGGAGAGCCGGTACGCGCCAAGGCGACTTCTTCGATGAAGGTTCTGAGCGCGCTCCGCTCCTCATCCGAAGCCGCGGGAGCGTGGCAGATCATCAGCCTCTCGCCGCGCCCGAGCTGCTCCCACTGAGCCAGATGGAGTTTGATCCCAACGGCATCGAGCTTTCTGCGCGCCGCCATCGGTAGGCAGTTGAGCGACTCATAGATCTCAGCTTCGAACTTGAATTTCCGGATCATCCTCGTGCTCCTCGTTGGGAAAAGTCCGCCTGTCGCCGGTCTTGACAGATACTAGATTCCAAAATAGAAGGGAGTCAAGGGCAGATTCTGAACTAGAAGTGATGAGCCCACCGACCCATTCAGCGGAGAAAAAAAGATGAGTAAAGTGCGATTCGAAACCTTGAACGCTCTGGGCTTGATGACTTTAACAAATCCGCCACTAAATCTGTTCGACCAGGAATTAATCGAAGACCTTCGAACGGCTGTAGATCAGGCCCGTCAACATCCGCTCAGAGCGCTGCTCGTGCGCGCTGAGGGCAAAAACTTCTCAGGCGGCGCCGACGTTGCGATTTTCAAGGGTAAGACCTCGAAGGAAGCGCGCGAACGCTTCACCAGCCATCTGCGAATGATCGCCAATCTCGAAGAATTACCATTTCCAACCGTCGCTGCCGTGCAGGGTGCTTGCATGGCGGCGGGACTGGAACTCGCTCTGGCGTGCGATCTGATATGGGCGGGTTCTTCAGCCCGCTTCGGCCAGGTCGAGGCGTTGATTGGGACGACCACGCTGCTGGGCGGCGTTCAGCGTCTGGCTGAGCGGGCCGGACCGAGTCGCGCACGTGAAATCATCTACACCGCCGATCAATACGACGCCGCGACTTTCGAGCGCTGGAACATCATCAACAAGGTTGTTCCAGACGAAAACCTCGAGCGGGAGACACGAGCCTTTGCTGAGCGCCTCGCCAGTGGCGCTACACTAGCTTATGCAGTGGGCAAAAAGTTCGTGAGAGCGTATCTCGAGAGAGGCAGCCGCGCGGCCGACGCCTTGGTCGACGAGATTGCTCCGGCGCTGTTCGAGACAACTGACATGCGTGCAGGCGTTGATGCTCTGATCGAACATGGCCCTCGTCACTTTCGCGACAAGGTCATCTTTCACGGTCGCTAGTGGTCCGTGGGCCGCTCGCGACGGCGCTTGATTGGAGGAGAGAAAATGCAACCTGTTTGCTTAGTGATAGGTGCTGGTGCAGGTATCGGCGGAAATGTTGGTCGACGCTTCGCGCGGGGGGGCTATCATGCTTGTCTGTGCCGACGCAGCGACTCGGACGGACTGAACCGCCTGGTAGATAGGATCAATAGCGACGGAGGCTCGGCAACCGGATTTCTGCTCAACGCGATCGAGCCGAACGCGATCGAAGAACGAGTTGCCGCTATCGAGGCCGACATTGGCCCAATCGAAATTGTGGTTTACAACCTGGGCGCCCAGATTGGCGACAGGCCGTTGAAGGATACCTCGCTCAAGGCCTTTGAAACAGGGTGGCGTTTGGGGACGTTTGGTCTCTTTCGCCTCGCGTCAGCCGTATGTCCGCTGATGGAAGCGCGCGGCAAAGGAACTATCCTCGTGACCTCATCTACGGCGGCGATGCGCGGGAACGCCGGTCAACATTCACATGCGGCGGCGATGGGAGGACGCCGCATGCTCTGCCAGACACTCAACGCTGAGTTCGCCTCTAAAGGGATTCACGTCGTACACATCCTGATCGACGGCGCGGTGGATGCGCCCGACACTTTGGGCAAAATGCTCGGGCCGGAAAAGTTTCAGCAGCTCAGAGATACGCGGGGCAACGAGCATGACGGGCTCATGCTTCCTGCCCATATCGCGGAGACCTACGTCCACCTTGCGAAACAACAACGATCGACCTGGACCTTTGAGATCGATATGCGGGCGTTTTCCGATCGTCCATGGTGGAATCACTGAATAACGCTACATGTCTCACGATCTCTGGCGACCTTAGGAGCACCAATCATGACTCAATCCGATCAATCTTCTCTGCCCGACGTTGCGCTTATCGTTGGGGGCGGCCCCGGTATCAGCTCAAGTTGCGCTAGACTGTTCGCGCAACAGGGCATGCGTGTCGGGATCGCGGCCAGGAATCCCGACAAAGCGGTCCTGCAGAAGCTTGAGCAAACCCTCGGGACGCACCGCTACGCTTGCGACGCGAGCGATCCGGCGGCCGTGGAACGACTGTTCCAAAGTGTTGTTCGAGATCTCGGACGGCCCACGCTGATCGTGCACAACATTGATGGCCGGGTTGAAGAGATTTTCCGCAAGGGGATTACTGAAGCGGACCCAGAGCTGGCACTCAACACGTTTAAGAATTCGGCGTTTAGCGCCTTTCTTGTAGGCCAGCAGGCCGCCCGCCTCATGCGCGAAAACCAACTGGGCGCCAACGGCGCGAGGGGCACGATCATCTTCACCAACGCCAGCGCAGCCCTCAAAGGCTTCCCGCTGAGCGGTGCCTTTGCGATGGCGTGTCATGCCAAGTCCGGACTTGCCCAGAGCATGGCAAGAGAACTGATGCCGCAGGGTATTCACGTAGCGAATGTGCCGATCGATGCGGCGATTGGTTGGACGCAGGAAGACGGTACTCGTGCGCACCGCCTGGCAGGAACCAGTGTGGATGACAATTTAGCCGATCCAGACCGCATTGCAGAAACCTATCTGCAGTTGCATCGCCAACATCGGTCGACTTGGGCCTTCGAGGTGGTACTACGACCATGGCTCGAGAAGTGGTGATTTAGGAAGTTGCATGTCGCACGAACTGACCCTGTTCGGCAGCGGAACCAGCCGCACGATGCGAGCGCACTGGATGTTACTGGAGCTCGGCCTTGACTACGAAAGTCGTTCGATTCAGCCGCGCAGCGGCGAGACCCTTACTGAGCAATTCAGACGGCTGAATCCGCGACACAAGATCCCTGTGCTTCAACATCGGTCATTCGTGCTTACGGAAAGCGCTGCGATCGTTCAGTACCTAAGCGACACCTTCGCGGATAAGCTCAAATTCTATGTGCCCCAGGATGCGCAGGCTCGGGCGTCGCTAAATGAGTGGTGCTATTTCATCATGACCGAGCTCGACGCTGCTTCGCTCTACGTAGTGCGGCGGCACGAGGGACTGGCGTCGATCTACGGCGAGGCGCCAGTGGCCGTCGATTCAGGCAAAGCCTACTTCCTCCATAACCTCGAAGCGATGACACCGCGAATCGGCAAAACGCAATATCTCTTTGGAGAGCTACTTAGCACCGCCGATATTCTGCTGATGAGCTGCCTCGATTGGGCGTTTGCCAGCGGGATCCCTCTTTCGCAAGCAACGACCGATTACCGGCGAATGGTGTCGCAGCGCCCGGCCTATCAAGAAGCGCTGAAAAAGAACTTTCAGAGCCTAAGCTAACAATTCTATGGAGTATCACGATGTCAGGACCCCTGGCAGGTGTGCGAGTCCTTGATCTAACAACTATGGTAGCTGGCCCTGTGGCCGCGATGATCCTCGCGGACCAGGGCGCCGACGTGATCAAGGTCGAGTCACCGGCGGGTGACCTGATGCGGCGCTTCGCATTTGGCCGAAAAGGCATGTCCGCATCATTTCTATCATGCAATCGCAACAAGCGTTCGATGGCGATCGACCTCAAGACCGTCGAAGGTTTTCAGATTGTAGAGGAACTGATCGCTACGGCGGATGTCCTCATGCACAATTTTCGACCGGGTGCCGCGGAACGTGTCGGAGTTGGCGAGGAGGCTGTGCGCGTAATTCGACCGAACATCATTTACGTTTCGATCAGTGGATTCGGCGAGAGTGGGCCCTACGCGAGGCAACGTGCTTACGACCCAGTGATTCAGGCCTTGAGCGGACTCGCGGAGATCCAGCGCGACCGGGATACCGGGCGACCACGAATGGTCCGCACGATTATCGCCGATTACACCACTGCCTTGACCGCGGCACAGGCGATTACCGCGGCGTTGTTTGGGAGACAGCAATCCGGCGTCGGGCAGCACGTCCGCATCGCGATGCTCGATTCAATGATTTCCTATCTGTGGCCGGAAGCAATGCCGAGTCTGACCTTCGTTGGCGAGGAGCAAGATCCTTCTGACGGCGAATTAGGCCCCGACCTGGTTTTCGCTACACAGGATCGCTACATCACCGCAGGCGCATTGTCTGACGACGAATGGGCCGGCATGTGCCGCGCGCTGAGGCGCGAGGACCTGATCGAAGACCCCCGATTCAACACCGCGCGCGCCCGAGCTATCAACGCGGTGGAGCGTCGGGAAATCACGGCAACCGAGCTGGAGAAGTGGACCGCGGACGAAATATTAGCACGCTTACAAGCCAATGACGTTCCCTCAGCTCCCGTCGTCAGTCGGTTTGAGCTTTTACGCGACGCTCAGGTACGAGAGAACCAGATTCTCGAGGAGCATGAGAGCGAGGATTTCGGGAAAGTTCGACAACCGCGTCCGGCGGCGCGTTTTGACAAGACGCCCTCCTCGATCCGCAAGCTCGCGCCAATGCTTGGCGCCGACAACGAGTCCATCCTAACGGAACTAGGATACGGCGCGGAAGACATCGAGCGCCTAAAACATCGGCAGATTATACACCAGAGCACCAAGCTACCGCACAACTGACGGCGTCAGCGGCTGTGGTCAACCGGTATAAGTGGGGGAGCCACGTCCGGAAGATGCCGCTGCCGTGTCGGTAATCGACGGTCGCGCGGTGAAAGGTTGACTCATACTAGATTCCAAAATAGAAGTAAGTGTTCAGACGTTTCCAAAGAAGAAGACACTAATATCAAAGAAGGATCACGGAGATCTTTTATGCTTCAGGGCAATAAGATTGAGCTGGCGACTGGAGCCTTTACTGGAGTCGGACAGGCCTCGGCAACAATCGGCGGCTAGCTACAAAAGGTTCGGGCATAGAAACCAACAAGGCGCCCTCGGTCATTGGAGCCAGACGCTACATGGAGCGAGCATGACGAAGATTGAATTCCACTTTGATTTCGGCAGTCCCAACGCCTATCTGAGTCACCTGGTGGTCCCGGAAATCGAAAAGCGCACAGGCGTCAAGTTCGAATATGTGCCGGTTCTGCTCGGCGGCGTCTTCAAGCTCACAAACAATCGCTCCCCTGCCGAGACTCTCCAGGGAATCCGCAACAAAGCTGAATATGAGCGGCTTGAAACGCAGCGCTTCATCCGACGGCACCGAATCGTAGGCTTTCAGAGCAATCCCTATTTTCCAGTCAATACGCTGATGATTATGCGCGGAGCGATTGCAGCTGCCGTAATGGGCGTGTCAGTTCGTTACATCGATGAGATCTACCGAAACATGTGGGCTGATCCCAAGAAAATGGACGATCCCGGAATCTTCCGAAGCGCGCTCACGGACGCAGAACTAGACGCCGATCGGGTGTTCCAGCTGATAGAGACCCGAGAGATCAAAGACGAACTCCTTCTCAACACGGAGCGATCTGTCGAACGCGGGACGTTCGGTTCTCCTACTTTCTATGTGGGTAACGAAATCTTCTTCGGAAAAGACCGCCTGCGGGATGTAGAAGATGAAATCATGCGATCGTTGAGTGCGGGTCAGTAAAACCTCGTCATGGCTGTTCAACAAAGCCCGGTAAACGGATCTTAATGGTCGACCTGTTTTCAAACCAAACCTGTTAAGGCTCACGGAGGTCGTAATGTCAGCTAATCTCCCCATCACCGGTGTCGCCGGCTCAGATTGGAAGTCCACGGCGTGCATTCTGTGCGAGTGCAACTGCGGCGTCGAAGTCCAACTCGGCGGCGAAGACGGCCGCCATGTGGTGAAGGTACGCGGCGACGACGCCCATCCCGCATCAAAGGGCTATGCCTGCGAGAAGGCCCATCGGCTGGATTTCTATCAGAATGGCCCGCATCGGCTGACGAAGCCGCTCCGTCGGCGTAACGATGGAAGCTTCGAGGAGATTGACTGGGACATTGCGATCGCCGAGGTGGCAGCGCGTTTATCCGCCGTATGCAAAGAGTATGGCGGCGACAAAATCTTCTATTACGGGGGGGGCGGCCAAGGTAACCATTTCCCCGCTATCTACGGCAACTCAACCCGTGCGGCGCTCGGCTCGATCCATCGTTCAAACGCGTTAGCCCAAGAGAAAACAGGGGAGTTCTGGGTTGCGGCGAAAATGGTTGGGTTTTATACGCGGGCTGATTTCCAGAACTGCGAGGTCGCTTTTTTTCTTGGCAAGAATCCATGGATGTCCCACGGCATTCCACACGCACGGGTCACGCTGAAAGAGATCGCCAAGGACCCCGCCCGCTGCCTCATCGTTGTGGACCCGCGCCGCACCGAAACCGCAGAGCTTGCCGATATCCACCTTCAGGTAAGACCCGGCACAGACGCATGGCTCCTGGCGGCGATGCTCGGTGTGCTGGTTCAGCAAAAACTCATTGCTAGTGAGTGGCTGGCTCTGCATGCGAATGAACTCGGCGAGGTACTGCCTCATTTTGCCGAAGTGCCGATTGCAAAGTACTGCGGGGCCTGTGGCGTGCCCGAGGAACTGGTGCGCAAGGCGGCGAGGCGGATCGCGTCGGCCGCGAGTGTGGCCTCGTTCGAGGATCTCGGCGTGCAGATGAACCGGCATTCCACGCTCGTGTCTTACCTTCACAAACTGCTGATGCTGCTGACCGGCAATTTCGGGAAGAAAGGATCCTCGTACATACCGACGATGATGGCGCCGTTCACAGTCGGACACGAGGGCGGCGCGGGAACCGAGGTAATATCGTCGGATAACCGACAGGGCGCGGGAGTAACAAAGGGCACTCCTGTGACAGGTTCACGTCTGATCGGAGGTCTCACGCCGTGCAACGTGATTCCGGATGAGATCCTCACCGATCATCCAAAGCGGTTTCGCGCGATGCTGGTCGAGAGCGGTAATCCGGCCCACTCAGTGGCGGACGCCGCGCGCATGCGTGAGGCGCTCGCGTCGCTCGAGCTGTTGGTCGTAATCGACGTCGCTTTCACCGAGACCGCTCGCCTCGCACATTACGTGCTTCCCGTCGCGAGCCAATTCGAGAAGGCCGAGGCCACGTTTTTCAATTTCGAATTCCCCGAGAACTACTTTCATGTTCGCAGGCCGCTGATGGCGCCATTGCCCGGTCTGTTCTCCGAAGCTGAACTGCACTGTCGGATTCTCGAGGCTCTCGGCAAGATGCTCACTGAACAGATCGCCACTTTGCGTGCCGCTTGGAAGGAAGGCCGCGAATCCTTCAGGCAGAAGTTCACCGAGCTCGCCATGAGCGATCCTCGCGTAATCGCGCTCGCGCCAGCCCTGCTGTATCGAGCGATAGGCGACCTGCTACCGGAAGGATTGGCAGAGGCCGCGGCGGTGTGGCTGTTGTGCCAAAGCGCCGCCCAAACCCAAGGAGCTTCTCTCGCCCGCGCCGGATTCACCGGCGAGCCGGGTGAGGCCGGTGACGCGTTGTTCGATGCGATCCTCGCCGCGAAAAGCGGTGTGATATTCGCGGTCGACAATTGGGATGAGTGCTTCGAGCGGATGCGCACGCCAAACCATAAGGTGCAGTTGGCGATTCCCGAACTGTTCGCGGAACTCGACGCGCTTGCCACGGCGAGCCCGTCCCTTGCGACGACAGAGTTCCCGTTCATGCTCTCTGCCGGCGAACGACGCTCCTTTACCGCCAACACAATCATCCGCAACCCCGACTGGCGAAGGAAGGATGCCGGCGGTGCGCTGAGCATCAATCCTGAGGACGCCAAGAGCATCGGTGTTGCCGATGGAAAGCGCGCGAAGCTCACCACTCGACGCGGTAGCGTCGAGGTGTTGGTGCAAGTCTCTGACCGCATGCAACCCGGCCACGTTTCGTTGCCGAACGGACTCGGTCTCGACTTCCCGGCAATCGATGGCCAGAGAGTTCAGGCTGGTGTCGCGCCAAACGATCTTACCCGCAGCGAGGATCGAGACTGGGTCGCAGGCACGCCCTGGCACAAGAGCACGCCCGCGCGGGTAGAGGCTCTATAACCGCTCGGCCATCGTCTGCAATTCCATCGGCGTATTGCGATGCGCGAAGAGGCAGGCTACGGCGACCGCGCGGGCGAGGTCGCAACCGAACTCGCCCATCACTATAGCCTTGCCAACGTCAAGCATAAGGCGTTGCG
>Ga0335069_10008155_pt1 | contig 15034 bp, 12 predicted proteins | sample Lox_Sample_11_FD_206714 | JGI IMG/M metagenome (GOLD analysis project Ga0335069, IMG submission 206714) | Soil microbial communities from Loxahatchee National Wildlife Refuge, Florida, United States - Lox_Sample_1.1 | ecosystem: Environmental > Terrestrial > Soil > Wetlands | place: USA... | reverse complement strand
CGCGCAGCTTCTCGATACCGGTCACGGTCAGCGGGATCTTGCTCATTCCGGCACCCGCGCTGTCCGATGCAACTCGTGATGTTGCTGTGTGGCCCGTGCGATTTGCGCATGCAGATCCTGCACGGGGTAAACACCGATTTCACGCGATTGCCGCATGCCGGTGCAGGCAGCGCGCACGCCGGCCAGCGTCGTATACAGCGTGATCTGTTCCTGCAACGCGGCACGGCGTATCGCGTAAGAATCGCGCACCGCGCTTTTCCGTTCTTCGACCGTGTTCAGAATCAGCGCGATCTCGCCGTTTTTTATCATATCGAGGATATGCGGCCGCCCTTCGGCGACCTTATTGATCGGCGTCACCGGCAAACCGGCGGCGGCCAGCGTCGCCGCGGTGCCGCGCGTCGCGACCAGGCTGAACCCGAGCTCGGTCAGCGCGCGCGCGATGCCCACCGCGCGCGGCTTGTCCGCATTGCGCACGCTGATGAACACCTTGCCGGCGGCCGGCAGCTTCTCGCCGGCCGCGAGCTGCGATTTGACGAAGGCCTCGCCGAACGTATGGCCGACGCCCATCACTTCGCCGGTCGACTTCATCTCGGGGCCGAGTATGGTGTCGGCGCCCGGAAACTTGATGAACGGGAACACCGCCTCCTTGACCGCGTAATACGGCGGCACGACCTCTTCGGTCATGCCCTGCGCGGCGAGCGATGCGCCCGCCATGCAGCGCGCGGCGATCTTGGCCAGCGGCAGACCGGTCGCCTTGGACACGAACGGCACCGTGCGCGACGCGCGCGGATTGACCTCGAGCACGTAAATCAAGTCCTCCTGCCCGTTCTTCTGGATCGCGAACTGGATGTTCATCAGGCCGACGACTTTCAGCGCGCGCGCCAGCTCGACCGTCTGCCGGCGCAATTCGTCCTGCAGCTTGCGCGGCAGCGAAAACGGCGGCAGCGAACACGCCGAATCGCCGGAATGCACGCCGGCCTGTTCGATGTGCTCCATGATGCCGCCGATCAGCACCTGCTCGCCGTCGGCAATCGCATCGACGTCGACCTCGATTGCATCGTTCAGGAAGCGGTCAAGCAGCACCGGCGAATCGTTCGACACCCGCACCGCCTCGCGCATGTAGCGCTCGAGATCCGCCTGTTCGTAGACGATTTCCATCGCGCGCCCGCCGAGCACGTACGACGGCCGCACCACCAGCGGATAGCCGATTTCCCCGGCCAGCGCCAGCGCTTTCTGCGCGGTCTTCGCGGTGCGGTTGGCCGGCTGCCTGAGCTTCAGCCTGTTCAGCAGTTTCTGGAAACGCTCGCGGTCCTCGGCGACGTCGATCGAATCCGGCGTGGTGCCGATGATCGGCACGCCGTTGGCTTCGAGATCGCGCGCCAGCTTGAGCGGCGTCTGTCCGCCGTACTGGACGATCACGCCGTCCGGCTTTTCGACCGCGACGATCTCCAGCACGTCTTCCAGCGTCAGCGGCTCGAAATAGAGGCGGTCGCTGGTGTCGTAGTCGGTGGACACCGTTTCCGGATTGCAGTTGATCATGATCGTTTCGTAGCCATCGGCCCGCAGCGCCAGCGCCGCGTGCACGCAGCAGTAATCGAACTCGATGCCCTGGCCGATCCGGTTCGGGCCGCCGCCGAGCACGATGATCTTCCTGCGGCCGGTCGGCTGCGCCTCGCATTCCTCTTCGTAGGTCGAATACATATAGGCGGTGCGCGTCGCGAACTCGGCGGCGCAGGTATCGACGCGCTTGTAGACCGGGCGCACGCCGAGTTCATGCCGGCGCGCGCGCACCGCTTGCGGATCGCTGCCCAGCAGCTTCGCCAGCCGCCGGTCGGAGAACCCCTTGCGCTTCAGTTCGCGCAGCCGCGCCGTATCGAGCGCCTCGACGCTTGTCCCTTTCAGCGCGTGCTCGGTCAGCACGATGTCCTCGACCTGCGCGAGGAACCACGGATCAATGTGCGTCAGCTGATGGACTTCGTCGATGCCGATCCCGCAGCGGAACGCGTCGGCCACGTACCAGATCTGCTCCGGCCCGGCGTCGCCGAGTTCCTCTTCGATGCGGTCGCGGTCTGCGGTCTTCTCGTCGAGTCCGTCGACGCCAGTCTCGAGTCCACGCAGCGCCTTCTGCAGCGATTCCTGGAAAGTGCGGCCAATCGCCATCACCTCGCCGACCGATTTCATCTGCGTGGTCAGCCGGTCGTCGGCCTGCGGAAATTTCTCGAACGCGAAGCGCGGCACCTTGGTCACTACGTAATCGATGGTCGGCTCGAACGACGCCGGCGTTTGTCCTCCCGTGATTTCGTTTTTCAGCTCGTCGAGCGTGTAGCCGACCGCCAGCTTGGCGGCGACCTTGGCAATCGGGAAGCCGGTCGCCTTCGACGCCAGCGCCGACGAGCGCGACACGCGCGGGTTCATCTCGATCACCAGCATGCGGCCGTCCGCCGGATTGACCGCGAACTGCACGTTGGATCCGCCGGTGTCGACGCCGATTTCGCGCAGGCACGCGATCGACGCGTCGCGCATGATCTGGTATTCCTTGTCGGTCAGCGTCTGTGCCGGCGCCACCGTGATCGAATCGCCGGTGTGCACGCCCATCGGGTCGAGGTTCTCGATCGAGCACACGATGATGCAGTTGTCGTTGCGGTCGCGCACCACCTCCATCTCGTATTCCTTCCAGCCGATCACCGACTCCTCGACCAGCACTTCATGGGTCGGGCTGGCTTCGAGGCCGCGCTCGATCATCGCGACGAATTCCTCGCGGTTGTAGGCGATGCCGCTGCCGCTGCCGCCGAGTGTGAACGACGGCCGGATCACGGTCGGGAAGCCGACCATCGCCTGCACCTGCAGCGCCTCCTCCATCGAGTGCGCAAGCGCCGAGCGCGGACTCGCCAGTCCGATCTTCGCCATCGCCGCCTTGAACTGCTCGCGGTCTTCGGCCTTGTCGATCGCGGCGCGTTTGGCGCCGATCATCTCGACGCCGTATTTGTCGAGCACGCCGTGCCTGGCCAGATCGAGCGCGCAATTCAGCGCGGTCTGGCCGCCCATCGTCGGCAGCAGCGCGTCGGGGCGCTCGCGCGCGATCACCTTTTCGACGATCTGCCAGGTCACCGGCTCGATATAGGTCGCATCGGCCATCTCGGGGTCGGTCATGATCGTCGCCGGATTCGAGTTGACCAGAATCACGCGATAGCCTTCCTCGCGCAGCGCCTTGCACGCCTGCGCGCCGGAATAATCGAACTCGCAGGCCTGGCCGATCACGATCGGGCCGGCGCCGATGATCAGGATGGATTTGATGTCAGTTCTTTTCGGCATAAAAATCCATAACCACAGATAAACACAGATAGACACTGATCAAAAGCTGCATGGTTTTATCCGCGTTCATCTGCGTTCATCTGCGTTCATCTGCGTTCATCTGCGTTCATCTGCGTTCATCTGCGTTCATCTGTGGTTGCATTTTCTGTTTTTCCATCAATCCGACAAAACGGTCGAATAGATAATCCATGTCGTGCGGTCCAGGACTGGCCTCGGGATGCCCCTGGAAGCAGAACGCGGGACGATCGGTCAGCGCGAATCCCTGCAGCGAGCCGTCGAAAAGAGAAACATGCGTGACGCGCGCGTTCGCCGGCAGCGTCTGCGCATCGACCGCGAAGCCGTGGTTCTGGCTGGTGATCATCACACGCCCGCTGTCGAGATCCTGCACCGGATGGTTGGCGCCATGATGGCCGAATTTCATCTTCATCGTCTTCGCGCCGCTGGCGAGCCCCAGCAACTGGTGGCCGAGGCAGATGCCGAAGGTCGGGATGCCGGCCGCGACCAGCTCGCGGATCGCGCGGATCGCGTAGTCACATGGCTCGGGATCGCCGGGACCATTCGACAGGAAAATTCCGTCGGGCTTGTGCGCCAGCGCGTCCCGCGCCGTCGCCTGCGCCGGCAGCACGGTGATCCGGCAGCCGCGCGCCGCGAGCTTGCGCAGGATGTTGCGCTTGACGCCGTAATCGAACGCGACGACATGATGCCCGGGAGTTTCCTGCCGTCCGTAGCCCTGCCCCAGCGTCCACGTCGTTTCGTTCCACGTACAGGAGGATGCAACGCTGACCGTTTTTGCCAGATCCATGCCGGCCAGCCCCGGAAATTCACGCGCCGCCTGCAGCGCGGCCGCCTCGTCATCCGCCGTCAAATGAGCGCCCGCGATCAGACAGCCGTCCTGCGCGCCCTTCTCGCGCAGGATGCGCGTCAGCTTGCGCGTATCGATATCGGCGATCGCGACCACGTTCTGCGCGCGCAGATACGACGACAGGTCCTGGCTCTTGCGCCAGTTGCTGGCCAGCAGCGGCAGATCGCGGATCACCAGTCCCGCCGCATAGACTCTGTCCGACTCGACATCTTCGGCGTTGGCGCCGGTGTTGCCGATGTGCGGATAGGTCAGCGTGACGATCTGGCGGCAGTACGACGGATCGGTCAGGATTTCCTGGTAACCGGTGATCGCGGTGTTGAATACGACTTCCCCGACCGCGCTGCCGGCGGCGCCGATCGAAGTGCCGCGGAACAGCGTCCCATCTTTGAGTACGAGGATGGCGGGCGCGCGCGACGACACGATAAGCTCCTGATTTCAGAATTGGATGCGGAAAGCGGGACGGGTTTGAGCCCCTCCCGCTTCTTGAAGCGGAAATTATACGCGAAAGGGTCGGCACCCTCAACGCAGCGCAACGATGAAACCGTCAAACGCGCTCGGCTCAGCGCAGGCCGAGCACGTCCTGCATATCGAACAGTCCGGATTTCTTGTCTGCCAGAAAGCGGACAGCGCGCAGCGCCCCCTGCGCGTACGTCGCGCGGCTTCCCGAGCGCACCGTCAGTTCGACGCGCTCGCCGGGGCCGGCGAACATCACGGTGTGCTCGCCGACGATGTCGCCGCCGCGCACCGCGCTGAAGCCGATGGTCGCAGTCTTGCGCTCGCCGGTCACGCCTTCGCGTCCATAAACGGCGGCGCTCTCGAGGTCGCGGCCGAGCGCGGCGGCGACGATCTCGCCGAGATGCAGCGCGGTACCCGAAGGCGCATCCACTTTGTGCCGGTGGTGCGCTTCGATGATCTCGACGTCATAGCCGTCGCCCAGCACGCGCGCCGCGATATCGGCCAGCCTGAACACAAGATTGGTGCCGACGCTCATGTTGGGCGCGAACACGATCGCGATGTCGCGTGCGGCGTCGGCAATGGTTTTTTTCTGCGCGTCGCTGAAGCCGGTGGTGCCGATCACCATCTTGACGCCGCGCCTGCGGCACGCGGCAAGGTGGCCGAGCGTGCCGTCGGGACGCGTGAAATCGATCAGCACGTCGCTTTTGGCGATGCCGGCCTCGACATCGTCGCTGACGACGACACCGGAGGGCGCGCCCGCCAGTTCGCCGGTATTCTTGCCCAACTGCGGATTGCCGGGCTGTTCGAGCGCCGCGGCGAGTTTTGCATCGCCGCTCGCCAGCACCGCTTCCAGCAGCGCGCGTCCCATGCGTCCCGCGCTGCCGGCCACCGCGATGTTCAATTTCGGCATCCGCTACAGCCCGATTTTGTCGAGCATCCTGCCGAAGAAGCCGCGCTGCTTCGGTTTCTGGCTGTCGCCGGTCTTGGTAGCGTCCGCTTCGGCGGTGGGCTTGTCGGTCGTGGCCGCGGCATTGGTCGCCGTTCCGCCTGCGGGCAAAGCCGCAGCCGGCGTTTGAGCAGCATCGGGTGTCACTGCGGCCGGAGATACGGCAGTCGCCGGCTGCGTTGCCGCAGGCGCGGTGGCTTCGACGGCAGCGGGTTGTGCCGGCGCCGTCGTGGCAGCCGCAGCAGGAGCGGTGACGCCGGTTGCCTGCGGTTGGGATTGCGCCGGCGCGGCAGCGTCAGTCGCCGCGGGCGGCGCCGGTGTCATTGCAGCCGGAGTCGCGGCCGGCGCCGGAGTGCCCACAGTTGCCGGCGTTTCCGCAGCGCTGTCCGCCGGCGGCAATGTGTCCTGTATTTCGATGTCGCCTTCCAGCCGAGCCAGTTTGCCGTCGGCGAAAACCACGGTCAGCCGGTGACGCTCGGTGACCTTGTGCCCCTTTTCATACGTATAGACGTAGTCCCAGCGGTCGGGGTGAAACGGATCCATCACCAGCGGCGAACCCATCACATAGCGCACCTGCGGTTGCGTCATGCCCTGGTGCAGTTTGGCGACCATCTCCTGCGTCACGACGTTGCCCTGCTGCAAATCGATTTTGTAGGTGAGCGGAGCCACGGTTTTTTCGACGCTGGGCGTGTGCCCGCAGGCCGTCAGCAACGACACGAAAGACATTACGATAACGATGGTTTTTTTCATGGTAGCGATGAATGGCCACCCTAGAATCGCTCTGCGCGAGGTAGGCAAGCCGGCAAAAAAACAATATGATAGCGCAGACTCGTTGTGCGGGTCATGATCTGCAGCAAAGACCCGCCATCCACTTGCCATGAGCTCGCCCACCGACCTGAAAACCATCGGCCTGAAAGCCACGCTGCCGCGGCTGCGCATCCTCGAACTGTTCGAAAAAAGCAAGGTGCGGCACCTGTCGGCGGAGGACGTCTACAAACTGCTGCTGAAGGAAGGCACCGATACCGGGCTGGCGACGGTTTACCGCGTGCTGACCCAGTTCGAGCAGGCTGGCCTGCTGATGCGCCATCATTTCGAAACCGGAAAGGCGGTGTTCGAACTCAACCAGGGCGCACATCATGACCATCTGGTGTGCATGCAGTGCGGGCGGGTCGAGGAATTCTACGATCCGGAAATCGAGAAACGCCAGACCAAAGTCGCGGAGGAGCGCGGCTTCAGGATTCACGAGCATTCGCTGCACATCTACGCCGACTGCATCAAGCGCAACTGCCCCTACAAAAACCAGAGCTGAACGTTTGCGGGCGGCCAGCAGCGCATTTTTACGGCTGCTGTTTTTCCCAGCCGCTGTCGGGATCGAACAGCGTCATCTTCAAAACGGCAGCGGCGGTGTCCTTGCCCAGATTTTTCTGATAGACGGCGCCGTCGTAATTGACGATGAAGCTCATCACTCCCGACGCTCCGTAGCGCGCCGGATAGGCGATCACCGCGAAACCGCCGATCATCTTCCCCTTCACCATGTAGTCGTAGGCGCCGCCCTGCGCCTCATCGCCCTGCGCGGTAAGCATCTTGTAGTAATACCCGTGATACGGCGCGGACGGCCGGTTCAGGCGCTGGTTCTCGTCCTGCGCCGCGGCGGCCACCAGCGGACCGAGCGGGCTCGACGGCTCGCCCGGCCGGGATTCCCAGTACAGACCGTCGCGCTGGCCGGGCGCGCTGATGAATTTCGGCGCGTATCTGAGAACGCCGTCGCCGTCCCAGTCGTGCGCCGCGTATTCGCGTTCGGCGTCCACGATCGCCAGGCACACCTGGATCGCCGCCAGCTCATTGCGGCCGATGCGGCGGCTCAGGATTTCTTCCCTGCCCTGCTGCGCGTCGAAACGCCAGCGGCCGCCGCTTTTCACCAGCGGAATCGGCATCGGCCATTCGTCCTTGCCGATGATCAGCACCACCTTATTGCCGTTCTCCTGCGTCAATTTGTGCGCCTCGTCGTACACCCGGAGGAATTTGTCGCGGTCCTCCTGATCGGCGGCGGGATCGCCGGAATTGATCAGCTTGCCGCTGTGCGGTCCCAAAATTCCGTGCAGAGCGGCGAGGTCGTTGGCTTTCACGGCCTGCACCAATGCAGTTACTGCCGCCTCCGGCGAATCAAAACTTTTCTGAATGACGTCGGCGGCAATGGCTCCCGACGCTGCAACGCACAGCGCGGTGGCGCACGCGATCCCGCGCAGCATACGCCGCCAGCTGCACCACATCGCCATATGGGTCGCTGTGCTCATGATTTAACGTCCCTTCCCGCTGCCGCCGTGAATATTGCCCCCGCCGCCGCGAAAACCGCCGCTTGGGGCGGACGGCGGAGCACTGCGGGGAGCTTCCATCGTCCTGAAGCTCGCATGTCCGCGCTCGCTCGCGCCGCGCGTTTCGGCTCCCGGGCCGATGCCTTCGAATGCATGCGGCTCGCGCACCGCCGGCGCTGTCCGTGGCGTGACATGTCCGACCGGTGCCGTGCCCGGAACAACGACAGCGGCGCGTGGAACGCTGCTTGGCGCCGCCACATTAGGCATATTGACTGACGGCGCGCTGCCGCGCGCGCCAGGAACCGTACCGCGACCACGAAAATCGCTGCGCATTTCCGGCGCGCCGGCGCCGGCGCGAAACCGCTGCCGCAGAGCTGGATCCCGGTAGAAAATCCCCCGGCGGTGAAACGGGTCGTGCTGCCACGCGCCCGGCGCCATGTTCGGCGGACGATGATGCGCATTCGCTGGCGCGTAGTAATAATTATTGACGCGCACCACATCGACGCTGTGGCGGCCCCAGTCGAACGCGCCGAAAAAGAAGCCATTGGAAATCGCGATCCCGATGCCCCATGCAAATCCCGCGGACCCGACGTAATAGCCCGGAAACGGCGGCCAGTAATACGGCGGCGCCGCCCACCACCATGCGCCGTAGATGACGTTGGGATCGTAGTATGGAACGTAGATCACTTCAGGGTTCGCGGGTTCGATCTCGATCGTCTGTCCTTCCGGTTCGACCTGCAACTGGTCGGTCGAGCGCAGATTGCCGGCGGCGTAGGCTTTCTGTCGCAGCTCCTGAACGGTGTCCATCACTTGCGGCTGCGCCGAGAGAAAAGCGTCGCCCAACTGTTCCGTCCAGCTCAGGTTCTGGTCCATCATCGCGAGAATCTGCGGAAACGCGACCAGCGACTTGACGCTCGGGTCCCAGCTCATCGACTCGACCGCCTGCACCGCCGCATCGCCCTGCAAACCGGGATTTTCGCCCGACCAACGTGCGGCCTCCACCACTTCCAGCGGATAAGTCGCGGCCATCAGAATCTGCGACAGCAGCGGATCCGGGTAGAGCGCGATCGGCGCCAGCAGCCGATCGAGATCCTGCTGGGTGAAAGTCGGGAGTGGGGGCGGCGGAGGCTGGTTCGGCGGCGGAATATTTTCCTGCGCGACGGCGGCGGAAATCGACCACAGCAATGCCAACCACGCCATGCACCGGATCAATGTTTTTGTCATGATTGCTGCCGCTTACTCACTACGACAGTATAGGCGGTTGCCGGTTCCTGTACCCGGAAGGGCATGGCACAAATATTATCCTTCCACATCTTCATTGGTTGCCCGCAACGCCCCCGAATTCACCGCGGCGATCAGCTCCTTCGCCTCGCGTGCGCGTTCCTGCGGCACCTGCAGGCGCGCGCCGCCGATCGGCTGCGACAGCGACGGATAGAGTTGGCTCATCCCACCGTCGACGACGAACGCCGGAATGCCCTCCGCTTCCAGCCGCGCGCACAGGATTTCCATCTGCGATGTTGACCACGAACGCGCGACGGTGGCGAAAGCCACCGGCTCGCCGTTGTCCAGCGCTTTGACTTCCTCCTCTTTCTCCCCGACTGCCGATGGCGGCAGATGGGGAATGTTCCGGCGCGTCAATTCGCGGTCGGCGACTTCGATCGCGAGCGGAATCAGCGTGCGGGAGTTATAGACTTCGAGCAGATAGTCGTCCGTCAGGCCGCCGAAATACTCGACGAGAGATTCGCACGAAGGCCCAGATGCTTCCATACACTTAATGATCCCGATCCAATTTCAATACTCGCTTTTCGAATTCGGCGGCGTTATTCGAGTCTGGCCCGTTTATCTACGCGCTTGTTAGTCATGGCTGTATTTGCACACACGATAACGCCAGCAAACCAGCCACCGCACCAACTACAAACAGAACAAGAGAAACGGTATCCCAAGTTTGGCTGCGCCAAAATAAGCCGGTGAAATCCGGCTCTTGATCACCTTTCTTTGCCGCATCCCGGCGTTTTATTTCTCTGTGTTTTGCGAGAAGCAAACTAGACCCGACCACAACAAGCCCACCCACAAAGATTAACACCGGCACAAACGCCCACCGGGGATGAACATGTTGCTCGGCAAGAGAGCTAGCAACAGCAAGTAAAGCGCCAATGCCGCCTGTATGGATTCATTTTCATAAAGGTGTATAACCTGGCAGACACAACGCCAGCATTCATTAACCCGAGTATCACCAGTGTAAACCAACGGGTAGCTCTGTTTCATTTTTTAACTAATCCAGTCCCAGCATCTCCGCCGCATGCTTGCGCGTGGTTTCGGTGATCTTGACGCCGCCGAGCATGCGCGCGATTTCCTCGACGCGCTGCCTGCCGTCGAGCACCGTCACGCTGCTCGACACCTTGCCGTTGGCCGCGCTCTTCGCGACCTGCCACTGCTGATCGGCGCTCGCCGCGACCTGCGGCAGGTGTGTGACGCACATCACCTGACGTTTCGCGCCGAGCTTCTTCAGCATACGGCCGACGATCTCGGCAACGCCACCGCCGATGCCGCTGTCCACTTCGTCGAAAATCAGCGTCGGCACCGGCGCGACTTCGCTGGTCACGGTCTGTAAGGCGAGACTGATGCGCGACAGTTCACCGCCCGAGGCGACCTTCGCCAGCGGACGCGGCTCGGTACTTTTATGCGCCGCGACCCGGAACTCGATCTGTTCCAGTCCGCTTGAATTGCCTTCGTCGAGCGGATGGAGCGCGATGTCGAAACTGCCGCCAGCCATCGCCAGCGTCTGCATCGCCTCGGTCACTTTCTCCGACAGTTTCTTCGCCGCTTTTTTGCGTGCAGCAGTAAGCTTTTTCGCTTCGGCGAGATAAGCTTCGTTTGCTTCCGCGGCGCGCTTGCGCAGCGTTTCGATATCAGCACCGCCGCCGAGCTCGGCCAGCCGCTGCTGCGCGCGCGCCAGCGCATCCGGCAAAGTCTCCGGCGTCACGCGCCATTTGCGCGCCATCGCATGCACCGCGTCGAGCCGCTGCTCGATCTCGCGGAAGCGCTGCGGATCGATGTCGAGCCGCTCCTGGTAATCGCGCAGCATATAGACCGCCTCCTGCGCCTGCGCCTGCGCCGACGCAACAAGATCGACAATTTCTTTCAACCGCGCGTCGTAATCGAGCAACTGGTTCAACCGCGATTCGATGCCGGCAAGCTGGCTGCCTATCGCGCCCTCGCTTTCCGATAACGCATCCAGCGCGTACTGCGCGCCCTCGATCAGGCTCTGGCCGTGCGCGAGCCGCGCATGATCGGCCTGCGTTTCGTGCCACGCTTCGAGCGTGAAATTCAGCGCTTCGATGTCGCGCACCTGCCATTCGAGTTGCTCGCGCTCGGCGGCAATTGCATCGACGTTGGTTTCCAGCGCCGCAAGCTGTTGCCGTAGTTCCTGCCCGCGCCGCCACTTGCCGGCAACCGCGGTAGCCAGCTCTTCATTGCCGGCGTAGGCGTCGAGCAGCGCGCGTTGCGCTGCCGCGCGCAGCAGCGACTGGTGTTCGTGCTGGCCGTGGATATCGACGAGGTATTCGCCGGCCTCGCGCAACTGCTGCAGCGTGCAGGCGCGGCCGTTGATGAAAGCGCGCGAGCGACCGCCACCGTCGATCACGCGCCGCAGCAGGCACTGCTCGCCGTCGGCAAGGTCGTTGTCGGTCAGCCATTGGCGCAGCGGTTTGCTATCAGCGATGTCGAACTCGGCGCTGATTTCGGCTTTGTCGGCGCCCTGCCGCACCACCGCGGCGTCGCCGCGCTCGCCGAGCGCCAGCGCCAGCGCGTCGATCAGGATCGATTTGCCGGCGCCGGTCTCGCCGGTCAGCGCGGTAAAGCCCGCCGCGAATTCGAGCTCGATGCGTTCGACGATCACGAAATCGCGGATGGTAAGCGCCGCCAGCATCGCAATCGCCGCGTCAGTAAAGTTCGGTCCAGTGCAGCTTGGCGCGCAGCATGTTGTAGTAATCGTGCCCGGCCGGATGCAGCAGCCGCACGCTGTGGGCATGACGCCGGATCACGACGCGATCCTGCTCGCACAGTTCATAATGCGCGTGATTGTCGAGGTGGGCATGGGCTTCAAGCGCGTGATTGATGACGATTTCGACTGCGCCGTCGCCGCCGATCACGATCGGCCGGCTCGAAAACGTGTGCGGGCAGATCGGCACCAGCGCCATCGCCGACAGCGCGGGATGGATGATCGGCCCGCCCGACGACAGCGCGTAGGCGGTCGAACCGGTCGGACTGGCGACGATCAGGCCGTCGCCGCGCAGCGCGTAGAGGAATCGGCCGTCGATCCTGACCTCGAACTCGATCATGCTGTCCTCGCCGCCCTTCGACACCACGACGTCGTTAAGCGCCAGCGCCTTGAACACGCTGCGGCCGTCGCGCAGCACCTCGGCTTCGAGCATCATCCGCTGTTCGGTCACGTATTCGCCGTCGAGGATCGCGCCGACGGTCTCGACCATGGTGTCGATCGATATGTCGGTCAGGAAACCGAGCCGGCCCTGGTTGACGCCGACCAGCGCGATGTCGTGCGTCGCCAGCGCGCAGGCGACGTTCAGCAGCGTGCCGTCGCCGCCGAGCACCACGACGAGATCGGCGCTGCGGCCGATTTCCTCGAGCGGCAGCACCGCGTGCCCGCCGTCCTCGGCATACGAAGCGGTCAGCGGATCGACCAACACCCGGACGCCGCGCCCGGCGAGCAGCGCGCCGATTTTCAGCAGCGGCTGCGCGATCGCGGGGCTTTTGTACTTGCCGATCAGGCCGACGGTCTTGAATGCAGGAGCCATGCACGCATTATAACGAAGCGCGCATCGCGGAAAGCCCGGCGGCGAATCTTCCGCCGCATGCGGAATCGCTTGGTCTGCCAGAGGCATTTTTGTAGAATGGACAAATGGATACGCCAGCCCTCAACGAGCGCGCGCAGATGCTGCTGAAAGCGTTGATCGAACGCTACATCGCCGACGGTCAGCCGGTCGGTTCGCGCGCGTTGTCGAGGATGGCCGGACTCGACCTGTCGCCGGCCAGCATCCGCAACGTGATGGCCGACCTCGAGGAAATGGGCTTCATCGCCAGCCCGCATACCTCGGCCGGCCGGGTGCCGACGCCGCGTGGCTACCGGCTGTTCGTCGATGCGCTGCTCAAGATCAAGCCGCTGGCGACCGTCGAGATCAATCAGCTGGAGGGCCAACTACAGACCGACAACCGGCAGAAACTGGTGGCGTCGGCGTCGCATCTGCTGTCGGAACTGACGCATTTCGCGGGCATCGTGATGACGCCGCGGCGCAGCGCGGTGTTCCGCCACATCGAATTCCTGAGCCTGTCCGACAAGCGCATCCTGCTGATCATCGTGTCGCCCGAGGGCGACGTGCAGAATCGCATCATCCTCACCGACCGCAACTACACGCCGTCCGAACTGACCGAGGCGGCCAACCTGCTGAACCAGCACTACGCCGGCCGCTCGTTCGACGACATCCGCCGCCGCGTCCGCGATGAACTGCGGCAACTGCGTGAAAACATCTCGCAGTTGATGACCGCGGCGCTCGAAGCCGGCAGCCAGGCGCTGCAGGAGGAATCCGATCAGGTGGTGATCTCCGGCGAGCACAACCTGCTGGAAGTGCACGACCTGTCGGCCAACATGGAAAGCCTGCGCCGCCTGTTCGAACTGTTCGAGCGGAAAACCGCGCTGCTGCAACTGCTCGACGTGTCGAGCCGCGCGCACGGCGTGCAGATTTTCATCGGCGGCGAATCGGGGCTGGTGCCGCTCGACGAATGCAGCGTGATCACCGCGCCGTACGAAGTGGACGGCAACGTGGTCGGTACGCTCGGCGTGATCGGTCCGACGCGGATGGCGTACGAGCGCGTGATTCCAATCGTCGACATCACCGCCAGGCTGCTTTCCAGCGCGCTTGCCAAGTGACGGCGGCGCGGCAATAATCACGCGGACTGCGCGGCATCGCGCCGCTGATCGCGCTTTAGTCGACAACTCCCACTATGTCCCGTTACAAATCTGAACCGCCGTTCGCGCACGGCAGCGCTTCCCGCGCCGGCGTGCTGCTGATCAATCTCGGCACGCCGCGGGCGCCGACCGCGCAGGCGCTGCGGCCGTACCTGAAGGAATTCCTGTCCGACCCGCGCGTCGTCGAAATTCCGCGTCTGATCTGGTGGCCGATCCTGCATCTGTTCGTGCTGACGACGCGGCCCAGACAGTCGGCCCAGCGCTACGCGCAGATCTGGGGCAGCGACGGCTCGCCGCTGCTCGCGCATACCGAGCGCCAGACGCTGCTGCTGCAGGGTTATCTCGGCGAACGCACCAGGGCGCCGCTCGTTGTCGACTACGCGATGCGCTACGGCGAACCGTCGGTCACAGAAGTGCTCGCGCGCATGAAGCAGCGCGGCTGCGACCGCATTCTGGTGCTGCCGCTCTATCCGCAGTACGCGGCGAGTACCACGGCGACTGCATTCGACGCGGTGTTCGCGGCGACGGCAAAAATGCGCAACGCGCCGGCATTGCGCACCGTCAGGCATTTTCACGATGATCCCGGCTACATCGCCGCGCTCGCGCAAAGCGTGCGCGACCACTGGACACGGCACGGCCGTCCCGACAAGCTGGTGATCAGCTTTCACGGCGTGCCGCGCTTCACGCTCGACAAGGGCGACCCTTACCACTGCGAATGCCACAAGACCGGCCGCCTGCTGGCCGAGGCATTGCAGCTGACGCCGGCGCAATATCAGGTGACGTTCCAGTCGCGCTTCGGCCGCGCCGAATGGCTGAAGCCGTACACCGCCGAAACGCTGGAACAGCTCGGCAAACAGCAGCTCGGCTGCGTCGATGTGATCTGCCCGGGCTTTGTCGCCGACTGCCTGGAAACGCTCGAAGAAATCGCGATCGAAGGCAAAACGATTTTCCTCAACGCCGGCGGCAAGGAATACCGCTATATCCCATGCCTCAACGAGCGCCCCGACTGGATCCATGCGCTGGCCGACATCGCGGCGCAGAACCTGGTCGGCTGGATCGGCAACGAGCCGGCGGCCGAACAATTGACGCGTTCGCGCGAACGCGCGCTCGCGCTCGGCGCCACGGCCTAGGGGGAACTCCATGCACCTGCTCATCCGCTGGGT
>Ga0335069_10008153_pt1 | contig 15034 bp, 8 predicted proteins | sample Lox_Sample_11_FD_206714 | JGI IMG/M metagenome (GOLD analysis project Ga0335069, IMG submission 206714) | Soil microbial communities from Loxahatchee National Wildlife Refuge, Florida, United States - Lox_Sample_1.1 | ecosystem: Environmental > Terrestrial > Soil > Wetlands | place: USA: Florida... | reverse complement strand
ACGGGCATGACCATGAATTCCTGAAAGTCTACGTTGTTGTCGGCGTGCGCCCCACCATTCAGGATGTTCATCATGGGCGTGGGCAGAGTGTTGGCGCCTGCACCGCCGAGATAGCGATAGAGAGGAATATCGAGACTCCATGCCGAGGCGCGTGCCGCAGCCATCGAGACCGCGAGAATCGCGTTGGCGCCCAGGCGGCCCTTGTTTTCCGTGCCGTCGAGTTCGATCATGCGCGCGTCCAGCCCGCGCTGGTCGAATCCGTCCCAGTTGGCGAGGGCTTCGGCGATTTCGCCATTCACGTTCTCCACCGCCTTCAACACGCCCTTGCCGACGTACTGATTGGTATCGTCGTCGCGCAACTCCACGGCCTCATGCTCGCCGGTGGAGGCGCCGCTGGGGACGATGGCTCTTCCCATCGCTCCGTCTGCCAGAAAGACTTCTGCTTCTACGGTGGGATTGCCGCGGGAATCCAGAACCTGCCGGGCATGAATGGCTGCGATATTTGACATAGATGTCCTCTTCTTCCTCGAATGTATGATTTCGGTTTTCGTCTCTTCACCCCCCCCACGCGCGGTCGGGATAGCTGCTATCAACGGCTAGACGGCGGCCGGTCAGGTGGCCGACACCTGTATAGACCTTTCCCGTGGCGAGTGGTGAAACTCACGATTATATCGAATGGAGATCACGGCGTTGTGACCGCGCTCACCTTTGTTCGGTCCAATTTCCACATGTGGAATTGGCCACTTGGGCACCGCCGAACCCCTCTTATCTCTGCTGGTTCCCTAGTCCCCCTGCTTGTTGTGCTTACGTTCTGGAGTGGACTACAGTCAAAAGAACATACGGGCTCTCTGGAGGTACCTGATGAAGAAATGGACGATGCTCCCATGCCTGCTGCTCGGCACCATGCTGGCGGCGCAAACGAATTCTGTCCCGGCCGGAACCGCCTTGATCGTGCGCCTCGATACCACGCTGGCCACGTTCAGCAACAAAGCGGGCGATCCGTTCCAGGGAAAAGTGACTCAGGCGGTAGTGGTCAACGGGCAAACACTGATCCCGGCCGGGGCCACGGTAGAAGGCCGGGTCACGAAAGTCACGGAACCGCGCCGCATCTCCGGCAAACCGACGATCGGGATTCTTCCGGAAGCGGTCATCCTGCCCACGGGCGAGCGCTACTTCCTGGACGCGACCTTGACCGACACGAGCATCCCGGGCACGGATGTCAGTTCCGAGGGCCAGTTCAAAGGCCAAGGGCACGATCGCGGGGACACGATTGAGACGGGCGGCGGCACGGCCGGCGGCATGCTGGTTGGCGGACTTGTTGGTGGACCCGTGGGCGTACTAGTGGGTGGGGCGATCGGCGCCGGAACCACCACCACGCACTGGCTGGTCAAGCATCGCTCCGCGACCCTGCCGGCCGGAACCCAGCTAACCCTGGAACTGAATCGCGCCATGTCGCTGACCACCACGCCGGCGGCGGCACCGAGCGGCGGCAGCAAGTAAAGAATCAGGATTTTCACGGGCCGGAGCGATTCGCTTCGGCCTTTTGTTTTGCCTGTTCGATCTCACGCGCCAAACAAGAGATCGCCCTCGCTCAGCACCTGCAGTTCAATCCAGCCTTCCAGCGGCAGAGAATCTACGGGCAGACGGTTCTCCCACAGGCTGAAGCGGAGGCGAAGCTTGCTGGTTGCGGCCACAGGCGCGGCGCCTCCCGGCTTGCGTTCAGGCGTGGAAGACGCAGCCGGTGTGGCCAACAACCATGCCAGAGGCACCTTGAATTCGAAGTTGCGCAGGAGCGCGACCTTGGCGTGGTCGTCGACGGCGGAAGAAGAGGCCAGCAATTCGCTGCCGCTCTCCACTTTCCATGTTTTGATTCTGCGATCCTGAACCGAGGCGTCAATGCGGAGTTCCTTGCGCGGACGCTGCTCTGACGGGGCCCATGATTCCAGGTTCACCACCACGTCGAAAGCCTGCTCGGGAGGATTGCCTTTGAAGTCGAGGCGGCCGTAGACGTTGGTGGCGTCGATGCCGGCGTAGACGGAATCGAGCAGGAATTGCTTGCCGTGCATGGCTCCGGCGCGATGGTCGGCGGTGTAGATGGCGGCGCCCATCCATTCAAAGTAGCGAATCTTGTCGCCAGTCACCCGCGGGTGGATGTAGGCCGTCTGCGGAATGAACGAGGGCCGAACCTCGGCTCCCGTGATCGGCTGCGCCAGGTAATCGGGCGGGACCGAACCCAGCGCCTGGTAGACGTTCGAAAGGTGCTTGCGATACAGCTCGTCGAAGTCGCGATCGTTGGCGGAATGGTGCTCGGGCCCATACCACCAATTCCAATCGCTGCCCTCGGCAATCAGGATTTCTTCGAAGGCCAGCTTGCGCTGGGCCTCGCTGGCCTGGGGCGAATTCTGTGTGTAGAAGTTGCGGGCGTGGTTCAGGTAGTCCCAGGCGCGATTGTCTTCCGGCGCGCCGATCCACACGTTGAAGTTGGCGTTGATCCACGAGCCGGGAACCAGGGAATTCATCTTGCCGAAATCTTTATGGCGGGCGATCGCTTCTGAGATGGTCACCGCTTCGATGCCCGGATCGCGCTGCAGCCCGTCGTAGAAGCGGCGCAGGAATTCCCTGCCCGACTTCGGGTAGTACTCCCAGGCATTTTCGCCATCGAGAATGATGGAGACGACGGCGTCGCGTCCTTTGTCGAGCACTGGCCGGGCGGCGTCTTTGATGTTGTTGATCAAGTGTCGGGCGGCGTCGGCGGGAGGCATTCCGGAGTACACGAATCCGATGAGATCGGAAATCGTGTGATCGCGGAAAACCATGTGCATGACCGTCGAAGCTTTTTCGTAGCGATGGATGGTGTAGAGCTTCTCTGCGAGATGGGCCGGGAGGTGTCCGGCTCCGTCACGCGCGAAGAAGGCTCCCAGGCTGCGGCCCAGCACGCCTTCATCGGTGGCCATCCACTGAATGCCGAGGCTGTTGGCGATGGCTAACACTTCTTCGGAAACGCTGCCTTCCGACGGCCACACGCCCTTGGGTCGAATTCCGAACACTTTTTCGTGGAGATCGAGCCCGCGCGTCAGTTGCTCCCGCGCATCTTCGGGATGGCGGAAGCGATTCTGCGGCAGCGGCAATCCCGGAGATGAAGCCGATCCGGCGTTGGTGTCGCAGACCAGCGGCAGGATCGGGTGATAGAAAGGCGTCGCGGATATTTCGATCGATCCTTTCTTTGCCGCATCGGCGTGCGCCGGCAACACTCGCCCGATTAATTCGCGTTCCCGCTCGATCACGAATTTCTGATCGTCGAGCGAGAAGCGGTGTCCCTTAGCGACCAGGGCGGAGATATCTTTCTCTTCCAGGAAGAACTCGTCGAACCACGCGATCTGCGACAGCACTTGCAGATCGGTGAAATCCTGCGCCGCGAAGTAGCGCTCGGCGCGTTCGGGATGATCTCCATGCTCGCGGAAGCGCTGCCAGAGTTCCTGGTAGCGGGGATAGCGTCCGATGACGTTCTGCGGATTTGCCTGGAACAGGTATTGCAGGGCGAAGCGGCGCTCCTGCTCGGTGAGATCCTTTGCGGGCTTGGCCGCGACACTGAGAAACGGATCCTGCGCCGTACCGTCGGCATAATCCTGGATCTGCACCATCAGCGATGGCACGAGATTGAAGTTCTGGTGAACGTTGGGGAACTCATCCAGCAACCTCACCATGCCGTAATAGTCCTTGAGCGCGTGCAGACGGGTCCAGGGCAGGCGGTATTCGCCCGTGACCAGGTCTTTGTAAAAAGGCTGGTGCTGGTGCCAAAGGAGTATGACGCGCAAGGAGGGCATGGCTGGAAACAGTCAGTCTAGCACGCGAGATTTGTCAGAAATTAGCGGGGTGAATGTGAAATCTTGGCAGTGACATGCTCAGCCGGGATGGGCTTGGCGTGGGCCAAGGCGGTGTCATCCTGAGCGAGGATTGATCTTTGCGCGAAAAGCGCAAAGAGCAACCGCAGTCGAAGGATCCCCGAAGTGCTGCCTGGTGCCAATCTCTTTCAATACCTGCCTTCATCATGCGGCGGTATTTTTGTCTCCGTCCTGGCAGGTGGCTACGATCAGCGTCATGTCGTCTGCCTGGTGGCCCTGGCTGAACTGCTGCACCTCGCTGAGGATGGCCTGCAGAACTTGGCTGGCTGTTTGTGGTGGCTGTCCCTGAATCGCCGCGACCAGGCGCTTTTCGCCGTATTCTTCCTGGTCGTTTGGTCCGGCTTCGGAGATTCCGTCGGTATAGATCACCAGGATGTCGCCGGGGGAAAGTTCGCATTCCTCGGCGGTGCACTCCCATTCTTCGAACAATCCCAGGACCGTCGCGGTGGCCTGAAGGCGCTCAATCCTGCCATTCGATCGCGCGAGAATGGGAGCGTTGTGGCCGCAGTTCACGTAGCGCAGGCGGCGCGTCGCGTCATCGTAGACACCGAAAAACATGGTGGCGTAGTGGCTGGTCTGCGTGTTGCGGTAGAAAAGAAGATTGACGGAGCGCAGCAGTCGCGTCATATCCTCGAGCGCCAGCGCGTACTGGCCGCGCAGGTTGGCCTGCAGATTCGCCATCAGCAGCGCGGCCGACATACCCTTTCCCGAAATGTCGGCCAGCACCAGGCCGAGGCGGCCTGATCCGAAGTCGAGGAAGTCGTAATAGTCGCCGCCAACGGCGCGCGTCTGGATGCATGCGCCCGAGCATTCGAGTGTCTTCAGCGAGGGAGGTTGCTGGGGCAGCAGGCGGCTTTGCACCTCGCGGGCGATCTGCATTTCCTGTTCTGTGCGCCGGTCGGCTTCCATCCGCTCTGCCATTCTTTCTGCGAGAGTAATGCTGCGCATGGCGATTCCCGCGTGGCTGGCTACGGATGCAAGCAGGCGCTTGTCGCTCGAAGAGTACGGTTCCTCGGAAAGCCGGGGACCAAGAACCGCTACGCCTTCGAGCGTATTGGCACTCGAGCCGTGAATCGGTACCAGGCACTCCGGACCGAGCGGAGCCAATGGCGTTCCCTCCATCTGTCCGGGAATCAGTTCCCATGGGCCATCACGCTTCGCGAGTTCGGCGATGCCGGCATCTGCGCTGGAGAGATCGGCGGCTTCCGGCGGTGGATCTCCGGCAAAGGCATGCAGAAACCCGGTGCCAGTCCGCAGGTAGATGATGGCCGAACGCGGATGCAGCGCGTCCCAAATGTTCTGCCTGAGCAGCAAGGCCAGACCCTCGCGACTGCTGGTGTTGAGGGTTCTTGCGGCAAGGTCCTCAAGGATCTGCTGGGCGTCGTAGGAACTGCGGAAAAAGGCGCGATCCAGCCGGGTGCGAACGCGGCGATGGACCTGGGTGGCGCTGGAAATGACCAGCACACCGAACGTCGCTCCGACGGGGACGGCGGCCTTCGATCCTGCGGAGAAAAAATGCGAGAACGCCTGCCCGAACCATAACGTCAGCGCGACCGAAAGCACGAAAATCAGGATCAGGAATCCGCGTTCCACCATGAAGTAGCGGGCGCTGCGCTTCAGCAGGACGGGAATGTCCATCACGCGATGCTTCAGCACGGCATAAGCGAACGAGGCGGGAAAGAGAAACAGGAGAATGACTTTTACGAAATTCAGCCAAAAGGAGATCTGGGCGTGGAAGACCTCTTGCGCGAGCGCGATGACAACGGCCGGGGTGACGCCGACTACCGTGCCCCAGAAGATCACCTTGATCTTGCGCACGTCGTCGCGGTTCGAGGCGCTGATGCGGTTGTACAGCAAGGAGACGAGTCCCAGGGTGATGGCGCCATACACCACGACTCTGCGGGCGTCTTGCGCGACGGGTTCGGGAACCAACGCGAGGATGAAGGGCAAGGGACTGGTGTAGCCGACGCGGTAGCCTCCGAAGCCCAGGCAGAAGCAGGCAACCAGCAACGCCCACTTCAGCCAGGGAACCTTGCGATCGATCGGCGAACGGGTGGGGAAGACCGCAAAGAAAAAATAGAAAAGGCCGGTCAGGACACTTTGCAGCAAGGTTCGATACGCGATCAGAAAAGCACGCAAGTGGGGAGGCGCGGCGGCGAAGGAGTCAGGCATGTCGCCGGCGCTGATGAAGGTTGCAAACAGAAGAGCCAGCAACCACGCATTGCGATCTTCGACGCGCAGGAACAGGACTGCCAAGCCCACGACCAGGAACAAAAGCGGGTACAGATCGAGGATCTGCACGGCGATGGTGCGGGCGATACCTCCGGTATCGCCTGCGCCTTGCCTGGCCCGGAAGCGGGGAGTAATCACAACGGGTTCTGCGTCCCCGGGCCTGCGCAGAGTGAGAGTGACGATGTCGCCGGGGTGGGATCCGAGCCAGACCTGGCGCATCAACTGGGCCCATGCTTGCGGCGAACCGGCGGTGCTTCCGTTGATGCCTACGATTGCATCATTGGCTCTGAGGCCCGATTTTTCTGCCGGGCTGCCGGGGTGTACGTTCTGAATTTCGATTCCATCCGCGGAATAGGATTCGTCGAAGCCGATTTCCACCTGCGGCATCGGCACGGGGCGGCGGATGTAGTACATCCAGGCGGCGCTGTAGAAAATGGTCAGTGCAGCAAAAACAATTCCTGACGCCCACAAAAGCGGTCGGGACAGGCGACTTTCGGTCGTAGCGATAGCCATGCGATGCGGATGGATCCGCTTCCAGCAGTAGTGTAGTTCATGTTGCGGATTGAGCCGCGCGACGTCTCTGAGAGTGCATCTGGTGAAGTAACGAACCTAAGGAGCTGTTCAGTTCGGGGCGGGGGTATCCTCCGGTTCCACGGGGCCTTCAGCTCCGGTACACTATCAGCTGCCATGAGCCCCGAATCCACGCTTGCCGTTCCGCAGCTGCTGACCGATCAGGATCTCTACCTGTTTAACGAAGGCAGTCACTACCGGCTTTACGACAAGATGGGGGCGCATCCGGCTGCGCATAATGGGCAGCAGGGCACGATTTTCAGCGTGTGGGCGCCGAATGCGCGGTCGGTTTCGGTGATCGGAAGCTTCAACGAGTGGGATTCGAAAAAGCATCAGCTCAGCCCGCGGTCGTCTTCCGGAATCTGGGAAGGCTTTGTGCCGGGCGTCGAACAGGGATCGCAGTACAAATTTCATATCGAGTCGAATCAGCACGGATACCGGGTCGACAAAGCGGATCCGCTCAGTTTCTGGAATGAGAAGCCGCCCCGGACGGCCTCGGTAGTCTGGAAGCTTGACTACGAGTGGCGCGACCAGGAGTGGATGCAGAAGCGCGCCGAACGGAACTCGCTGCGCGCGCCGCAGGCGATCTACGAAGTGCATCTTGGATCGTGGATGCGAGTGCCGGAAGAGCACAACCGCCCGCTGACGTATCGCGAGACAGCTCCGCGCCTGGCGCAGTACGTCGGCCAACTGGGCTTCACGCACGTTGAGTTCCTCCCGGTGATGGAGCATCCGTTCTACGGCTCGTGGGGTTACCAGACTACCGGATACTTCGCGCCGACATCCCGTTATGGCACGCCGCAGGATTTCATGTACCTGGTCGATTACCTGCACCAGCATGGAATTGGCGTGATTCTCGACTGGGTGCCGTCGCACTTCCCTTCCGACGCTCACGGGCTCGCCTACTTCGACGGCACGCATCTTTATGAGCACGCCGACTCGCGGCAGGGATTCCATCCCGACTGGAAGACGCACATCTTCAACTACGGCCGCCCGGAAGTGCGCAGCTTCCTGATGTCGAGCGCGATGTTCTGGCTCGACAAGTATCACATTGACGGGCTGCGCGTGGACGCCGTCGCCTCGATGCTGTATCTCGATTATTCCCGCAAAGAAGGCGAGTGGATCGCGAACAAGTTCGGCGGCCGCGAGAACCTGGAGGCCATCGACTTCCTGCGCCGGTTCAATCAGGAAGCGTACAAGGAGCATCCCGAAATTCAGACCACGGCGGAGGAGTCCACGTCGTGGCCCATGGTGTCGAAGCCCGTGTACCTGGGCGGGCTGGGCTTTGGCCTGAAGTGGGACATGGGATGGATGCACGACACGCTGCGCTATTTTGCTAATGATCCCATTCACCGCAAGTATCACCAGAACGACTTGACGTTCCGCATGCTGTATTCGTGGCATGAGAATTTCGTGCTGCCGCTCTCGCATGATGAAGTGGTGCACGGCAAGGGATCGCTGATCGGCAAGATGCCGGGCGACGAGTGGCAGAAGTTCGCCAACCTGCGCCTGCTGTTTGCCTACATGTATGCCCAGCCGGGAAAAAAACTTCTGTTCATGGGCGCGGAGTTTGGGCAGGTGCGCGAGTGGGCGCACGACACCAGCCTGGAGTGGCACGTTCTGCAATATCAGGTGCATCGCGGCGTGCAGGCGTGGATGGAGCAACTGAACCGGTTCTACCGCAGCGAGCCCGCCATGCACGTGTTCGACAATAGTCCGAGCGGATTCGAGTGGGTGGATTGCAACGACGCCGCCACGAGCACGATCTCGCTGTTGCGCAAAGGCGAGGCGCCGCAGGACTCAATCCTGGTGGCGTGCAATTTCACTCCGGTGCCGCGCACGGGATACCGGGTGGGAGTTCCGCATGGCGGATTTTGGCGCGAAATGCTCAACAGCGACGGCCGCGAATACGCCGGCAGCGGCATGGGAAATTTGGGCGGCGTCCACGCCGAGGCCGTGGAGATGCATGGCCGGCCCTATTCCCTGAAGCTGACTCTTCCTCCTCTGGCGGCGTTGTTCTTCAAAGCGACGTAGGATACGGGGTAGCGGAGCCACGGCATCCTCTATCGCCAAGTTAGTCGGCAGCCGTCCATCGCCACCGTCGGAACCCCGTGACCAACATCACGGCACACACCTGCCCCCGAGTGCTACAAACAATCCGGACCTTTCGCCCCTAATGTCGCCGTTGCTTCTCCCAGAAAGGCGGCGCCGTGAAACCGAAGCTTTCCATTGCAATCCTGATTCTCGCCGCGAACTGCGTGCTGCTGTGCGGTTGCGTCGGCGCGACGCGCCTGCCAGCTCGTTCCATGGGCCCGGCGGGGGCAAAAATCGAACCCAAGGAAATTGATCTCTCTTTCCTTCAAGTCGGCACTACCGGACGGGAGGAAGTCACCCACCAACTCGCCGCCATCGACACCGCGTACTCCAACCCCCGTCTCTTTTGGGGAAGATGGAGCGAATCGCGATGGGGCTACTGGTGGGTCGTGGGCTGGCCTTGCAACGGTTGTATGGCGGGGGACGCTAACCGCAAGTGGCATGTGAGGAACTTGCTGGTGACTTTCGACGAAAACGGAGTCGTCACCAGTAAAACCATGGTGGGCGACGACCGTATCTGGCCGGAGTTGCATTCCGAGCTTGTGCGGGCCAATCCGCCCTCGCTGGATCTTTCGCAACCCATCCGTGTTTCTCTCACCAGTGGCGACCCCGGGGCCATTTTGCTCGGGACCGAATTTATGGAATTTGAGCGGCGTGCGGATAGCGGGAAGCCAAACGTCAAGGTCGCGGTCCGCGACCTGATTCGATTCCGGCACAGTGCGAAGGTCGAGAAAAAGACGGCGAACGCCATCACCTGCCATGCCCTGGAGCTTTCTCAGAAGTCCACTTTCGGCAGCAAGGTCAAATTCTGCGGTGAAGCGAATCAGATCGGGATCCTGTTTCAGTACTTGCAGCAAGTTGCCCCTGCAGCAATGAACTGGCAGTGACGATCTTTGAGAGCCGGACATAACGCAGCATTTTTCGAGAACCATGGGAGGTTCCCATGAGCGCGCACCCTCACCTCGCGCATCACGGCCACTTCGTCAACGCACGAAAACAGTGGCCGATCGAACTGGTCATCACATTACTTGCTGGCACCGGACTGTTCTGTTTCATCTCCAAGTGGATCCACGGCGAGTTCTTTGAGGGCCTGGTTGACCTTGGCATGTTGGCGGGGCCGGCGACCGTGTACGCCTTCGGCTATCTTTGGTGCCTGCCGGACCTCCTGAGCGACGTCAGCTCCGACGCGAGCCGGACTCTCCGCCAACGCTGGTCAGATTTTTCCTTGCTCTCCACTTTCATCGCGCTCCTGGTGATCATCGCGTCATACGCCTGGGCCATCGTGATGAACTATTCCTCCGTCAGCCTTCCGCTTGCCGTTACCGTGGTGCTGGCAGTCTGCTGGGCTCTTGCGGCGTGCATGGCAGCGAGTGAGAAATATCTCGGCTGGAGTCTACCTGCCGCAGAAGCCCGATCGCCTTCGGGTTGGCGCTCGCATGTTCGCAGCGCCGTGAGAAAGTGGGGCGTTTGGCTGGTTAAGCTGGTCGGCGTCAAGAGAGCCCTGGGCATTGGTGGCGTTCTGACCCTGGTGAGCCTTGAACTCGCGGTGGGAGCAAGCTGGTTCTCCAGCAACAAGGGCTACAGTGTCCTTCTCGGCAAAGAAGGTTGGCCCACGCCGGTGAGCATGGATATCCCTGCGATTGACCGGACCGTAGCGTTTGCCTTGCGCGGGATTTATGCGCTTGGCCTGCTGGCGGCCGCGATCGCACTCATGAGCCTGATCAGTGGGCGCTTGGGCAATGCGATTCGTCGCAGCCGGACTCTCGCCTTCGTGTGTGGAATGATCGTGCTGCTGCAGCTCGCTCTTGTGGCGTGTGGATTCACCGAATCCCATTACCGCCTCGTTCCTGCGATGCTGCTCTGGATTGTTCCCGCCATCCTCTGGCTGCGAGGCGCGGCGATTGGTCGCAGGGATTGGGACCACGTTCGCCTGGCGCTGATGGTGTTCTACTTGCCGATTTTTCTGGTTGGGTTTGCCTTTCTGGTGGTTTTCACATATTTCTCCATCGGCTTTGGAAGCTTCGTTTTCGGGATGCTGCTGCTTTGGTGGGGCCTGATCCAATCCAGACACGAGATGAACACATTGAATACCCGGCGTCGGGTCTAGCCTTGTCGATGCTTGCCGGACTGTAGGTTCGCGGTCGGTGGTTTTATCTCTTCCACTTATCCGAAGGCCTGGAAATCTTTCCAGTACTGCGGCCAGGGGAGCTTGGGCGGGCCGCAGACGAAGATGTCGGGATGGTCGCGGCTCTCTTCGTTCTCCACTCCTTGCGAGTTCCCGTTGTGGCCTGCCAAACGGCATCCTGTATAGCGCATGTCGGCGCCTTCGCGGGTTGTGCCCACAACGATCAGCGTGGTTGGCGGAGGGTCGGGATATCCCCGGTACCAGGCTGAATTTGTTCCGCTGATGGGGCGGGGCAGGCCGTACTGCGGGCCCAGGATCTCGATGGCTCCCGCTTCGCCGTAGTTCCTGACGACGATGCCCACATGCTCGCGTTGATCCGGCGGCAGCGAGTCGCGGATCTGGGCGACATTCTTTACCAGCTCGTCCCAGCCGATCTCCTCGCGCAGGTCGCCGTTGTTCTTCAGGGCAAATTGTTTCAGCGGGCCGGTCGACGCCAGCGGAATCAGGATGGCCGTCATGACCGTTCCTCCCGCCAGCAGCAGGATGAAGAAGGCGTACTTCAGCGCGAGCCGAGGCGCCGTGGAGAGTGACGAGATCCAGCGTTCGGCCATGACGGCGCCCATGGCGAGCAGCATGGGATACGCAGCGCCCAGGTAATAGCTCCTGCCTTTGCCGACGATGAACAGCGCCAGCGGGATGAGGTACATCCAGGCGAGCATGCGATAGCGCGGACTGCGCAGGTAGCCGATCAAGCCCGCAATCCAAAGGGGTACGGAAACTGCTTGCGTGCACAACCACAACTGCTGCAGGAGAAAACCGTCGGCACGTCCCTCGCCCACATCGCGCTTATGGATATGCTGCAGGAAATGCAGCGAGATGAAGTCGTGCTTCATTTGCCAGATCAGGTTGGGCAGGAAGATCAGGACCGAGAGCGCGACTCCCGCCCACAACCATTTGCTCAGCAGATAACGACGCGCCTGAGTCAGCAGCACACCGCCCACGATGCCGCAGGTGTAGAAGCCCATGGTGTACTTCGTTTCGAATCCGATGCCGATAAGGGTTCCGATCGCCAGCCACCAGCGGGGATCCTCGCTCTTCAGGAGTCGAATTACGAAATAGGCGATGAGCACCCACCAGAGATAGTCGAAGGTGGTGTACTGGAATTCAGTGCCTTCGAACAACGCCAGTGGCGCGACGGCCACGCAGAGAGCCGCAGTCACCTGCGCCAGCCGGCCTCCGCCGAGTTCGCGCGCGGCCAGGCCGCTGTAGATCACGACCAAGGCCTGGGCAATCACCGAGAAAAGCCGCAGGCCGACCATCGAGAGCCCGAACAGCGACAGTCCGATGCGCTCCATGAGCGGAGTGAAGGGTGGATAAGGAACGAATCCCCAATCCATGTGGCGGGCATCGGCCAGCACCTGGAGCTCGTCCCGGTGGAAGCCGTAGCGGCCATTGGTCAGCAGATGGAGCAAGGCGATGGCACCCGCAATCCCCACCAGCGCGAAGGTGTCCTTATTGTCGCTCTGCCTGTGTGTGGGCCGCATGTCGGCCCGAACGTCCTGAGTAACGCTCAAGGATGCCCTCCCCCACGGAGGTTTGTTTGCGAGAGGAGATACGCCGCGGTGGCCGGAGAAGTTCCCGGCGATCCGGGCAGCGACCTGCGCCGCATGCTATGCTCGGCTGAAGCGCACCGCATGCGGATCCTCACCCGCTACATCCTACGCGAAGTGACGGCGCACGCTCTCATCGGGGCGGCGATATTTACGTTCGTCATCTTTACCCGGGACCTCGGGCACATTCTGGAACTGGTCGTCCGGGCCAGCGCTCCGCTGCCCAGCGTGGCCGAAATTTTCTTCTTCACTGTGCCCCTGGCGCTGACGTACACCCTGCCCATGAGCGTGCTGGTGGGGATCCTGATCGGGCTGAGCCGCCTCGCGGCGGACAGCGAGATCACGGCGATGCGCGCCACCGGCATGGGCGTATGGAGTTTTCTGCGCTCGCTTTCCCTCTTCGTGATCGCAGGGTGGCTGATCGCATTGGCCAACGGCATCTACCTCGCGCCGCGATCGCAAGCGGCACTGGCCCACCTGGAAGACCGGCTGAAGGGATCGCAGGTCTCGTTCGAGATCCAGCCGCGCGTCTTCTACGAAGGCTTTCCCAAGTATGTTCTGTATGTGCAAGACGTGAAGAGTGCGCAGGGTGCGGCGGTCTGGAAGGGCGTCTTCATGGCCGACCTGAGCGAGGCCTCCAATCCGCGGATCACGCTGGCGCGGGAAGGCATCGTGGTCAGCGAGGGTCGCGACCGCTTGCATGTGCACCTGATCGACGGGTCGGCGCACGAAACTGATCCCAAGAACTCCGATCACTACCAGATTTCCACCTTCGAGCAGACCGATATTCCCATTGAATTGCCTTCGACCGAGGCCAAGGCTGACGAATCGCTTCCCGCGAGCCTGATGAGCACGTGGGCCTTGCGGGCGAAGGCGGGCCGGGTCGATCCGGTGTCGGCGCGCTGGTACCTGATCGAATTCCACCGCCGCTTCGCATTGCCTACCGCTTGCCTGGTGCTGGCGCTGGTCGGAATCCCGCTGGGACTTTCTTCGAAAAAGAGCGGCAAGTCCGGCGGCTTCGTACTCACCATCGTGCTGGTGTTCACTTACTACGTAGTTTCGCTGATCGGGGTCTCGCTGGCGCGCCAAGGAAAAGTGGCGCCGTGGTTTGGGGCGTGGCTGGCCGACATCGTATTTCTGGCTCTCGCGCTTTTTCTGTTGCGGCAGGCAGAGAAACGTCCCTTTGAATTCACCGCGCTTCGCTTCCGCAACCCCTTGTCGCGGGCGCCGGTCATGCAGGTTCGCAGCCACAGGGAGAGCGCCTTTGAGCGCGCTTCCACGCGCCTGCGCGTGTTCCGCGCCAACTTTCCCACGTTGCTGGACGACTACGTGCTGCGCGATTTCTTTCTTTACCTGGGAATCATCCTGTCGACGTTTCTGGTGCTGGTGATCGTCTTCACTTTGTTCGAACTGCTGGGCGACATCCTTCGAAACCAGGTTCCGGCTACTGTGGTGGCGGAGTATCTGTTGAACGTTGCGCCGTATCTGCTGTACAACGTCGCACCGCTGGTCATGCTGCTGGCCGTGCTGGTCACGTTCGGACTGATGCAGCGCTCGAACGAGATCACGGCGATCAAAGCCACCGGGGTCAGCATCTACCGGATCGTGTTCCCGGTGATTGTGGCCGCAGGAATACTGGCGGCGGCATTGTTCTTCGCCGACCAGTTCTATTTTCCGCATACCAACAAGCGCCAGGAGGCGCTGCACAACCAGATCAAGGGCAAGCCGGCCCAGACTTACCTGCGTCCGGACCGAAAATGGATATTCGGGCAGAACAACGATATCTACTACTACCAGTTCTTCGATCCAGACCGGGATCAGTTCGGCAACATCACGGTGTTCCAGCTGGATCGCTCCACTTTCAGCATCACGCGGCGCATTCACGCCGAGCGCGCGCACTGGGCCGACAATCTGAACCGCTGGGTGTACGAGCAAGGATGGGACCGGTCACTGAAGGTGAGTGCGATCGGAGACTACCATCCGTTCGAGGTTGCCACTTTCCCCCAGTTGCAGGAGACGCCTTCGTATTTCAAGAAAGAAGTGAAGCAATACTCGGAGATGAATTACGAAGAACTGCACCGGTACATCCGCGACCTGCAGCAAAGCGGATTCGACGTGGTGCGCCTGCGGGTGCAACTGCACAAGAAGTTGTCGTACCCGCTGATCACAATGATTATCGCGGTGGTCGGCATTCCTTTCGCGCTATGGGGAGGAAACAAGGGCGCGATTACCGGGGTGGCGATGGGAGTGGGGATCGCGGTGATCTATCTTGTGGTTTCGCCGCTGTTTGAGGCGATGGGAAATGCCCGCCTGTTGCCGCCTGCGCTGGCCGCGTGGTCGCCAGACCTTATCTTCGCGCTGGTCGGCGGATACCTGATTTTGAAGGTGCCGACGTAGTCTCGGCACTTCCTTACTTTACGGCCACGCCCCAGGGGTAATTGTCAGTTGAGATCGCAGGCAAGGGACTCAGTTGCCCGGTTGCCGGCGTGAGTTCGTATTGC
>Ga0335069_10008152_pt1 | contig 15037 bp, 13 predicted proteins | sample Lox_Sample_11_FD_206714 | JGI IMG/M metagenome (GOLD analysis project Ga0335069, IMG submission 206714) | Soil microbial communities from Loxahatchee National Wildlife Refuge, Florida, United States - Lox_Sample_1.1 | ecosystem: Environmental > Terrestrial > Soil > Wetlands | place: USA... | reverse complement strand
CTCTCGGGTGTGGTGCTCACCGCGACGTTCGACAAGTGGACGCTGGGGGCTTCGCTCCTGGACGCCTGGGGCACCACGGACACCGAGGCCGGCCTGTCGCCGCTCCTGTGGCGCGTGGACCTCGAGGTGAGCCTGTTCCTGTAGAGGAAGGCGGCGGATCGCCTTCCGGCGATCCGCGCGATCCCCCCGATCCACCGCGCCCGAATCCGCCTGGGCCGGGCTACAGCTTCAGCGCGTTCACCAGGTCGCCGGCGCCGGCATCCCGCTGGTTGAGCGGCGCCACGCCGAAGGTCTTCTCGATGAGCTTGAGGATGGACGTGGTGTCGTACTGCGTGTGGTCCACGTAGCCCTTGCGGGCCATCGGAGAGACGATGATGGCGGGCACCCGCAAACCGGGTCCCCACCGGTCCACCACCGGCGGCGCCACGTGGTCCCAGCGGCCGCCGTGCTCATCGTAGGTGATAATGATCACCGTGTCGTTCCAGGCGCGGCTGGCGCGGATGCGCTGTACCAGGTCCGCCACGTGCTGCTGTCCCCGCGCGAGTGCCGCGTACCCCGGGTGCTCGTTGTCGGGACCCAGCGGCTTGATGAAGGAAACGGCGGGCATGGTTCCTTTCGAAACCGCGTCCAGGAAATCCTTCTCGTCCTTGAGGTGCTCCTTCTTTGCCGCCGTGCCGTCCGCGTACGTGGAGAAGAAGATGAACGGCTGGTGGTGGAACTGGAAGAGCGGATCCGGCCGGCCTGCCAGCGCGTCATCCCATCCGCCCGAGTACCACGCCCAGGAGATGTTCTTCCCCGAAAGGCGGTCGCCGATGGTGGGCAGATCCTGGTTGGGCACGAGCGTGGAGGGGTCCGCCGAGGCGGGATGAGGCTGGTTCACCGAGAAGGCGGTGTTCACCACGTACCCGTCCGGGGTCACCACCTTGTCCGCTACGGTGGTGCCCGCGGCGTCCGGGGGCGTGGCGATCATGGAAGCCGGCGCGTTCGGGAAGACCGGCGCCGCCGCCGCGACCAGGAAGATGTGGTTCAGGAACGAGCCGCCGAACGCGGCGTGGAAGAAGTTGTCGCACAGCGTGAACTCCTGCGCGAGCTTCCCCTCCGGCATGCTGGTGGCGTCGAAGTAGCTCATCACCAGGCCGCCGTTGTCGCTCCAGCTCACGAACCTGTCCATCCTGCCCCCGTCGATCTGCAGTTGCTCCGTGTAGAACCGGTGCACCAGGTCGCCGGTGCGGACCTCGGGGCCGATGAACTTCGTGAGGTCGAAGGGCTTGAGCGCCTGGGCGAGGTCCAGGGCCGCAAACGCGGGGTCCGCGTTCTTCCCGTTGATGGGGGCCGGGGCGGCGGTGAGCGGAACGCCCGAGTGATCCGCCTGGGTGAGTGACGCGGCGGAGGCGTTGGCGAACCCGTTGGCCCCCGGGAACTTTCCGTACAGCGCGTCGAAGCTCCAGTTCTCCTGGTAGATCACCACGATGTGCTTCACCCGCGCTTTCAGTTGCGCCACGGCGGCCTGGCCGAACGCCGAGGCGGCCGTGGCGATGAGAAGCAGGCAGAGCAGGCCAATCGCGCGGGCGGGCCCCGCGCGGAAGTTGCGTGTCTTCATGGGGGCAAGGTCCTGCCCCCATGTTAGGTTTCCGTGAACTACTCTACCTTCAGGACGTCTTTCACGAGCTTGCGGATGTTGGCCTTGGGCAGCGCGCCCACCGCCATCCGCGGCTTCTCACCCATGGGGATGAACAGCAGGCTGGGAATGCTCTGGATCCCGAACGCGGAAGCCACGTCGGTCTCCTCGTCCGTGTTGACCTTGTAGACGTTGAGCTTCCCATCGTACTCCTTGGCGATCTCGTCCAGCACGGGGGAGATCATCTTGCACGGGCCGCACCACTCGGCCCAGAAATCCACGATGGCGGGGACGTCCCCGGCGAACTTCCACTCCGCGTTCTTCTCGAAGTCGAAGACTTTCCTGGTGAAGGAATCCTTGTTCAGGTGCTCGGTCATTTCGGGTGCTCCATGTTCCTTTGATCGGTATATATGAAAAACTCTATACAGCAATATCGCGGAGATCGGGCCAAACGTCAACCGGGGGACCGAGGGGCCCGCGGGAGAGACCCGCGCGCGGGTCAGTATGTCTTCCCGCGCCCCGGCCGCCGAGGTTGGCGCTTGACCCGCGGGATGCGCGGCCGCCCGGCTCCACCGGTTTGCGCGCCAGGCCGCCAGCGTGCCGACGTTGCAACGCGGCAAAACCCCTGCCAGGGAGGCAGTGGAGGGCGAAGCGGCGACTCTCGCCCAGCAATCCTGACTATTTTACTTGACTTTTGACCTCCCGGACCCTGATGTTATTGTAACTAACTGTACGTTAGTTACAAATATCTGTGGTCATCAGGGAGGTAGGCATGAAGCGAATCGCGCTTACCGTTCTTCTGGTCTTGTTGCTGGCACTTCCTGCCTTTGCCGGCGGAGCCAAGGAGTCCGGCAGCGGCGGAGGACCGATCACGCTCACCATGTGGGACGACTACACGACCCCCAGTCGTCATGACCTGATCGGCGAGGTGATCAAGGAGTTCCAAACCGCCCACCCTGGAGTCACCGTGGAAGAGACATCCCGGCCCCTGGAGGCCACCACCGCCGCGGTCATGGCAGGGTTCAATGCAGGGGCGGGACCTGACATCACCCTCGCCAACAACGGCGAAACCCAGATGGGTCCGCTGGTACGCGGGGGGCACCTGGTGAATCTCAGCCCCTACTCTCAGAAGTTCGGTTGGGAGAAGAACTACTTGTCCCCGTCGCTTTGGGACCGGGCCAAGTACACGCCGGATGGCAAGACCTTCGGAAAGGGCAATCTCTACGGTGTTCCGCTCTACGGCGAGCTGGTGGGAGTCTACTACAACAAGGACATCTTCGCGCAGCTTGGACTGCAGGTTCCACAGACGCTCGACGAGCTGGAGACGCTTATGGCCAAAGTGAAGGCCGCCGGCATTACCCCGATTGCCTATGGGGCGGCGGAGATCTGGCCTTTCTACCAGATCTACGCAGACATCATGGCCGCCACGATGACCGACCGGATCGGCGCCGCCGCGACGCAGAAGTGGTTCAGTGACGTCGTGATCCACTGGAACCCGAATGATTCGTTCGCCGACCCCGCGGCCCTGCAGGCTGCCCAGATCATGAAAGGGTGGGCGGACAAAGGGTACTTCTTCAAGGACTTCACCGGCATGAAAATCGTGGACGCCCTGAGGCTCTTCCAAGCGGGACAGGCGGCGATGTTTGTCCAGGGCACCTGGTTCGCACCGGACGTAGGCCAGGCGAAGTTCCGCCCGGGCCTCTTTGCGTTCCCGCCGATCAAGAAGGAGCAGGCGCTGATCTCCCAGGTGGGAGGCATGGCAACGCCGCTCGGGATCAACACGAACTCTAAGCACCAGGAGCTGGTGGCCGAGTTCCTCAACACCGTGCTCAGCTCAGACGGCGTTCACAAGATGGAGTCTGACCTGTTCCTGCTGCCCCCGGTGGTGCCGTTGAACATGAGCGGCGTGTCCAAGGACTCGTTGTTCTATGACATCGGGAACCTCTGGAACCTCATGAACCAGCAGGACCGTGTGGGCCAGTACCTCGATTGGACGACACCGGACATGGGGAACTTCCAGGGAACGCAGGAGTTCATGGCAGGTTCTCTCAGCCCCGAGCAGTTCGTCACGAACATGCAGGCAGTCTACCAGGGCTGGCTCGACAAGCGGGCCAAGATGTAGCCCCCTCGGGCGGCACTAGATCCCTTCCTTGGCAGCCCGCCAGGGAAGGGACCCCATTCGTCCCCACGACTGGGCGCTGAACGCCGGGACGGAACGCGTGCGGAGGAGGAGATGAGGACAGGCCGAGGCAAGCGCCACTACCCGCCGCTTCAGGACTTTGCCGGTCCCCTGACTCCGTACCTGTACGTGGCGCCCGCGCTCCTGGTGATTCTCGTGTTCCTCATCTACCCGTTGTTGAGCGTGGTGTACTACGGGAGCCTCGACTGGGATGGCCTTAGTGCGAAGGTTTTCGTCGGTGCCTCGAATTTCGTCCGGCTCGGCGCGGATCCCGCGTTCTGGACGTCCCTCAAGACCAATCTCATCTACGTAGGGTTCTTCAGCTTCGTGCCGGTCGTTGCCGGACTTGTGCTTTCGTCCGTGATTGGGCGCGTCGCCGTACCGGCGGAACGTGCGTTCCGAGCCATCCTGCTCGCACCGCAGGTGATTGCGTCGGTGGCCATGGGGATCATTTTCGGCTGGATTTTCGCCCCGACCTTCGGCGTGCTCAACGGCGTGCTCGCCGCGCTGGGCCTGGCCCACCTGCAGGAGCCGTGGCTCGGAAGTCCCGTGCTCGCGCCAGTTTCAATCGGCCTCGTGGGCACCTGGTTGTGGGTGGGGTTTGCGGTCATCGTGTTCTTCTCCGGCATCAAGAAGGTGGACGAGCATCTGTACGACGCCGCCAAGCTGGACGGCGCAGGCCCGCTGCGGCAGTTTCTGTTCGTCACCGTTCCGCAGGTGAGGCCGGAGATCGTCGTGGTCGTCATCATGACGCTGGTGTGGTCCTTCGGATCCAGCGTCTTCGGCATCGTGGTGTCCATCTCCGGGGGAGGCTACCGCACAACTCCGGTCTCCCTGTACGCCTACCAGCTCGCCTTCCTGCAGGGACGCATGGGATACGGGTCCGCGGTGATCATCGTGCTGATGCTCGTGATCCTTGCGCTTTCCGCGCTGGCCTACCGGCTCGGGGAGGGACGAAGGTGATCACTCGGGCCGCCGCGGCCCGCGTAGCCGCGGCCGGACTGTTCACGCTCGTGAGCCTGGTGATCCTGGTGCCAATGCTGCTGCTGGTGCTCGGACCGTTTCGGGACCCTACCGGGATCGTCACGCACGGCGCGATCGCGCTTCCCGAGAGTTGGAACCTGCACAACTTCTCCCGGATCCTGGTCACGTTCCACTTCGCGACCTATTTCCTCAATTCCATAATCGTGACGGTGCCGGTGGTGACAGTCTCCCTGCTCCTGGCCATCCTTGCGGCCTTCGCCCTTGCATGGATGCGCTTTCCATTGCGCGGCCTCATCGGCGTCGTGGTCACGGTGGTGGCGGTGATGGTGTCCGAGCAGTTCATCATGATCCCGTTGTACGTACTGATGAAATCCCTTCATCTCGTGGATACATTTCTCTCGGTGATCCTGCCCCAGGTCGCCGAGAGCGCGGCGATCTCGACATTCGTCATCCGCTCCTTCTTCGTCTCCCTTCCGGAGGAACTCATTGATGCTTCCCTGGAGGATGGCTGCTCCAGTTGGACACTCCTGTGGAGGATCCTGGTCCCGATCGCCACTCCTGCCATCCTGACCTGCACCACGCTCACCGCGACTTGGACGTGGAACGATTTCATCCTGCCTGTCGTCCTGCTGCCCAGCCCGGCCCGGGCCACACTTCCCCTGGGACTCGTCATCTTCCAGGGCGGTCACACCATTGACATTCCGCTGACCATCACCGGCGCGCTGGTGACGGCGCTGCCCATGCTCGTGGTCTTTTTTGCATTCCAACGGCACGTCGCTCGCGGGCTTCTGCAGGGAGTCTCGCGGTAAGGCGGCCGAACATAGGAGGAGAGATGAAGACTCTCACGGTTGTGCTCATCGGCGCGGGGAGCGCCTCGTTCGGGCGGGGGGCAATTGTGGACCTGCTCTCTGCCGAGGACCTAAAGGGGTTCCAGCTGGACCTGCGACTGGTGGACGTGAACGAGACGGCACTGGAGCGCATGTTCCGCTTCGCCGAAAAGGTCAAGCAAGAGCTCGCCTCGAGCGCGATCCTCAGCCGGTCTACCGACCGAACCCGTCTCCTGGAGGGGGCCGACTACGTGGTCGTCTCGGTCTCGGTCAACCGTTGGCAGCTCTGGGAGAAGGACTTCTACGTCCCTGCGGTCTACGGCTTCAGGCACGTGAATGGCGAGAACGGTGGACCGGGGGGAGCGTTTCACACGCTTCGAAGCCTGAAGCTCGTGGTCCCGATCGTCAAGGATATGGAACGGCTGTGCCCGAACGCGCTGCTCATCAACTTCACCAATCCCGAGAGCCGTGTGATCCTGGCCGTATCGAAGCTCAGCAAGATCCGGGCGGTCGGCCTGTGCCACGGGGTCTACCACACGTTGAACGGATTGTCCGCGGCACTCTCCGTTCCCCGGCCGGACCTCGACATCACCATCGCCGGCATCAACCACTTCCACTGGGTAATGGCCATCCGCAACTCGCGGACCGGTGAGGACCTGCTGCCCGAGTTCAATCGCAGGATGGCGCGTTCCGACTGCGGTTTCGACACCGCCACGCGACAGATGTATGATCTCTTCGGCCATCTCACCTATCCCTCCCGCAGCCACCCCTGCGAGTACGTTCCTTTCGGACACCAGATCGCGGGACCGGCGATCTTGGACTGGGGAATCGGCGCCGTCGCCCGAAACCTGCGGGATACGGCAAGCGACCTGCGCTACGAAAGGGATGGAGGCAAGAACCAGCCGAGCTACGAGCTGTGGTCCCTCGAGCAGGCCGAGAAGCTGGAAAAAGCCGCCGGGGGAGACCGTGCGACGCTGCGCGAGCTCATTGCCCCGACCGAGGAGTTGATGGTGAACATCATCGCCGACATCGAGCTGGACCGCCGCCGCAAGGAAGTCTCCGTCAACGTGCCCAATACCACGAAGGCAATCGAGAACCTGCGGGAAGACGTGATCGTGGAGCTGCCGGCCATGGTGGACCGCAAGGGAATCGATCCCATCCACATCGGCAGGCTGCCCGAGGGGCTCGCCGGCATCTGCCAGCTGCAGGCTTGCATCCAGAATCTGCTTGTGGAGGCTTACGTCACCGGGTCCAAGCACGCGCTTTTCCAGGCTATTGCGGTTGACCCGGTCGTTGACAACCTGCCTAACGCCCGGGCAATGATGGAGCACATGCTCCGGCTGGAAGCGGAGTACCTGCCCGAGCTGCGTTGAGCGCGCGGCGCCCGGGTCTCTGGCTAAAGGGAAGAAGATGCGGGGGTTGCGGGTCTCGCGCACCATCAATGCGAATATCCAGAACCAGATTAATACGTCCATCATCTTCCACTACATCTCCGAGAACGAGCCGGTGTACCGGGCCAAGATCGCCGAGTCGTTGGGAATCAGCGCACCCGCGGTTTCCCGAGTCATCGAGTCACTGATTTCCGACGGGTTTGTGGTGGAGACCGGGGTGGCTCCCACCGAGCGTGGCCGCAAGGCGGCCGAGTTACGGATCAACACCGCGCGCGGGACGGTGATCGCGGTGGACCTGATCAAGGAGCGGACCCGGATCGCAGCCTGCGACTTTCGTGGGAAGATTGTCGAACGGTTCAGCGGTTTCAAGCTGTCGGACACCTCCCGGCTGGAACGCGAGCTGATCTCGAGCATCGATCATTTACTGCCCAGTCGGCGGTCCGGGACGGTGGGTGGCGGCGCGAAGCTCAGCGCCATTGCGGTCGGAGTCCCTGCCGCCACCGGCACCGCGCCGTCCGCTCTGCACATTTCCACCTCCCTGTACGCGGGACTCGAAGGGCTGGACTTCGTGCACACGCTCGGCTCGCGTTACGGGGTCCCCGTCTACGTGGAAAACGTCGTGAAGCTCTCGGCGCTGGCGGAAATGAACTCGGGCGCCGCCAGGAATTGCAGCGACGTGGTGTTCGTCGAGGTGAGCAACGGCATCGGCGCCGGCATCATCGTGGATGGCCACGTCTACCGGGGGGCAAGCGGCGCTTCTGGGGAGCTTGGGTTCACGCTGCTGGGCGGCGAGAGCCTGGCGTACCGTCCCTCGAACAAGGGCTGGCTGGAGGATCGCGCCTCGATGGAGGGCATCACGCGGCGCGCCTCAGAGGCCATGACGCAGGGAACGTCCCTGATGGGAGATCTGTGCAGCCACGACCCGGGTCGGCTGACACCGTCCATGGTGTGCCAAGCTGCGCTCCAGGGAGACTCAGCCGCCCTTCGGATCGTCACGGAAACGGTGGAGTATCTTTCGTTGGCGATCGTCAACCTGATCCTCATCCTCAATCCGCAGATCGTGGTGCTGGGCGGCGATCTCTGCCGGCTCCCGGGTCTTGAAGAACTGTTCGTGTCGCCCATTCGGGCCGCGGCCGGGCGAAGCGTGCCGTTTGCTGCGCCTCCCATCGCCGTTTCGGCGCTGGGCGAGGATGCAGGAATCCTCGGAGCCTCACGGCTGGCCATCGACTCACTCCTCACGAGTCGGTTTCCGTACAAGCTAAGCTCGTCGCCGTCCTGACCGGTCTGTTAGGTTTCCGTGAATTCGTGCCGCCGACCGCGCCCGCGGCGGTGGTCGGGCGGCCGAGGCAGGTCCGGTTCGTTGCAGCGCGGGCGCTTGTGGATTACATTCGCGGGTGAATGAACGAGCTCATCACCATCGTGGAGGATGAGGACGATATCCGCGCGCTCGTCGCCGCGGGGCTCAAGAAGGAGCGCTTCCGCGTGCGCGAGTTCGCGGACGGCCGCGGCTTCCTGTCCTCTCTCCGCTCGGAGAAGCCGGACCTGGTCGTCCTGGACCTCATGCTGCCGGACACGGATGGGTTTGCCATCTGCCGCGGCATGCGGGCGGACCGAGCCCTCGCCTCCATTCCAGTCATCATGCTCACCGCGCGGGCCGAGGAGGCAGACCGCGTGCTCGGCCTGGAGCTCGGGGCGGATGACTACGTGGTCAAGCCGTTCTCTCCCAAGGAGCTGGCCGCGCGCGTGAAGGCGGTGCTCCGCAGGGCGTCCCCGGAAGCATCGCGCTCGCGCATCGAGGTCGGTGAAGGCCTGGTGATCGACCTGGACACCCACGAGGTGTTCCTCCGGGAGGAGAAGCTGGATCTCACGCAGGCGGAGTTCCGCCTGCTGCACCTGCTCGCCTCGCGGACCGGGTGGGTATTCTCCCGGGAGAAGATCCTCGACCACCTCTGGGGAGATGAGAAGAATGTGACCGACCGCTCGGTGGACGTGCACGTCAAGCACCTGCGGGACAAGCTCGGTTCGGCGGGCGCCATGATCCGCAACGTCCGCGGGGTGGGCTACAAGCTCGCGACCCCCGGGGGGGAGCCGCGCACGGCGGGCCGCAAATGAGGCGGCGGATTTTCCTGCGGGTCTTCGCTGGATACGCCGTGGTGAGCATCCTGGCGATCCTGGTGTTTTCCTTCTATACAAGGGACCTCGCACGGCGCATTTCCCACGACGCGCTTACCCGCGGCCTGGAGAGCGCCGCGCGGGCCGCCCTGGTCTCCGTGGCACCCCTGATGACGGCCGGCCGCTCGACCGCGCTGGACCAGCTCACCGCGGCCATTGGGCGGGAAAGCAAGGTCCGCCTCACCGTGATCAACGGCAACGGCGTGGTGTTCGCGGACTCCGAGCAGGACCCGTCCGTCATGGAGAACCACTCCAACCGGCCCGAGGTCATCCGCGCCATGACCGGGGCCGTCGGTACCTCCCTGCGCTTCAGCGGGACGCTGCGCCACTGGCTCATCTACGTCGCCGTGCCGGTCACGGACGGCTCCGGCGCCGTCCGCGGGGTGGTGCGCACCGCGGCTACCGTGGAGGACTTCGAGGCGTTTGCCGGCCGGGAGCTGGGAAGCCTGCTGGTGTTTGCCCTCGTGCTCCTGGCCGCCTGCATCCTTTCTTCCCTGCTGTTCACGCGCACCATCACGGCCCCGCTGAGGGATCTCTCCCAGGTGGTGGGGCTGTTCGCGGCGGGGGATTTCGGCGCCCGGCTTCACCTGCGCCGTCGCGACGAGCTTCGGGAGCTGGCGGACAGCTTCAACTCCATGGGCGAACGAGTCGAGGCCCTCTTCCAGGAACGCGCGCGCCGCGCGCAGGAGCTGGACGGGATCTTCTCCTCGGTGCAGCAGGGAATTGTCGTGCTGGACAGCGAGGGGCGCATCGTGAGGAGCAACAAGGGCTTCACGCAGCACGCGGCCTCCCTGCCGGTGGAGGGTCGCACGCTCTGGGAGGTCATGCGCGCCCCGCGCCTCACCGAGCTGGTACAGGAATCGCGGGCCACGGGCAAGCGCCAGTCCGAGGAAGTGGCCATCGGGGACCGCTTCGTGCTCTGCACCGTGGAACGCATGGGGGATCGGGAGGAGCTGATCCTGGTCCTGAACGACACCACCGACATGCGCCGGGTGGAGACCATGAAGCGGGACTTCGTGGTGAACGCTTCCCACGAACTTCGCACCCCGCTCACCTCCATCATGGGCTCCCTGGAGATGCTGGAGGGGGCGCTCAAGGGTGACGCGGCGCGGTGGGTGGAGACCATCCGCCGAAACGCGGAACGGATGACGTCCATCGTGAAGGACCTTCTCCTCCTCTCCGGCCTGGAGGCGAGCGCCTCGGAGCCCGCCGCGGACCACGTGGACCTGGGCCGTCTCCTGCATGACGTGGCCGGGATGTTCACCCCGCGGGCGGAGGCACAGGGCCTGGCCATGGTGCTGTCTGTCCCGCCGGATCTGCCGGTGATCGTTGCGGACGCCTACCTGCTGGAGCAGGTGCTGGTGAACCTCGTGGACAACGCGCTGAAATACACGGAGCAGGGCGAGGTACGCATCGCCGCCCAGGCGGAGGGCGACCAGCGGATCCGGATCGAGGTCTCGGACACCGGCATCGGCATTCCCGAGGAAAGCCTTCCACGAATCTTCGAGCGCTTCTACGTGGTGGACAAGTCCCGTTCGCGCAAGCTCGGGGGCACCGGGCTCGGCCTGGCCATCGTGAAGCACATCATCCAGAGCCATTCCGGCAGCATTGACGTGCACAGCGAGCTGGGGAAAGGGACCCGTTTCACCGTCACGATCCCCCGTGACCTCCGCCCTCGGAAATTAACCGAAAACTAACAGAACCTTCACTACTGTCTAACGTCGCCCGCGTTCCTTGGCCATGCGCGCCGCTCGAAGGTGCGCCACATTGACAAGGAGGAACCATGAGACTCTCCCGAATCGCCCTCGCGGCACTGGTGCTCGTGGCGGCGGCAGCCCTGGGGTTCGGCCAGTCGGTCGAGCTGGTCGGCGCCGGCGCAACCTTCCCGGCCCCGTTCTATTCCAAGGTGTTCGACGAGTACAGCAAGCAGATGGGCGTGAAGGTGAACTACCAGGCCATCGGCTCCGGCGGAGGACAGACCCAGCTCAAGAACAAGACGGTGGATTTCGGGGCCAGTGACGTGGTGGTCACCGACGAGAACGCCAAGACGTTCCCCGCGAGCTTCGTGTCCATCCCGATGGTGGAAGGCTCCGTTACCATCACGTACAACCTTCCGGGCAACCCCACCCTGAAGCTGACGTCCGACATCGTCGCGGACATCTTCCTGGGCACCATCAAGCGCTGGAACGATCCGCGGATCTCCGCGCTCAACCCGGACGTCAAGCTCCCCAACACCGCCATGACGGTGGTGCACCGCTCGGATGGCAGCGGGACCACGGCGGTATTCAGCGACTACCTGAGCAAGGTGTCCGCCGACTGGAAGAGCAAGGTCGGCGTGGGACAGTCCCTGAACTGGCCCGTCGGCGTGGGCGGAAAGGGCAACCCCGGCGTGGCGGGACTGGTCAAGCAGCTCCCCGGCGCCGTGGGATACGTGGAGCTGATCTACGCCCTGCAGAACAAGATGCCGTACGCCACCCTCAAGAACAAGAGCGGCAACTGGATCGTGCCGTCCCTGGCTTCCACCAGCGAGGCGGGCATGGTGAAGATCCCGGACGACGTCACCAAGGTGAACCTCACCGATTCCGAGGCGGCCAACGGCTACCCGATCTCGACGTTCACGTGGATCCTGGTGTACAAGGAGCAGAACTACGACAACCGTCCCAAGGACAAGGTGGAGGCGATGATGAAGCTCCTGTGGTGGATGGTGCACGACGGGCAGCAGTATGCCGAGCCCCTGGCGTACGCCAAGCTTCCCGCGGCGGTAGTGGCCAAGGCGGAAACCATCCTGAAGTCCGTGACCTACGGCGGGACCCCGGTACTGAAGTAGGCTGAAAACGTGAAGAGCGAGCGGACATCCGATTCAGCCTTCCGTGCCCTGCTCGTTCTCGGAGGGATCGCGGTGAGCGTCCTGCTCATCGCGATCTTCTTCTCCCTCCTTCTCACCTCGCGCCACGCCATTCTCGCAAACGGTTTCCGCTTCATCACCGGGTCGGAATGGGACCCGGTCACGAATACCTTCCGTTCCCTGGCCTTCGTGGTGGGGACCCTGGTCACCTCCCTCATCGCGCTGGTGATCGCCACCATCCTGGCGCTGGCCCTGGCCATCCTGATGGGCGAGTATTTCAAGAGCGGCCCATTCAGCGCGGTCATGAGGACCGCCGTGGAGCTGCTCGCCGGCATCCCCTCCGTGGTCTACGGGTTCATCGGTCTGTTCTTTTTCGTGCCCGTGGTCCGGGCCATCGAGGAGCCGCTGGGGCTGCCCCCGTTCGGCGTCGGGGTCTTCACCACCGCGCTGCTCCTGGCCTTCATGATCCTGCCGTACTCCGCCTCCATTGCCCGCGAGATGATCAGCCTGGTGCCGTCCGATCTGAAAGAGGCGTCGCTTTCGCTGGGTGCCACCCGCTCCGAGACGGTATGGAAGGTGATCCTTCCCTACGCGCGCGGCGGCATCATGGGCGGCGTGCTCCTCTCCCTCGGGCGGGCCCTGGGGGAGACCATGGCGGTGACCATGGTCATCGGCAACGCCAACGTGCTCACGTTCAACGTGTTTGCGCCGGGGAATACCATGGCCAGCGTGATCGCCAACGAGTTCTCGGAAGCATCGAGCGACATCTACCTTTCCAGCCTGATCGAGATCGGGCTGCTCCTGTTCGTGATCAGCACCTTGATCAATATCGCGGGGAAGGTCGTGGTGAACCGCATGGCAACGAGGTAGGGCATGAGCGCCATCGACGCCACCCCGGATACGGCACCGGCCGCATACGGCCTGGGCGGCAGGCTGGATGCGCGGGTCCGGGCTCGCCTGCGGGGGGACGTGGCCTTCCGGGTCCTGATGCTGGTCCTCTCGTTCATCGCCATCGTCCCGCTCGGGCTCATCCTGGTGTACATCATCGTGCGCGGTGCCGGCTCCATCAACTGGCAGTTCCTGACCGAGCTCCCGAAACCCATCGGCGAGGCAGGCGGGGGCATCTCCAACGCCATCGTCGGGACCTTCATCCTCATTGCAATCGCCAGCGTCATTTCGATTCCCCTCGGAGTCCTGGCGGGCATCTTCCTCTCGGAACAGGCCAAGAGCCGCCTGGGCACTGTGGCCCGCCTCTCCGTGGAGACCCTGATGGGGATCCCGTCCATCGTTCTGGGGATCGTGGCCTACTCGTGGCTGGTGCGCCCGATGGGCCACTTCTCCGCGGTCTCGGGCGGCGTGGCACTCTCCATGATCATGCTGCCGGTCATCACCCTGACTACCGAGCAGACGCTCCTCATGATTCCCGTGACGCTGCGGGAAGCCGCCCTGGCGCTGGGCGCCTCCTACCCGGCGACGATCCTGAGGATCATTCTCCCGTCCGGCATGAGCGGGCTGGTCACCGGCATCCTCCTCGCCGTGGCCCGCGGCGCCGGGGAAACCGCGCCGCTGCTGTTTACCGCGTTCGGCAACCCCTTCATGGGGGTGAACGTCTTCAAGCCCGTGGAGTCCCTGCCCCACACGATCTTCTACTACGCGACCAGCCCCTATCCCGAGTGGCAGTCCCTTGCCTGGGGGGCGTCGTTCGTGCTGCTGGTGGTGGTCCTCGCCCTCAACATCGTGACGAAGCTGGTGACATCGAGATGGAAGATCCAGTTCTGAAGCCCCCCGTGGTCCACCCGGACAGCACGACCGCCGCCGGCTCCAACCCCGACACCCCGGCGGCCGAGCCGGGGATCATCCTGGAAGCCCGCAACCTCGTGGCCGGCTTTGACGGCAAGGACGTCGTGAAAAACGTGTCCCTCGGCGTGCCCGCGGGGCGGATCACCGCGGTGATGGGTCCTTCGGGGTGCGGCAAGACCACGTTCATGCGCTGCATCAACCGGATGCACGAGCTGGCCGCCAACGCGCACGTGCGTGGGCAGGTGCTGCTGGACGGCGAGGACGTCTACCGCCTGAACCCCATCCTGTTGCGCCGCCGCATCGGGATGGTCTTCCAGCGCCCCAACCCGTTTCCCACCATGAGCATCTACGACAACGTGGTGGCCGGCTACAACCTCAACGGCGCGCACCTGCCGCGCGTGGAACGGGACCGGATCGTGGAGGAGACGCTGCGCCGCGTGGCGCTGTGGGACGAGGTCAAGGACTCGCTGTACCGCCGCGGGACGTTTCTCTCCGGCGGGCAGCAGCAGCGGTTGTGCATCGCCCGCGCCATGGCCATGAAGCCCGAGATCATCCTGCTGGACGAGCCGACCTCGGCGCTCGACCCGAAAGCCACGGCGGCCATCGAGGAGCTGGTGGTGTCCCTCAAGGGAGTGGTCACCATCATCCAGGTCACGCACAATATTCCCCAGGCGGCACGCATATCGGATTTCACCGCGTTCATCCACCTGGGCGAGCTCGTGGAGTTCGGGCCGACGAAGACGCTGTTCACGGTCCCCCGGGACAAGAGGACCGAGGAATACCTCTCCGGCAAGTTCGGCTGAGAGCAAACGGACAGGAGTGCCTATGCCCGTACCAGAGATGGACAACCTGAAGGCCCGGCTGGCGGGATACGGCCAGTTCGTCCACGGCATGATCGAGAAGAGCCGCCAGGCGCTGGTGAGCCGCGAGGGAGTCCTGCCCCGGGAAATCATCGAGACCGACGAGCCCCGGGCCAACACGACCGAGATCGAGCTGGAAGCGGAGTGCACCTCGTTGATCGCCCGCCACCAGCCCATGGCACGCGACCTTCGCACCATCCTCATGGTGCTCGGCATCACGAACGACCTGGAGCGAATCGCCGACCACGCCGTGAACATCGCGGAAGCCGTGAAGGAGCATATCAACGGGACCTCGCTGAAGCCCGACGAGTCGGTGCTCCGGATGTTCGACGAGACCATCTCCATGGTGGACGGGGCCATC
>Ga0335069_10008151_pt1 | contig 15037 bp, 16 predicted proteins | sample Lox_Sample_11_FD_206714 | JGI IMG/M metagenome (GOLD analysis project Ga0335069, IMG submission 206714) | Soil microbial communities from Loxahatchee National Wildlife Refuge, Florida, United States - Lox_Sample_1.1 | ecosystem: Environmental > Terrestrial > Soil > Wetlands | place: USA... | reverse complement strand
GGGCCAGCCTTGCGCACGACCCGGGCACCGAACACTTTGCTGTAGAAGTCGCGTGATCGGTCTTGGTCGGAGACGACCAGGAAGTGGGTGACGATAAAACCGTCGCTAGGCGGAAGCTGGAACTGTGGGGCGGTATTCATGAGGCGCGCTCCTTGCGGATTTTTCAGTGGATTTTGTTTGTGCTGCGGCGTGGGGCCGGTAATATCTGGCTCTGCCAGCGTGATTCGGGTCCATACAGGCCGGTGCTTCCACCGACGGCAAATCGCAGACGATCACATCAAAGGCCGTATCAATGCTTGGGGTGTCCGAGCGGCGAAGCAAATGGTCGCACGCTAAGTCACTCGGCCCCAAGGGCATCAGCGATCTCGGCGATCACTTCGGCATGGCGCGGGCGGTCTCGACCCGCAGGTCGGTCAGTTGCAATGACACCAGGGTCGGGAAGGGCAGCGAGCGGTTGCCAGGACCGATTGGGTTGACACGCCGGCGAGTCGAGAACAGGAGCCCGCCAGCCTGAACGTGGTCGGCGCAAAGATGAGCAGCCCTCGCCCAACGGCCGATCACCTCGGGGACGTAGTCGTGGCGTCGCAGACGACCACCGGCATCGACGTAGAAGGTCTGGTGGGGCGAGTGTGTATCGATGTCGGGCGGGAAGCTCGCGTCGAGCCGCCGCCATGTCTCTCCGCCCTCCGGCCACGTTTCTCCCTCGGTGACCTCGACCCCTTCAAGAGTCAGCAGGTGTGGGAACGTGAGGTAGTTCCACATCGCATAGCCGGCGAAGTAGACGGCGTCCAGCGGGTCCCAGCGAATGTTCCGGCGCAGGCCCGAGCGGCCGAAGAACGCGGCCCGTGCGCTCGCACGCGATCTGATGACCTCGCCGTCGTGACTTTCGATCCGCGCCGACCCGCGCTCGAAGACCCCGCGCAGCCCATCCCGCGGATACGGGTCGAAGACCGTCCGAGGCTTCCGGACGTGCACCGTGATGCGGTAATCCGCGAAGCGGTTGCCTGGCACCCGCGTTCGGATCAGCAGCCCTCCCGTGCGTACGCGGGCATGGACCGTCCCCGCCTTCCGCCATCGCTCCAACCCCCCGTGGGCGTTGAGCACCTCGTCCAGCAGAGAGGCCATCAGTCCACACTATCTGCCCGTTCCGGTCTGCAGAAGTTCGAGCTAACTCGGAGTACTAGCCGTAACGCTTGCCGCGCGCGAGAGTGGCGCGCAGGACGATTAGGTCGAAGCGGTCGGCGTCAAGGCCTCCGCCAATACCGGCAGCGTCAGCTCGCGCTGCCATGGCCGGGCGCCGCCGTCGCGGGAACGAGGTGGTCAAGGGTGCTAATCGTGGCGGAGATCGCCGGGCTGTAGGCGGCCATGAAGTTTTCTAAGATCGCGAACGCGTCGGCCACGGTCGCGGCGGTGCGCGCCGCGACGCCGACTGGTCCCAGGATTTCGATGCCCCCACACTGAGCGAGTCGGCGCCCGAAGTCCGGGGTCGGGGTGGCCAGGGCGGCGGACTCGATGGCTGCGACCACGCCGCGTAACGGGATGAACACCTCGTGTTTGCCGACGTCTCGGAGTTGGATGCCGGCGGCGCGCAATAGTGCGAGGGGATCACCGGCCAGCTCACGCACCAGCCTCGGGTAGTTCGTTAGCGCTGGCGCACCACGGACATGTCATGAACTGTCAAACAAGAGTCATCAAGTGTCAAGACTTCCGGGGGTCTGGTGTCGGATCGTGATGTCAGGGCCAAAACGGCACCACGATCAGAAGTAAGGAGAACACCGTGTCTATCGCCCGAGTCGCCATCACCGGTGGCGCCCGCGGCATCGGCCGCGCTACCGCCGAGGCCTGCGCACGCGCCGGCATGTCGGTGGTCGTCGGTGACCTTGACGGCGACGCGTGCGCCGCAGTCGCCGCCGACCTCGGCGAGCGCACCGTGGGCCTGCCGCTGGACGTGCGCGACGCGGAACGGTTCGAGGCTTTCCTCGCCGAAGCCGAAGCGCACGTCGGTCCGCTGGACGCCCTGGTGAACAATGCTGGCGTCGCACCGATCGGGATGTTCGTCGACGAGGACCCGGCCGACACCCAACGCGCGGTCGACGTCAACCTCGGCGGTGCCCTCATCGGAACTCAACTGGCGTTGCACCGGTTCCTGCCGCGCGGCCACGGCCACATCGTCAACCTCGCGTCCTCGGCTGGCCAGATCGCCACCGCCGGCGGTGCCACCTACGCGGCCACCAAACACGGGGTGGTCGGATTTACCCGCGCGATCCGCGCCGAGACCCGTGGCACCGGGGTCCGGACCACCATCGTGATGCCGGGCCTGATCAGCACCGAAATGATCAGCGGCTTCAAGAAGTCTTGGGCCACAAGGATAGTCGCCCCCGAAGCGGTGGCCGAGGCGATCATCGACGCCATGCGCCGCGGACGGGAGGAGGTGTTCGTGCCCCGCGAACTCGGCCCGATCGCCCGCCTGGTCGCCGGGACACCGCCGGCCATCGCCGACAGGGTCAAGCGGGCGCTGCGAGCCGACGCCGTCATGGCTAACGCCGACGTGGCGGCTCGCCAGGCATACCAGCAGCGGACGACGAACGCAGCCGAGAAGATGCAGCTATGAGCACAACCCTTCACACCAAGGACGTCGTGGTTGCCGGTGTGCGATCACCAGTGCTGATCGGCGGCCCCACTATGAGCCCCGCCTCGAACGAGGCCGTAGTTTTCGTGCACGGTAACCCCGACGCCGGCGGCGACTGGGAACCGTTGATGACGCGGATCGCCGACTTCGCCACCGTCGTCGCCCCGGACATGCCCGGGTTCGGCTGCGCCGACAAGCGCGCCGACCAGGACTACACGCTGGCGGCGTACGGCGCGCACCTGGGTGGACTGATCGACCAGCTGGGGATAAGGCGGGTGCACCTGGTCACTCATGACTTCGGCGGTCCCTTTGCGCTGACGTGGGCGGCGAGGAACGTCGACCGCATCGCCAGCATTACCTTGATCAACACCGGCGTCCTGCTTGACTACCGCTGGCACCGGCTGGCGCGGGTGTGGCGTACCCCGATCGCCGGAGAGTTGTTGATGCGGCTCAGTACTCCGGCCATCACAAGAGCGATTCTGCGCCACGACAATCCGGGACTGCCCGAGGAGTGGGTGGACCGGATCGCCGGCCATCTTGTCCCCCCCGGAACGAAGCGGGCCGTGCTGCGGCTGTATCGGTCAACTCGCCCGGCCGACATGGATGCGCTGGTCGCACCGTTGCGCCAACGCATCCGGACACGTTAGTGGTGTGGGGTGATCGCGACGTGTACATCCCCACTGTGCAGGCCGAACGGCAACGCCGCGTCTTCCCCCGCGTCCGCATCGAAATCTTGCCCGGTGTCGGTCACTGGGCATGGCTCGAACAGCCCGACAAGGTTGCCGAGTTGCTCGTCCCGTTCCTGCGTGAACGGGTCGGCAATACCGCTTCCCAATAACCCAATACGACAAAGGAGATCCTATGAGCACCACACTGGATACCACGCCCGAACAGTTCGCAGCGCTCATGGCGCGACCGGCCGACGCTCCGATGGTGATGGTCAACCTACTGAAGTTCCGCGCTGAGGGTGGCTTGCAGAGCTACTTGCGGTACGGAGAGGAGGTCGCGCCGCACCTCGAACGGGTCGGAGCGACGATCCGTTACGGCGGTACTGCTCCGGCCGTGATCATCGGTGATGGTGAACGCCCATGGTGGGACGCCATTCTCATCGTCGAGTACCCGTCGCCCGCGGCGTTCATCGACATGGTTACCAGCCCCGAGTACGCCAAGGTGCACGAGCACCGGGCGGCCGCCCTCGAGCGCGGCGACCTGATCGCGACGTCGATATGGTCAGTCGCCGAGTAACCACCTCGATCGCGGCAGCGCTGGTGGTGACCCGCCTGATCGCTGTCACGACGGCCGCGGCGGAGCCGGTCAGATTTCCGGCTGGCTTCACCGCCTCCCGCACCGTCAGCGCCACGGAGTTGAGGAAGAAACGACGCCCGCCGCATGTGCAACGAGGACCGTCAACCGGTCGAACCGAGGACTTCAGCCTCTGCCGACCGGACCGGCGATCTGCTGCAATCACACTGGCGTCTGCCTCTCATGACCCGAGCCGGTCGTGAAATGTCAAGTAATTGTCACGTGCAGCCAAGACCTGTCAGGTGGTCATGACCGACAGTGGCAGGAGCTGAGCAGAAGGAACAGACCTCGACAGGAGGGTGAGGATGACCGACATCACCGGTGGCGAACTGTTCGCCCGCGCGCTGCAAGCCGAAGGGATCGAATTTCTCTTCGGGTTACCCTCTCCCGAAATCGACCCGCTGCTGGCGCAACTGGAGCCGCACGGCATCCGCCTGGTCCCCGTGCGCCACGAGGCGGCTGGTGTGCACATGGCCGAGGGGCTGTACAAGACGACGGGCAGGGTGGCCGCGGTGCTGGGCAATCCCGGTCCCGGCTCGGCGAATTTGCTACCGGGCGTGATCACGGCCTTGCATGAAGGAGTTCCGGTCCTGGCCATCACTTCACAGCATCGCCTGGGCATCGTCTACCCTTCGCCGCCCTCAACCTTTCAGGGCCAAGATCAGCTTGACCTGTTCCGGCCTGCCGTCAAGTGGGGCGGCCCGATCTTCGAGTGGGCGCGGATTCCCGAGGTCTTGCGGATCGCGTTCCGCGAGATGCACAACGGCCGCCCGGGCCCGGTCCATGTCGAGCTGCCTGCGCCGGTGCTCTATGAGACCGGCGACTCGAACACCGCGCCGGTGTGGCCGCCCGCGTCCTACCGAGTTGGGCCGCCGCATCCGTCGGAACGTCAGCTGGACGAGGCCGCCGCGCTTCTTGCCGGCGCGCAGCGCCCGGTACTGATCGCCGGCAGCGGTGTGGACCGTGCCGGCGCGCGCGCTGCGGCACTGGAGATAGCCGAGCTGCTGGGTTGTCCGGCGCTCAGTTCGATGGCTGGCCGCGCGAGTTTGCCGACCGACCACCCCAACTACGTGTTCGGCTTCGGCCCGGCCGGTGACCTCGCGCGGCGCGAAGCCGACGTGCTACTCGTGGCCGGTTCACGGATGGGCAACCTCGACGTGCCCTACGACACCTACTGGGGCGACCCGGAGGGCAAACGGCTGATCCAGATCGACATCGACCCCCGCCACTTCGGCGTCACGCGGCCAATGCATTTGGGCATCCTTGCCGACGCGAAGCCTGCGCTCGAAGGCATCGCCGCGCGGCTACGGGAAAGCGATCTGGGCGCCCGCGCCGGCGCGGACCTGGCGCGCTACCGGCAACTCGACGAACAAGTCCGCGCGCAGCTGGCCGCGCCGATCCTGCGGTGGCAGGGCCCCGGCATCCACCCGGCCCACGCGCTCGGCGCGATCGGGGCGGTGTTCGGACCCAACGCCGTCTACACCGTCGACGGCGGCAATACCTCGCTATGGGCCTATAACATGCTGCCTGCGACGCAGCCAGGGTCGTATCACTCGATCCTCGAACTCGGCATGCTCGGCACCGGCATCCCATCGGCGATCGGCGCCAAACTCGGCGCGCCCGACCGCGAGGTCGTCTGCGTCACCGGCGACGGAGCCGCCGGCTTCAACATCATGGAGCTACAGACCGCAGCCCGAGAGGGCATCGACGTCACCGTCATCGTGTTCGCCGAGGGCTCATGGACCATGGAAGAACTCAACGAGCGCCAGCTGTACGGCACCACGTTCGGGACCGCCCAGGGGGAGATCCGCTGGGACCTCGTCGCCGGAGGGCTGGGCTGCCACACCGAATACGTCGACCGCATCGAGGACCTCGACAGCGCGCTGCGCCGCGCGCGCGAACACCGCGGTCCCAGCCTGGTGTGCTTGCGCACCGACCACGACGCCAACCTCTCCGTGCCCGCCGAGATGACGGCGCGGTTCTTCGAGGTCTACTCCGGCCCAGCCAAACCGGCCACCGTCTAACGAAGATCACCACCATGGCCAAGAACATCGACCTCACCGGAAAGACCGCGGTCGTCACCGGCGCCGGCTCGGAGATGCGGCCACCGCGCGGCTACTCGCCCGACACGGCGCCAAAGTTCACGTCGCCGACATCAACGGAGATGCGGCCGCCGCCGTGGCCCGCGAAATCGGCCGCGGCGCAGTCGACCACGCGATCGATGTCAGCCGCCCAGAGGAGGTCGAGGCGCTGGCCAAAGCCGTGTTCGATGCCGACGGACGCGTGGACATCTTGCACAACAACGCCGGCATCGGTCATGGCGGTGACATCGAAGAGACGACCATTAAGGACTGGCAGCGGGTAATCGGCGTGAACCCGCTCGGCGTCGCCTACGGCGTTCAAGCCTTCATCCCGCGCATGCTCGCACAGGGTCACCCGGCCACCATCATCAACACAGCCTCCGAGGCCGGCCTCGTCCCCGTCGCCAGAAAGGCGCCCTGCTGTGCCTCGAAATTCGGGGTGGTCGGACTCAGTCAATCTCTCGACGCCGAGCTGCGGCCACGCGGCATTCGCGTCGTCGCGCTCTGCCCCGGGATCGTCAAGACGCCGATCATCCGCGATCGAATCATGCGTGGCCAACTCGGCGCCGACCGCCCAAGGTGATCGACTTCTACGACAAACGTGGCGCTTCCCCAAACACCGTCGCGGCAGCGGTGCTCGACGCTATTGCCCGGCCGCAGCTAGTCGTCGTCTCGCCGACCGCAGGTGCTGGCCCCCTATCTGCTGCACCGGCTGTCCCCGCCGCTCACGCAGCCGCCGGCCCGCAGCCTCACGTAGATCGTCAGCCGTGGTTGAGCGGCGCGCGGCACCCGTGAGCCCTTGTCGAGTGCCGGTGCGCAGTTCACAAATCAGTGCGACAGCCCGCATTGAGTGAGACAGCTGACCCGGGCTGACCTGCGCTTTTGAGGCCATACGAGCACCCGAAAAGTGAGTAGCTCACGACCCAGTGATTCGCGGCTAAAAGCCGTCGCTACACCGCAAGTCCGAGGAATACCAGTAGCGCACGGTCAAGCCGAACGAGATCTCCGTCCGATAGGCGACCGACCTGGCGGGTCAGGCTGGTACGCGGCACAGTTGTCGCCTTGTCGATCATCAGTCGGCTGGTTTCCGCCAAGCCGATGGTATCCGACGGTTGCACAGCAACGCGAAGTAGTGGCGCGTCGACGTCGCTGGTGGTGAATGGCACCACCGTGACCGAGGCCGTTGCGTCGAACCGGTCGTCTTGGATGAGGACTACCGGTCGGGGTTTTCCGCTGTAGGCACCGCGTGCCGCGGCGGTGTAGATGTCGCCTCGTCGCACGTTTACGTGGCGTCGTCCCAGTCGGCCGAGACGGCGTCGACGAAGGCCTGATCGTCACGATCCTGTTCGCTGGCGGCCACGAGTGCCGATTGGCGGTGCGCTTCGCGGACGAACTCCGGGGCGTTCACATCGGGAACCCAAATTTGGATTGGCCGCAGGCCTCGTTGCCGCAGCCGTTCGCGGTGTCGTCGAACGCGGTCCCGGGCAGTTGACATACGCCCATGTTACATGTAACGGTCCTGTCCGGTGGGCACACATCACTCGCAACATCTGACCGACCGATGGCGTGCCCAGTCGTGTGGCTTCTAAGTGCTTAACCGCCACTCGACTCTGGCGGCATCATTGAGGGGCTGTGCGTTACCGAATATTCGCCGCCAATAAGTCGGAATCGATGGAAATCGCCGGGTTCCCGACGGGTCTCATCAGTGGTGAGTCCTGTTGTACCACAGGAAAAGACAGTCAATACCTGGTTCGAACGCGAACAGGCTTTTGCAAATCCGTTGGTCGCGGGTTCGAGCCCCGCCCGCCCCACACCACACCCCACAACACACCGACTAAACGAGGTGGCCCCCGGAGATTCATCCGGGGGCCGCTGTCGTGGTTTGCTCTTCGTGGGTCGGTGCGACAGTCTGGGGTGCACCGGAATTGCATGCGGCACGCCGTCTATCGGGGCAGCACGGCCTCGATGGCGCTGATGACCTCGGGCGCGTCTGGTTCGGTGCGCGGCCGAAACCGATTGACCACCTCACCCTCGGGCGCGACCAGAAATTTTTCGAAGTTCCACCGAATGTCGCCTGCCTTGCCATCGGAATCGGCGGCCTTCGTCAGCTCGGTGTAGAGCGGGTGGCGGTCGTCGCCGTTGACGTCGGTCTTCTCCAGCAACGGGAACGTCACCCCGTAGGTGGTCGAGCAGAATGCCTGGATCTCGTCGGCCTGCCCGGTTCCTGACCCATGAACTGATTGCACGGGACGCCGACGACCGTCAGGCCACGGCCACCATAGTCGTTGGCCAGCTTCTCCAACGCCCTGTACTGTGGAGTCAGTCCGCACTTGGAGGCCATGTTCACGATCAGCGTTGTGCCGTCGGACAATTCAGCCAGTGTGGTCGGCTTGCCGTCGAGGGCGGTCAGGGCGATGTCTTTGAGGGTCACGCCGACGACGCTAACACTGCCGCCTCGTTCGAGCCGCCATCGCCGCGATGTGCTCATCCGGCCACGCTGCATTTAGCGACGGGGGTGGAGCGCCGCTAGCTCACCCTACTAGCCCGCCGCGTGGGCCAGATCGATGGCGTACTGACTCACGAAGGTGCCCGCCGGCGGGTTGCCTTTGCCGCATGTTCCGTCGGATTCACCGGGACGTTTGATCCACAGGTAGGCGTCGGCGTGCGCGCCCGTGGTAGCGGTGGTAGGCGGAGTGCCCAGCCCTCGGCCGCTGGGGTTGCACCAGTTGAGCCCGGAGTCGGGCGCTGGTCCGGCGCCGTTGCGCGACGTGTCGATCACGTAGTGCGAACCGTTCGTGAGCCCCGAAATGGCTTCCCCATAACCGATTTCGTCCCCGGTGGTGAAAAAGTTGGCAGTGTTGAGGCTGAAACCCCGGGCACGGGCGACATCGACCTTGTTGAGCCTGGCGGCCATGTCCTCTGCGCTATGCCAGCGCAAGTGACCGCCGTCAACGTACACCGCCGTGGCCGGACTCCGGGTCAGCGTGTCGACGGCGTAGCGAATCAAGTCGTAGCGTTCTTGGCGCTGGTCAGCGGAGAGGCAGTCGGCCATGGCGAGTGCGTCGGGTTCGAGGATGATCGCCGTGCGCGAAGCGCCCACGCCGGATGCGATGCCGTCGATCCACGCGCGGTAGTCGTCGGCCGTCGCCATGCCACCCGCAGCGAAGCTGCCACAGTCACGGTGTGGGATCCCATAAATCGCCAGAACGGGGATGGCGCCAGCGGCCGCCGCGTCGCCGGTGTATTTTGCGACCGTCGTTGCCGAAGAGCCCGGGACGATCCAGTACGCCTGCGGCGTATTGGCGATGGCGGTCAACTCGGGACTCGGCGGATCGGCATGCTGCGCGGCACGCATGGCCGCCGAGTTTGGGTTGACGTAGAAGGGCATGCCGGCCAACGGATTGGCGTCATCAGCCAAGCGCACCGGCGGGGTGGGACCGCGCTGCACCGGGCTGGCCAGAAAGCTCGTGCAAGCAACGGCCGCAACCGTCAGGAAGGGAGCGATTAACCGCGCGAGTACACCAGCAGCTGAGAACATCACTTCAGGAAATTAGCGGTCCAGAACACTGAGCGCCAATCGCCGATGGCAGGTGACCGCACGCTCGGTGCACCAGCGGCGTCATGTGGCTTACGCAACGGCTGGGTCGCGGCCGGCAGCGGGCTAAATTACCGGCAGCGGGCTAAATTACCCGTATGCGCGTTGTTCGCCTTTTGGGCGTAGTCCTGGCGACTTTTACGGCTGCCTTGCTGCTGGCAACGCCCTCCGGCGCACAACCGCCGTCCCAGCTCACGGATCACATCACTGACAGCAGCAGGGTGTTGACGGACTCCGGTCGGGCGGCGGTCAGCTCGGCAATCGACCGGCTTTACCGCGATCGGCACATTCAACTCTGGGTGGTCTATGTCGACAACTTCTCCAGGTTCAAACCCGACAACTGGGCCGACCGAACCCGCAGCGCCAGCCAGATGGGCGACCACGATGTGCTGCTGGCCGTGGCGACAAACACCAGGCTGTACGCATTCACCGTGCCGCCGCAGGTGCAGAGCCTCACAGCGGCCGAGTTAAACAGTCTGCAGAGCAACAAGATTGAGCCGGCGGTGGGCGCCAAGGACTGGAGCGGTGCTGCCGTCGCTGCGGCTGACGGGTTGAACAAATCGGCAAGCTCGTCAAAACGGATCTGGCCGCTGATCGCGATCGGCGCCGTCGTCGTCGTGCTCGTGGTCGTGATGATTCTCGTGCTCTATCGCGCGCGCCGCCGCCGGCGCGCCGCGCGGCGGGTCGACCGTGGCGATGGACAAGTGAACAGTGATCATTCGTTGGCGCAGGCCTTATCCACCGCCGACGCCAGATTGCGCCAAATCTCCGACTACGTCGCTAGGCATGCCGAGAGCATCGGCACCGAGGCCCAGACCCGGTTTGAGGAGGCGAAGCGGTATTTGACGGCGGCGCACGGCAGGGAAGCAACAAATGAACCTGAAGCAACTTCCTATGCCAACCGGGCATCGACGCTGGCCGCACAGGCGCAAGCGCTGGCAAACAACGACGTGCTAGCAGCGCACCGCCCGCGACGACGCCGAGGCGCCGCATCTACGCGATGATCGGTGGGATCACCGTGGGGCGATCGCTGAGCGGCGGTTGGATCTGACCCCAGGGATTTGTAGCGTGCCGGACCCGTATGGGACGAATCGAAGCTAAAGGGCGTACCAACAGATTTTTTCGACTTCGAGCGGGAACGAGGCGTCCGGGTGGTACGGCACGACCCGAGGGGTGTACGCCTCGGGTGGTCGCGTTCCTTCGACGCGGACGCGGTAGCTGAACGTGCCGCGAATGACTTCGGCGCCGCGTTGCATCGGTATCCGTTCGGTAGGACCCCGCTCCCAGGCGTCCCCGTATAGCTGCACTTGCACCGCGTCAGGCCCGACCGCGCCGAGCGAAACGAGGACTCGGAACTCATGCCCGTTTCCGGCAGGCTCGACGTGCAGGGCGCCGAACGACACGTCGCTCCAATAGTTCGCGATCAATTCGCGCCAGCTTTGTACGTCGGTCCCAACTCGGCAATGGTCGGCCAGGCGCTTGCGGTAAGCCGCGGCGGCGGGGGCGTACAGCTCCTCGACGTACTGCCGAACCATGCGTTCCGACGAAAACTGCGGCGTCAGCGTCGCCATGCTCTCGCGCACACGTCGCATCCACTCTTCCGGAATTCCGCTGTCGTCGCGCGTATAAAACATCGGAACGACTTCGTTTTCCAACACCGAGTAAAGGGAGTTCGCCTCCTCGGCGTCCCACTGCGGGTCGTCGTGCTCCCGGCCGTCACCGATCGCCCAACCGGCCTGCGGGGCATACGCTTCGGCCCACCAGCCGTCGAGTTCCGACAGGTTCAGTCCGCCGTTGACGAGCACCTTCATCCCACTCGTCCCGCTGGCTTCCCACGGTCGGCGCGGTGTATTGACCCAGACGTCGACGCCGTTGACCAATTGTTCGGCAAGGACCAGGTCGTAGTCGGCGATGAACGCGACACGCAAGCGAAGTTCCGGTTGCTGCGAGAACTCATACCAGCGCTGGATCATCGTCTTCCCGAACGCATCTGCCGGATGCGCTTTCCCGGCAACGACGATCTGCACAGGCCTTTCGCGATCGGTGAGAATGCGCGCGAAGCGCTCGGGGTCGTGGAGCAGGAGTGCGGTGCGTTTGTATTCAGTGAAGCGTCGGGCGAAGCCGAGCGTGAGGGCTTTCGGGTCGAAAATGCGTTGGGCTTCATCGACGCGGTCCGCGCCGGCACCGGCGATGGTGAATTGCAGTGCCAGCCGTTGGCGCGCCCAGAGTACAAAACGCTCGCGGTTGCGATTGCGCATTCTCCACAACTCGGCCGTTGGGACCTTCTCCATCCGTTCCGCGACTGGCGTCGGAATGCCTACCCACTGTTGACGCATCTCGGCGTTCGTCCACACCTCGTCGGCGGCTGGTGAGTCCCAGGATGGAACGTGCACGCCGTTGGTGACGTGCCCGACCGGAACCTCGTCGAGTGGGCACTGCGGAAACAGGTCCGCGAACAGCTCACGGCTCACCTCGCCGTGCAGCCGACTCACCCCATTGATGCGCGACGCCCCGCGAATCGCGAGGAAAGCCATGTTGAACGGTTCGGAATCGTCGTTCGGCTGCATGCGGCCCAGGCTGAGGATCTTGCCGATACTTACGCGCATCTCGGCCGCGTACGGCGACAGGTAAGCGACGACGTAGCTGTGATCGAATCGGTCGAAGGCCGCGGCGACCGGCGTGTGGGTGGTGAATACGGTGCCGGCGCGTGCGACAGTCAGTGCGACGTCGAACGGTACGTTCTGTTCCCGCACAATCCAACGGGCGCGTTCCAAAACGGCGAATGCTGCGTGGCCTTCGTTGAGGTGACAGACGTCCGGCTCGAGTCCCAGTTCGCGTAGCAGACGCCACCCGCCAAACCCGAGCGCCATCTCTTGCTGCCACCGAACTTCGGGATCGGCTTCGTAGAGCTGCGCGGTGATACCGCGGTCTGACGGGTCGTTCGCCGGATCGTTGCTGTCGAGCAAATACAACCAGAGGCGTCCGACGTTGACGGCCCACGCGCGCAGGTACACGGTCCGGCCTGGGAAGTAGAGCGGGATCCGAATCCACGCGCCGTTCTTGCCCCGCAGACGCTGCAGCGGAATCTCGCTGGGATCACTGAACGGATACAACTCGCGCTGATTTCCCTGCGAGTCGAGGGCCTGCCGAAAGTACCCCTGCTGGTACAGCAAGCCGACTCCGACCACTGGCGCGCCAAGGTCGGTCGCCGACTTCATATGGTCGCCTGCGAGGACGCCGAGCCCGCCCGCATAGATCGGCAACGCTTCGGAAAGACCGAACTCCATACTGAAGTACGCAGCCAGATTCAGGCTTTTCGCCGCCGGCGATTGAGGAAACCAGAACGGGTCGCTATTGCGCCTGTTGCGATCGTCGAGCAGGGCACGCACCGCGGCGCAAAATGCGTCATCGCGGCTTAGCTCCTCGAGTTCGACCTGACCGATCGATTTGAGCACTGCCCACGGATTGCGCGACGCAACCCACAGCTCCGGATTGACGCGATGCCAGACGCGGTCGGCGCGATGCGACGACATGAGACGCATGTCGAGTGCGAGGTCGTCCATCCCGTACAGCGAGTCCGGCAGATCGATTTCCGAACGATGATCGGCCATGAACGCGCCTACTTTCGACTTTGAGACGACTTGCGAACATATCGTGGGCGCATTAATCCAAGACAAATCCGCAGTGACGGTTTGGGCATGCACGACTGCGCGGCATCCGTTGCCTAACAGTCTTGTGGCTGGTCCTGCAGACGCCCCATCGCGTTGATGTGGTCGTGCAGCGTTTCGGCGTCGGACGCGGTGCCGAACTCTAGAACCACCGGATGCTGGTAGCTTAGCTCACCGTGATGGTAAGCATCCAGATCGTCGGTGGCCGGCGTCGTGGTCCCAGCCACGAAGATCTCGGCGGCCACGCTTGGTCACGTGAATCGCCGGCGCGTGTAGCGCTTGCAAAATGTCCGTTGGGGATGTGCGAACTGCGCAGCATTCCTCCCGGCCCCAGCGCATTTTGATGATTGCCAATAACGAAATCCTTTGCTGAACGGCTCTTTCGGATCTTTCAGCGGCGCAAAGGCTCCGAAAACAGCCACGCCCCTCCGCCCATCCACGCATCGCCCGCGCGCCAACTGGCACACGGTCGATCGGACGGCTTGCCGTGTTGGGGGCGCAGGTTTGTCAGGCGTTGCCTCAGCGCACCGGCTTACCCACAGCAAACGAAATGATCGAAACAACCGTCAAGAAGCAAACCACTCTTGCGCTATTCGGTGCACAACAGCGACTGCTTGACGCGCGAGCCCTCGAAACGGAATTCGTGCGCGGGCCGGCGCAGCGGCGCGACGGTGGCATCGGGGTGCACGATTGCTCCGCCCCCAGAGGGGATCCCGAGCCCGGTGGCCCTTCCCTGCAGCGAATCAATCGTGCGGGACAGCCGTGCCCACTCGGCTTGCTCGTCGTGTGCGTCGATCACCATGGGGACCAGGCCGAACAGATCGATCAGCTCTGGGGCGGCGGAATCCGGTTTTTCGACGATTCCGAAGCGTCCGAGTTGAATGGCGCCAGCTGAAATGCCAACCAGCACCGCCCCCTCGGCATACCGGCATAGGATCGCATCCTTCATGCCGGTTTTCTCGAAGGCGTTCCAGCCGCGGCGCATATCGCCGCCCGCGAGGACGATCAGCTGGGCCCGCTCCAGGTAGGCGCGGTCGTCCGGGCCGAACGACGAATGGATCATTCGATGGTTGGTGATTCCGGCCGCCTCCACCGCCGCCTCGAAGATTTCGTAAAACTCGGGACGATCCCCATTGGAAGCACCGATATAGGCCGCACTGAGCGGTCTGCCCGAGACCAATCCGTCGAGGGCTGTCTCGAGGATTAGTTGATCCTCCCGCTTCCAGAACAGCAACTGACTGTCCGCCAGCAGATAGAGCGGTTGCCGTCGTGGCGCCGTCTCAGCCACCGCGCAGGCCTGCTGACTCGCGAACCGCCCGAATTGGGCGTTTCCAGTCGTTCATCAGAAGCTTGACATCGACCCGTGGATGATTCCGTTTACAGCGGCGCGTTGATACCGGCCGGCAGAAATGCCGGCAAAAGAACGCTCTTAGTAGCTTTCGATGACCCGGGTCGTGGGCTTTGGCGAAATCAAGCCGGCCGACCAAGATGAACTGGACCAGCGCCGGCCACTCCGCGACCGATGAGATGTTCAAATCGGCACGGATTTCGCCGCGTTCGGCAGCTTGGCGCAGGATCGGTTCGCACATCTCGGCGGTGAGTTCGGTGGCCAGGTTCGAACCGCCGACGAGCGGCATGGCCAGCTCCATGTGCTCTGGGCTGACGAGTATTCGCACGATGGGGTCCTTGCGGCCGTGGTCGACCAGATAAACCAAGCCTTCCACCAGCTGCTCGCTGAATGTCTCATACCCAAGGATGTAGG
>Ga0335069_10008148_pt1 | contig 15042 bp, 12 predicted proteins | sample Lox_Sample_11_FD_206714 | JGI IMG/M metagenome (GOLD analysis project Ga0335069, IMG submission 206714) | Soil microbial communities from Loxahatchee National Wildlife Refuge, Florida, United States - Lox_Sample_1.1 | ecosystem: Environmental > Terrestrial > Soil > Wetlands | place: USA... | reverse complement strand
CGGACGGCCGCCCAGCAAGCTGAGGCCCGTTAGCGGAGCTGGTGCACGCGGGATGGTCTCCCGCCCTGAGGTGAGCCGCGAAACGCCGCTGAGCAGGCAGCCCAGGCGCGCTGGGCGAAGCCCGTCCCGGTTACCCGTCGCCGGTCAGGACACCGCGAAGTGCTTGTGGGCGACGGCGAGAGCGATGCCGAACGCGTCGATAAGCACGATTCCGGCGATCAGCGAAAGGGTCCACCAGCGATGTCCGGCGGCGGTGCGGGCGAACCAACGGCCGGCGAGCAAGAGCAGCAGGCCCTGGATCAGGAACCAGGGCTCGAACAGGCCGAGATCGAGCAACGCCGCATGGTTCTTCTGCGCAGCCGTCAGCGGCTCGGGATAACTGACAGCAGATTGCGCGCCCGCGACGTAAAGGCCCTTGGTGACCATCCCGTAAAGAGCATGTGAGACGGACACTACCGAGCCGAGCCACAGCGGCGTCAGCATGACCACGGCCGGCGGCCGGCGAGCCCAGGGCATGCTGAGCCCGAAAACCAGCGCCGCCCCCGCCGCCAGCAGGACCGAGACGATCGCGTTGGTCGTGCGCAGGCCGGGCAGGCCGGCCGTGGTCGCGCCGCCGGGTAGCCCCCAGGTCCCGCCGAGTGCCCAGTACAGGTGGATCGGGATGCCGGCGAGAGCGACCAGCGCGGCGAGATAGATCATGAGCGGTCCGCGCCGCGGCATGCTCGCGCCCGCCGACGGCCGGTTGGCCGGCATCGGAGCTCTCGGCCTTGCCGTTTTCGGCGACTTAGCCAGGCCCGGTTGGTTACCGGAACCGGCTCCGGATTTGGTAGCCATGCTGCGCATCTAGGAAGGTACCTTCCTGGTTGATCCAGCCGGGCCGGGGCGAGGATCCGGTCGGTGTATGCCGGGGAATATTTCTCCCAGACGGCAGTGGTGCGTGCCTGGCCAGGTGCCAGGGCCCCGGGACTAGCTCGCGCGGGCGCCGTGCCAGGCGGCGCTTTCGACGAAGTGAGTGTCGAACCGGTCTTGCAGGGCGAGCAGGATCTCGCGCGGCTCGGTGCCTGCCCGCAGGCGGACGACGTGCCGGAAGTAGTCGAATCGCTCGATGCCGGGGGTGATGATGATCAGCGCCTCAGCGGCCGAGCCTCGATGCGCGCCGAACGCGTGGGCCAGGCCTGGGGGGACGACCAGCAGGTCACCGGCGGCTGTGGTGATGACCTCGTCCCCGGCTAGGACGTCGAGCTGACCGCTGAGGATGAAGAACAGCTCGGAGGCCTTGTCGTGCCGGTGCGGCATGGCGCCGTTGGCGCCGCGGGCGAGCGCGACCCGGTGGCTGCTGAGCGCGCCTCCAGTCGTGCTGCTGTCCGCCAGCAGCACGTGCCCGATGGAGTCGAGGCGCTCGGCCTCATCAGCCCGGACCAGGACCGGCTGGTGCAGGTTGGGATGCGGGGTGGTCTTGCTGGTTGTCACGCCGTTCTCCTTCATGGTACGGGGGTTACGAACGGGCCTGCTCGAGCGCGGGCTCAGTGCCTACTGGCCGGTCCTGAGCGGATTCGGCCGCTCCGGCCAGGTCTTCGCGCCGGACCCGGATGGTGATCATCGTGATGACCAGGCCGGCCAGCGCGATCCCGGACGCGGCCAGGAACCCGCGGGTGATGCCGACGGCGAGAGCGTGGTGGTAGATCGAGGCCCGCACCTGCGCGCTCACCTGAGCGTGGCCGGACCGGGCGGCGGCGGCCGCGTGGGCCGCCTGGCTGCGGGCGCTGCTGGCGACCGCGGTCCAGGCCACGGTCCCGAGCGCGGCCAGCCCGATCGCGCCACCGACCTGCTGGCCGGTGTTCAGCAGGCTGGAGGTCAGGCCGGTGTCCTGGGCGGGGACCCGGTTGAGGGCGACCAGGGACAGCGGTACGAACAGCAGGCCCAGGCCTACGCCGGTCACGAGCATCGGCCCGAGCAGCCCGCCCGGGTAGGTGCTGTACTCGCTGAGGCGGGAGAACCAGTACATGCCGCCCGTGGTGATCGCCGCGCCCGCCAGCATCGGCACCCTGGCGCCGATGCGCCCGATCAACTGCCCGACGATCCCGGAGACCACCACGATCGTGCCGGCGAGGGGGAGGAAGGCCACGCCGGACCGCAGCGCGCTGTAGCCGAACACGTTCTGCACGAAGATGCTCAGGAAGAAGAAGATCCCGAACATGGCGGTGGCCAGCACCAGCATGATGAGGTACGCGCCGGAGCGGCTGCGGTCGGCCAGGATGCGCAGCGGCATCAGCGCGTGCGGGCTGCGCGCCTCGATGACCACGAAACCGGCCAGCAGCAGCGCCGACGCGGTCAGCGACGCGATGACCCGGGTATCCCCCCAGTGCGAGACGCCGGACTGGTCGGTCGCCGCATTCGACAGGCCGTAGACCAGCAGCGCCACCCCGCCAGTGCCGGCAATCGCTCCGGCCAGGTCAAAGCGGCCGCGGTTCCGGGCCGACTCGGGCAGCACGAGCCTGGCCGCCGCCGCGGTCAGCAGGCCGATCGGCACGTTCACGAATAGTACCCAGCGCCAGGACAGATAGGTGGTGAGCAGGCCGCCGGCGACCAGGCCGACCGCCGCGCCGCCGCCGCTCATCGCGGCGACCACGCTCATCGCCTGGTTACGGGCCGGTCCCTCGGCGAAGGTCGTGGCGATCAGCGCGAGCGCGGTGGGGGCGATCAGCGCGCCGCCGGCGCCTTGGATGGCCCGCGCGGCCAGCAGCCAAGCCTGGGAGCTGGCGAAGCCCCCCGCCAGCGAGGCAGCGGAAAACAGCACCAGCCCGCAGATGAACACGCGGCGTCGGCCAAGAAGGTCACCGGCCCGCCCGCCGAGCAGCATCAACCCGCCGAAGCTGAGCGCATAGGCGTTGACGACCCATTCCAGGCCGTTCCCGGAGAACCCGAGCGTGCGCTGAATATGCGGCAGCGCGACGTTCACGATCGTCGCGTCTAGCACCACCATCAGCTGCGCCGTGGCAATGACAGCCAGGGCCAGGCCGAGGCCAGGGCGCCTGCCGTCGGCGGACCGGTTTACGGACATCTTCACTCCTTAAATTCGGCTGCGGGGATCCCGCGGCAGCGCGCCCGAGGGGGCATGGATAACGGGACATGCCAGGACAATGGGAGAAACCCCAGGTGACGAGCGTCACCCGAAAGTGACATGCCAGGTGGAATCTCCGCAGGCACGCACGGCCTTCCGCCCCGCTGCCGACCACGGTCGCGGTCACCAGTTCGCGGACAGGGCCGCCGGCCGCCGCCCGCCCCCGCAGCGCGGCGACCGCGGCCATCATCCGCGGTCCGGTGGCATCCGGGCCGGTCAGGGCGAAGATCGCGGTTTCCTGTGCCGGGCGCTCCACCCGGCGATCCGCTCCACGACCGGCCGTCTCGGGCTTGGCGTTTCCTGGGTGGTTTCCGGCCTTCGGCAACCGGCGACTGATACATGCTCGACTCCTCGTTACCGCGGCCGCGGACGCGGACGGCAAGTCATGCGATGACGGTATGCGGGCAGCGCTGCGGCGGTCGTCACCCGAAAGTGGACATGCCCGGTGGAATCTCCCGAGGCGGCGGTGGCACCAAGGTGCTGACGTGAGCGAGACGCTCGCGAGGCGCCCGAGGGCCGGGACCGCAGCACCACGGTCCGTTCGGGATTAAGGATCTTCCCGAACGACGCTGGTGCGCGAGCCTGTCCAGCCGGGAGCGCCAGGCAGCGTCGCTCCTCGTCAGGGAACCGGGCTGAGCTCGCGTGCGCGGATGACGGCCTCGGTGCGGTCGGGCCGCACCGAGCTTGCCCAGGCCATGGCTGACGTGCTTCTTGACGGTGTCGAGGGTGACCACGAGCTGGCCCGGGATGGCCTGGCTCGACCTGCCGGTCGCCGCCTCCTCGGGAGTGAACCGCAGGTCAGCGGCGCGCAACTCGGTCAGCTGCCCGCAGCCCCGCAGCGGCACCAGGGCCAATGGCGGATCGCTACGGCTGGCCGACGCCAGGTGAAGCCCCAGCGGCCGGTGCTCCAGCAGGAACCCGAACGACTCGTGCACCAGCCGCGAGCTGATCACCTGATAGTCATCCAGGACCAGCAGCACCTCATCTGAGTCAGGCTGGCCGGTTACCTCGTTGATCAAGGCCGTCACCAGCGGCTCGAACGACGGTGGCAGGGGAGGCCCGAGCAGCTGGCCCATGCGCTCGCCGATCCCCGGCCGCATCCGGTCCAGCGCGGCCAGCACATGCCGCCAGAACCTGCCGGGTCGTTATCGCCAGCATCCAGCGGCAGCCGGGCCACCAGATGCCCGCCGCGCCGGACCCAGTCGGCCAGCAGGACAGTCTTGCCGTACCCGGCCGGCGCGCAGACCAGGACCAGTCCTCGCCGCCGACCCTCGTCGAGCCGCTGCGCCAGTCGCGGGCGCGACACCAGAGCCGGTAACCTGCACGATCGGCGCCTCCAGCGAGCTTGCGTCGCTGCCCGACTGCCATCGTAGTTGTGAGCCGTCCGCCCTGAACTCAGGAGAATTAATCCGCGCGGCACTATCGTGCCGCGTCGTCGTGGCAAGGATTCCACCCAGCATGGGCACCTTTGGGTGACGCCGATCCCGACTGGGGTTCGTAGCGTGCAGATCCACGGACCCAAACCGAAGGACGGTACATGGGCTTGAACTCGCGCTACGAGATCCGGGTCAAGGGCATCCTCGACGGGCGGTGGAGCGCCTGGTTCGAGGACCTCCAGGTCACCAGCGACGGCGACGAAACCGTCATCGCAGGCCCGGTCGCCGACCAGGCCGCCCTGCACGGGTTGCTGACCAAGGTACGCGACCTCGGGCTGTTCCTGATCTCGGTACGTCACCTCGATCCAGATTGACCAATCGCCCCTGGCCAGCCGCCCGGCCGTCCGCGCAGGAAACACCAGGAGGAGATCATGCACCCGGCCGTTATCCGTCAGCTCGCCGCCGACCACATCAGGGAGATGCATCTGGACGCCGAGAATGAACGCCGGGCCCGCCAGGCGCGCCGGGCCCGGCTGCACGCGCCGTCTACGCGACCAAAGCCTCCGGCCAGCGGGACGCTCAGCTACGACGATCCCCGCCTGGACGCAGGCCAGCGGCCGACCATGCATGAGCAGCCCAGCGCCGCCACTGCCGGTGATGGCCAGCTCGCCGCCAGATTACTACGGCGACGCCACTACAGCACTCCAAGCGCTGGACCATAGCCACTGATCAAAGCACGGCCGCAGGAAGCTTAATAGCGGCGGCGTCGCCGACGTGTTCGGTGCCGTGCACGGGTCAGGGGATCAGGCTCAGCTCCCGCGCCCGGGCGACGGCCTCGGTGCGGTTGGTCGCGCCGAGCTTGCCCAGCACATGACCGACGTGCTTCTTGACCGTGTCCAGTGTGACCACGAGTTCGCCGGCGATGGCCTGATTCGACCGGCCCACCGCCATCATCCCCAGCACCTCCAGCTCACGGCTGGTCAACGGGTCGACGAGGCCGGGCACCGCGGCAGTGTCCCTGCAGCGATCTGGTGCAGGAGGCCCGGCGTCGAAGGCCCGCTGGAGCCGGGCCAGGTAGCCGAGCGGTACGTCGGCGGCCGCTTGCCCGGCACGCTGGGCCGCGATGAGCCGTCCGAGCAGCGCGGCCATCGGCGGCCCCTCATCAGCGAAGACCCGCGCATAGCCTTGCGGGAAGGCCAGCAGGAGCGCCTCGGCGAGGGCCGTGACCGCGCCTGCGTCATCGCCGGCGGCCGCCAGCGCCAGCGCCCGCAGCGCGCCGATCTCGATGACGCTGCCGGTACGGTCCTGAGCGACCGCCGCGGCGTGCAGCCGGTCCAGCAGGGCCAGCGCCTGGCCGGGCCGGTCCTGGGCGAGCAGGATCCGGGCCAGCACCAGGTGCCCGGGCTCGCGCGCGTAGTCAGGCTCATCATCCGGGCCGAGGCCGGTCGCCGGCGGGAAACGGGCCGCCGCGGCTAGGTCGCCCTGGGCCAGCAGCAGCCGGGCCCGCTGGGCGGGGACCGGATTGAGCAGGCCCGCCGGGGCTGGGTAGGCCTGCCCCGCCTCGGTGATCGCCCCGAGTGCCCCGGCCGGATCACCGGTGGCCTGCCGGATCATCGCCAGCGTGGCCAGGCCGTTGGCCAGCGGGACGGTGTAGACGAACTGGCGGCACAGCGCGATGCCCTCGGTGGCGTACCGCAAGGCGCCATCGAGGTCATCGCGCTGGTAGGCGATCTCGGCCAGGGCCACGTAGCTCGGTCCTGCGGCCGGCAGCGGCCGGCCGGACGTGACCAGGTCGGCCAGGGCCTGCTGACAGGTCTGTACGGCCGCGTCCAGGCGGCCCTGGGCGCGCCGGATCAGCACCAGCTCGTACCAGCCCCACGCGGTCACCGTGAGCTGGCCGGCCTCGCGCCACCCTGTGACACTGGAGGCGAAGGCGCGTTCGGCCTCGGTGAGCCGGCCCCGCAGCCATTCGGCCACGGCCAGGAATCCGTGCGCAGAGGCGCTCAGCAGCCGTTCTCCGGGCTTGATCTCGGCCAGGGCCTGCGCGGCGAACGTGGCGGTGGCCTCGGCGTCGCCGTGGAACTGGGCGAGATAGCCGCGGTGCAGCGTGGTCAGGGCCGGGCCATTGATCAGGTAGCTGGCCACCACGCCGCCGGCTGGCTCGAATAGTTCATCGGCCCAGCCCGGCGGCGCGCACTCCACCGCGTCCAGGAGCGGTTCCACGACCTCGAGGTGGCCGCTGGTGGCGGCCATGAGGGCCTGCGCCAGCAAGAGCCGGGGGCGGGACCTGACCAGGCCGGCGGGGAGGACCGACAGCCACCGGTGGATGGTCGCGGCCTCGCCGCGGGTGCTATAGACCAGGTCAAAGTGCTGCTCGATGATGCGGGCCGCCCAGAGCATCTCGCCAGCGGCGACCGCGTGGCCGATGGCATCGTCGGCCAGCCCGCACCCGGCGTACCACGCCGCGGCGTTGCGGTGCAGCTGCGCCACGCGGCCCGGCTGTTCTTCCCGCAGCCGGGTGCGGAGCAGGCCGGCGAACAGGTGGTGATAGCGCCACCAGCCGCGCACCTCATCCAGCGGGATCAAGAACAGGGCCGCCCGCTCGGCCTCCTCGAGCAGCGCCTGACTGCCCTCACGGCCGGTGACGGCGTCGCACAACGGTCCGCTGAGCCGCTCGAGGACCGAGGTTTCCCGCAGGAACGTGCGCAGCTGGGCGTCCTGCTGCTCAAGCACCTCTTCGGCCAGGTAGTCCAGGACGTACCGGTGGCTGCCAGTGAACGCGGCCACGAACGCGACAGCATCGTCGTGTCCGCGCAGTGACAGCGCGGCCAGCTGCAGCCCGGCCGCCCACCCCTCGGTCCGGGCCGTCAGCGCCGCCACAGACGCCTCCGGCAGGGCCGACGCCGCGTGCTGGAGCAACTCTCCGGCTTCGGCGGGCGTGAACCGCAGCTCGGCCGCGCGCACTTCGGTCAGCTGGGCGCGCGCTCGCAGCCGGGCCAGCGGCAGTGGCGGATCGCTGCGGCTGGCCAGCAGCATGCACATACCGGCGGGCCGGTGCTCGAGCAAGAACGCGAGCGACTGGTGCACCTGCGGTGATCCGATCAGGTGGTAGTCGTCGAGGACCAGCAGGGCCTCGCCGTCGCCGGACTGGGCGGCCAGCTCGTTGATCAGCGCCGTGACCAGGCCCTGGAACGAGGCCGGCGCGGGCGGGCCGAGCAGCGGGGCCACCCGGTCGCCGATCCCGGGGCGGGCCCAGTCCAGCGCGGCCACCGCGTGCCGCCAGAACCGGGCCGGGTCGTTGTCCCCTGCGTCCAGGGACAGCCAGGCGACCGGGTACCCGCTGCGCCGGGCCCAGTCGGCCAGCAGGACCGTCTTGCCGTATCCGGCGGGGGCGCAGACCAATATGAGCCCCCGGGCCAGGCCCTCATCCAGATGTGCCGTCAGACGCGGTCGTAGCACCTGGGCGGGCTGCGAGGCGGGCATGTGCAGCTTGGTAGCCAGCAGGACATCCCGCGCCGACGGCGCCACCGATGACTCAACCATCGCTGACCTGCATGCTATGTGCCTCCGCGATCCTCCGTATCGCCGCTGGGAGGGACCTGTCGCGGGTCGGCCTGCCGCTTCCACTGAAGGTGGCCCCGATCCGGCCATCCCATTGCCCTGACCGGCCTGCTTTCCTCCAGTTCCCCGTGATCTTCGGCTGCAAACAACCCGCCTCCCGTCGCGGCCAGCCAGACGTCGGCAGCGCACAAATTACCCAGATCAGTGGCGGCACCGCCACGGTACGACCTCTAGCGAACCCGTTCAATGCGATATCGAACATCTGTATTATCGTCCGTCACAAGCGTGACCGTGAAAGGCCTCAGGGGCAGTCCGTGATGCCGCGACTGCGCAGGCCGCGGTGCCGCCACCAGGACTCAGTCAGGACGCGCAGTGCGCCCTCGGGCATGACCACCGTGACCTGCTTGCCGGGCTGGTAAAGCACCTGCTGGCGTTGCATCCGCTTCGCGACCATCTGGTCGACGGCGTCCTCGTCGGCACCGAAGCTGAGCGGCCCGCACGGCAGGTGCAGGTACTCCCGGGCGTATTCGGAGGTCTGCAGCAATCCGGGGACGAATGCAGGTTAGAACTCGGCGATCCTGGTCGTCTGCGCTTCGAGTTCCAGGATGTCCGCCTGGACGCTACCGGCCCCGGAGTCGCGGTAGGCGTCTTTCCATGCCGCGTACTCGACCCGCGCGTCCCGGAGCATCGCGAGCAGATCGCTCGCCGTCTCGGGCGCGGCGTCGGCCGCGCCGACCCATGCGGCTATGTCGTCTTCGCTGGGGAGCTGCTTGCGCGTTTCTATTTTCGACACTTCGGTTGCTGCCAGCCGAGCATCTCGGCCAGCCGGGCGCCGCTGAGGCCCGCCCCGGCCCCGAGCGCCCTCAGAGCCTCAGCGAGCCGCCCGCGCGCTGACAAGACGGTGTCGTCATTCTGCGTCCGTCGGGCCCTGAAAGTGCGTCCGCTGCGGGGTCACAAAAGCCGAATAATAAGACATCGTCGCAGCTCATAGCCCCTTACCGGCAGTTCCGCGGAGTGAGGCGGGTGGGGCTCGAACCCACGACCGGCGGATTATGAGAAGTACGGCCCGGCGCTCCCGACGCTCTACCTGCACAGATGCCACGGAGCCGTGCCGCCGATGGCCCTCATTGCACCGTATGCACGGATAGCTCGGTCCACGAACCGGTCCACGACCACCACAGCGACCGCCTGAGTCAGCTACGGAGCGTCACCACATACCGCGCGAGATCCGCCGTTCTGGCCCGCATTACGCCGCCTGGCTCCGGCGGGTCGCGGCGTGCGGATCAGGTTGATCTGTGCATCTGCCGGCGCGGAACCTGGCGCTCGCGGTGGATCGGCCCGGGCGCTGCCTGTTCCTGGATTTGTCGGTGGCGGGTAACCCGTGGCAGTGCCGTCGGACACTAACGAGTGTGGGTCGTGTCGCTGTCTTCTGGAGGGCGCTGTGATGATTGTCCGCATCGTGCTTGCTGATCCCCGGTCCGGACGGGTACCGGAGGGCAGCTCCGTGAACAGCCAGCAGCTCGTGGTGCTCGCCGATGACACCGGTCACCGTGCGGTGCCGCTGTGGCTGCGGGTTATCGATGCCAAGTTGCTGTGGGGGCTGCTTGAGCGGTCTGCCGGGGACGCTGTGATGGCCGGTGTACTGGAGGAGACAGCGGCCCGGCTGCTGCATGCGGCCGGGGTGGGGGTGACCGCCGTGGACATCGAGCCTGCCGGTGAAGGCATGCCGGAGTTGCACCCGGACACGGCCGCGGCGCGGGTCGGGCTGGCCACAGCCGCCGGAGACCGGCAGGTGACAGTGAGCGCCGGGTACGGCCTCAAACTGGCAATCGTGGCCGGGGTGCCGGTCCGGGTGGCCGATGCGGTGATGGACCGGCTCGCGGTCCCGGTCCGCGGCGAGGACGTGCATGCGCCGTTCCTGCTCCCGGCGGCTGACCGAACACGGAGCCGTCCCAGGCGGCGGCGTTTCGAGCCACGGAACATGGCGTTCGCCGACGGCCTGGACTACTGGGAGCTGGCTGGCAGCTTCCTTGATGCCGGCCGACCGCATTGGCAGGACTATTCCTGCACCGCCGCAGACCGGTCCGCGGTCCTGGCCTGCGCGGTCCCCGAACCCTCCGGTTCGGCCGTCCTGTTCCAGGAGATTTACGCCGAGGACTACCGCGGTGCCGCGGTCACCTTCCGCGGACAGCTGCGCACCACCGGCGTGGACGGCCAGCCCGGGCTGCACCTGGCCGCAGGCCGGCCCGACGAGCATCCCGGCGCCCTGCTGCGCGACCGCGGCGGCAGCAGCCTGACCGCCCCGGGCAGCAGCGACTGGGCCTGGCATGAAGTCACGGTGCCCGTCCCCGGACAGGCCGGCGTCATCCGGTTCGGCATCTCACTGACCGGCCGCGGCCGCGTCAAGCTCCGCAACCCGAAGCTCACCTCGGCACCGGAAGCTCAGGAGTAACGCAGCGCATGGACATCGGCGACGGGGACCTGGTCCGGCTGGCCCGCGACGGCGACCCGGCCGCGTTCCGGCTGCTGGTCGAACGGCACCTGCCGATGGCCCGCGCCCGCGCGGCCCGGCTGTGCCCGCAGCCAGACGACGCCGCCGACGCCGTCCAAGACGCGTTCCTTCAGGCGTTCATCGCCCTGGACCGGCTGCGCGACCCCGACCGGTTCGCCGGCTGGCTGGGCGGCATCATCGCCAACGTCTGCCGCGCCCAGCGGCGCCGCCCGCCGCTGACCCTGCTCGGCGACTGGCCCGAGAACCTGCACCCGGCCTCCGCCGGCCACCTGCCGTCGGCGGAGGACCTGGACCGCGCCGACGCGCTCGGCCGCGCGGTCGCCGGCCTGCCCCCCGGGCAGCGCCACGCCGTCACCGCGTTCTACTACGCCGACCAGCCCGCCGGGCAGATCACCGGCACTCCCGGCGCCGCCAAGGCCAGCCTGCACAAGGCCCGCCGCCGGCTGCGCGAGTACATCACCGCGCACCGCCCCGACCTTATCCCCGCCGCCTCCCGGAGAATCCCCATGACCGCCGTTCGCATCGCGCACGCCGACCCCTGGCCAGAACGCCGGCCTGCCGGCCTTGTGGTGCTCGCCGACGACGCCGGGCACCGGGCGCTGCCGGCCCAGCTGCCTGCCCATGGCGTGTTCTGGCGCCTGCTCGCCCGCCCCGGCGGCCGCGACGCCGGACGCCCCGTCGACGATGCCGGGGAGATGACCGGCCGGCTGCTGCGCGCGGCCGGGATCACCGTGACCGCCGTGACCGTCACCGACCTGGGCCCGGCGGTGACCGCCACGCGGGCAGACATCGCCGTGCCCGGCGGGGCCCGGCAGGTCACCACCCGCCTGGCCGACGGCCTGGCCCTGGCGGTCATCACCGGCGCGCCGCTGGCCGTCGATGACCTGGTGATGGACCGGCTCGCCGAGCCCTTCGCCGGCCCCGACCTGCTCAGCCCGTTCCGCAGCCGCCCTCTGCCACCCCCGCCCGGGAACACGCGGTTCGAGCCGCGCAACCTGGCGTTCACCGACGGCCTGCACCGATGGCACCTCGATGGCACCTTCCTGCGCCAGGCCGGGTTCCATGACCAGAACTATTCCTGCACCACCGAAGACGGGCGGGTGATCCTGGCCGCGGCCGTGCCCGGACCCGCCGGATTCGCCGTCCTCAGCCAGGAGATCGAGGCCGAGGACTACCACGACCGCACCGTGACCTTCCGCGGCCACCTGCGCGCCACCGGCGTCGCCGGCCGCGCCGGGCTGGTGCTCCGCGTCCCCCGCCAAGGACAGCTGGGGCAGCAGCGCCCAGACGGACGAGATCCCCTGCATGATCCCGAGAACTACTTCGCCTTCGTCACCGGCACCGGCGACTGGGCCCGGCATGAGGTCACCGCCCAGATCCCGGCCGACGCCAACAGCATCATCTTCGGCGTCTTCCTGGACGGGCGCGGCCAGATCGAACTCCGCAACCCGCAACTCGAACCAGCAGCCGGCCGATAGCCGGGATACGCGAAGACCAGGCTGGAACCGCGCCGCGTGTCCAAGGTCTCCGGCGGGGACCGCCGAGCCCCACACCTGCCGGTCGATGAGGGGCTCGATGGTGGCGGTGATGGAACCGAGCTGGCCAGGCAAGAGCACGCTCGCCCGCATGCGGGCGCCGCGACACCCCGCAACTTCAGTTGCCTGCCCAGCGAACCCCGGTGGACGTTTCCGGATGTTTTGCGAGGCCGCGCACGCGTCCCCTTCAGAAGCAGCACTCCGTGACGGAAGGCCAGGATCATGACCGGTGAGGGTGCCGGCGCCGCAGCACCGCGACCTGATACCGCGCTGCCCGAGACCAGCCCGTCCGCCCTGCCGGTGACATGCGTCCGCAGGTATGATTCCACCCGGTCCCGATGCGGCCAGCTCACTGTAGGTCGCCGTAGAGACTGGTAGTGTGCGGCGGTTACTACCGTTCCTGATCGGGGGCCTGGTCCGGCCAGACGCCGATGTGGTCGGGCTCCTCCTGCAATTCGACCCGATTCCGCATGCCCAGGCGCTTGGTCATCTCGCGTGGGAGCTGAACCCGGCCCGCCCGGTCCAGCGTCGCGTACTCGCGTGCGTGCAGCGTGGTCTGGCCGCGCTCGTCGGTGGCCGCGTGCCGTATCGTCTCGCTGCTCGTCTTGCCGTCCCTGATCGCGATCGTCCGGCGGACCTGCGACGACACGGCCGGGTCGTGGGTGACTACCAGCATCGTGACGCCGAGCTCGGTGTTGGCGGTCCGCAGGGCGGAGAACACGTCCCGGGCGGTCGAGGAGTCCAGCTCGCCGGTGGGCTCGTCGGCCAGCAGCAGCTTGGGCTGGTTCGCCAGTGCCGTGGCGATGGCGGCGCGCTGCTGCTCGCCGCCGGACATCCGGTCCGGGGTCCGGTCGGCGCAGTGCGTGATGCCCAGGGTGTCGAGCAGGAAACCGGCGCGCCGCCGCCGCTCCCGGCGGCCGGCCGAGCTCAGCCGCATCGGCAGCAGCACGTTCTGCCGGGCGGTCATGTAGGGCAGCAGGTTCCGCGACGTCTGCTGCCAGATGAAGCCGGCGACGCTGCGCCGGTAGGCCAGCCGCTGCTGGGCGGTCATCGCGCCCAGGTTGCGGCCGTCCACCCACGCCGTCCCCGCCGTCGGCGTGTCCAGCCCGGCGAGGATGTTCACCAGCGTGGATTTGCCGCTGCCCGCCGCGCCGACCAGCGCGGTCAGCTCCCCCTCGGCGATCAGCAGATCCAGCCCCTGCAGAGCCTGCACCTCGATGCCCTCGCCGGAATAGATCCGGACCAGCCGGTCACAGACGATCATCCCGTCCGCGGCGGTGGGGGCCTGGTCGTGCGGGGTATGGGGGACGGGCTCGGTCATCGCCTGGGCCTCCTTCAATCAGCGATCCGCAGCGCCCTGGCGCTGCCGCGGTAGTAGGTGATCACGGCCGATGAGGCCAGCACGAGCAGCGCGGCCAGCACCAGCCCGGCCGCGGACACGGCCAGCGGGAGGGCGGCGGGCGTCACCACGATGGCCGACCCGGTCCCGCTGAGCGCCGCCAGGTTCAGCGACGGCCCGACCAGCGGCGCGAGCAGCCAGGCACACGCGACGCCGCCGATGGCGGCGGCCACGACCGGCGGAAGCGTCTCGGCCGCCAGCAGTAGCTGGGCCTGCCAGCGCCGCAGCCCCATCGTCGCGAGGCTCGCCAGCGTCAGCTCGCGAGTCTGGGCGGTGAGCAGCAGCGACATCAGCAAGATCAGCAGGCCGAAGCCGGCCGCGGTGGCCAGCCCCTGGGTCAGGGCCGTCCGCGCCGCCTGGAGCACCGGCGCCGTGGTCAGCGCGGCGAGGGCCGTGGCGCGCAACGTCACCGATGCGTCCGGCAGCACGCGGTGGACGGCCGCGGTCAGCCGCGCCCCATCCAGCCGCGGGCCGGCGACCAGCATGAGGTTCACCCCGATCTGGCTGGTGCCGAGCGAGTCCTGCGGCACCAGCACGGCGGCGTTCGTGGTCGCGCCGGGGACGCTTGCGATCCGTCCGGTCAGCCGGATCGTGATGGCGGGGCTCCCCGGAAAACTGACCTCGGCCGGCGCCGAGCCGACGAGTTCCGCGGTGGCCCGGGTGGCGACCGCGGGCAGACCCGTCGCCACGTTCCCCGACAGCGCAGCCAGCGGGAACCGCGGGCCGGGCGCCCGGTCGACCACGGCCGCGTACCGGGCCGGGTCGACGTACACCACGGATAGCGCGGCCCCGGAGGGCAGCGATCCGGTTTCGGCCGCCGCGGTGGCGGTGGCCACGACGCCTGGCATGGAAGAAACCTGCTGCTGCAGCGACGGGGGAATCTCCTCGAGGGGCGGCCGGACCTCGATGATGGCGTCGGCGCCCACCTGCTGCCAGGACGCGGCCACCTGGGCTTGGGTCACCGACGTGCTGATCATGTCCGGGAACGCCACCATGGCCAGCACCAGCACCAGCGCGAACGATGGCAAGACGGAGCCGGGCGGGGTGCGGGTGGCCCGCGCCAGGCCGACGAACGCGACCACCCCGCGTGACAGGCCCGCGATCCGGGCCAGCTCGCGGGCGAGGGGAGGGTAGCAGCGCAGTACCACGACGGCCACGCCGATCGCGATGAGCACCGGGGCCGCGCTGGTGTACAGGCCGCTGCTCCCCGAGCTCAGGCCCTGGTTCCGCAGTACGACGAGCCCGCCTGCGGCCACGGCGATCAGCGCCGTCTCGACGACGATCCGCCGGACCGCGCGGTTGCGGCCGCCGGCCCGGCGCCCTGGCCTGCCGGTCGCAGGCGCCGCCACGCGCTGCGGGATCACGCTGATCAGCACCGGGCCGACCAGCGTCACGGCGATCGTGAGGCCGACCAGCCACCAGCCCACCGGGTCACCGTCGCCGGGGGTCAGGCTGATGGCCAGGACCGCGGCCGCCGCTCCGGCCGCCGCCGCGACGATCACGCTGGCGCGCAGCACCAGCCAGCCGAGCTGATACAG
>Ga0335069_10008147_pt1 | contig 15042 bp, 12 predicted proteins | sample Lox_Sample_11_FD_206714 | JGI IMG/M metagenome (GOLD analysis project Ga0335069, IMG submission 206714) | Soil microbial communities from Loxahatchee National Wildlife Refuge, Florida, United States - Lox_Sample_1.1 | ecosystem: Environmental > Terrestrial > Soil > Wetlands | place: USA... | reverse complement strand
CCGGAGGCGGCGCACCGCGTCCTCCGGTGGCACATCATTGACGTGGATGCCCCCGATGCGGCTCAGCCGATCAGGCGCGGGAGTGATCTCGAGATGCCAGTGATAGTCGTCGGCAATGCTCGACCACTCCCCGGGCAGGAGCTTCGCCGCCTGGTTGGGCGCCGTATAGAGCACCATCTCGAACGCGGGATCACCCGCCGTCGCGGCCAGGGTCCTGAAGTGGCCCCGCAGGAGCGCGGCCAGGTCCGCGGCGGCGTCGGGGGTCAGGGCCTGTTCATAGGCGCAGGCATGCTGTCGCGGGACGATCCAGGCTTCGTAGGGCGAGCGTGACGCGTACGGGGCCAGGGCCACGAAATGCGGCGTGAGACGGATCACGCGCACCTCGTCGGCGATCTCCTGGCGGACGATGTCGCAGAAGACGCAGCGGCGCTTGTACTCGAAGTACTCGCGGCACTGGACCAGCTGGCGCCGGACGTCGTCGAAGATCACCGGCACTGCCACCACGCGCGAGTACGGGTGGCTGATCCGGGACCCGGGTTTCTTGTAGCGCCGCGTGATGAGAATGTCCCGGATGGCCGGGTCCTTCTTGAGATCGCGCAGCCGGTCGCGATACATCCAGAGCACCTGCTCCCACCGCGATTCGTCCATGCCCGCCGGCGTGAGATCGTGCTCGGGCGCCTCGACGATGAGCTCGGTCGCCCCGCGCGGCGGCACCTTGTCGTAGAGCCCGAAGCCCTCGCGCTCGACCTTGGTCTCCACGAGGAAGTACGGATCGATCTCGGGCACGACGCGAACGCTCCACCCCGGCCCGTCGGGCGACGAGCCGTCCTTCCGGTAGACGGCGATCTCGGGCGGAGTGTGGGATTCGTTGCCGGGACAGAAGGGGCATTCGTCCGTGGCCGGTGGCGCCTCGCCCGCGGGCCTCACGAGCACCCAATGGCCCCGGGTGGGGTCCCTCCTCAGCTCGCTCATCCTTCTTCTCACCATAGGGAACGGACTTCCACAAGTCAAGATTCCCGGGACCTTGCCGGGCGTGTTAGCCTCTCGTCAAGGAGGACGTCATGGCCCAGCACCAGGTCACGATCTACTCGAGCCCCACCTGAGGGCCCTGCAAGGCGGCGAAAGAGTATCTTTCGTCTCAGGGGGTCGCATTCGAGGACGTCAACGTCATGGCCGACGACGAGTCGCGCCAGAAGCTGGTGAATCTGACGGGACAGATGTCCATCCCCGTCATCGTCGTGGATGGGGAAGTCGTGCAGGGGTTCAACAAGCCCAAGCTCAAGAGCCTGCTCGGGCTCTAGGGCGGCAGAGGCCGGGACGCCCGCGCGGCGCCCCGGCCCGCCCCCTACTTGTCCTTCTCGAACTGATTCTTCAGCTTGCGCAGGTGCAGCTTGGCCACGTCGACCCAGTCCTTCTCGGTGGGCTGTGAGCCGGCCAGCTGAATGTAGCGTTCCCAGAGGGTGATTGACTCCTTGGGATCCACCTTCTCGTAGACCAGGGCGAGGTTGTAGAGCGCCCCGGTGTTCTTCGGATCGAGCTCGACCACCTTCCGATACTCGCCGATGGCCTCCGGGTAGAGCCCCTTGTCCTCGTACACTTCCGCCAGCCCCATGCGCGCCTCCGTGTTGACCGGCTCGAGGTCGACGGCCTTCTTGTAGGCCTGCACCGACTCGTAGTAGAGGCTCTTCTCCGAGTAGTAGATCTTCCCGAGGCTTGCGTACACCTTGCCCGAGAGCGGATTGTGCACGAGCGCCTTCTGATACGCGCCGATGGCGCCGTCCACATCGCCCTTGGCGGCCTTGGCATCGCCCAGGCCGACGTAGGCCTCGGCGTAGAAGGGCCTCAGGTCGATCGCCTTCGTGTAGGCTTCCTCCGCCTGGTCGAAGAGCCGCCGCGGCGCCGTGAGGAACAGATCGCCCAGCGCCTTGTAGGCGTCGGGGAAGGTGGGATCGAGCTGGCTCGACGCGCGGAACTGCGCCGAGGCCTTCCAGCGATTGCCCATGGTCTGATGCACCGCCCCCAGCGCGTACTGGGCGAGCACGAACTGCGCGTCGGCCTCTATGGCCCGGCTGAGATGCTCGACGGCCGCCTCGTTGCCGTCCGGGGTGCCGCGGTTGGCCGCGATGGCTCCGCGCACGTACGCTTCCCATGCCTTGAGCGAGGTCGTGGGAGCCGCCCACCGCTGCATGCGGGCCGACTCGGGCTCCGTCACCGTGAGCTTGACGGCCTTCGCGTACGCGATCGGGACGCTCCGCAGACGGTCGAGCAGGGCGCCGTCGGGCACCACGATCGGGTCCAGCTGCCCGCGCTCCACGCGCTCGCCGCGAACCTCGACCCAGCGTCCGTGAATGGTGAGGTCGCCGGACACCCGCCGCACCTCGCCGAAGAACACGAGGTCGGCCCGCACGGCGCGCGCGGCTGCCACCGCGGCCGACTCGTCCCACACTTCCGGCTGCGTCAACGACCGGAGACGGGCGCGGTCGACCTGGATCAGCCCCGGCACCTGACGGAATGCCGACATGTTCGACTGGGCGACGGCCTCCCCGATCCACGCCTCCTCGCGCGCGAGATCCGGCGTGGCAAAGGGCAGGATCACCACGCTGCGCACCTTGACCGGCGTCGCCGTGGCGGCAAGGATCTGCGCCCACGCGGGCTGGACAGCCACCATGCCGAGCAGCACCATGGCGGCAAGAGAGATCATCACGCTAGCGCGTCTGGCTCGAGTCATGGGCTGACCCTCCTTGTCCGGCACGGACGCCTTTGAAGCGCGCCGCCAGCCGGCCGAATATGCCGGGCCCCACGCGTCGCAACCCGATCTCGGGAACCAGCAATGCCGCGACCACTCCGAGCAGCCACGGCCACAGGTCGAGGGAGAGGCGGGACTTCCGACGGTGCTGCAGGAACACGTCCTTGGGTTTGCCTACCGGCCCGCCGCCGGTCAGCTCCGATATCTCCCTCAGGAACGTCTCGTCGACGCCGAGGTCCCGGAACTCTTGCGAGTAGGGTACCACCAGCCCGGCCAGCTGCGAGCCCACGATCTGCTCGCCTTTCCGCTGGGCCATGCCGACGAGGTACACGCCTTCCTGGGAGGCCGGGAAGCGCCCGCGGTAGCGCCCGGGACCGACCTGCTCGAGCTCGACCATGTCGCGCTGCTTGTTGGGCGCCACCACGCCGACCTGGGAGTCGAGGAAGTTGATGAACTCCCCCTTGCTGTCGATGGCGTCCACCATGATCTCGCCCGTCTCGTCCTGGCGCGAGACCGTCGCGACGGTATCGCTGCGCGTACCCGTGCGAAGCGTCCAGCGCGTCACCTGGGACCAGAACTTGTTGAAGCCGCCCCAGCGGAGCCACAGCACGGCCCACTTGCCCTTGGCGTCGGACGTGAACGCCGCGGTCCGCCCGAGACCGTAGCGCCAGGTCGCCAGCAGCGGATCTTCCTGGTGCGTCATCAGGACCATCTCGGCGTTGCCCTTGAGCGTGGTGGCGACGTAGCCGCCGAGCGGCGGCGCTTCCTTCCAGTCGATCTCCTGGATGGCCTCGTGACCCGGCGAGGCGACGGACGCCTTGAAGGGCTGCTCTACGAGGGAGGCCTTCGAGGCCAGCTGCGTCTCGAGCGTGAAGATGCGCGGCACCGTCGCGCCCTCGTCCGTGTAGTAGAAGCGGCCGCGGCCCCACTTGGCGATGTCGATCATCAGCTGCACGTCGGCGTCCTTGCCGATGGCCACGGTAGAGACCGTGATCTTGTCCTTCGCCATCCGCCGGATGAGGCCGGCGAAGTCACCGCGGGTCATCTGGCCATCCGAGAGAAAGATCACGTGCTTGAGGAGGGCGGGCCGGTCGAACAGGACCTGGTACGCCTCCTTGAGCGCGGGATAGCCGTCCGTGCCGCCGCCGGCCTTGATCGTCGCGATGGCGTGGTGAATGGCCTGCTTGTCCCGGGCCGGGCGCATCGCGGAGTCCCAGACGAACTCCGTGTCCCAGCTCATGACGCCCACTTCGTTGCGGTCGTCGAGGAGATCCACCACGAGATGCGAGGCTTCCTTGGCGATGTCGAGCTTGGTCGCCTTGTCGTCCGTGGTCATGGCCATGGAACCCGACCGGTCGATCGACAGCACCACGGCCAGGCTGGGGATCTCGACCTTCTGCTTCACCTCCATGGTCACGGGCAGCGCTTCCTCGATGGGCGTGCGGTAGTAGCCGCCCAGGCCGAAGCTCTCCTCCCCGCCGATCATGATGAGACCGCCGCCCTGCTCGCGGACGTAGTCGCGGATGCCCTCCATCTGCTTCTTCGTCATCTTGAGCGAGGACACGTTCGAGAGGATCACGCCGTCGTACTTCTGCAGGCCCGTCATGTCCTTCGGAATGCGGTCCGGCTCCACGAGATCGACATCCACGTGCTGGGTGCGGAGGGCCGCGGTCAGCGCCTGCGCCTGGCTCCGGTCCTTCTCGACCAGGAGCACCTGGGGCCGGCCCCGCACCACCACGGTGCCGACGGCGCGGTTGTTCTCCTCGATGATGTCGCCTTCCACGTCGAGCGCCGCCTGATAGACGTGGATGCCGCTCTGCTCGAGCGACTGCTTGTAGGAGAAGACGTTCTTGCCCGCGTTGAGCTTGACCACCTGCGAGCCCAGGAACTCCCCGTTGCGGAACATGGACAGGCGCCCCTGCGTCTCGGCCTGGCTCCACGCCACCACCTTGGCCTGGAACGGCTCGCCGAACTTGACCTCGCGAGGCAGGACCATGGACTCGGCCACGACTTCCTGCTTGAACGTGAGCGGCGCCGGCACGTACCAGATGTCCGCGCCCGCGTCCTTCGCCGCCTGGGCCACGGCCAGGGCGTTGCCCATGTTCTGCCGGCCGTCCGAGAGCAGGACGAAGCGGTTGGCGTGCCCGGGCGGCGCGGTGGCGAGCGCCAGCTGCAGCGCCTGGGCGAGATTCGTCCCGCGTCCGGGCACCTGGACCTGCGGGCGCTCGATCTTGCCGCCCGGGTGGAGCGGCTGATCCACCACCGCCTCCTCGCCGAAGACGATGACGCCGGACTGGTCGCCGCCCCGGGCGGCGCTGCCCGACTGCGCCGCGAACCGGAAGGCGCTCTCGCGCGCGGCCAGGCTCACGCTGTCCGACACGTCGAGGAGGTAGATGACGTTGAGCCGGTCGATCCAGCGCGGCATCGTCGGCTTTACGAGCGCCACGAGCACGAGGGCGACCAGCGCGCAGCGCAGCCCGAGCGCCCAGCGATCGCCGGGACTGTGCGGCACGCCCAGCCTTCCCGCCGTCTGGCGCCGCCAGTAGAGGAAGCCCTCGAGGAGCAGGAGGAACGCGGCCAGCGCCGCCAGGTACGGCCAGAGCTCCCGCTGGACAGGCACCGCCGCCGCTTCGGTCCTCGCGCCCTCCACGAAGACGGGCAAGGGCCGCGGCTGGAGCTCCGACTCGTCGGGGTTGAACAGGTTGACCGCGATCTTCGTCTCCCCGCGCGACGTGCTGACCGTGTAGACGCCAACTTCGTCGGTCTCGGTGAAGCTGATGGCGCCCCGGGTGATGGTCGCGTTGACGCGGCGGCCCGACGGCGTCGTCACCGTGGCCGTCGCCACGCCGTGCTCGACGGGAAGGAGGATGGGCTGCCCGGTCTGGAGCGACAGGCTCGTCTGGTCGAGGCCGGCCGGATGGAGCCACCGGAGCGACTTCGACATCATCACCGGGAACGCCACGCGGAGCGGCAGGTCGGACCGGAAGAGATCGAAGCCGAAGAAGACCGCCTTGCGGCTCGGCTCCTCGAGGAGGTACACGAGGGGGCCGCCCACCGCCTCGACCAGGGTCTTGCCGGCGGCGAGGGGCCGCACGCGCAGGGCATCCTCGATCGTCACCTTCGCGAAATCCACCTGGCGCATGATCGGGTGGCTCCGATCCCAGTCCATGACGACCGGGGACTCGAGCCGACCCAGCACCTCGAGCGGCACGTCGGGGGGCGCCGTGTTGACGAGGACGAAGCGTCCGTTGCCGATGCGCGCCGGGCTCGCGCTGTCGAGCACGACGACATCGAAGCCTTCCATCCCGCCCTGGTACGCGTCGGGCTTGCGCACCTCGAGCTTGACCTGGGGATCGGTCGACAGCTCCTTCTCGAGGAAGAGGTTGCCGGGGCTGACGAGGAGCACCTGGATCATCCGCACGGGCGGGATGATCGCGTAGGCCGTGTCGTCCGCCGCGAGGTCGTCGGAGACGTTGAGCCGGGCCCGCAGGACGCCGCCGCCCGAGTGGGAGAAGGGCAGGACGATCGCGCGCCGCACCTGGGGCTCGAGCGTCAGGGACTTCTCGGCAACCACCTCGCCGTCGAGCGTCAGGGCGAACGCGAAGCTCTCCGGGCGGTCGGAGAAGTTCACGAACGACACGAAGGCCTGGGAGTCGAACGCCCCGATATAGTTGCGGCGCACGGCCAGGTTGGTGATGGCGACGTTGCGGCCGCGCTGGCCCACCCCGACCCAGCGCACGCGCACGTCGTCGGCCTGACCCTTGAGCGCCGTGGGGTGCGCGCCGTCGGTGAAGACGTGGATCTCCGCGCGCGGATCCTGGCCGACGAGGGCGCGGGCGGTGCGGACGGCCTCGCCCAGCCGGTTCGGCAGATCCGTGGCGCGGGCGCCGCGAATCGCGGCGAGCGTCTGGGCGCGGTCGTGGGTGAAGGGCGCCAGCACGCGCGGCTGGACGGCCGCCTCGATCACCATCACCTCGGCGCCCACCCCGAGCCGCCCCACCACGTCGAGGGCCTGGTGCTGGGCCTGCACGAAGCGGGACGGCGACACGTCGGTGGCCTTCATCGAGGCCGAGGTGTCGAGGACAACGACGATGCGCTTGGCGCCGTGGCCCATGACGGTGATGGCGGGACGCGCCAGCGCCAGCGCCAGGGCGAGCAGGGCCAGCAACTGGAGGATCAGGAGCGGGTCGCGCTGCAGGCGCTGGAAGAACGTGGAGGCCTCGCGGTCCCGCAGGGCCGGGTCCCACAGGAGAAGGCTCGGCACCGTGGCTTCACGCCGCCGCACCTTGAGGAAGTAGAGCAGCACGAGCGGAATGGACAGGGCGCTGACGAGCAGCGCGAGGGGCGAGAGGAAGCTCATGCGAGCAGGATCCCCTTGAGCTGGCGCAGGACCATCTCCTCCACCGGCGTGTCGGTGGTCACGCGGTGATAGACGATCTCATTGGTGCGGCAGAACGTCTCCGCGCGTTCGAGGAAATCCTTGAGGCGCTGGCGGTAGCCCCGCAGCGCCTCGGCGTCCATGGTCAGGTCGCGGATCTCGCCCGTCTCGGCGTCGGTGAGGCGGAGATCGCCGGCCAGCGTGGGATTCATCTCCTCGGGGGCGAGCACGTGGATCACGTGCACGTCGAAGCGGTGCTCGAGCAGGGCCTTGAGCCCGCGCTCGTAGCCGCCCGGGTCCAGGAGATCGGAGATGAGCACGGCCACGCCCGACTCGCGGGAGCGCAGCGCGTACGCGGACAGGCCTTCGCTGAGGGACGTCGGCCCGTCCGCGCGCAGCCGCGACGCGAACTCGAGCAGCGAGAGGAAGTGCCCGCGCCCGCGCGCCGGGCTCCAGCCTTCCGCCATCCGGTCCCGCACCACGGCCACGCCCACGCGCTCGAGGCTGGCCAGGCCGACGAAGCCCAGGGCCGCCGCCAGCTGCGCGGCGTAGCGGAGCTTGGAGGGCTCGCCGAACCGCATGGAGCCGGAGCCGTCCAGGAGCAGATGAAGGTACAGATCCTCCTCGTCCACGAAGAGCTTCAGATAGAGCCGGTCGAGGCGGCCGTAGATGTTCCAGTCGACGTAGCGCAGGTCGTCGCCCGCCCCGTACGGCCGATAGTCCGCGAACTCGACGCTCATCCCCTTGTGAGGGCTCTTGCGGTCGCCGCGGGTGCGGCCGCGGAACGCCTTCCGCGTCACGAGCGCCAGGCGCTCGAGCTGGGTCAGGAACTCGGAGGACAGCAGGTCCTGCGTCCGGGTCGCCGTGGTCATGCCCTATCGCTCGTCGAGCGCCTTGAAGTAGTCCTTCACCTGCGAGTGGTAGTCGCGGGGCACCTGCTCCCGCGCCACGTCCTCTTCCATCTGCTTCCGGTACTGGCCCAGCACGCCCATGTACTGCAGCCGCGAGGGCACGTTGCCGCCGCGGCCGACGAGGTTCGTGTCCATGCCGTCCTTGCGGCCGGGACGCATCTCGCCCTCGACGCCAACGTCGAAGGGGTTCGTGCGGAGCCGCTGCGACGGATCGCCCTTGGAGCTGGCGCTCTTGCCCTTGCCCGGCAGGGAGCCTTCGCCTTCCGGCCAGTCGCCCTCGTCACCGGGCGATCCCCCCTGCCCGCGCTCGCCCTTGCGCCCGCCCCGCCGCTCGTCCTCGCGGCCCCCGCGGAGGCTCTTGCCGTCGCGCCCCTTCTCCTCCATGGCCCGCAGCTTGTTCAGCGCGCGCTCCATGGCTTCCATGGCGCGATCGCTCTGGCCCTGCTCGAGCGCCTCCATGCCCTCGTTCAGATCGCCCGAGTAGCCGGGGTCGCCCTTGCGGCCGAGACGCTCCATCTCCTTCAGGAGCTCGCGCAGCTTGTCCGGCGAGAACTGCTCGCCCTTGAGCCCGCCGCGCAGCGCCTTGGCCTTCTGGAAGATCATCCGCTGCTGGCTCTGGGTGAAGTCACGCTGCAGGTCGGGCAGGCGATCGACCTGCTCGAGCATGCGGATCCGCTCGTCGCCTTTCTTGAGGAAGGCGTTGAAGTCGGGGGTCTGGCCCGCGATCGAGGTGTCCTTGAAGATGGCGGAGAGATCGCCGGGCTGGGTTGCGCCGCCCATTCCGGCGCGCGGGCCCACGGTGCGCTCCTGCACCTCGGCCCGGCGGACGTCTTCCCGCTTGGCCGCACGCGGCCGCTCCTGGCTCTCGAGGCTGCCCGTGCGATCCTGCTCCTTGTCCTCGTCCTCCGGCCGCGAGCCCGACAGGCTCGGAAGCGCGCCCTGGGGCAGCGGGATGGCCGGCGCCAGCGCGAGGGCCAGGCCCAGCGCCAGCGGCACCGGAACGAAGCGGGCCTCGCGGGGGATCCGCCTCGGAATGATCCGCCGGCCTTCGAGGGCCTGCACGTGCGCGATCGCGTCCGCGACGAGACCTTCCACGAGCGGCGTGCGGTCGGGGCGCTTCGCCCACTCGAGTGCGGTGGCGATACGGTCCTGCAGGGCGTGCCCGCGGTCGGCCAGGCGAGCAGCCTCGCCGGACGGCAAACGCATGAAGTACCCGACGAGAGCGCCGGCGAGCGCCCCTGTGGCGAGGCAGATGCCGGCCCAGAGAAAGCTCTGCCAGCCGAACGAGTCGCGGAGGGCGAGCGGAAGGAGAGCGCACAGGGACCCTCCGAACAGGCCCCGGAGGCCGTAGAACTCGGCCCGGCGCACCCGGATCTGCCGGGAGACGTCGGCGACCGCGCGCTCAAGAATCGTCAGGTCGGGCATGAAGCCCTCCTCGACGCGCTAGCGGAGAAACACCTCTTTCTCCGTCGCGCTCATGTTTTCCGCCGCCTCGGTGATCTGCGTGATGAGCCGGTCCACGTCGACGGCTTCGGCCTCACCCTCGAAGTTGAGGATGATGCGATGGCGCAGCGACGGCAGCGCCATCGCCCGCAGGTCTTCCACGCTGACGTTGTAGCGCCCCTCGCTGAGCGCGCGAACCTTGGCGCCCAGGACGAGAGCCTGCGCGCCGCGCGGGCTCGCCCCGTACCGGACGAAGCGCCGTGTCTGCTCGGGCGCCCGCTCCCACTGGGGATGGGTGGCCAGCACGATGAGCGCCGCCAGGTCCCGCACGTGCGAGGCGATCGGCACCTCGCGCACGAGCTCGCGGAACGCGAGCACTCGCGGTCCCGTCATGACCCGGTCCACGCTGACCTCGCGCACCTGCGTCGTGCGGTCGATGATCTCGGTCAGGTCCTCGAGCGCGGGGTACTGCACGCGCAGCTTGAAGAGGAAGCGGTCGAGCTGCGCTTCGGGCAGCGGATAGGTGCCTTCCATCTCGATGGGATTCTGCGTCGCCAGCACGAAGAACGGCTGCGGCAGGGGATTGGCGTGCCCGGACACGGTCACGGCGCCTTCCTGCATGCCCTCGAGCAGGGCGGACTGGGTCTTCGGCGTGGCGCGGTTGACCTCGTCGGCCAGAAGGATGTTGGCGAAGATGGGGCCGCGGTGGAACTGGAAGTGCTTCCGCTCCATCTCGTCCTCGACGATCATGTTCGTGCCCATGATGTCGCCCGGCATCAGGTCGGGCGTGAACTGGATGCGCGAGAACGAGAGGTCGAGCCCCTCCGCGAGCGTCTTGATCAGGAGCGTCTTGCCGAGGCCGGGCACGCCTTCCAGCAGCACGTGGCCGCCGGCGAAGAGGCCGGTCAGCACGTGGTTGATCACGTCGTCGTGCCCGACGATGACCTTGCGAACTTCGTTGCGGAGCGCCTGGAAGTCGGAGACGAACTCCCGCACCCGTTGCTCCGGTGTCGAAGGCGGCGTGGACGACTGCGCCATGCGCTACTCCTTTCCCAACGGGATGGGACGGCGGTGGCCGAGAGACTGCATCATCATAGGGGCGCTTGTCGTGCGCGTCAACCGATGGCGCTCGATTCCCGGCGCTCGCGCGCCTCGCTCGTGCGCAATGCGTGCGTGCGCAATGCGTGCGCATGTGTCGGCGACTCACGGGAGGGCTTCACGCGACGCCGAATCGTCTCCCGACGCCGAATCGTCTCCTATGGTATCGTTCGGCTCAGGATCACCTCGTCGTCGAGGGAGGACAGGATGGCTGGGGCGCAGGGCGACATGGACTGTCCGGAATGCATGGACCTGCTCGCCGACTACGTCGATGGCTCCCTGCCGCGCAATCAGGCTGAGCTGCTGGAGTGGCACCTCGAGAGCTGCGGCCCGTGCGTGGCCTTCGTGAAGACGTACAAGGGCACGGTGGACGCGGCGCGCCGGCTTCGCGAGACGACGCTTCCGCCTGAGCTCAAGGAAAAGCTGCGGGCCTTCCTGAAGCGCTCCGTTCAGCAGTAGGGGCCCGCGAGGCCCCCGGCCCGACCTAGCGGACCGAGAGCGTCTTCTCCGCCGTCACCTCACCGACTTCCCAGCACGCCTCGCCGCGCCGCACGAATCCCTCGCGAACGGCGTGGGCCTGCTCGGGCGCGACGGCAAAGAGCAGGCCTCCGGAAGTCTCCGACTCGAAGAGGAGACCCGCGTGCGCCTTGTCGACGGACGCTCCCAGCGACAGCCGCTTCCCCAGCGTCTGCTCGAGATGCTTGCGGTTTCTGCTCATGCCCCCGCTGAACGAGCCCTTCTCGGCCAGCGCCAGCGCCCCCGGCAGGAGCGGCAGATCGGCCAGGCGCAGCGCGAGGCCCGCGCCGGAGGCCTCGAGCATCTCGGCGGCATGGCCGAGGAGACCGAAGCCCGTGATGTCCGTCACGCCGTGCGCGCCAGCCTCTCGCGCCACTTCCGCGGCCGCCCGATTGAGCCGGAGCATGCTCTGTACGGCGCCGTCGAGCACGGCGGGCGCGCAGGCATCGTTCTTGGCCGCCGTGGCGATGACGCCGGTGCCCAGCGGCTTCGAGAGGTAGAGCCGCTGGCCGGGCCGGAGGCCGCCCTTGACGAAGAAGCCGCGGGGATCGACCTTGCCCGTCACCGCGAGCCCGTACTTGGGCTCGGCATCCACCACGGTGTGGCCGCCGGCGATCACGCCGCCCGCCTCGGCCACCTTGTCGGCCCCGCCGCGGAAGATGGCGGCGATGATGTCCTTCGGCATCTCCCGCGGAAAGCCGGCCACGTTGAGGGCGAACAGCACCTGCCCGCCCATCGCGTAGACGTCCGACATGGAGTTGACGGCCGCGATGGCGCCGAAGAGGTACGGATCGTCGACGATGGGGGGAAAGAAGTCCACCGTGCTCACGATCGCCAGGTCGTCGCTGATCCGGTAGACGGCGGCATCGTCGCTCTTCCCGAGCCCCACGAGCAGGTCGGCGTGCTCGAGGCCCTTGAGGCCGCTCAACACGTCCTGGAGATCTCCAGGACCCATCTTGGACGCTCAGCCGGCGCAGGCGGCGTAGCTGGTCAGGCGGATCTGCTTGCCCGTCTTCGGATCGGTCAGGGACGCGTCCATGGGGTTTCGACGCCCGGAGGCGCGGCGGGGATTCCCCGACTCAGGACGACTCCGCCTCGAGGAAGGCGCGGAAGGCCTCGGCCAGTGGCGACCGGCTGCGGTCGCGGTGCGTCGCGATGTGGAAGGCGCGCGTGACCTTGAGGTCGCGGATCCCGAGGCACCACACGAGCCCGCCCCGGCACTCCTCCTCGACCGCCCGCCTCGAGATGACGGACACGCCCACTCCGGCCTTGACCGCCTGCTTGATGGCCTGGGTCGAGCCCATCTCCCCGACGATCCGGAACGACGAGAGATCGCGGCCGGCCTGCGTCAGGGCCGCCTCGAAGGCGGCCCGCGTGCCGGATCCCTGCTCGCGGAGCAGCATGGGCTCGGCGCGCAGATCGGCGAGGGCGATCTCGCGCTTGCCGTGCCACGGGTGCCCCATCGGCACCGCGACCACGAGCTCGTCCGGCATCAGCTCGCGGTACTCGATGCCCCGATGCGACAGGCGTGCGCCGACCACCGCGACCTCGGCGCGCCCCTCCACCACCCACTCGACGACGGCACGGCTGTCGCCGATGAGCAGGGTGATCGCGATGTCGGGGAACTTCTCCTTGAAGCGGCCGATCAGGGACGGCAGCACGTACTCGCCGGGGATGGTGCTCGCGGCGACGTGGAGCTCGCCCGCAAGCCGTCCCTGGAAGCTGTCCATGGCCTGCAGCGTCTCGCGCTGGAGCTGCAGCATGCGCGTGGCGTGGGAGAGGAGGAGCTGGCCCGCCCTCGTGGCCTCCGCGCCGCGGCCGAGCCGATCGAGCAGGCGCACGCCCAGCTCCTGCTCGAGCGTGCGGATGTGCTCGGAGATCGTGGGCTGCGTGAGACGCAGCGCCTGGGCGGCCTTCGAGAACGACTTGAGCTCAGCGACCTTGACGAAAATCTCGAGCTGCCTGAGATCCATGGTCGGCAGTATAGGCGCGGGATTCCGTGGTGTCTACTCGCGGGACGACAAAGGGCCCCGCAGGGCCCTTGGTGCGCCGGCGAGGCCGGGCCGGGTCAGTGGCAGCCGCAGCCGCCTCCGCCGCAGCAGCCTCCGCCTCCCTGCATGCCCCCGCTCATCGAGGGCATGCTGGCCCCCGTGGTTCTCATGCCGACCATGGACAGGCGGCGCGTCACGCGCTCGCTCGCGCACGCGGGACACTCGATCCGCGACTGGGCGCCCTGCACGTACTTCTCGAACTCCCGCTCGCACTCGTTGCAGCGATACTCGTAGATCGGCATCGGCCCTCCCCGGGGAATCGAGCGGTTACTCTCCGCCGCGCTGGACGTAGCTCTTCACGAACTCCTCGGCGTTCTCCTCGAGGATGTCGTCGATCTCGTCCAGGAGGCTGTCGAGGTCCTCCTTGATCTTCTTGCCCTTCTTGGCGACCTCGGGATTGGCGCCGCCTCCCTCGTCGCCCTCGTTGGGCTTGGTGGGCCGCGTCTCCTTCTTCTTCTGTTCCGCCATGACCGCTCACCTCCTGGCCCCTCGACCGGGGGCCCTCGCCGGGGCCTAGACCGTGGGAAGCACGATCCCCTGCTGGCCCTGGTACTTGCCCTGCCGGTCCGCGTACGACGTCTGGCAGGCTTCGTCGGACTCGAAGAAGAGGACCTGCGCGATCCCCTCGTTCGCGTAGATCTTGGCCGGCAGCGGCGTGGTGTTGCTGATCTCCAGCGTCACGTAGCCTTCCCACTCTGGCTCGAAGGGCGTGACGTTGGTGATGATGCCGCAGCGGGCGTACGTGGACTTGCCCACGCAGATGGTCAGCACGGTGCGCGGGATCTTGAAGTACTCGACCGAGCGCCCGAGCGCGAACGAGTTCGGGGGCACGATGCACACGGGACCCTGGTAGTCCACGAAGGATCGGGTATCGAACCCCTTGGGGTCGACGATCGTGTTGTTGATGTTCGTGAAGATCTTGAACTCGTCGGCGATCCGGAGATCGTAGCCGTAGGACGACAGGCCGTAGGAGATCCCGCCGGCGCGAACCTGCCGCTCCTCGAACGGCTTGATCATGCCTTGCTCGAGGGCCATCTGCCTGATCCACCGGTCACTCTTGATCACGGTCGAGCCTTGCAGGCATCGTATCCTTCACCCTCCGAGGGAGTCAAGTCTCCGGCCCGCACTCAAGCAACGGCCGCTCACCGCCTGAGGTTCCAGGTCGCGCCGGTCGTGTCCACGGGCAGCGCCTGCGCGCGTCCGGCCACGCCGGCCGCCGCGAGCGCGCGCTCCATGGCGCGCGCCACGGGATCGCCGGTCCCGCGCACGGCCGCCAGCAGCGATGGGCCCGCTCCGGACAGCACGCAGCCGAGGGCGCCCGCGCCGATCGCCGAATCCCGCACCGCGTCCATCCACGGAAAGAGCGCTCGGCGCTGCGGCTGGTGGAGCCTGTCCTCCATCGCCACGCGGAGAAGGTCCACGCGACCGGAGGTGATCGACGCGAGGAACAGAGCCAGGCGCTGCAGATTGAAGACCGCATCCGCGCGCGAGACCGTGGCCGCGAGGACGGCGCGCGCCTCCCGGGTCGAGCTCTCCGTCTGGGGCACCAGCACGACCCATGTCGTGTCGGCGGGCACGGCCAGGGACACGGCGGTGACCCGCTCGTCCGCGGCACAGGAGATCGTGAGCCCGCCCAGGAGGGCGGCGGCGACGTTGTCCGGATGGCCCTCGGCGCGGCACGCGAGCGCCAGCACGGCGTCGCGGTCGAGCGGAGCGCCCAGCGCCGCATTGGCCGCCACCAGCCCGCCGACCCACGCGGCGGCGCTCGAGCCCAGGCCGCGCGCGGGCGGAATGCGGTTCACGCAGCGGATGGTGGCGCCGCGGAAGGGCCGGCCGGCCGCCTCGTGCGCCATGCGCGCCGCCCGCGCCACCACGTTGTCGGCGCCCGTGGGGAGCCGG
>Ga0335069_10008146_pt1 | contig 15043 bp, 11 predicted proteins | sample Lox_Sample_11_FD_206714 | JGI IMG/M metagenome (GOLD analysis project Ga0335069, IMG submission 206714) | Soil microbial communities from Loxahatchee National Wildlife Refuge, Florida, United States - Lox_Sample_1.1 | ecosystem: Environmental > Terrestrial > Soil > Wetlands | place: USA... | reverse complement strand
TGCTGTCCACAGACCGGGTGGCGGGCATCCCGACCCCTCCGGGGGTGGCCTCCTCTGGAGGACCGAGGTGACCCCGGCCATCTCCCTCCTCCTGCCCGCGTTCCTGGGCGCCACCGTCGAGGTCGCACCGGGGACCGACCTGACCAGGGCCCTGGAGAGCTCTCGACCGGGGGACGTGATCCAGTTGGCCGCCGGACCTTACACGGGCTCGCTCGGCCGGGTCTCGACGCCCCTCAGGATCGTCGGTGCAGGGTCGGGCGTCACAACGGTGGTTGCGCCCGAGGGCGAAGACGGCCTCGTCGTCGAGAACGGCCAGGTGAGCTTATCGGGCCTCACCATAGTCGCGAGCGGGCCAAGAGCCGCGCTGAAGGTGCTCGGTGGCGAGGTGTCGGCCGAGGGGGTGGCGATGGTGGGAGGCGCGGTGGGTGTCTTCGTTCAGGGCGGCCGCTTCACGGCTCGGGACGCAGATCTCTCCGGTGGTTACGGGCTCCTCTTGCGGAATGGCTCGGTGGCGCTCTCGGGCTCGCGCGCTCGGGGAGGCCATGCAGGCATCGCCCAGCTCGGTGGACGATCCGAGCTCGTCCGCGTGGCGATCGAGGGACCATCGACCGAGGCCGGGATCACCGTATCCGGCGGCTCGGCCTCGCTCGATGACGTCGTCATCCGGTCGCCCGGTCCCGCCGGTCTATCGGTTGCGGGGAGCGGCCGCGTCGAGGCGAGGGCGCTCGACGTCTCCGGGGCCAGTGAGGCGGAGGGTGGTATCCTGGGCGACTGTGTGCAAGTGAGGCGGGGCACTCTCCGCCTCGAGTCTGCCGTCCTCACCCGTTGTGGGGGGGCGGCGGTGGAATCGCTAGGCGGGACGCTCGAGCTAATGGGCGTCGACGCCACGGGAGGCGAGGCGGGTTGCCTCGTGTTCCTCGACCGGGTACGCGCTCGGGTGGACGGAAGCCGCTGCACGAAGCACGGTCCGGCGGTGGTGGCGGCGAGCGGTGCCGAGGTCATGGCGACGATGAACCACTGGCTCGTCGACCCGATCCTTTGGGTGGAGTGTGCCTCTGGGGCGAGGGTACACCTTGGGGTAGGAGAAACCGCGCGCGAGCCGTGCCAACCGTCTGGAGTTTCACTCGACAAACCCAGATGACCGTGACAGCCTCACGTCGCGAGCGTGCCAATCGCGTAGCGAGAGGCGGCCGCCGGCGGGTCGGCGTGCAGGCGGTGAGCCGCAGGGCGTGGCGGCATTCCCGAGGAGGTTCGAGGTGCAGCTCAACCTGCGCAAGGCGATGTTCGTCCTGCCGAACCTCTTCACGGTCAGCTCCATCTTCCTCGGGTTCTACGCCCTGACCCTGTGCGCCGGGGACCCCGCCCCCGTCCAGCTGTACCAGGCTGCGCTGGCGATTTTCTTCGCCATGTTCTTCGACGCCTTCGACGGGCGGGTCGCCCGCATGACCAAGACGCAGTCTGCCTTCGGCATGCAGCTCGACAGCCTGGCCGACGTCATCTCGTTCGGCGCAGCGCCGGCCTTGCTCGTCTACAAGTGGGCGCTCGCGCCGCTCGGTTTCTTTGGGCTCTTCTTCTCCTTCGCCTTCGCGGCCTGCGGGGCGCTGCGGCTCGCCCGCTTCAACGTCCTCGCCGCTCGCGGGGACCGGAGCTCCACCCGGTTTTTCATCGGCCTCCCCATCCCCCTCGCCGCCGGAGCCATCACCGCCCTCGTCATCGCTCACTACAAGGAGTTCGGGGCGGCCACCGACGCCGCCACCCGCGTGCCGGTGGCAGGCGTGGTCCTCCTGCTCTCGTTCCTCATGGTCTCGACGGTCCGGTATCGGACCTTCAAGGACGTCCACCTGTCCCGGAAGAGCCTCACGGTCTTCCTTGTCCTCGTGGCGGTGGGCCTGGCGGTAGGTCTCGCCACCCGCGCGAGCTTCGTGCTCGTCGTCTACATGGGGGCCTACCTGGCCCTGGGCATCGCGGAGTCGGTGTTCGAGAAGGCGCGAACGCTCGATCGCACCCGGCTGCCGCCCGCGCTCCGCGCCGAACTCGAGGAGGACGAGGCCCTCGAGCCGGATCCGGAGGACGTCGAGGGCGACAAGCAGGAGCAGGACGAGTACATCTAGGGCGTGACCGAGCCCGGACCCGTCGCCTCGCCACCGCGGCCGGAGGTAGGCTCCGTCGGCCGCTGCGTTTCCCGCGACCCTCGCCCCGCCACCGGTCGCGGCCGACCTGGCGCCTGGGTGCTCCTCGCGGCGTTCGGGCCTTGCGGCTTCTCACCCGTGGCGCCCGGGACCGCGGGAACGCTGGCGGCGATCCCCCTCGCCTTTGGGCTCTCGAGGCTGGGCTGGCCCGCGTACCTCGGCGCGACCGCGCTCCTCTTCGTGCTCGGGGCCGTGGCCGCGGCCCGAGCCGGCCGCCACTGGGGTGTCATCGACGCCTCGCGCATCGTAATCGACGAGGTGGTGGGCTACCTCATCGCGGTGGCGCTCGTCCCGTTTTCCTGGCCGGCCGCGCTTCTGGGAGCGGCCTTCTTCAGGCTCTTCGACATCTGGAAGCCCTGGCCGGTGTCGGCTCTTGATCGGATCGAGTCTGGGCTCGGGGTCATGCTCGACGACGTCGTCGCCGCCGTCTTCGCCTGGGTGGCGCTGCGGGTTCTCTCTCGCGCCCTCGCGGCCGGGCTCGGCTGTGGCGGTGGCCCCTGGTTCTGCGCGGGCCTCTTCGGCTGAGGGAGGACCCGAGTGAGCGATCTCCGCCTCGAGATTCTGGCCACGGGCGACGAGCTCTTGACCGGGCAGCTCGTGGACACGAACTCCCCCTGGCTCATGGATCGGTTCTGGGAGCTCGGGCTCATGGTCCGGCGAAAGACGCTCGTGGGGGACGACCGCTCGGACCTCCTCCTGGCCCTCCGCGAGACCACGGGACGCGCCGACCTGGTCGTGATGAGCGGGGGGATGGGGCCGACCGAGGACGACCTCACGAGCGAATCGGTGGCGGCGTTTCTGGGCGTGCCCCTGGAGCTGCACCGGCCCTCCCTGGAGGCCATCGAGGAGCGGTTCCGGCGGTTCGGCCGGACCCTGACGCCCAACAACGAGAAGCAGGCCCGGTTCCCGAGGGGCGCCACGATCATCCCCAATCGCTTCGGCACTGCGCCCGGGTTCTCGGTCCGCGCCGGCCGGGCCGAGCTCACCTGTCTGCCCGGCGTCCCATCGGAGTTCAAGGGGCTCTGCGACGAGTGGTTGCTGCCGCGCGTCGCCCAAGGGCTGGGAGAGGTCCCGGCGTCCGGGCTGCTCAAGCTCTTCGGCGTCCCCGAGTCCCACGCCGACCACCGGATGCGCCCCGTGATGGATGACCCGGACAGCGCCGGGGTCCGGTTCGGGTACCGAGCCCACTGGCCGGAGGTTCACGTCAAGTGGACGGTTTCGGGCGCGGACGCGCCCGCCCGGGCCGAGCGGATCCGGGCCCGGGTGCGGACGATTTTCGGCGACCAGGTCTTCGGCGAGGGAAAGGACGAGCTCGCGGAGCTGGTGGTGGCCCGGCTCGCGGCCCGCGGCGAGCGGGTGGCGCTGGCCGAGAGCTGTACCGGTGGCCTGCTCGCCGAGCTCCTCACCGACGTCCCGGGTGCCTCGGCGGTGCTGGACCTGGGAGTGGTGGCATACGCCGACGCGATGAAAGAGCGGATCCTGGGGGTGGATCGCGCCCTCCTCGCCCACCACGGCGCGGTGTCGGAAGAGGTGGCCCGGGCCATGGCCGAGGGGGCGCGCCGGGCTGGTGGGGCGACCTGGGGCGTGGGCATCACCGGCATCGCGGGCCCCTCGGGCGGCACGCCGGAGAAGCCGGTGGGCACGGTCCACGTCGCCCTGGCCGGCCCGGCGCGCACCGAGGCCGTCGCCCGCCTCTACCGGGGAGACCGGGCCCGCATTCGGCGCCAGGCCGCCTTCGAGGCGTTGAACCTCCTGCGGCTCGCGATGCGCTGACCGCTTCCAGGAAGGCCGGGGTCAGCCCTCCCTGGTCTCGCAGAACCTCTCGACGAAGTCGTCCCAGCGAAGCATCGCCGCCCCGGTGGCGAGGAGACGCTCGTATTCCGCCGCCGCCGCCTCGAGGAGCTCGGCCCTGGGCCGCGGGCGGTAGCGTCCGCCGAGGCCCGCCTCCTCCACGACGCGCGAGACAAGCGCTTCCACGTTCACGCCCTTCCCCTCCAGCCGACCCCCCCGGTCCAAGAGCCAGCCCACGAGCTGACCCAGCCGCTCCCTCGCGGCCACCCGAACCTCCGCCCCGCCCGCGGCCAAGCACTCGTTCACCGCGTCTGGCGCCGCGTCACGGACCACCACCCAGTTGAGGGACCGCTCCCCCCGGTACCCGGCTCGGGCCAGGGCCTCCAGGCAGCGGGCCTCCCTCTCCGGCGGGCAACGGATGCGCACCTGGGGCTCGATCCGGTCGGTCATGCGCCGGCTCTTGTTACCACCCTCGCGTTGGCGCGCAAGTGCCTCACCGACGGCGCGCCGGACGCCCGCGGCCTATGATCGGGCCGTGTCGCGACCACCGCCCGAGGAGGCTTCTCGTCGGCCGCGCGAGGGCAGCGGGATCTCGCTCGACGCCGAGGGGCGTTTTCTTCACCGGGGCGAGCCCATCACCCATGCCCGCACGCTCGAGGTTCTTCGTCGAACCTTCCGCCGCGAGCCCGACGGGCGTTATTCCGTCTCGATCGGGCGCGAGTGCGCCTACGTGGCCCTCGAGGCCGCGCCCTACGCGGTCCTCGCCGTGGAGGAGACGCCCCGGGGCATCGTCCCGCGGCTCTTCCTCTCGGACGGGACGTTAGAACCCCTCGATCCAGCGTCCCTGCGGCTCGGCGACGACGGTGTGCTCCGGTGCGTCGTCAAGGGGGACCGTGAAGCACAGTTCACCCGCGCCGGCCAGCTGGCGCTGGGCGCCCGCCTGGAGGAGGACCCGCCCGGGTCCGGGTCGTACACACTCCTCGTGAATGGGCGCCGATGGCCGGTGCGCCGTCCTCGCTAGCCCCGACGATGCTGGTTTCCCGCTCGTCGGTGGCGGGGACCCTGCGTAAGCTAGTCGCGTGAGATGGCTCCCCCTGACCCTGGCTGCGCTTCCGCTCGCAGCCGGAGCTCAGGGATTCGCCCTTCGGATCCCATCGCTCGGCGACAGCCTGTCCGCCATGGAGCACCTCCGGGAAGAGGCGCAAGAGCGCGATCGCGCCGCCACCTTGGCCCACCCCGAGGATCTCGACCTCCAGCAGGTGTTCGTGTACCCGGAGAGGCCGGGACAGAACCAGGTGGCCTGGTACGGGTTCGCCTGGCGGTACGTCGACGTGGACCCCATGGGCGGCGGCCCGGGTGGGATCCGGCTCTACTACTACGCCAGCGAAGAGGCGCAGGCTCGGCGTGCCCTCCCCGCCATCCGGAGCGCCTACGCGCGCCTCGTGGAGGTCTTCCACTACAACCCGACGCGGAGGATCCCCTACATCCTCTACGCCACCCAGCGCGAGTTCCAGACGCAGAACGTCTTCCAGGTGACCGAGTCGGTGCTGGGCGTGACCTCGCCCGAGGACCTCAAGATGACGGTCCCCTACTTCGGCGATCACTCGCGGTTCATCGAGGTCTCCACCCACGAGATGGTCCATCAGTTCCATATCCAGAAGATGCTGGACCTGGCGGGCCCGGACGGCCAGTCGGCCATCGAGATCTTCCCGCTCTGGTTCATCGAGGGGATCGCGGAGTTCTACTCGAAGGGGGGAATCGACGTCGACACCGACCTGTTCCTTCGCGATCTCCTGTGGAACCCGGACCCGGAGCATCGATACCAGATCCTCTCCTTCGGCGACGACCGGTTCCGCGGCTACATCCCCACCTACAAGCTCGGCCAGGCGCGCGTCGCGTTCCTGTCGGAACAGTACGGGCCCGAGTCGATCCAGTCCCTCATCGAGGAAGCGGGGGTGAGGGGAGGCCCCGGAGAGGAGCGCGGGTTCGCCGGATTGGTCCGACGCGTGCTCGACGAGCCCATCGAAGAGGTCGACGCGCGCTGGCACGCCTGGCTCAAACGCCGCTACTACGGCGCCTACCTGAAAGGCCACCTCGATCTTTCGGACGTCCACGAGGTGAGGAGGCTCCCCTTCGAGCCCGAGGCATTCACCTCTTCGCCCGGCGGAGACGTGGTTCTGTACCGGGGCATCGACCGCGAGAGGGGCCGGGCCCGTCTGGTGCTCGTCGACCCGCGCTCCCCCGAGTCGGCCGAGACGATCGCCTCCGACGACCGGCCGGGGATGGAGTCCTTCCACCCGGTGGACTATGGCGTTTTGGCGGTGGGCCACGGCGTCCTGGCCTTCTCCGCCCAGGACGGGATCGGCGACCGGCTCTACACCGGCACCTTCGCCCACTCGCCTCCCGCGAAGGGGAAACCGGCCCGCCTCCGTCCGGGAGGCATCCATCCCCTGGACGTCCTCCCGCCCGAAGGCGATCGCTTCATCGCCATCGCGGACCCGGCGATCTCGCCCGACGACAAGGAGATCGCCTTCGTGGGTGTCGCCGCGGGCGGGCGGCAGGAGATCTACGTGGCCGCGCTCGATCGGCCCTCCCGGGCCCGCCGGCTCACGGACGATCTCTTCGCGAAGAAGGACTTGGCCTGGGGCGAGGGGGGGATCGTGTACGCTTGCGACGCGACCGACCACGGGCGGCTCAACCTGTTCCGGATCGACCCGGTCACCGGCACCCGCACCCGCCTCACCAGCGGCCCGGACACCGACCGGTCCCCGGCGCCGCAACCCGACGGCTCGGTGCTCTACACCTCGGACGCAGGGGGGAAGCCCGACCTGTGGCAGCTGAGGGACGGCCGGATACGACGCCTCACCGACTTCGCCACCGGCCTCCATTCGCCCCGGGCGGCGAGTGGTCGGGGCCTTTGGGCGGCCACCTTCTACGGCGGCCGCTTTCGCCTGGTGAAGGTCGACCCCATCGCGCTGCTCGACGAGCCCTGGCGGGAGGTGACGCCTCCCCGGGGAGAGCCCCTCCCCATCCCCGAACCAAGCCTTCCTGGAGCGCCGCAGCTCTACCGGCCCTACTCCGTGAGCAACTGGCGGCCCGACGCCGGGTTCATCTACGGAGGCGGCGCCGCCGGGACGATCTACGGGCGGGCCGCGGTGCTGTTCTCCGACACCCTTCGCGACCACCTGCTCTTCGCGGACGTCTCGGTGTACGGCAGCTTCGACTACACCGAGGCGGCGCTCCTGTACGAGGACCGGTCACAGCGCGTCGGCCGGGTCCTGGGCGCCTACCACTACGTCCAGCAGCAGATCGACTCCTTCGACCCCAACCTCGCCTACCTGGAACGCGATTTCGGGGTGACTGGGGCGCTCCGGTACCCGCTCGACCGCTACCAGAGGTACGAACTGGAGCTCTCCGTGGGAGCGGCGCAGCGGTACTGCCTGACCGACTTCTCGGGGCAGGTGGTGCTGGACTGCAACGGCCTGCAGACTCCCGTTCCCCCGTACGGCAGCACCGACGAGTGGCGGCACCTGAACGGCGGGACGAACCTCCTCTTCTCGCCGGTGGTGCGCTACGGCTTCGATTCCGTCCGCTACCACCCCACCGCCGGCCCCTTGAGTGGCTCCTCGCTACTCCTCGAGCTGGGCAGCGATTGGCTGCCCGGCCGCCATGCGATCTCCGGGTTCGCCCGTCTCGACGTGGAGAACTACCTGCAGATCATCGGCCGAACGAAGTTCTGGACGCGGCTGGCGCTCGGGACGAGCTTCTCGCCCGGGGGCGTGAGCCGGCTCTGGGAGCGGAGCTGGCTGCTCACCTCGGCCGACAACCTCCGCGGCTACGGACCGGGAGACGAGGCCTTCCTCATCGGCACCCAGTACTACGTGGCCAACGCCGAGCTGCAGGTCCCCCTCGACCCCGTCCTCCACCTTCCGCTCTTCGAGTACTTCAGCGGGATCTTCGCCTTCGACTTCGGGGGGGTGTTCAACAGCTGGACCGGCGAGCGCGACGCAAGCGGGGCGCTGATCGTGCCCAGCGCCTGGGATTCCCGCACGCTCACCGGAGTCCTCGGGTTGAACGTGGCCTTCGGGCCCATCCTCATCCGACTCCACTTCGGCCACCCCTTCGACATCGGGGGCATCACGACGCCGGCGCTCGCCACGCACGAGCAATGGGTCACGAACTTCACCATCCGTTACCTCTGGTTCTAGCCCACCCGGGGCGAGGCCGTGACCCTGTGCCCAGGTCAGCGTCCCTCGGCCATGGCGAGCTCGACCGCCCGGCGCAGCACCGCGTCGAGCATGGCCGGGGTGAGCCGCCCGGTGTTGGTATTCTGTTGGGAGGGATGGTACGCGCCAAGCACCGCCGGGCCGAAGGGAGGCCTAAACTCCGCCCCGTGGGCGAACCGTGGCCGGGGGCGCGGAATCGGTCGGCCCGCCCGCGAGAGGTGGGAGAGGACCGCGTTCCAGCCGATCGCGCCGAGGGCCAGGAGTACCCGCACCCCCTCGAACAACGACAGCTCCGCGTCCAGGTAGGGCGCGCAGCGGGCCAGCTCGGCGGGAGTGGGCTTGTTGTCCGGGGGTACGCAGCGGCAGGCGGCGGTGATGAACGCGCCGCGCAGGGCGAGGTCGTCGGTGCGGGAGCGGGAGATGGGGGAGCTCGCCAGGCCGGCCCGGTGCAGGGCCCCGTAGAGGAAGTCGCCCGATCGGTCGCCGGTGAACATCCGGCCGGTGCGGTTCGCGCCGTGGGCCGCGGGCGCCAGGCCCACGAGCACGATGGCCGCCTGGGGATCGCCGAATCCGGGCACCGGCCGTCCCCAGTAGACCTCGTCCCGGAACGCGTGGCGCCGGACCCTGGCCACCTCCTCCCGCCAGGCCACGAGCCTCGGGCAGAGCCGGCACCGTTCGATGCGGGCCTCGATGGCGAGGAGGTTCGGGGAGAAGCCGGGACGGCTCACGGGGAACGGGGCTGGGCGGGGGAAGAGCCTCCGGCGATCAGAACAGGCTCTCCGGGACGTAGACGATGTCGCCCGGCTCGAGCGTGAAGTTGGGCGCTTTCCCGAGTGCGATGTCCTGCACGCTCACCCTCGTCTTGGTCTCGGTACCGCCCACCCGCCGGGTGACCGAGGTGGAGTTCTGGGCCGCGGTCTTGGTGAAGCCGCCCGCCAGGGTCACGGCCTGGACGACCGACATCCCGTCCTCGTAGGGGAAGGTCCCCGGCTTCTGCACCTCGCCGAAGACGAAGATCTTCTTGGAGTTGTACTCCTTCACCAGCACGGACACCTGCGGGTCCCGCATGTACTTGCGCGCCAGGCAGTCGCGGATGGCCTCGGCGGCGCCATTCGCGGTGAGCCCCCCCACCTCCACGCTCCGGCAGAGTGGGAAGATGACGTCCCCATGGGTTCCGACCTGGTACACCCCCGACAGCTCCGGCTCCTGGAAGACCCGAACTTCAAGGACGTCGCCCGGGCCGAGGGTCGACGCCACCGGCTGGGGATCGGGCGCCGCCTCGCCCGCGCCCGGCTCCCCCATGCTCGCCCCGTCGCTATGGGCACAGCCTCCGAAGAGGAGGGCCGCGGCGAAAAGGAGCGGAACTCTCGAGGTGCGTGCCATGAGGGGTGAACGCCCGACGTGGTACCGGACTTCGGCAGCCGCCGTCAACACCGGTGATGGAGGGCAAGGACCCGCTCCCCGGCGCGAGGGCGGATCCGAGGTCCGGCGACGCCTTCAGTAGGTCGCCCGCACCCGAAGGTAGATCTCGGTCTTGTTGTAGTTGTAGCCAGGCAGGTTGACCTGGCTGGGCGGCAGGGCGGAGGTGCGCTTTGTGTAGGTGAGCCCTCCACCGGCCCGGAGCCAGCGGTTCACCTCGACTTCCACCGAGCCGTCGATGGTGAACAGGTCGGCAGAGAAGTCCGAGAGGAGGGGGTAGTTCCGGTGTTCGTACGAGCCGCTGAGGAGTCCGGTGTACCTCGCCGAGAGAAGCGTCCGCGCGTCGAGGTAGGCGCGATGGGTGGTGTAGCCACTGTCCTCGGAGGGGTCGGAGTCCAGGTCGTGGAGGTATCCGAGCTTCAACGAGGAGGTCTCGAGGGGCAACCATTCGCCCTCCAGGTTGGCGAGCCAGCCCGAGACCGAGCCACCCGTGTCGGATACCTTGCCGTAGCCTCCCTTGACCGTACCGGCCACGTGGGCCGTGAAGAGTCCTGCCGCGCCCGCCCAGGCGCGCCCGCCCGTGGCATGGCTCCCCTGGTCGGAGTTCGGAAACCGCTTCCAGTACTCTCCCTGGACCAGCGCCGCCGTGCGGGGGAGGAACTTCCAGCGCACATCGAGCTTGGCGCTCCCCTCGCTGTAGTTCTGCTCGGCGACGGTTGCGGGATTGCACTGTGGGCTCGTGCCGGGACAGAGGGGGCCGGTTGCGAAGGGCTCGTAGGTCTCGAGGTCCCACACACCCGAGAGGGTGGTGATGAGCGCGCCGCCGCCCGGGCGCCAGGGCACCCCCACGTTCAGCACGTTGGAGTTGGTGATCACCGCCCCACCCAGGGTGAACACCTGCGTGCTGCTTGACCGGCTGAAGTTGTCCGAGAGCTCGAGCCCGACGGTGCCGCGCCGGTTGAGGCCCACTCCGAGCCCGGCCCCGCCGTACAGCCGCGAGAGGTCGGAGTTCTGGCCCAGGTACTGGGCCCAGTCCAGGTCGGCCGTGAGGCTCACTGCCACGGGGTCGCTGGTCGAGTCGAAGGTGAGACCGGGCCGGAAGTGGAGGATGTAGCCCGCCGTCGCCTGGCCCTGAGCGGTGTAGGCGATGTTGGAGTCGTACCGACCCTCGAGCTCGAAGTACGGGTGGAGGCGGCTCGTGCTGCCGCCCAGGCGGATCCCGTCCCCCGGCTCGGCCCGAGCGGAGGCGGCGAGTCCCAGGGCGAAAAGCACGGCCAAGGCGTGACTCGCCCTCCGGTCCCCCTTCACCGTCCACTCCGCGTCATCGGCGAACCCCGTCGACGGCCCCCGGCTTCGAACTGTGCTCGCCGGCCGTCCCTGCGTCCCAAGAACCGCGTCAGTAGTAGGCGCTAGCCGCCACCGGCCGGACCACCGGCGGCGTCACGAGCGCCGGCGGCGATGGTTCACGAATAGTGACATCCTGCCCGGGGAGCCCCTCCGGCTGCTCGACCTGGACGCTGGTCTGCCCGTCCACGAGGTAGGCGAGCTGCCCCAGGCAGATGTCCGCCTCTCCCCCCATCCGAACCACCTTGTCGGTGGCGATGACCACGCGCGCAAACTGGGTGTTGGCCGTCGCGGAGTCCTTCTTGCCGATGGCGTCGACGAGGGCGTCGTTGGCCTGGGTCGCAACCTTGGAGAGACCCTTCATCTGGGTGAGCTGGGCGTTCAGGCAGTTGAGCTTGCCGATGTCCCTCTCGACGCGCGCCTCGTCCGAGCGGCCGGCGACCCTATCCACGGTCTTGCGGATGGTCTTGAGGTTCTGGTCGGCGATCTCGAGCTTCTTGGCGTCCGGGACCTGCGAGGCGGAGTCCGGGGTCATCCCGGCGGCGGGCGACTTTTCCTGGGGAGCCGGGGCAACGGACTTGGTGGCGGGCGTCGCCGGAGCCGCAAAGGCCAGCGCTGGTGAGAGGAGCATCGCGCAGAGCACATATCTCACCATCGGGCTCTCCCCGCAAGCACAGTTCGTCCGGGAAAACCCCTTGAGCTTAAGGGGTTTCGGGGTGCCAGTCAACGCAGCAGAGCCTTCCTCGCCTGCCTGGTATGGGGTCAGAAGACAGGAACCTTCCTCTTCCTTCATCGCGCCGCGGACATCTCCGCGGACATCGCCGGCCCCTCCGGCCCCGTGGGGATGAGCGCCTCCTCGCTCACCGTCTCGGGCCCCTCGTCGGTCCCATCCGTGGGCACGACCCGACAGCGCCAGCGGTCGCCGGGCTTCAGGAGCCGGCCGGGAACCTCCTGGGAGCTGCTCGCAAAGGGCTGGGCCTCTCCGTTCTTCACCCAGATGAAGCGGTAGCGCACCGGGTCGCCGTCCTCGTCCTCGCTCTTCGCGACGATCTCGCAACGGAGCGGCTGGCCCGGGAGAGGTGTGGTGGGCGAGAGGCGGACCCGCGCCGGGCCTGGAGGAGTGTTGAGGATGGTGCGCTCGGCGGTCCCGGCCGGTCCCGCCCCGGCGCCGTCGCTCGGGGCGGCGGTGCACTTCCAGCGGTCGTTCTTCGCGAGTCGGCTCGACTCCACCCGCGAGGGATCTGGCCCGGCCGGCGCAGGCTTGCCGTTTCTCCACCAGGAGTAGCTGTAGGTGACCCGATCGCCGTCCTTGTCCACCGAGGGGACGGCGATTCGGCAGGCCAGGGTATCCCGCCGGTGCGGCCGCTCCGGCTCCACCACCACCTCCGGCGCCGTCGGCGGGGTGTTCCGGATGGTGATCTCAGCGGCCACGTGGGGGCCGTCGGCGAATCCATCGTTGCCCCAGGCCTCGCACCTCCACCGCTCTCCCCGCCGCACGATTCCGGCCGACAGGGCGGGGCTATCCTCTGCCACGGCAACCGGCTGGCCGTTCTTGAGCCAACGGTGGTGGATGGTGACCAGCTCCTCGTCGGCGTCCTTCGTGTGGGATTGCACCTGGCAGGTGAGCTCCTGCCCCACGCCTGCGACCTCGGGCACGACCAGCACGCTCGGGGCAGGCGGGGGAGTGTTCTTGACCGTGACCTCGGCCGTCACCAGCTCGCCACGCTCCTCGCCGTCGAACGGCGTCACCTCGACTCGCCAGACCTCGCCGTGGCGGAGCGTCCCCGGGTGGATGATCGCCGCCTCGAACGGCGCGGGCAAGCCGTCGCGGGTCCAGGCGTACCGGTAACTCACTAGGTCCCCGTCGCGATCGATGGAGGGCTTCTTGATGACAACCTGCACGCCGGTGAGCGCCGTCGGATCGGCCGGCTCGAGGGCCACAACCGGCGGGCCGGGCGGGGTGTTCACGACGTGGCATTCGGCGCTCGCCACCGGGCCGCTGAGCTCGCCGTCGAAGGGGGTGACGGCCACTCGCAGCTCGTCGCCCTTCCTGAGCGACTGGGCGGTGAAGCGCGTCTGGCCCCTGGCGCCGGCGACCACCTTTCCGTTCAGGGTCCACTCGTAGTGGTAGACCACGAGGTCGCCATCGGGGTCGACCGAGGGGGCGAGGATCCGCACCTCGGGGATGGTGCCGGAGGGAACCGGCCCGTCGCAGAGGGACACCGCGGAGGGACCCGGCGGCGTGTCGGCGATGATGGTCTCGACGCGGGCCGTCGGACCGTCCGCTTCGCCGTCGTTGGGGGTCACCTCCACCGCCCACTTCTCGCCCTTCCTCGGGAGCCCCCGGGGAATGAAGGCCTGCTCCGCCGGCACGTCGACCTTCTGGCCGTTGCGGGTCCACGCGTAGCGGTAGGTGATGCTGTCGCCGTCCGCGTCGGGCGGCTGCTGGCCGGAGATGGCGAGTCCGTCGACGCGCCGGGGACTCGCCGGGACGAACTTGATCACCGGGGCGGGGGGTGGGGTGTTCACGATCGCGACCCGGCCCCGGACCACCGGGCCGTACGCCTCCCCGTCGTGGGCCTGGACCTCCACTTCCCAGTGCTGCCCCTTCATCAGCTCGGCGGCGGAGACCTTTGCGCTCGTGGTCCAGTAGGGCGGCCCTTGCCAGGTCTCGCCCCCGTCCGCCACCGCCACCGGAATCCCGTCCCGAAGCCATCGATAGCGGTAGCTGATGGGATCGCCGTCGGCGTCGGGCGCGGCTTTCGTCACCCGGACCTCGAGCGGAGCGCCCACGGTGGGACGGTCGGTCGCGAAGGCCATCTCGGGGGGGCCCGGAGGTGCGTTCTCCACGAGCACCTCGTCGCTCGTGGAGGGGCCCGCCTCGAAGGGATCCCGCGGCGTGAACGTCACCCTCACCCGCTCGTGCTTGTGGAGCGCGGTCGCCGGGAGGGTGGGAAGGCCGCTCCCCGTGGGCTTGCCGTCGCGCGTCCAGGCGATGGTCTCGGTCACCTTGTCGCCGTCCGCGTCGGTCGAGGGCCTGAGGACGACGAGCTTCAAGGGCTGCCCGCCGCGGGGGTGGCGGGGCTCGATGGCGATGACCGGCGGGATGGGCGGGGTGTTCACGACCTTCACGGTGGCGGTCCCCGGCGGACCGTCGACCTCTCCGTCGTTCGCCACCACCGAGACCTCGAACAGGTCGCCGCGGGCCACGGCCGCGCCCGGGATCCCGCGGCCCTCGGCCGCGACGCCGTCGAACGGCTGCCCGTTCTTCTTCCAGGTGAAGCGGTAGGTGAGCGGGTCCTGGTCGACGTCCTGGGCCGGCGTGACGACCACCGCCCGGAGCGGGTCGCCCCGGCGCGGGGTCTCGGGCAGGATCCTCACGAGCGGCGCCGTGGGCGGGGTGTTCAACACCGTCACCTCGGCCGTCGCCACCGGGCCGGCCAGCTCCCCGTCGTTGGCGTCGACCTCGACCCTCACCTTCTGGTGCTTGGCGAAGAGCTCCTGGGGTAGGCCGGCCGAGGAGAGCGGCAGGTTCAGTGCGGTCCCGTCCACCGTCCAGCGGTACTCGTAGGAGAGCGGGTCGTCGTCCGCGTCCGTGGCCGGCTTCAGGAGCTTCACGGTGATGGGCGCACCGCGGCGGGGCATGGGCGGGTCGAGGGCGACCTCCACCGGCCCGGGGGGCGTATCGGCCACGCGCGCCAGGGCCAAAGTGGCCGGCCCCGTAAGCTCGCCGTCGCTCGCCACCACGCTCACGCCCAAGAGCGCACCCTTGCGCAGCTTCTCCCCGGGAAAGGTGTCACCGGTGATCCCCATGGGGACCCCGTCCACCATCCACTCGAAGCGGTAGCTGACGGGGTCGCCGTCGGGGTCCACCGCCTGCCTCGCGACGACGGCGCGGGTCGGCACGTTCCTAAGCGGCCGGGCCGGCTCGATCGCCACCTCCGCCGCGCCCGGCGCGGTGTTCCGGATCGAGATCTCGGGACCGGAGATGGCCGCCCCCTCGGCTCGGCCTCCGCCCGCGGGGGCCGAGAGCCCGAACCGCCAGTGCTCGCCGCGGCGGGCGGTGCCGGGCGG
>Ga0335069_10008145_pt1 | contig 15044 bp, 11 predicted proteins | sample Lox_Sample_11_FD_206714 | JGI IMG/M metagenome (GOLD analysis project Ga0335069, IMG submission 206714) | Soil microbial communities from Loxahatchee National Wildlife Refuge, Florida, United States - Lox_Sample_1.1 | ecosystem: Environmental > Terrestrial > Soil > Wetlands | place: USA... | reverse complement strand
ATGAGGGCGTTTGTAACGCGCACGTTCTGATAGACGGTGATGTGCTCCACGATCCGCGGTCCGCCCCAACCGCCCCACCACGGGGTGCCGATGAACCCGACCGGCCCCCACCATGGGACCAGCGGCTCACCCCACCCCAGAGCAACCCAGCCTACCGCCGGGCCGCTGATGCCCACGCTGGCGCCGAAGTGCGGACCGCCAAAGAACGCCACCAGGGCCGGCGCGTATACGGGAGTCGCCACCAGCGGGCCCGGAGCCCAGCCCCAAAATCCATTGACGAAGACCCATCGTCCGTAATGGTACGGCGCCCATCCCCACGGGGCGTAATCCACCCACGTCCACTGGTAGTACGGATCCCAAATCCAGGCGCCGGCGGAATACGGCGCCCAACCAGGCGGGACACCTTGCGGGATCCACAACGGTCCGTACTCGGGCAGGACGCGCCAGGTGCCGTAGTGGTCCAAGTCATCGGCGCCGTAGACATCTGGTGGCACATACCGCTCGCTGAGCGGGTCGATGAGGTGATCGGTGCGGGCATAGTTCCAGCGGTCCCACGCGTCGAGCTCCGGAGCGACGTACGTTTCCACACTCGGCTTCTCGTTGCCTTGGATCACCACCTCTTCGCTCGACGCGATTGCCAACATCTCACCACTCGCAGAGGTCACGGTGGCGCGCCCACCCCGCCGCGTGACGAACGCGATCGTGTCGGGAGTGGTGTCGATCCGATAGTAGCCCGCCGTCTCGATCGCGAAGGCGCCGTTCGGTGTATCCAGCTCGACCGTATGACCCGCTGGAAGGGTGCGTACGTCAAACGCGGCGTGGCCGCTGGTTATTTTGAATTGGAGGAAATCCGGGTCCTGATTTTCGAATCCGAGCTGCGTGTTCTCGCCGATGCGCACGAACGCGCGCGTCCCAATCTGCAGCTCCGAGTTGGCCGCGGTGCTGCTGTACAAGGCGTCGCCCGGAGCCAGCGGTGTGTTGAGCTGTGCGGGAGTCCAGTCTTCCGCCCCCGGTCGCCAGAACGACACCTGACCCTGCAGGAAGCTCAGGCGCGGCGGCGTCCGCTCCACGACTCTCGCGGCTTGCTGCACCGACGCTTGGGCTGGCGGAGGGGCCGGCACCTCGGGCGGTGGCAGCTGCGCTCGCAGCAACGACACACTCCCCATGAAAGTGAGAAGCATCGTCAAGGCGGCGATTCTACGGTTGTAAGATCTCACTTGGGGGTCCTTTCCAGGCGACACTTCCGCAAGTCGCGTGCCGAGTATCTTTGGCGGTACTCGTTCAGGCCCGGGGAGTACGAAGGTCGACTATTTCCCAGAGCGACGCGCAGTTGATGCCAGCAAGCCCGCCGCCAGCGTGTGCCTCGCGCTGTCGCTTCCGGCTCGGCCACCCGTACCCATTTCGCCCCGCGGGGCAAGTGTCCCCGTCGGCAAGCATCATTGCTCCGAGCGAAGTTCAACTGGCCCGCGTGCTGCTGCTCGGGTGGATAACAAGTCGATCGGGGACGAACCGCTCGGCGGGTGGGCGCGCCGGCTACGCAACTGAGACCCGATTGCGCCCCGCGGCCTTCGCCATGTAGAGAGCGCCGTCCGCCGCGCGGAAGAGCGCCTCGCCGAGCGCCGGATCGTCGCCGCCGCCCGCCCTTGGCAGTCCCGCACCATCGGACGACCAGCATGACACCCCGATGCTCACCGACAGTGTTCCGCCCGGGAACGCCTGTCCGGCCAGGACCGGCGACGCCGCGTGAACAGCGCCACGCAAGTCCTCAGCCAGCCGATCGGCCTGCGCCGGCGTGCAGCCGGGCGCCGCAATGACGAACTCGTCGCCGCCGTACCGGCAGCCCACGGCCTCGGGCGGAAGGCGCGCCGCGATGATGTGCCCGACCGATCGCACCGCGTCCGCTCCGGTCAGATGTCCGTGCTGGTCGTTCAACTGTTTCAGCCGATCCACGTCGAGCACGAACAGCGCGAGCGGCGTCCCCGTCCGGCGGACCGTGCGCAGCATCGCCTGCAGCCGGCTCTCAAACGATCGCAGGTTGTGCAATCCGGTGAGATCGTCGGTCATCGCCAGGTGATGCATGCGCCGCGCGTCGTTGGCCACTTTCGCGGCGGTCACACCGACTGCGACGAACAGGATGATCTGCACCAGATCCGCTTCGCCGTACCGCAGCGTCAAAAGGTGCGGGTTCGCGAGGTGATACAACACGATCGCCAGCAGCGCGGTTACAAGACCGCCCGACTTCCGGAATCTGACACCCGCGAAGATGGTCGGGAGGTAGTACAAGTGCTGCACGGGAGCCGCGCCGGTCCGTCGATCCAGTTCAAAGATGGCCACCATCGCCCCGATCACGAGGACGCTGGCCCACCCGGACGGCAGCGCCGTCATCCGGACAAAGCGACCGCTCCTTCCGACGCGGCTCTCGGTGGTCGTCAGTTGCATGCGTGGAATCGGCTCATCCGGGGCAGTGTAAACAACCCGACCTTCGACAGTGCTTCCCCGCTGCGTGCGATGATCGCCGGTTCATGCACCACCGGAAGGGCAAGCTTTGTGCCGCCCTGAATTCCTCGGAGCGGGACCGTTCCCAGTCGGGAACGTGGGGCAATCTTTCCGGTGGGGCGAAACCGGACACGGCTCGCACCTCGTTGCTCCGACATGTTTTGATCGATAAGGGTACTGCTGTGAAACTGGTCGCGAAGTTCTTGCTCTTGTTCGCGCTGACGAGCTTTGTCGTGCTCGCCGGGAGCACGTACTTGCGCGTCACGCGCGAGATCGAGCACTTCGATGTCGACTTGCGACAGGACGTCGCGTCGTACGGAACCTCGCTCGCACACGCTGTTGCCGCGCTCGCCGACAGCGCCGGCGCGCACAGAGCCCTTCGACTCGTCGAGCACGCCAACGAGAGCGCCAACCACCTGCTTGTGCGGTGGGTTCCGGTGGAGGCGGGCGCCTCCCCAGACCAGCACTACCCCACGTTGCACGATCTCGATGCCCTCCGCCGCGGAAAGCTGGTGCTTTCAACCTTGCCGCCCGCGGGTGGACAGTCGGGATTCGTGGTGGCCTACGCGCCGGTCGACGGTGAGTTGCCAGGCATTGGGCGAATCGCCATTGAAGTGAAGGAATCCCTGGAAGTCAGGGACCGCTTCGTACGCGGAACGATCCGCGAGGCGGTTCTCACGATGGCGGTCACCTTTGGTGCGACGACGCTGCTGGCCCTCATCCTTGGGGTGGCCCTCGTCGGCCGGCCGTTAGACGCCGTCGGCCTCAAGGTCCGCCGCATCGGTGCGGGAGATCTATCGGAACCGCTCGTAGTCCACCAGCGTGACGAGATCGGGACCATCGCGCGCGAGTTGAATGCCATGTGCGAACAGCTCGCCGAAAGCCAGCGACGCCTCGACGCTGAGACCTCCGCCCGGATCGCGGCGCTCGAGCAGTTGCGGCACGCCGACCGACTGGCCACGGTGGGACGCCTGGCCGCCGGGATCGCGCACGAGATCGGTACGCCGCTGGCCGTCGCCGCCGGTCGTAGCAAGATGATCGTCTCGGGCGAAGCGAGCGGAGTCGAAGTCGTGGACAACGCGCGTATCGTGGTCGAGCAGACCCAGCGTATCTCCGTGATCATCCGCCAGCTCCTCGACTTCGCTCGGCGCCGCCCTGCCCAGAAGGCGCGTATCGATCTCGTCGCGCTCGCCAAGAAAACCGCAAGCCTCCTCGAACCGATGGCCAGCAAGCGGGGCGTATTGCTGACAGTGAGCGCGCCCAACTCGGAAACCGTGCACGCCGAAGTCGATGCGGGGCAGATCGAGCAAGCGCTGACCAACCTCATTATGAACGCGGTCCACGCCAGCCCTGTCGGAAACGGCAGAGTCGAAGTCTCGATCAGTCACGGTCCCACCGCGTCGTCTGCAGATCACGGCCCTGCCGAGGGCGATTTCATTTCCCTGACCGTGTCGGATAATGGGTTCGGTATGGAGGCGGAAACGGCGGGCCATATCTTCGAGCCCTTCTTTACGACCAAGGACGTTGGTGAAGGGACGGGTCTCGGCCTACCAGTTGCGTATGGCCTTGTCCGCGAGCACGGCGGCTGGATCGCGGTGCGGAGCGAGGTCGGGAAAGGCAGCTGTTTTACGATCCATCTGCCGGCAGTTGCGGAGAGGACCGGATGAGCGCGCGCGTTCTTCTCGTCGATGACGATCGGAGCCTCTGCGAGTGGCTCGAGTCAGCTCTGACCAAGAGGGGGCTGACGGTGACCTGGCGCACCTCGGCCGATGAGGGCTTCGCACTGCTGGACGCCGAAGATTTCGACCTGGTCATCGCTGATCTCAACATGCGCGGGATGAACGGTCTCGAGCTATGCCAGCGCATTGCGGGCAGCCGGCCGGATACTCCCGTCATTGTGATCACGGCTTTCGGCAGCCTCGAGACCGCCGTAGCGGCAATCCGTGCGGGCGCGTACGACTTCATTACCAAGCCGTTCGAGATCGAGGCGCTGCACCTGACTTTGAACCGTGCGATTTCGCACCGTGCGCTGCGTCAGGAAGTGACGCGGCTGCGCCGCGCCGTGACCGAAGCGTCGCGATTCGGGGAGCTGCTGGGCGCCAGCGCAGCGATGCGACAGGTGTACGATCTGCTCGACCGGGTTGCGGAAACGGACGCGTCGGTTCTCATCACCGGCGAGAGCGGCACGGGCAAGGAGCTCGTCGCGCGGGCAATCCACCAGCGCAGTCGGCGTGCAGCCGGCCCCTTCGTGGCCATCAATTGCTCGGCGATGCCCGAAACGCTGCTCGAGACGGAGCTGTTTGGGCACGTGAAGGGCGCCTTCACGGATGCACGATCGGCGCGGACCGGGCTCTTTCTGCAGGCGGAACAGGGTACACTCTTTCTCGATGAGATCGGCGACCTGCCGCTGCCGTTGCAGCCGAAGCTCCTGCGCGCGCTGCAGGACCGCAAGGTACGGCCCGTCGGCAGCGACACGGAGGTGGCCTACGATGCTCGCCTGATTGCGGCGACGAATCGCGATATCGAGTTGGCCGTCGAAGAGCACCGTTTCCGCGACGACCTCTATTACCGGATCAACGTGCTCCAGGTGCACCTGCCGCCGCTCCGGGAACGCGGCTCAGACATCCTGCTCCTTGCCCAGCACTTCATCGAGCAGTATGCGGCGGGCGCCAACAAGCCCGTGGCTGGGCTGACGCCGGAGGCAGCGGAAAAACTCATGTCGTACGGATGGCCGGGGAACGTCCGCGAGCTGCAGAATTGCATTGAGCGCGCCGTGGCGCTGACGCGCTTCGACCACATCGTTGTTGAAGATCTGCCGGAGAAGGTTCGGGCCTATCGGCCCTCGCGTGTTCTGCTCGGGGGTGACGATCCCACCGAAGTGCTGCCACTCGAAGAGGTCGAGCGCCGCTATATCCTGTGGGCGGTCGACGCACTGGGCGGGAGCAAGACCCTCGCCGCGCAAAAGCTCGGCGTCGACCGCAAGACGCTCTACCGCAAGCTCGGGCAGTACGAAGGTCGAACCTCCGTCAAGGATACGAAGGGCAGTTAGCAGCCTGGCGGACTTGGCAGCCCGGGGCACCCAGCGGGGAACGGACCGGCCGAAAGTACGCCGGCCGCAGGCCCGGGCTGCCGATACCGTGTGCCCGTTGCTGTCGCTGACAGCTCGGCGACGCGTACCCATTTCGCCCCGCGGGGCAAGCCTCCCCGCCCCTAAACATCACGAGAGCTCGCCTCTAAGCGGAGTTCCTCCTGGCACACGTGATGCTCTGGGATTCCCTTCAAAGGAGAACGAACCGTGCGTAAGCTCATGACGGGTGAAGGATTAGCAAGCGGGATTGTGCGTACACGTGCCCGGCGAACACCGGTGATGCTGCTTGCCGTCCCGCTCTTGTGCGGCACTGCATGGACCGCCGGTGCACAACCACTTGAAGGCAGGCCGACCGACGGAGATCCGGTGTATGAGGGCCGACCGAACGGTGGGGAGCCAGTGTATGGCGCACCAGTCGAACAAGCTGAGCCCATTGCCGGCCGACCAGTGTATGGTCGTCCGGTACGGAATCCACCGCTCGGTGGCGCACCAGCCAGCGCCGAGCCGGTCGAAGAAGATAGGCCGATTGGTGGCGAGCCGCTCTACTAACCAGTCTGCGGCGACTGCCACACAGGAGCAACGGATGGCTGCAACGCAGATGACCGCGCTACGTATTCTTCTGGGCGAAGACGACCTCGAGATGCGCCGGTTCCTTGCCACCGCGTTGCGGAAGGATGGCTATGAGGTCATCGAGGCCAAGACGGGTGCCGAGTTGCTCCATGCGCTGACTGGCCAACTCCTGCGGCCGATCGGCCGCCCGCCTGCCGACTTGATCATCTCGGACTTGCGCATGCCTGGCTTTACGGGGTTGGAAATCCTCAGTGCCCTGCGTCGGGAGAACTGCTTCATACCGTTCATCTTGATCACCGCGTTCGGCGGCGAAGACGTGCGCAGCGAAGCACTTGGAAGAGGGGCGGCAGCCGTCTTCGACAAGCCGTTCGAGATCGAAGACTTGCGGACGGCCGTGGCGAACCTGATCGGCAACCCGCGGTCATTGGGCGCCGGCCAATGAGCGAACTGGCGATACTCCTCAACCCGCACGCGCTGCAGCTCGACGCCGTTTTCTACCGCATGCCTCGTTCCTCATCACCGTTGGAGCACAAAGCCGACGAGGTCTCGCGCCCAGCGGTGGGCGATCGCGCGCACTACGATGAGCTGTATCGATTGCATCATGCGCGCGTGCTGCGGCTCTGCCGTTTGTTGCTGACCGATTCACACGAAGCGGAAGACGTATCGCAGGAAGTGTTTCTCAAGCTGTTTCAGACCAGCCGGCTCAACGATCCCAGCGTCGCATGGGGAGCGTGGCTCACCCGAGTCGCGGTCAATGCCTGCCACGACCGCCGTCGATCGGGCTGGTGGAAATGGTGGCGCGATCGGCACGTCGATTTCATCGAAGACGAGATCCACGCCGCCACACGTACACCGGAAGATGAGGCGGCCGGCAACGAGACACGAACGCGGGTGTGGCGATCGTTCCGGCAATTGCCGGCTCGGCAGCAACAAGTGTTTGTCCTGCGCCAGATCGAGGGCTGGCCGACGAACGACGTTGCGGACCTACTCGGGCTCACGCCCGGCACGGTGAAGCGCCATCTCTATCGCGCCGTCCACCGTCTGCGCGGCGCCCTGGGAGCTCAGCAACGAAGCGCCGCCTGAGCGCGCGTGTGTCGTCGCGGATCGACACGCCACAGGCCTCGCTACTTTTCCTACCACCAACTGACTGTCGTAGATGACGCAACGAACGGTTGCCGGACACCGATGATTTCCTGTCACGGTGGATGACGCCGCACGCCGGCAGAATCCCGGCATTCCCGGCACTGGGAAGAACCTGTGCTCGGTCTCGGCGATTCGACGGCGGCGGACAATGGCAAGAGTGTTGCACCGATCGACGCATAGCGGGGCGGTCACCTGGCGTGCGTGGCTGTGGCTCCGCCCGCCACCCCGAGTTCTCGTTCAACCGAAAGGAAGAGGCTCCTCATGCGCGGGCTTCTCGCGCTCGCATATAAGCTGCTCGTCAACGACCGGGCGAAGTTCACCGCCCTGATCGTGGGCCTGACCTTCTCCGTCTTCCTCATGGTCCAGATGATGTCCATCTTCGCGGGGGTCCTGCAGCGCGCCTCCGCCACTGTGGTGAACACCGGCGCCGCCGTCTGGGTGATGGACCCGGCCGTCACCACCGTTGCCAACACCATTCCAATGCCCGACTACGTCCTCGACGCGGTGCGCAGCATGAACGGGGTGAAATATGCCGTGCCGTTCTACTCCGGCGGCGCGGTGGTCAAGCTTGCCTCCGGCGTGTACCAAGCGGTTACGGTCATCGGCCTCGACGACACGAGCCTCTTAGGACGGCCGCCCCTCGCTGCCGGTCACATCGAGGACATCTACGGCGACGACGCCGTCATCGTGGTCCGCGACGTCGAGTTCTCCAAGCTCAACGAACCCGCGCTGGGCACGACCTTCCAGATCAACGACCGGCGGGCCGTCGTGGTTGGCCTGGCGCAGGTCCCGATCAGCAGCCTGTTCGGCATTCCCACGCTCTACACCACCTACTCGCGGGCGCTCGAGTACATTCCCTCGCCGCGCTTCACGCTGTCCTACATCCTGGTCCAGCCGAAGAGCGCGGAAGGAATTTCCGACATCAAGGCAGGTGTGGGGCGGCTCGGCTACCGGGCGCTCACAGCGGACGAGTTCGTCCACCAGATCACGCAATTCTACGTCTACCAAACGGGTCTCGGGACGAACATCTTGATCATGACGGTGATCAGTTTCATCGTCGGGCTGTCGATCTCCGGTCAGACGTTCTACACGTTCATCCTCGAGAACCTCGAGCGCTTCGGCGCGCTGAAGGCGATCGGCGCGAAGGGACGCGATCTCGTCTACATCATCCTCTTCCAGGCGTTCCTCACCAGCATGACGGGCTATGGTCTCGGCGTTGGGCTGTGCGCCGTTCTCATCGCGGCCGCCAAGCTGCGGCTTCCGGACTACGCGTCGACCATCACGTTGCTCAATCTCGCCCTCGCTTTCGTCATGGTGCTGATCATTGCTGCCGTGTCGAGCATCGTCGGCGTGCGCAAGATCGTTCGCGTCCAGCCGTTCGACATCTTCCGGGGTTGAGGATGCGCACCCTTGCGATTCAGGCCAGTCATCTGGTGAAGTGGTTCGGCGAAGGCGAGGCGCGGACCAATGCGATCCGCGACGTGAGCCTCGACGCCTACTTCGGCGAGATGCTCTACGTCGTGGGCCCGTCCGGCAGCGGCAAGACCACCTTGCTCAGCATCCTCTCGGGCATCCTCCGGCCGAACGAGGGGAAGGTGACGGTCAAGGGTCGGGACATCTGGCGATTGAGCGAAGACGAACTGGCGGAGTTTCGCCTGAGCACCGTGGGCTTCGTCTTCCAGGACTACCATCTCTTCCCGCGCCTCACGACGGCGGAGAACGTCGCCATCCCCTTGATCCTCAGGCGGGAGCCGTGGGCCAGCTCGCTCGCGATCGCCGCGCGCTGCCTCGAGATCGTCGGCCTCCAGGGGCGGGCGCAGTTGCCGCCCGTCAAGCTGAGCGGCGGCGAGCAGCAGCGCGTCGCGATCGCGCGCGCCATCGCCGCCGAGCCGGAGATCCTGATCTTCGACGAACCGACGGCCTCGCTCGACGGCGATACGGGCAGGCGCATCGTCGAGTTCGTGCGCACCCAGGTGCTGTCGGACGCGCGCTGCATTGTAATCGTCACGCACGACAATCGCATCGACGAGTTCGCCGACCGGACGATTAGCATGGAGGATGGGCGTATCACGGGAGTCCTCGAGGGAGCGCACCGTGCGCAATAAGATCCTGTTCATCGTTTCCATCCTCGGGCTGACAGCCGGGCTGCTGAGCGCCGTCTTGCTCGCGGTGCGCGCGAAACCGCTCCCACCGGTGTTCACTCCGGCACAGAACCCGTACGATCAGGGGATCTACGCCAACGGCATCCTCGAGAGCGAGCAAGCAAACGGGGAGAACATCAACCTTTATCCCGAGGTGCCGGGCACCGTCACCCAAGTGCTGGTCCGCGAAGGCCAGACCGTCAGCCGCGGGGCGGCGCTGGTGCAGATCGAGGACTCGGTACAACGCGCGACGGCGGCACAGCAACAGGCACAGGCGGACGCCGCGCAGGCACTGCTCGAGGAACTGCGCGCGCAGCCGCGCCCGGAGACGTTGGAGGTCTCGTTGGCGCAGCTCACATTTGCACAGGCGAATCTGAAGACCTCGACCGACGAGCTGGCGAAGCAACAGGAGTCCCACGCCAAGGATCCGCGCTCCGTCAGCCGCCTCGTCTTGGACGACGCCGCCAACGCCGTGCGCGTCGCGAAGGCCAACCTGGCCGTCGCCCAACGCCAGCTCGATCTGGTCAAGGCGGGCGCCTGGATCTACGACCTCCGCAATCAGGAGGCGCAGCTCGAGGCGCTGACAAAGTCAGCCGCTGCCGCCCAGGCTCTGCTCGCAAAGTACGTGATCCGGGCGCCCGTCGACGGCGTGATCCTCTCCGTCCCGGCGGCCGTTGGGAGCTTCGTCTCGCCACAGGGGACCGTCGAGACCTATACCCAGGCCGCCACGCCCGTCGTGGTGATGGGGACTCCGCAAGAGCACCTTGCCGTTCGCTGCTACGTCGACGAGATCCTGATCTCAAAGCTGCCCGTCCTGGAGCAGATCGAGGCGACGATGTTTCTGCGCGGCACGGACGTGCGCGTACCGCTCGAGTTCGTCCGCGTGCAGCCGTACGTCTCGCCGAAGATCGAGCTCTCGAACGAGCGCACCGAACGCGTCGACCTGCGTGTCCTGCCCCTCGTCTTCCGCTTCAAGAAGCCGGACCTGGCAATCTATCCGGGGCAACTCGTCGACGTCTACATCAAGTCGAAGTGAAGTGGCCGACCGTGTCGCGCACGACTCGAACATCGACGCAGGGGCGGATGGGACGCGGAGGGCGGTCGCCCTTCGCAGTCGTCCTACCGTTCCTCGCGATCCTTGGATGCGCGGTCGGTCCCGACTTCGTCCCGCCGCAGCCCCCCATCTCGGGCGACTACTCGCCGGGCGGCACACCACCAGAGACCGCGGCGGCCGACGACCTGACGCAGACGTTCCACCCGGGCGCGCCGGTGGTAGCGGAGTGGTGGCGGCTCTTCGGCAACGAGTCGCTCGATGCGCGCATCGCAGAGGCGATCGCCCAGAGTCCAACCCTGCAGGCCGCGCTGGCGAGCCTGCGCGGCAGCCAGGACTCGCTGCGCGCCGGATACGGGGTCTTCCTCCCTCAGATCGACGCCGGAGCCTCGGCCGTCCGCGAGCGCTCGTTTTTCCCCGCCTCGGGCGGGTCCTCGACGTTCAATCTCTACACGCTGGCGGGGACGGTGAGCTACACGCTCGACGTCTTCGGCGGGGAGCGTCGTGCCGTCGAGAGTCTCGCGGCCCAGGCCGAGGCACAAGACCATCTGGCGGCGGCGACCTACCTCACCCTGCTCGGCAACGTCGTCAACGCCACCATCGCCGAAGCGGCGTACGAGGCTGAGATCGAGGCCACCCGCCGCCTCGTCGCCGAGCAGCGAGACCAAGCGGAGATCGCCACCGCGCAGGCCGAGGCGGGCACGGCGACCTACATCGGCGCCTATGCGATCGCGACGCAGTTGGCGGCGACCGAGGCGTCGTTCCCGCCACTGCAGCAGAGGCTGGCGCAGACGCAGCACCTGCTCGCGACGCTGCTCGGGCGCGAGCCGGCGGACTGGACGTCGCCGCCAGTCGAGCTGTCGGGGCTCGACGTGCCCGGCGATCTGCCGGTCACGCTGCCCTCGGAGCTGGTCCGGCGCCGGCCCGACATCCTCGCCGCCGAAGCGCAATTGCACCAGGCGAGCGCCGAGATCGGTGTGGCGACGGCGGCGATGTTTCCCAGCATCACCCTGGGCGGCGGCTACGGCTGGAACAGCAACTCCGTGGCGGAGATGTTCGTGCCACAGAGCCACCTCTGGAATATTGCCGCCGGGCTCACCGCGCCGCTCTTCCACGGAGGCTCGCTGTGGTATCAACGACGCGCCGCAATCGATGCCTACGAGCAGGCGTTTGCCACCTACCGGCAGACGGCGTTGAGCGGCCTGCAGCAAGTCGCCGACGCGCTGGACGCCCTGCAGCACGACGCGCGGCAGCTCGCGGCGCAGTCGAGGCAGCTCGAGGCGGCGCGCGAAGAGCTGCGCCTGACGAAGCTGAACTACGGCACTGGCTTACTCAACTACCTCGACGTCGTCGTCGTGAATGCGCAATACGACCAGGCGACCATCGCCTACATCGGAGCAAAGGCACAGCGCCTGCAGGACACGGTGGCGCTCTTCGTCGCCCTCGGCGGCGGCTGGTGGAGCGCGTCGGGCGAGAGCTCCCCGTGTGAAGGTGAGCGTGACTCGTGACGCCGCCCCTCTCGCGCAAGGCTCGCGCTCATATTGGGGTCTCCTCCTTCCTCGGGCTTGCCGACGAGGACTTCTACACGCGGCGAGGGCTCGATCGCCCCGCGGGCCCATTTCGCCCCGCGGGGCACGCCTCCCCACCGCTGAACATCCCGAGAGGTGGCCTCCGGGCGGCATTCCTCCTGGCACACGTGATGCTCCGGGACTTCATGCGAGACGGAGAGGGTTCGTCGCGCCCCGCGCGGCAAGGAGCAGACACGTGAAGACGAAACCGCAGGACTTGTTTTCAACCACAGTGGTGGGACCCGCCGAGACGAGCGACGGGGGACTGCTTCAACCGGAGATCATCCTTCCCGTGCAGCAATTGCGCTCGGGCTCCAGCGCCGACGTACCGGAGAAGCGACTGATGCTGGCTATTCTCAACGATGCCGTCCGCTCCTTTCAGCGATACCGCTTCGCGCACCGTAACCGGGATCGCCGGCTGTTCAAAGATGCCGACGATTGGCTCTGCAGCACCGACACGGATTGGCCGTTCTCGTTTGAGCGTATCTGCCAGGTGCTCGAGCTTGACGCGAGCTGCTTACGCAGCGGCCTCTCGCAATGGGACGCGGGCCGCTTGGCGCACGTCATCAAACACAATGCCGCAACGCGGGCCGCTCCACAGCGCCGGAATCGGCGCGGCGCCTCTCGATCCCAAAGGAGCGACGTCAGAATCACCACCGTCGGCTGCGCCACTGGTCGCCCCAACGGGCGTTCCTGTGGGTGAGGCGACCGCGAATATCTGGAGAGTTCCTCATGACCGGACCCGTCAGGGCTGCCATGGTCGTCTTCGGTCGTCGCCGCAATCGCGGCATGCGCCAGCTTTCCGGCGACCAATACCATGGTGCGCTGCGGGTCTTCCGCATCGCGGTCGCGTGGTCCATCCTCGGCGTTCAGATCGCCTACGCTGCCGAGCGCTATGAGCTGCCCAATTCCGTATCGCCGCGCGCGACTGCATCAGGATGGCTACAGGTGGCCGATCCGGATGAATCCCTGGATATGTCGGTGACGCTGCGGTTGCGGGCTGCTGACCAACTCGCCGCATTGATTGCCGCGCAGCAAGACCCCCAATCCCCGCAGTATCACCGCTGGCTCACGCCGGATGAATTCGAGGCCCGTTTCGCGCCCTTGCCCGAGGAGTACAGTGCCGTCGTGGACTGGCTGCGGGGTGAAGGATTCGCGGTGCGGCCCCAGGTGAACGCCGCGCGCATCGACTTCAGCGGCACGGTGAAGAGCGTCGAAGCGAGCTTCGGTGTGCGCATGAGCCACTACAGCCATCGCGGGCGCACCCCGTTGGCCAACGACACCCCAGCGCTGCTCCCGGTTGAATTTCGCGACACCGTGGACTTCGTTCGGCTCAACACCTTCCCATTGGCCGAACCGCTGGTGCGCCTGTCGAACGCCACCCAGAGCATCGACACGATGGCACCGCCGGATATGTACACCGCGTACGATATGCAGACGCTGCTCGATGCGGGGGTGAACGGATCGGGGCAGACGATTGCCGTCGTCGCCCGCTCCGACTTCAACGTCAGCGACGTCACCGGCTTCGAACAGCAGTTCGATGTCCCGACGCACGGTCCAGTCAAGGTGTTTCCCTCGACGAATCCCGGCGTCGGCGCCCCCAGCGGCGTGTGCCAGGGCATCCGCAATTCGCGACAGCTCCAGCAATGCATTCAAGGCGAAGAAACCGAGGTCCTTTTGGATACGGAGTGGGCAAGCGCCATGGCACCGGGCGCCACAGTGCTCGTCGACATCAGCGGCGCAGATATCGACGCCTCGCTCATGGACATCGTCACCAAGCATTCGGAAGCCAAGACGATCACCATGAGCTTCGGAGAGTGTGAGCGGCTGGACAACTCCGACCTCAACCTGTTCGGCCCCATGTATGCCGAGGCGGCGGCCCAGGGACAGGCGGTGATGGTGTCCACGGGAGACGGCGGCGCCGACGGCTGCCAAGACGGGCGGGGGCGTAGCGTAAATGTGTTGGCCAGCGATCCCAACGTCACCGCGGTCGGCGGCACGGCACTCGATCCTGGCTTCAACGCGAGTGGCGACGCCACCGGTTATGTCAGTGAAGCCGTGTGGAATGACGCGGCTGGCGCCTCGGGCGGTGGCGCCAGTACGTTGGTTTCGAAGCCGCCCTTCCAAAGTGCCCCAGGCGTACCGGCCGATGGCGCCCGCGATCAGCCTGACGTCTCGCTCCTCGCAAGCCCGCAAAGTCCAGGCTACGTCGTGCTGGTCGGAGGTCTTATCGAGGTCATCGGTGGCACCAGCGCGGCGGCGCCGAGTTGGGGTGGTATCGCGGCGCTGCTCAATCATGCCCGGCAGGTCGAGGGATTGGGGCCGCTGAACGCGACGCTGTACGCGCTCGGACGACAGCAGTATGCCGGCAACGGTGCGGCGGTATTCCATGACATCACTCAAGGCAACAACAGCTTCAACGGCGTCGCGGGCTATGCGGCGGGCGTGGGCTACGATCTGGCCAGTGGTCTCGGGACACCCGATGTGGCTGTGCTCGCGACAGCCCTCGAAGCGATTGCCCATACGCCAACGCCTACGGCGACGCTGACCGAAACGAGAACGCCAACCCCGACTCGCACACCATCGCCACAGCCAACGTCCCCCCCATGCGCCGGCGACTGCGATGGACATCGCTCGGTCACACTCGACAATCTGGTGAGCATGGTGAACATGGCGTTAGGCAATGCGAGCGCCTCGACCTGCGTTGCCGGTGATGTGAACCATGACAACGAGATCACCGTCGATGAGATTCTCACCGCCGTCAACAACGCTCGCAACGGGTGCGACTGACCACGAAGGCGCCGACGGGGAGAACCTGCGCTTGAAGCGCTCATTTCACAGCAGGCAGATTGACGCTCGCGCCGTATCGGCACGATCCTACGGTCCGTCAACACAATGACCGAGCAGCACCTATCCGCGGTGCGGTCCGCTCAGTCGCCACCCGGGGCTACTGGCCATAACCACTTGTGTCGCTCGTATCTGGTGGC
>Ga0335069_10008144_pt1 | contig 15045 bp, 9 predicted proteins | sample Lox_Sample_11_FD_206714 | JGI IMG/M metagenome (GOLD analysis project Ga0335069, IMG submission 206714) | Soil microbial communities from Loxahatchee National Wildlife Refuge, Florida, United States - Lox_Sample_1.1 | ecosystem: Environmental > Terrestrial > Soil > Wetlands | place: USA: Florida... | reverse complement strand
CTGGAACTCCTTGGGATCGTCGAAATTCTGCGCGAGCGCCTGAGGCGCGACCCCCATCAGCGCGGCGCAGGCGACCACCGGCGCGATCCACTTCGTCATACTCATTTTCTTCCTCCCTGTGGCCGGAGAGTCCGGCCGTCTGCGATGCCGGGCTTCCCGGCCTCCCCACGTGCGCTCTGTGTCAAGCGCACGCTATCCCGTGCGCCTGCGACGCCACGCGCCGAAAGCGACCGCGATGATCAGAATGAGCCCCTGCGCCGTCTCCTTGAGCGGCTGCGGCCAGCCGAGCAGGGTGAGCAGCGTGAAGAGGGCGGTCATCGTGAGCGCGCCCGCGATCGCGCCGACGACGGCGCCGCGCCCGCCCATGAGCTGCACGCCGCCAACGACGCAGGCGGCGATGGCCTGCAATTCGAGGCCGGCGCCGACGTCCACCGAGACACCGCCGAAGCCGCCGAGCATGATCCCCGCCGTGACCGCGGCCAGGGCGGAAATGGCGAAGACGCCGATCCTCACGAAATCGACCCGCACGCCGGCAAGCTGAGCCGCCCGCGCATTGTCGCCGACCGCAAAAACCCTTCGCCCGAACACGGTTCCGTGCAGGCCCCACCAGGCAAGGACCGCGACGACGGCCAGCACCACGATCGCCAGCGGAAAGATTCTTGTGAAAGGCACGTCATGGAAGACGAAGCGGCCGAACATGCGGAAATTGTCAGGCAGGTAGCCGCGCGGCGAGCCGCCCGACCACGTCATCGCCACGCCGTTGATCGCAAGCAGCATCCCCAGCGTCGCGATGATCGATGGCGTGCGCAGGTAGGCCACAACCGCGCCATTGATGAGCCCGACGGCGAGGCCAATCGCGTAGAGGGCGGCGATCGCCCACCAGGTGTTCGACGGGTCGTTCGCGGTGAGCATCGAGCCGCCGATGACGGTCAGGGTGACGAGCGACCCGACCGAGAGATCGAAGCCGCCGCTGACGAGCACGAAAAGCTGACCTGCCGCGAGGATAGCGAGCGGCGCCGCGCGGCGCAGAAAATTCATCGCGCCCGCGGGTTCCAGATAGTTCGGTTGTAAAAGGCCGACCGCCAGATAGAAGACGAGGAAGACGACGACCGCGAGATTGATGCGGCGGACCAGGGCGGCTCCCGGGCGCTCAGCGATGTCCCTCAGCGCGATCGTCATGCGACGAGATCCCGTGAGCGGAATGTATACGCCGCGACCGCGGCGATCACGATGGCGCCGCGCAGAACAAGCTTCGAATAGGCGGAGACGCCAAGCATGTTGAAACTCGCGTCGAGCACGGCGAAGAGCAATACGCCCGCGAGCGTGCCCCAGACGCCGCCGCGGCCGCCCGCGAGCAGCGTGCCGCCGATGACGACCACGGCGATCGATTCGAGATCATAGACGCCGTCGCGTCCGACCCAAGGCGCGCCGGAGCGCAAACGGCTCGCGAGGTAGAGCCCGGTCAGGCCGGCGCAAAGGCTGCACAAAACATGCGCGCCGATGGTCACGAGATCAGTGCGGATGCCGGCGAGCCGCGCGCCTTCCGCATTGCCGCCGACGGCATAAAGATGCGCGCCGAACTTTGTCGCGCGCAAGAGTAGCGACGCGGCGAGCGCAAGGACGAAAAGCCCGATCACCGAATAGGGCGCGGGGCCCAGCGCGCCATAGGCGAAGGCCTGAAACTCCGGCGGCACCGAGCCCGCGAAATTGGTGAAGCTGGCCGAGAGCAACCCCTGCAGGACGAGCCCGACGCCGAGCGTCGCGATGAGGGGGTTGACCTGCAGCCTCGAAATCAGCGCGCCGTTGACGACGCCGACGACCGCCGATACGGCAAGCACGGCCGCGACCGCGGGCAGCATCATGTCTGGCCGTCCCTGCATGATGAATGAGGCGAGCACTGCGGCGACGCTGATCATGTTCGCGACGGAAAGGTCGATCGAGCCCGCCAGAATCGCAAAAGTCTGGCCGACGGCGACGATCCCAAGCCCGACCATGCGCTGCAGAAGTCCGACGATGCCCTCGACATGCAGCATCATCGACTGACCCGTCGCGAGCGCCACGCCGATGTATAGCGCGACGGAGCCCACGAGCAGGAGTAGCGGCGCGTTCACGCTGCGCCGCTGCGAGCGCGCGGGGAGGGATTCCGCCGCGCTGCTCATTGCGTCGCCGCTTCGGCGGGCTCGTCGTGCGCGACGGCGATCGCCATGATCTCCTCCTCGCCCGCGCCGCCCGGCAGTTCGCCCGCGATGTGTCCTTCGCGCATAACGACGATGCGGTCGCTGACGCCGACGATCTCCGGCAGATCCGAGGAGATCATCAGGATTGCGCGGCCCCGGTCGGCAAGGTCGCGCATGATCTTGTAGATCGCAGCCTTTGCGGCGACGTCGACGCCCCGCGTCGGTTCGGCGAAGACCAGCACCTCGGGATCGCGGGCGAGCCAGCGCGAAACAATCACCTTCTGCTGATTTCCGCCCGACAATTGCCGGGCCTCCTGTTCGAAACTCGCGGCGCGCACGTCGAGCCGCCGCAGGCGGTCGTCTGTCGCGCCGACGGTCATGGGCTCCGCGGACGGCGGGCCCAGCGAGGGCGCGAAAGCGCGCTGGATGAGGGCAGCGTTGTCGCGCAGCGACTGCTGCATGAGCAGCCCCTCGCGTTTGCGGTCTTCCGACAGGCGCCCGATCCCAGCCTCGACCGCCTCGCGCGGGCGCCGCGGAACGCCGGCCTTGCCGGCGATTTCCATCGTGCCTCGCTCGAAGGGCTCATCGCCCGCGATCGCCCGGCCGAGTTCGCTCTTGCCGGAACCTTCGAGGCCCGCGACGCCGACGATCTCGCCGCGCCGCACGAAAAGATCGACGCCCGCGAGGCGGCCGTTCGCGCCACCGCGGATCGTCAGCGCCGGTGCGCCTGGTGGTTTGGCGGCGGGCGGCGGATAGAAGTCGGCGAGGTCGCGGCCGACCATGGCGCGCACGAGCTTTGCGGTCGACGCCTCGGCGATCGGCGCGGTCATGACGGTCCGGCCATCTTTCAGCACGGTCACGCGGTCGGCGATGGCCTGGATCTCGGGCATGCGGTGCGAGACGTAGATGATCGTCACGCCCTCGCCGCTCAGACGCTTCACGAGGTCGAGCAGCCGGGCCGCCTCGGTGCGCTCGAGCGCCGCGGTCGGCTCGTCCATCACGAGGATGCGCGCGTCGATCGCCAAGGCCTTGGCGATTTCCACCACCTGTTGCTGCGCGATGGAGAGGTCGCCCACATCGGCGTCAGGCGCAATCGACGCGCCAAGCCGGATCAGAAGCCGCTGCGAATCGGCGCGCATCCGCCCCCTGTCGAGCATGCCGTAGCGGGTCGGTTCGATGCCGAGAAAAATGTTCTCCGCGACCGTGCGGTAGGGCAGAAGGCTCAGTTCCTGGTGGATAATGCTAACGCCCGCATTGCGCGCCGCCAGGGGATGCGAAAAGGCGACCGGCCTGCCGTCGAGCAGGATTTTTCCGCCGTCGGGGTGATAGGCGCCGCCGAGAATCTTGATCAGCGTCGATTTGCCCGCGCCGTTCTCGCCGCAGAGCGCGTGAACCTCGCCCCTGAGACAGGCAAAGGAGACGTCGTCGAGCGCGCGGACGGCGGGAAAGGTCTTTGTGATGTGCGCCATTTCGAGGGCGAGCGGGCCGCTCACCGCCATCATTCCTCCTTCACGCCACGCCGTTGTTTGCTCTATTCCGCAGCCCGACGCTCAAGGGCGGGCAGGTGGGCGCGCGGGTCGCGGTGCATCCTACCGTCCTTCATGATCATGGCGAAACGATCGGGGCCGACCAGCACGGAGGGATCTGCGAGCGGATTGCCGTCGACGAGCAGGAGGTCGGCGAGGGCGCCGGGCTTCACGAGTCCGAGTTCGCCTTCGTGGCCCATGAGAGCGCCGCCTACGGAGGTCGCGCAGCGTAACGCTTCCGCCGGCGAATAGCCGAAATATTTGACGAAATGTCCGATGTCGCGGGCGTTCTGGCCCATCGGCGTGATCTGGAAGCCATAGTCGCCGCCGATCACCACCCGCATGCCACGCTTGCGCATCTCATGATAGATGCGGCAGGTCGCCTCGAACTTGCGGGGTAGATGCATCTTCTCGACAATGTCGCGGGTCATCCCGACCCGGTCGCCTTCGAAGACGGAATTGTGCACAAGGCCGAAGGCGGGTCCGACAAAGATTTTGTCCTTCACCGACTCGAGCATGTCGAGGGCTTCCTCGTCTGCGAAGTCGCAGTGGTAGATGACATCGACGCCGTTGCGCACCGCGCGCTTGACCGACGCGGCGGCGCGGGCATGGCACGAGACACGTTTGTTCCACTCATGCGCGGTCGTGACGGCGGCGGCCACTTCCTCCTCGCTCATCGAGGTGATTTCCGCCCTCGCGGTCGAGACGAACTCGTCGCCGGAAATGTTGATCTTCACGTTGTCGACGCCCTCGCGGCAGCAGAGGCGCACGGCCTTGCGCATCTCCGTCGGGCCGTCGGCGATCATGCCAAAGCTTTCGGCGTGCATGTGCTGCTTGCGCTCGTCGCCGAGGCCGCCGGTGACGGTGATTTCCGGTCCAGCAGCGCGGTAGCGGGGGCCGGCGAGATAGCCGTCCGCGATCTCCTGCCGGACGACGACATCGATCCGAAGCTTCGCCGAGGCCGCCGAATAGCAGGAGGTGAAGCCGTGGTTGAGGATGAATGTCGCGTTGCGGCAGGTTTGCAGCAGGTGCTCCTCGGGCGGGATCTCGCCGAGGTCCTGATTGCGCATCGGGTTGCAGAAGGAGAGGTGACAGTGGCCTTCGACGAGGCCCGGCATGAGCGTGAGCCCCGAGCCGTCTATGGTCTCCACGCCGTCACGCCGAAGCTGACCATGACCACGCGTGACAGCCGTGATGCGATTGCCTTCGACGAGAACGTCGGCGGGGTAGCGGTCGTCGGCTTCGCCGTCGAAGACTTGCGCATTGGCGATGAGATACGCCACTGTCTCCTCCCGGACCGTCCTGATTGAATTCGGCGGCAAGAAGCCGCTCCATCCAAACTTTTACAGGCGCAACCGGGCGCGTGTCGAGTCAACGACGCAGGGCGGTGGACGAGTCCCCAAAGGCTGAGGCGACCTCGTGGGATTCCTGTCCCACGAACTGAGCCGCGGCGGCTAAATCGCGACTTCGACGTAGCCGTCTGTAACTTTTATGTCCGGCGGCGGATCAGAAGGCGGTTCATCAGTCCGGATCGAGCGTTTGGCGTTTCCAACCTTCTGCTCCAGCGCTTTTGTGAGCGCCTCTAGCGGCATCTTGCCCCAGTGCTTCAGCACGGCTTCGTCGTGGTTCACTGGAATGATCGCGGTTTTCAGCGCAGTCATCAGTTCGAGTCCATTGTCTCGCAGTGTCGCGTTGTGACTGCCGTGATGGCCGACCTTGTAGAAGATCGTCCGTTTCAAGAGATCCGGTCCCGTCACTTTGACCTTGTCGACCTCCCATTGGAGGTTCTGCCACGACTCCCAGTTCCCCACTTGCGCGTCGGCTGCGAACAGGAGCACGTCGCCCTCGCCGACTTTTCCAAGCTCCACCGCCATGACGAGGCTCGTGTTATTGGTGTAGCTCTGCAGCGCGAGCGCAAGTTCAGCTGCGGATCCCAGCCAGTCGCCGTCGATCCGTCTCCAATCGTTGTCGGGCCGAAAATAGTTCTCCACGAAAAAGTCCCGGACGTGGTTGCCGGGATTGATCTCGCCCGGTCGTAACAGCGGCGCGAGCTCCTGCGGCAACGCTTCCAGTTCTTTCTGGCTAGAGCAGAGTATCGTCACCCTGCGATGGAAGGGTGCGGCGTCTTCGGGGTTTACTCCCAGTTCTTCCGCGACGCCCTTCAGCGTTGCGATCACCCCGAGCGGCAAGGCGCCATCTCCGCTCATGGCGAGTCCATAAGTTTCCGGTGATCGGGTCGAAGGATTGATCTTGCGGATCAGCTTGCGGTCGTGGGGAGGTCCGAGGAAATAGATCCGCGCATTCGCCCCCGGGATCGGATACGGAGCCTCGGTTGGAAGCCAGGTCTTGAGATCTCCCGGGTGTTTGGCCTTGGCCTTCGCCTTGTCGAAAGCGTCGCCGACGCTGCCGGCGGCCTTCGCGGCGCCAAATTCCAACACCGCAATGGATTCGAGCATCTCGCTCGTATTGTCGTTTCCAGATGCCCGAAGATGGTTCGCGCAGGCGGCGAGCGCTTTTTCAGCCGTCTTGCGTTCGTTTCGTAGCTGGTTCGCAAGGTCATCCTTGTCGTCCTCGGTCCATGCGACCCAGACCTTGTCGGCGGCAAGCTTTTGGAAGGAGGTCTCGGCCTGGTTGAAGCCCGAAAGGTGGTCCCAGTGCTCGTGGGTAATCGCGAGGACGTCGACCTTCCCGTCCGTGTCCTTGACGATATCGTCGACCACGTGCTGCATCTTCGCGGCCGCGTCCTTGGCGCCAAGCACAAGACCGCAATCGATCATAAGCTTGAAATCGTCTCCGTTGTCACGCTTCACGCGTAGGAGAATGCAATCGCCAAGTCCCTGGCGATAGACGCGGACAGAGGCGCGCGTCCCACGAGCGCCTCCGGCGCGCGGAGCTATGGTCGCGGCGTCGTCGTGGGGCAAGGTCGAAGTGTTCTCCGGCGCACTTCTGCGGCGAGGCGCGCCAGGCTTCGCGTCGCTTTTGTTCTTCGGCGCTTTTGTCACGTCAGGTCCCTCCCGCAGCGATGCGCCATCGCGAAAGCCCGCCCTCTCCCGGCGGGATCGCTCGGCGCGTAATAGACTAGGCCGTGCTTGGCGGCGGTGATCGCCGCCGCCGCCCGCGCCTTGATCTGACTCTCCACGCTGAAGGCGGACAGCAATCGCTTCCTCACCAGATACTTGAGCTGGTTGTCGTTCAGGTCGAGCAGGAGCGTGCATCCGCCGCGATATACTTCGGGCTCAGGTGATTTGACGCGGAACGCCTGCGTGATCTCGATGACCAGCGTCGACTTCAACGAACCGTCGGGCGCGCTTCGCCGGCATACGCGCACCGAGTGCACTTCGATCTTCCGGACCTCGCCGTGAATGGTTCCGTCCTTGAGTTTGATCGCGCGGCGCTCAGCCGGCTCGGCGAAGCCGAGAATCTCGCGTATGAGGCCGCGCTTCGGGTCTTCAAGCCACGTCTTGATCTTGATGGCGTTTTCGCGCGACAGCCGGAATGCGTCCTCCCGTTTCGTCGACAGGCCCCAGGTGAGATCCAGGTTCTGTTTCGGGTCGGAGCTCGCATTCGTCAGGAGCTTCGCAAACGCTTGCAGCTCGGCGCTCTCCATGGCCGGCGGCTCCCAGAGCAGGCTGTCCTCCGCCAGATGCTGAATCTGATAGGGGACGATGCCGCGTTGGCGGAAAGCGTCGATGAAGGCGACGCGATAGCCACGATCGTCGTCCCGAACAAGGTCGTAGTCGGCGGTCAACAGACCGCGCAGATAATCCCCGAATTCGAGATTGACGGGCGGGCAATAGTCGAGCGCCCGGATGCACATGTTCAGCACATGCTCTGCCGACTTCGACGCTTCGCTCGCGAGACGGTTGGCGAGATCGACGGAGATATCGCCGTCGGGCAGTATGCCTGACCCGTCCGTGGCGAGCCGGATGAGATCGGCGCAGCGGGACTTGAAGATAGTAAGGAAGGCCGCAAAGACCGCAGAGACGAGCACGGCGCCGCGATCGTGCGGCTCCGTCATATCATCGGTGAGCACGGGGACCGAGGAACCCTCCTCACCCACAAATTTGCGCAGGGCGCCGTGCATCCCGGTCGCGTCCCCGAACTGTCGCGCGAGTTGACCGAGCTGCCTGCCGATCTCGTTTGGCGCGCCCCGGGCTCGCCGGATCTGCCGAGTGAGCGACTCGGGCATGGAGAAATGCTGAAACAGCGCCACGATATCCGCGAAAGCCTCGTGGAATGCAGCCATGTCGTAATTCGTTTGCTCGGAATAGCGGGGGTGCAACCCATCGAGCAGCGCATGCGTCGTCTCGTGGGCGACGATGTCATGAGAAACGACGCTGAAGATGCGCGCTCCAGCGGTCACAGTGCCGCTCGCGTCCGTCGCATTGAAGTAGCCAAACAGAAGCGCGATCTTCTGGGGGTCATAGTAGGCGTTTGCCTCCCGCAACGCATGCGGATAGATGCGGAGCCTGGGCACGAAGCCGTCGTCTGGGGGGTCGCCTTTCTTGTCGGGCTTGCGTGTCGCCCAGAGAGCCTTCCGCCCAAGCGCCCGCTCGAAGCGGTCGATCGTCCGCATAGCGACCGTATACGCCATCTGCTGATGGAACTGCGGATTGGCCTCGGATGGGGTAAGCCCGCTTTCGGCAAGCACCCCGGGATCGTTGAGGTCGACCGGAGCGTAGCAGGCGCGGCTAGCCGGGTCGAAATCCACCACTTCGAGATATTCGCCGATCGGACCGGGCTTCAGGTCAGGCTCCCAGCGCACTGTGACGTTTGCCACGCTGACGTCGAACATCGTCGGGTCAGTGCCCTGACCGGGGTCGTAGGCGTAGATGCGCAGGCGGCGGAACGGCGGTTCGGGAGCAGCCGCCGTTGTTGCAAGCCTGAGAAAGTGTTGTCCCATCGCCTTGTCGGCTTCCGTCGCCGGTTCCTGCGTCACCTTTGCCTCCCTGGGATAGACGGGCGAGACGCCGGCTCGTTCGATGGCCGCGCGCAGCTGCGGCGAAATGTCGGGTCTCGAAAGAATATTTTCGATCAGTTCGCGCCGCATGGCCGCGTTCTTCGGAGCCGCGTCCGGATCAACGCCGGCCTTGACGGCGACTTGCGCCGCTTCGAGTTCCAGCATCGACATCCGCGACTTCGCCGCGGTCAATCCCGGCGACGAATCGCCGAGAAGCAGTCTCAGGAACGCAAAGCCCGCGGAATCGGTCGCTGTTTTGTTCAACGTGGACCTGGACGCCGCGCTGCGCGAGAGGGTGTCCGCCGCGCGGAGCATTCCGCTGCCGAACTCCCCGCGACCGCCGCCCACCCCTTGCCCCGCGGCGCCCAGCAGAGCCTTCCGCACAGCTTCCGCCCGCATCCAGTCGTCGCTGTACGCTGCATATTCGGCGCGATGCTTTTCGATCCAGAGCGCCGCGGCCCCGGCCACCTGGGGCGTGGCCGCCGATGTTCCGTTGCCGTCGAAATCGACGACCGTTGGCTCGCCAAAACGCGCCCACGGAATATTCGGGGTATAGGCCGCGAGCGCTGTCCGCGTCTTGCTGTCAGGCCCATAGTTGCCCGCCATGCGATCCTTAGGCAGATTCGCATAAGGCCGGCCGTCGGCCATGACCCCACATGCCGCGATCACCCGTCCGAAACGGGCCGGATAGACGATGAAGCGCGTGGGGAGGTTGTCGAAATTGTTTCCCGCGGCCGCGACGACCACGACTCCGGCTTCATAGAGCGCGTTCACCGCCTCGGCCCATGCCTGAGAGGGTATGCCGCCCATGCTCAGGCTGACGACGTGGACCCGGGTGGCATCGGAGGCGCAAAGCTTGTGGACGTAGTCGAGCCCCCGCGCAATGGAGGTGTTCGAGAACAGCACAACGCGGTTGGCGACGCGAACCGGGACAATTTCGGCCTCGGGCGCGCAACCGAACGGCTTCAGCCCCGGCACCCTCGCGCCGGCAAGGATGCTGAGCGTGCCGCACCCGTGGCTGAAATTGTTAGCGATTGCGCCGTCGGAGCGGTCGGTCGCATCGCCCTTCCCATCGCCTTCGACGAAATTGCCGGCCAGATCGGCCCGCAATCGCTTTGGAACAGATGCGTGAGCAGGGTCGTAGCCGGTGTCGAGATGAGCGATCCGAACGCCCGCTCCGCCGCTCGTTTGCTCTGCCGCCGCGTCGAACTGACTGTGCAGGCTGTTGCGGAACCAGTAGTTGTTGCCCGGGTCGCCCGCATATCCGTCGCCGATGTCCTGGGGTTCCGGACCGCCGGAGCGAGCCGCAAACCCCCGGCCGCGCCGAAGAGCGGGCCTGTAGTCCCATTGCTGCACAAAATCCGGCTCGACAAAGGTGACGTCGTCGCGCTCTGCGGCGATCGCGTGACAGACTTTCCAAGCGCTTGCCTCGTCGCCTGTCTCCGCCCTGGCGGTGGCTATCCGCCATCCGCCAGCCCCCGCGAACGCGCGCTGCCCACTTACGCCGACGCTTTGAAACAAGGGCTCCGTATCCAGCGTGATCGCGGCCTTAGCCCCGCTGTCGGGAGCGCTGATCGCCATGGACTTAGCCGCGCCCGCATCGCGAAACTTAACCAGAAAGCGACCAGTGGAGATGGTCATTGGTCACCGGGTCGCAAATCACGTAAATGAACGCTCGACCCGTACCTACTTTTTGCATGAAAGTAAAGTCTCATCAATAAAATCCGATATGATAAAGTATTTCAAAGTTGGAGTTACGAAATATACCGCGAGAACACCTCTGGTAATTAGCTATTTACGACATGTAACAGGAAGTATAATCACTAAAAATGTTCTGCAACAAATACTAATACATTAAGTATATTAGAGTGTAAGATATATCAATATTACATGATATAAGGCCAGTTTTTACAAGAGTTTCCGACCTGTCGGGTTCGATCTCGACGATTCGGTCGCCAACGCGGTATCCGCCGCCTTGGAAACTTCTGTCCGGCGATTGGCGCTTGACAAGCTCGTACCGCGGTTGCAATAGTTCGTTCTAAGGTCGAACTAATGCCGCAGAACAGCGCCTCGCTCTCGAAACAATATTCCCGGCGCCTCGTCGCCGAGGTCTTGCTGCACAATGCGCCCCAGTCGCGGGCGGCACTGGCGCGGGCGACTGGCCTTTCCAAGCAGACGACGTCGCTGGTGATCGCCGATCTCGAAGCCGAGGGGTGGGTGCGCTCAGTCGGCGTGTCGAAGGGCGCGGTCGGCCGGACTGCCGTGAGCTACGATCTGGCGCGCGACGTCGCGCTCTCGGTCGGCGCCGACCTTGGCGGCACGAAGCTTTCCGTCGCCATAGCCGACCTTGTCGGCAGCACGCTGGCCGAGGCGACCGAGCCTACCGACCGGCGCGGCGGCGCGCATGTGCTCCGCCAGGTGCATGACGCCGCGCAAAGGCTCGCCGCGTCGCAGGGCCTCGATCTCTCGCGCGCCCGCAGCGTCGTCGTTGGCATGCCAGGCGTCGTCGATCCGTCGACGGGCGCGGTTGCGCTTGTGCCCAACATTCGCGGCCTCTCCGCGATCAGTGCGCCAAAGATGCTCGCCGATCTATTCGGCCAGGCGGTGGCGATCGAGAATGACGTCAATCTCGCCATGCTTGGCGAAGCCTGGCAGGGCTGCGCTCAGGGCGCGGAGGATGCGGCCTTTCTGGCGCTCGGCACCGGCGTCGGACTGGGGCTCATCGTCAACGGCCGATTGGCGCGTGGCGCGCACGGCGCTGCGGGCGAGATCGCCTATCTGCCGATCGGCCGCGATCTCGCGTCCCTAGAAGCGCGAACCGTCGGCGCATTCGAGCTCGAAGTCGGCGCCGCGGGCATCCTTCGCGCGCATCGCGCGCTTGGCGGCGCGGTTGAGACAGTGCGCGAGCTGTTCGACCTTCTGGCCGCGGACGAGGACGCAGCCGGCGAAGCGCTCGACGAGACGGCGAGGACGGTAGCGCTCGCGGTTACCGCCGTCGCTTCGATTCTCGACCCGCAACTCGTCGTTCTTGGCGGCAGCATCGGCGTCCGGCCGGAACTTGCGGATCGCGTAAGGGCCGCAATGTCTCCTGTCTTCGCAAGGCCAGTCGACATTCGCGCGAGCGCGCTTGGGGCCCGCGCTGGTCTCGTCGGCGCGCTGTCGCTCGCCGTGAACCGCCTGCACAACGCCCTCTTCGGCATGACGAAAGCGCCGAAGGAATTGAGCCTTCCCAATGTCGACGGGAGGGCCGCCGCGTGAGTTTTGAATCAGGCCGCATTGCGAAACTCCGCGCAGCGTTAGACGAGGCCGAAGCGCTGGCGCTGCTCAGGCGCGCCATCGCCGCCGCGAGCGTCACCGGCGCGGAGAAAGATTTCGCCGAACTGCTCGCGGGGGAACTCAAGGCGCTAGGCGCGGCCGGCGTTACAGTCAAGGACTTCGCGCCTGGACGCCCGAACGTCTGGGGCGCGCTCAAGGGACAAGGCTGCGGTCCGCGTCTTCTGCTCGCCGGGCATACCGACACGGTTCACGTGCGCGGCTGGGCCGAGCGCTGGACTGGCACGGAGCGCGCAGACCCGTTTGGGGGCGCGGTTGTGGACGGCGAGATCTGGGGCAGGGGCTCAGGCGACCTCAAGGCGGGCATTTGCACAACGCTCGCAGCGGCGCGGCTCGTGCGTCGCGCCGGCCTGAAGCTGCCTCGCGAGATTCTGTTCGCTTTCGTCGGCGACGAGGAGAGTGGCGAGCCGGGCTCAGGCGTCAGCGCGGGCATGAAGGCTTTTGTGAAAGCCGTGCGCGCTGGCGAGGCGCCGCGCCCGGATATCGCAATCTACGTCGAGCCAACCCGGCTCAATGTCTATGCCGCGCAGATGGGCTTTCTCATCTGCGACATCACTGTCTCGGGCCGCTCCGCCTATTTCGGCGTGCCCGAGCTTGGGCTCGACGCGCTGAAGGCGGGCCATGCGGTGCTATCCGCGCTGTGGGCGCATTCCGAGACCCTGGAGCGCACTGCGCGGCATCCGCTGGTCGGAGGGCCTTTCCTGCTTGTCACGGAAGTCAGGGCGGGCGGTTATATCGCGGTGCCGGGCGAGTGCCGCATCAGTCTCATTCTCAAGCTCATTCCGGGCCAGAACCTCGACGATGCCAGGGCTGCGCTTGAGGCGGCTGTTCGCTCGGCTCCGCTCGAGCCCGAAATCCGCCTCGCTTTCTCTTATCCTGCTGGCCGCGATCATGCCGTCGGCGGCACGCCGACCGAGATTCCGGCGGAGACGCCGTTCGTGCGGCTCCTGACGGAAGCCGCGCGCAGCGTGCGGCCGGATCGCGGCGCCATCGAAGGCGCGCCCTACTGGTCCGAGGCGCCGTTCCTTACGACGGCGCTCGGCGCGCCGACCGTCTATTGGGCGCCGGGCGACATCCGCAATTGCCACACGATCGAAGAGCGTGTGGAGCTTCGCGAATATTTCGACGGCGTCGTCGCCTTCGCGGCCTTCCTCGCCGCGCTTGCCGATGAACCTGCTTTTGATGCTTGACCGCGACGGACGCTTCCCGCCGCGTTTGGAGGAGGAGTCATGATGCGAACGCAAACTCTCGTTGCGGCGGCCCTCGGCGGCCTTCTCGCCTTGAGCATCCCGGCCTTCGCCGGCGAAACGGTCGGGCCCGACGGTGAAAAGGCCACGCCCGCGAGCGACCTCAAGCTCACCGACGCCGAAGTCGCAAAGCTCAAGGACGGTCATTACACGGCGGCGCTTCTCTGGCACACCTCGTCGGATTTCGTGAATGCGGTGACGGCGGGGGCGAAGGACGAGTTCGCCGCGCTCGGCATCACGGTCGTTGCGCAGACGGACGCGGGCTTTGACGCCGCCAAGCAGAAGAGCGACGTCGAGACCATTCTCGCCAAGAAGCCGAGCGTGATCCTCGCTCTGCCGCTCGATCCGGTGACCTCGGCCGAAGCATTCAAGCCCGCCGTCGCGGACGGCGTGAAGATCGTGCTGCTCTCGAACAAGCCCAAGGATTTCGTGCAGGGCAATGACTATGTGACGATCGTCACCGACGATCTTTTCCAGATGGGCAAGCACGCGGCGGACGCGCTTGCGGATGCCATCGGTAAGAAGGGCAAGATCGCCTGGATCTATCACGACGCGCAGTACTATGTGACGAACCAGCGCGACAACGCCTTCAAGTCGGCGATCGAATCCGACTATCCCGATATCAAAATCGTCGCCAAGGCCGGCATCGCGGACCCGGCGCGCGCCGAGGACATCGCGCACGCGCTCCTGCTCAAGAACCCCGATCTCGATGGCATCTATGTGACCTGGGCGGAGCCCGCCGAGGGCGTGCTCGCCGCGCTGCGCGCCGCCGGCAACAAGAAGACGAAGATCGTGACGCTCGATCTCTCGGAGCCAATCGCGCTCGACATGGTCAAGGGCGGCAATGTCGCGGCGATCGTCGCCGACAAGGCCTATGACCTCGGCAAGGCCATGGCGGTCGCCGCCGGCTACGGGCTCGTGAACAAGCCGGCGCCCGCCTTCGTCGTCGCGCCGGTGCTGACGATCACGAAGAGCAACGTTGCCGAGGGCTGGCAGCAATCGCTGCATCGGGACGCGCCGAAGTCGGTGCTCGACGCGGCGAAGTAACGCGTTGGACGCGCCTCAGCGCTCCACGCCGCGCGCGGGCGGCAGCGGCCGGGACTCGCCCCCTGGCCCGGCCCGCCCCGCGCTCCCATTCCGGGCGGTTTTCTCTGGGGCGCGCCTCAACCAGCTTGTCATCTACGGCGGCTTTCTTGTTATCTTCGCCGCCTTTACGATCATACTGCGCGACGACGGATTTGCGACGCCGTCGAATCTTCTCAACATCGTCCAGCAGACGGCGCCGGTGACCGTAATGGCGGTTGGCGCGGTCTTCGTGCTCACGGCGGGCGAGATCGATCTTTCCATCGGCTCGGTCGTCGCAGTTGCGGCGCTGGTCGCGGCCATGGCTTTGCGCGAAGGCGCCTGGCCCGTCGGCGTCTTCGCAGGCCTAGCGGCGGGTCTGGCGATCGGCGCGCTGAACGGCGCGCTGGTGGCCTACGCGCGCCTGCCGTCCTTTCTGGTGACGCTCGCGACCATGGGCGTCTTCGCGGGCATCGCGCGACGCCTTACGGACCTCAAATCCGTGCCGATCGAGAACGACATTTTTAATCGCTTCTTCGGCTCAGGTTCGCTCTTCGGCGTGCCCTCGCTCTTCTGGTGGACGCTTGCGGCGACGGCGATCGGCTACTATGGCCTCGCAGAAACGCGGTTTGGCGCGCATACGCTCGCAACCGGCGACAATCCGCGCGCCGCGCGCGCGACCGGCATCGAGGTGCCGCGCCTGCGCTTTGTTGTCATGACCATAAGCGGCGGGCTCGCGG
>Ga0335069_10008143_pt1 | contig 15048 bp, 14 predicted proteins | sample Lox_Sample_11_FD_206714 | JGI IMG/M metagenome (GOLD analysis project Ga0335069, IMG submission 206714) | Soil microbial communities from Loxahatchee National Wildlife Refuge, Florida, United States - Lox_Sample_1.1 | ecosystem: Environmental > Terrestrial > Soil > Wetlands | place: USA... | reverse complement strand
GAATGGCCGCAGCAATCGGCGCAATGCCCGACGAAATGGCGGCAACAAACGCCTCAATGGCGGCTGGATCGATTGTGGTAGACGCGGGCGCAGGTGTCGTTGTCACGGCGGGTTTCTCCTGAGGAAAAATATTGGGACACGCTATCATAAGCGTTTTGACGATGGAAGCCACCCCAAGTTGGGGATCGATGGTTGAGGCGGAAAATCTGCCGTCGGAGACGAATTTCCCGCGCTCGTACTGGTCGGTTGCTGCCCAGACATAAGGGCTGTTGACGCCATACCGCACGTAGCCAAAGCCGTTGAACGCCTCAGCCTCAAACAGGGCGTGTTCGATACTCCAGTCCGTGACCTTGGCGAAGCCCTGAATTTCCAAGGCGTCATAGGCCCCGTGCTCGAAGTTGGCGAAAGGTCCGCGGCCGGCCGGAACTTCCGTCGTTTTCCGGTGCAGGGACTGCCCGTTCCCCAGATACGTGCCGAAATCCAGGTTGCTTTCACGGTAATGCAGGCAGGCGACGAACCACCATGGCACGCGGGTCTGCCGCTCGATGGCCTCATACCGCGCGCGGCTTTCCAGAATGCGATGCACCACGGCCATGCAGGCACCCTGTTTCGAGGGCAGAACCTGTGCCCGGCCAAACAAGTTGCGGTATCCTTCATAGACGTAATGCATATTGCCCTCAGTGCTTGATGAGCCAATTCAGGATGATGCCGGGCGGCGTGGTATTGTGCGGGCCGCCGCCGCCAGTGTTGCCAAGGGAGATGCCCGTGTATCCCGTACCTGTCGTTCCACTGTATTCCGCGCTCAGATAGGCTGTGCCGCCGCTGCCGAGCCCGACATTATTGTTGACGGCATTGTACGAGTGCCCGTGACCAGGATCGGATACGCTGTGCGTATGTGATGGCGTTTCAGCGACTTGCAGGCCGTGATTTTCCTCGCCGCCCGTGCTGCCCAATGTCGTGCCAGACGAGATGTTCCCCAGGATTCCCAGCGCAATACGCCCGGCAGCCGAGCCGCCCATGTTATCCAAGCCGAAGATCGTACGGCCGCGCAGGTCAGGGACATTGAACGTCGTGGACCCATCGCCCGAGCCATATGTCGTGCCGAGCACATTGTAGAGGCCGCTGAATGTCGTGCGGCTGATGGCCTGTCCCGCCGCGAACAGCCAGCCGCCCGGCATCAGGTTCGTGGCGCTTCCGGCAAACGGGATAAGCGTGCCGCAGGGGACACCATACGCTGCCGGCCGGACACCGTTCGCCGCATCGATGATGAGTGTCGTCGCGGTATTCTGCGGAATGTAGGCCGAAACACCAGCCCCGTTCGTGATGATGACCTGGTGGTTTCCGGACGTGTAGTTTTCCACCATCTTGAAGCCCTGACAGGCTGTCGTGACGGTGATGTCGGCGCTGATGGCACCGGTCAGCCGCAGGATTGCCGCCTGGTCCTGCCCGGCTGAAAGCGTCACGTTCGTGCTGCTGAGGCCGACGCTGGCGTATCCGCCAAGGTTGGCGTCGAATACGGGGAACGTGCTCGTATTCAACTCTGTGCCCCATGTGCCGCTATCGCCGCCGACGAGCGGGAGCAGCGCGCTCTTGTACGTTGTGTATGCTGTCACTGCATTCCCTTTCCGATTGATACGCCTGCGGCCGGACCATAGCGGCGCACGATATCCGCCAGCGTCTCAGCGCCAGCCGGACGCCGCGTCATTGCCGCGCGGATAGCCGCTTGAACCGGCTGCGAGTAGAGCACCTTGCCTGCCGCCCATTGCCCCGCCAGCGCTGGCCATGCCGCAGGCGTTGCAGCCTCGCCGATGAGTGCGGCCCGTTCCGCTGTGCCGGAATTTGCCAGCCGGTCGCCGAGCACGCGTTTGGCTGCTTCGGCCAAATTCTGCATGGGCGCTGCACCGCGCAAGCCCTGCCGTTTGGTCCCGGCCGCTGCCACGGTGGATGCGAGCTGCGATGGCAGCAATGCGCCTTCCCGGCCGTACGCCGCGCTGGACGCCGCGCCGCGCTGGATCGTCATTAAATTACGCCATGCAGCATTGGCCGACCTCAAATCGCCAGCCACGGCAGGGTTCTGCCGCTCAAGGGCGTCATCGATAGCGGTTCGCAGATCACCGGTCAGGCCGCCAAGCGCTTTCTGGTCGGCATCCATGGATGTGCTGAGCGTCTTGGTGAGGTATCCCAGCCTGCTGGTGGTCTGCTGGACGAGGTTGCCCGGCATCACGCCATTATTGGCCTGCAGGCGGCCCGAAATAGTGTCGCTGATGATGTTGCGAAGCTGCTGCTGCCGGTCCGCGGGCAAATCCGTTGCCGATTGCCGCCAGATGGCGCCGATGTCGCGCAGGAGCTGAGCGTCGGACTGTAGCGTGACCTGCGGATGGATGCGGGCGTATTGCTGGCCGATGCGATCCTCGATGTAATTCCACATCGCGTGCCCCGGCTCGACATTGCCCGGCAGCGTCTCGCCGATGGGCTGCAGGATGCGATTGCCGACAGCGCGATTGAGACCTTCAACGGCGGCATGCTGCTGCGCTTCCCGGACGGAATGGCCATACAGCGGAATGCTTTCCGAAGCCTGCTCCAGCCAGCGCCCGGCGCCGCCCGCCGTCTGTCCGGCCGTCAGCGGGATACCTTCGGCCAGCAGCGTCTTCGCCGCATCGGCGTACTGCTGCTCAGCCGTCCGCGCCACGCCTGCCGCCGTCGCCGGGCGGCTCATGAGCGGCGAGATGGCCGATGCAATGCCGCGCGACACCGGCTCAGCGATAGCACCCGCGGCCGCTCCCATTCCTGCCTGCCCGGCCTTCTGCCCCCAGTAATCCTCACCCGGCGCCGCGGTATCGCCAGCACCAAGCGCTGCGCCCTTGCCCGCCCCTTGCGCGATCCTGGCCAACGTACTCGTGCCCTGCAATGCCCGCCCAATTCCCGGCGCTGCCTTTGCAGCAGCATATAGCGGCCCCGCACCTTCCGCGCCCGGTATGTAATTGACCGGCGAGGCCACCTGTCCAGCCACACCATACCAGTCGATATCGCCCGGCTTCAGCCCCGCTTTCGTGCGGGCCTGCGCCGCGCTAGTGTCGACATTGCCGGCGAAGGTGTCCATCCGCTTCTGGAAGTCCTGCGCCGTTTGCGAGCCCGGTGCCAGCCATGTGGCCGCATGCCCGGCGAGCTGGCCAAGACCGGCGTATCCCTTCATGGTGCCGGTCATGAACCGGTCGAGAGCGTTCCCTTCCGGCGGTTGCGGCGTGTCCAGGGTGTAGCCCTCAGGAAGCGGCGGAATGCCGCCAGTCTGCGGCGTATCTAGCACGAAGCCCTCAGGAAGAGGCGGGTAATCGCTCATTGCATCGGCACCCATTGTCCATTGCGCAGGATGATCTTTTGCCCATTAGGGCCGGTCGCTGTAATAGGCTGCCGCTGAGGCTGCTCCCCGCCGGCCTGCGGCTGCTGTTGCCCGCCAGGCTGCTCGCCCATTCCTGACAACTTGCGGTATTCCTTCAGCGCCGCCGGAGACAGCATGCCTTCCACGGTCTTGTAGCCAGGATCACCAGGATTGAGCCCCATGCCGCTGTTAAATTTGTTCGCCGTCTCGCTCATGCGGCCTGCAATGTATTCCATGAACGATTGGTAAACAGCATGCGCCGTCGCCGGAGACGAGCTGGTGCTGAGCCGGTCTCGCCATGCCTGCCGCTCGTCGACGGTGATCGGCTTACCCGACGTCGCCTTATTGTATTCGGCGATGGCCGTGTCGATGCCGTTCTCCATCTTCGCCGCGGCCGCCTGATACTGCGGGCTGATTTGCCCCCGGATGAGGTTGTACGGCGTGTTTATCCACGGCGATTGAGTATTGCCAACCTGGTCAATCGCTGCATCTGCACTTGCCGTGTGATGCATCACCGCGCTGTAACTTTTGATTTCGTCGGCATCTTTCCCGGCCGTGAAGCTGGTCAGCAGCCTCTGCCTGGCCTGATAATTCTTCTCATCGAAACTGGGATTGTAGCGTGTCGCCATAGCGACGAGCTGCGGATTCTTGTTCGACTGGAAGGCAGACAGCGCCATCTTGTAATTCGCGACATTGCGGATTGCCGCTGCGTCATTGGCCGAAACGCCTGCCGCCTTGAGGAAGTCCTCGCCATGCAGGTCCTCCGGCACGTTCGCGATGGATGCCTGCTGTTGTGCCTGGCCGCCGCCAGGCTGCTGCACCTGCACGGGCTCCCAACTGCGCGTCTGTGCATTGAATGTGGCATACTGTGGCCGTCCCATAGCGTCTTGTCCGACGACAGCAGGTTTGTTGGCTTGCATCATTTCAAGCTGCAGCTTCCCAGCATCGATCTGCGCTTGACGATTAAGCTGTGCCTGGCGGTTCTGCTCTCCCATGATGCCCTGGATTGTGCCTGTGACATTCCGCTCGCCCGGCGCGGCGATAAGGGCGCCCAACTGCATCATGCGGTTGCTGTCGTCATGCGTCAGGTTGCCGCTCATCAGCCGTTCGAGGAAGCCGCCCGTCTTGCCGCCCAATGTCGCGAGCCCATGCCCAACACCTTCCACGGCCTGTCCGGGCGCGGCGAGGGCAGCTTGCAGGCCGCCAGGCTGAGGCTGCTGCCCCTCACCGAGGGCCGAGACACCGCGCTGCTGAGCGCCAGCAGGAAGCTCGCCCGTACGGACCATGTCCGCCTCTTGCGCCCGCCGGGACGTCAGCGCGGGCAATTCCTGACCGCCAGCGTGATTGTAGCGCTCCATCTTCCCGGCAACCGCATTCCAATCGCCGGAATTGATGGCAGGGAGCAAATCATTAAGGCCACCCTTGCCGGTGCCCAGATTGTAGCCGAACGAGATGAGCGCATCCCGGCGCGCACCAGTGACACCAGGCGCATTTTCATCCAGCCATCTTGCCACCTTGCCGGTTTCCTGCTGCAGCCGGTCCGACGCCTCTTCCTGCGAAATGGCCGTCTCGCCGGGGCGGGCCTTGGTGCCATAGCCGATGGATGTTTGCTTGTAGTCGCCATAAGCCTTGGGCGAATATCCCTCCTGCCCCTTCAGCCACGCTTCGCCCTCTGGCGTCATGCCGCCGGGCGTCATCTGTGCGGCGCGAACTTCCGGCTGCGGCTGCACCTGGCGCTCGGCCAGCGGCTGCAGCCCCATCTTCTGCAGGGCCTCAGGCGGCGTCTGGTAGGTTTCCGTTGGCACTTGGCGCGGCTGCTCTTCAGCGGCTGCCTGTTGCGGCACATTCGCCAGCGCACTGACGCCTTGCTGCTGCCCTTCCCAGCCATTTCCGGACGGCTGCAGGTAAGCGGGCGGCCCGGCCTGCGCGCCGGGAACGAAACTAAGATCGCGAGCGCCGGGACCATATGCCCTAGTCCCTGCATCGGCGGGCATCCGGGCAGCAAGGAATCCGGCCACGCCAGATGGATAGGCGCCGGAAAAGTCGTTCGCATCCCTCGTATACGTTGAAGGCATGCCGGAAACGGTAGGCTCAGAACCACCGCCGTAATTGATATCATGCTTCGATGACAGCGGATAGATGCTGCTCAAACTGGCCAAAGCCGGGATGTCACCCTTCTGATAGGCTGGCGGTGCGGCTGCGGCCTTTTCCCCTTTCGTCAGGGTGCTGAACGGATATTGCACAGGATCGTTGTACGCAGACGAGAAGTCCGCGCTCGCATATTGCGGATTGTTGTCTTTCCACTTCCACGACATGCTATCCAGCGCGGCATCAATATCTCCGCCATCTGCATATCCCAGTGCGGACAGTCCGCTGGACAGCGAACTATTGGTCAGCCCCGACGAGGTATTGGCGGCAGAATTCGCTGAATTGACCGCCGACGATGCCCCGCTTTGCGAGGCGCTCGCCGTCCCGGCCATCTGTGATGCACCCCAGTCAGACCCTTTGCTTGACGTCGCCCCCGTCGCGCCGCTCGACAGGCTGCCGGATTTGTTCGACTGGCCGCTGAGGGCCTGCAGCAGCGATGCCATGCTGACGCCGCTGTCCGTGGATGTATCCGTGGACGTGCTGCTCGTGGTGCCGCCGGTGTCACGCCGGATCGTACCGCCATCGGCCGCCGACAGCAGCGATGACAGCGCGCTGACACCGCTGCCGATGTAGCTCAGCGTCGAGGGCGAGGATGTCGTCGTGGATGAGCCTGTCGACGAGCCCGTGCTGCTGCTGCTGGACGTGCCGAGCAGCGAGGACAGCGCCTGGCTGAGACTGCTGGATGTGCCGGTGCCGGTGCTGGACGTGCCCGCCATCCCTGCGGCCGTCAGATTGTTGCTGTTGGCGTTCGATGCCGCCGTCTGCGCCTGCGTGTAATTGCTGCTGTTCAGGTTCGACAGCGTGTAGCCCGCCGACAAGTCCTGCTGCCCGGCCAGGTAGGATTGCGCCACGGACTGCCTGTCGCCGCCGAGTGCGCCGGACGAAATGGCATTGCCAACCACCTGATTCTGTTGCTTGCCGTAGAGCTGAGACAATTCCCCCATCGTGCTATTGGTCACGGAATTCGTGTAGGGGTTCATGTAGTTGCTGACGGTATTGTATGTCGGGTTCGTGCCCGCCGACAAATAGGACTGCGCCAGCGTGCTGGGTGATGTCGACGACGTCGTGCCGGTCGTCGACTGCGAGCCGGAAAGTTGCGTTTTGCTGGTATCGCTGGTCGAGCTGCTATTGCTGGACGTGTTCGCGGATGAATTCGTGGTGCTACTGGTATTGCCCATCAGATTTGTCCTGTGCGGCCGTTATATATCCAATAGGCCCCGGCTGGCTTGCCTAGCTGCCGTGAGTAGAGGCGGACCTTGCCCTCTGTGCGCCGCTGCGACAGGATGCCCACCAGAAGAGGAACGCCAAGGCGGCGCGCGCATCGCTTGGCGTAATCGAGCAGAGCAAATGCCCGCTTGCTTTGCCGGTATTCCGGCACAACATAGACGAACAGCTCTTCCAGGTGCGGCTGGTCAGAATACCAGAACTGCCCGATTGTCAGGCAGATGACCGCCTCCGGCCGTCCCGCGGGGCCGATGCACCCGACAATCAGATTATCGCTTCCGACGCACCGGCGCGCCGTTTCTTCAGCCTTGCGCTGCGAAAACGGCATGATGCCATTTTCCAGATGTACCATGCGCCCGAGCGCAATCAGCGCCGGGATGTCCGCTTCAACCGCCAGCCTTACCTTGTAGCTGGAGGCGGAAGGTTCTGCCGGTGCTTGATGTCCTGCTGCCGTACGTGCATGATCCATGCGTTCAGTGCCCGGTGTCCGCGTTCGATATCGCCCTCTCCCACTCGTCTAACATCTTCCGGAGAAACGGAAAACTCCCCATCGCTCAGCTTGACAGGCACGCCGCCGCTTTTCAAGCCGGGTGCCTTGGTGCTGTGCGGAAACTTGTGCCGGAGCTTAGCCGCACCCGCCAGCGTGTTGCCCTGCCCCAGGGCGCTAACGACATCGGCCGGAATGATGTGCGCGCCATCGGGGACTTGCGTGCTGACTTCGTCGGACCGGCCGCCGGTCTCACCTTCCACCAGGCCGCCCGCAGCTCGCGGCGCCCCATAGGCCGTGCGCAGTGCCGCCGCCACTGCCTGCGTGTGCGGATGGCCGGCCGCCTGCATCTCGCGGATGTTCGAACCGATGTTGGATTTTCCGGCCTTCAGGGGCATGCAATTCTCCCGCCTGCGTCATCTCGCCACATTACCATGGTCCTGCATCCACAGTAAACACGTGGACAGCGCAGTCAGGACATCAACCCGGTTCCCCCCACCCATGCCGGTTCCCGATACCTGGCTGCGCACCCTATGAGGCGAAGGGGATGGCCCTTACCGGGTTGCGCCGGAGAAACCGTGAAGGGCGCCATGGCGCAGTAGCGGCGGAAGATTGCCAAGGATCGCCGGGTTCGACTCCTGGCCGCCTCACCTACCCTGAATTTCCAATCATATACGCAAATGTCTCCGTCCCCGCCGCACTGGCGCCGCTCGCCGTCGTCACAGTGAAGCTGCCGCTCTCCGCAGTCACATACAGGCATTTCGCCGAACCCAGCAGCGTGCCAGCCGCGGCGTTCGTTGGTGTCAGCGTCACGACGCTGGTGCCCTTGCAGGCCGTATCGGTCACGCTTTTGCTCGCCGCCGCCGCCATCGTGAACGTGCCGCGCGATGCTGTCAGCGACAGGCTTTGCGAGAGCGTCTTGGCAATCGCGCTCAGATATTGGGTAACGCCTTGTGCGTACCCAAGCATTTGACTGTCGTTACCGCCTGCCATCCGTGCTGTACCTCATTCTGATGCGCCCGAGCCGCCACCATGAACTTGAATCAGACGACGAGCAAGTGATTGAAAGCTGGCGGCCCCGGATGCGGCACGGGATTGCGTTCGTCGCCGATGTCACGTTGAACGGCCCATACGTTCGCGGCGCCGCGCCCATGTCGTCGATTGCGGAAACCGTCACCTGTACGGATGCCGCCTGCGTGCCGGCAAACAGCCCGAATTTGAAGTCAGGTTCAATCTGGTCGACAAAAGTTATCTGGCGCCCCTCGTCGACGTAGAAATAGCCGGACGTGAAGCTGCACGTCATAGCCGTTGACGCCGCATCGGTGCCGCTCTCGTGCGAATAGATGATGCCATTGTTCGTGCAGGCAATCGGCAGCCCGAATGCCGTCTGGTCGATCCAGGTGTTGCGCTGCATCGAACCGTAGTCCCAGGTGTTTTCCTGGATATTGTATTTCACATACCGGCTGGGATAGCCCAAGCCATCGGCTTTCGACGGGTAGAAGAACCAGATTTCCGAGAAGAGGGAGTTACTCCCAGCGAAGCAGGTTGCCGAATTTGTTGTGTCCAAGTCCTGAAAAACCACATCCCAAACGGGACATTTCAGCGTCGACACCGTGCCGCTGCTCAACACGAAAAAGTTATTGTTGCCCATCCAGTAGGCATTGCCTGCGAGCTGCGCGTGTGCGTGCTTGGCGATAATTCCGCAGTTCGAACCGGTTTTCACGAACGAGAAAACAAATTCATAGCCGATGTAATTCATCTGCCAGAGGTCAATATCCGTCCAGATGAGGTTCGACACTGGCATGGCCGCGCCCGAGACGATTTTCGAGCCCGTGGAGATGCGGAAGCTGCCCGCCTGGTTCTGGATTGTTGGCGACCATTGGAAGAAATTCTGGACATCACACCATTTGACCGTCATCGGATCCTGGTATTGGCCGATGGACGCATTCACAGATGCGCCGTACGTGATGATCATCTGCTGCGCAACGGAGACGAAAGCCCCCGTGCAGAATAGCGGCGCCTGCGGGATGAGGCTGGCGTTGCTGAGGCTGGACGTCGGGTCCCAGTAATAGACGCCGCCGCCGTCCGGGCAGGCAATCAGATCCTGCCCCCAGTTCGCCAGCGACCAGTCCGTGGCCGATATCGCCGTGCCGGACATGCCGGGCGACAAGACGCCAACGCCATAAGCGCCCGAACCATAGGTGCCAGTGCCATATCCCGCCGCAGCCGGTGCGGGCGCCTGCGTGACATAATACAGCAGCCCGGCGCTGCCGCCGTTCATGCTGGTTGGTCCGGCCGACGACGTTGCCTGAACCGGCGCCGAGATGGTGAACGCGCTGCCGGACGTCACGGATTGCACGACATAGCGGCCCTGGATCGTGATGCCGCCAACGGTTGTCGCAACTGGGAAGACGATGTCGCCCCCCGCACTCAGCCCGTGATTGGCAAACGTCACCGTAATTGTGTTCGAGGTGATGACCGTCGTGAAGGCTGGCACCGCACCGCCACTGGCGACACCGGCGGCGCCAGTAGTAGCGGCCGTAATCGTATAGCTTGTGGCCGACAGATATGTCGCAACCTGGTAAGCGCCAGATAGAATAATGCCGTCAACAGTAATAGGGGTGTTAAAATATACAGAACAATAGGGTGTAACAGTGCTAATATTAGTGTCGACAACGGTAACAACAGCAGACCCGGCAGACGTCGTAAAATTCGGGGTTGTGCTAGATGTGAAAGTTTGTGGCGTAATGACGGAAGGTGCACCAGAAGAAATGGCGGTAAGCTGCGTGGTTGTTCCGGCCGCAAGGTATTTTGCTCCTGCAATGGTTTGCCACGTATGCGCGAATTTCGGTACACCGCCGAGCGTGAACCCGGCAAACTGAGACCAGCCGCCAAGTTTCTGGAACAGCCCCGACTTGAACCGGCCGTTCTGCGTCGCGGCATATCCGGCCCGGAGCGATGTTGGTGTCAGCTCCGTATCGACGCCCGGTGTCAATTCGATGGCAATCCACGGCATCAGACATCCTTCTGCGACACAGGCGGGCTGGACATGGCGGCAACATACTGCTTGCGCCGCTCTTCCTTCTGAGCGGACGCCAGGCGCACGTTGTATTCGTTCTGCCAGCTCACCGAGGATTTCGGGTCGTCAGACTGTGCGCCGAAATTTTTCATCCACCCCATGGCGCTGACCATCGCGGCCGCCAGGAACAGATCGGGCAGATATTGCGAGAGATACGTCGCCGTATTGACCGCTGTGAGCGCTGCGGGCCGGATTGTCGAGACGATTTCCACCGTGTAGCCGCTATCCGGCGGCGGCCCGTAAATCAGCGTCAAGTCATCGTAGCGGGCGAAGATGGACGGATAGGATGGTGAGAACGATGCCGTGTTCGTCGGATAGAGGAAATCAATCGTCTCGCGTGTCGCCGGGACCATCATATGCCGGGTTCCGCCTGCATCGATGGCGGCAACGGAATCGACCACCAGCAGATGGCCGGAACCCGTGGGCAGCGTCAGTAGCCGGTTGTTGGCCGACGCCGTCGCCGTCACCGTCACGAGAGCGGCCAGCAGGTCGAGCTCGCGGTAGCAGAGCTGCTCCGCGGTATCGATGAGCGTCGGCAGGATTGTCAGGAAATCGGCATTCGACGGATCGACGGCCATTTCCGATGCAAGCGCCGTCACGAAGGTTGGATACGTGTATGCCACCATGCCTCCATCATGCGGTAAAAGGCCAGCGCCACGGCCATGTCATTGACAGACGGCTCAGCGCCGGGCGGCATAACCGCGGCACGGGCGATGGCAGTGACAACCGCCTCGTCCACCCCGCCCAACCCCATGCTGCCGTTGACCGTGAAGTGCGCTTCGATGGAATGATCTGTCATTGGATGGATACCGTTGCGTTGCCGGAGACGATGGACAGGCTGTCGCCCGTGGTGACAGTTTTACTGGTCACCGCCACCGATGCAAGGATATTGCCTGTTCCGGTCGACGCGCTGTGCAGGGCGATGTAGTTGACCGTCGCGCCCGCCGACGCGGAGCTAGTGAATGTCACCGTCGCGTTGCTCGTCCCGACGCCGCTCGCCGCCGTGGCAAAGCTGATTGATGGCCGCGTCGCCGAGCCCGTAACCGTCGTTGTGACTTCGGACCCGGCGCCTTGCGGGTCGCCATTCCAGATCGACACGTACCGCGTTCCTGTCGCACTTGGCGTGGCGAAGCCCGTGACCCAGTTCACCAGCGCGTTCGAGCATGTTGTGTAAACAAAAACCGATGACATTTCAGCCCCTTAATTCGATTGCGTGTAAACGTAGACGAGCACGCCCCTAAACCCGTTGCCGCCCTTCCCCAATGTCGCACCGCCATAAGCCGCGCCGCCGCCGCCGCCGCCGCCGCCATAGCCTGTGCACCCGCCGCCGTCGCCGCCTGCCGCGCCTGTCGTACTGCCCGAACCGCCGCCGCCACCGCCGCCGCCTGCATAGAGGAACGTCGCGTCATAGCCGCCTGTGCCGCCCGCTACTCCCGGATTGGCCTTGTTGCCGCCGCCGCCGCCGCCGCCAGATGAGCCCGCCCCGCCATTCGCCGCACCGCCGCCGGAACCGCCCGTGCCCGCGCCGCCCGCGCCGCCTGTACTGCCAGATGGTGCGCTGCCCGCCGTGCTTGATCCGCCATTGGAACCGCCGCCGCCGCCGCCCGCCTGGTTGGCCGCGCTGATAGCACCGCCCGCCTTACCGGCGCCAACCGATCCAGCCCCGCCACCGCCGCCCGAGCCGCCTGAACCGTATTGGCCGCTCCCCGGCGAAGCGTTGCCGCCGCTGCCGCCCGCATAGACCGTCGTGCCGATGCAGCCTGTCGTACTGCCCGTGCCGCCCGCGCTGGTGCCGCCGTTGCTGCCCTGGCCGCCCGCACCGCCCTTGGCGACAATGCCCGCCGATGAGACCGACGGCGCCGCGTTCACGCCAATCTGCGCCCATGTATCGCCGCCCGCCGTTCCATTCGCCGACGACGTTGTGCCGCCTGGCCCCGCGGCGCCCGTGCTGTAATAGAGCACCTGGCCTGGAGAGACTGTGATTGTGCTCGTCGCATAGGCCCCGCCCGCACCGCCTGCGCCGCCGTACAGACCGCTGCTGTCCGCCGCGCCGCCGCCGCCGCCCGCACCAATCCCATACAGGGTCACGGATGTTACCCCGTCGGGAATGGTGAAACTTCCCGCGCCGCTGTCCGCGTAGGTCGTATGTGTCATGTTCAGGACGGCCGGCATACTGGATACCGCACTCATAGCCGGGGCGAATTGCGCGCCGTAGTGGAGCGGCATCGCCATCGATGAGACAGTGTTCATCGCCGGCGCAGGTTGCGCACCGTAGTAGAGCGGCGCCGCCATCGCCGAGACTGTGCTCATAGCCGGGGCGAATTGCGCGCCGTAGTAGAGCGGCATCGCCATCGATGAGACAGTGTTCATCGCCGGCGAGAAATTCGCGCCAAACTTGAGCAATGCCGACATGGCAGAAGTGGCCGTCATGGCGGGTGCCCCGAGGCCATTCACCCACGTCAGCACCGCTGACATGCCGCTGGTCACGCCGAACAGATAAGGGAACCCAGGCAGCCGGTTGATTGTCCAGGCGCTGCTGGCGTCCATCGGGAAACTGACCGGCAGCGAACCAAACTGCGGCGGCGGATCCGCCTTCAGGATGAGGGCGCGTTCCTGCGGATTAGGGACGTCCAGGCAGTAATAGCAGACCTTGAAGCCAGTATCCTGCAAGTTCAAGCCTGCCCAGCGGTATTGCGGATACAAGTCTTCTAGGTTGTACACCGTGCCGCAGCGCTGGCAGAGTGCCGTGCGTTTCGGGTTCGTGCTGTCGATGAAGGCGCGGCCGTGCGGTCTCGTCATCATAACACCCGGTAGTAGCCGCCCAATCCTGGCGAAATCGTCATCGGCACGGACTCCTGGTCGCGTCCAAGGGCGAGCATCAGGCGATCCCTTGCCTTGGCATACAGGTCTTGCGACTTGGCCGGCTGATAGCTGTCGGCCAGGCGCGCCGCCATATCGGTGACCAGCGCGTCCAGGAACCGGTACGGGCTGTCTACGCCTAAGGCGTTCGTCAAGTCAACGTCCTGAAGCTGCCGGAAGCTCTGCACATTCGCCGTGTATGTGCTGCTCACGTCCGGCGTTGGCCAGAACGTCAGCACCGGCGGAACCGCCAGGTTGAACCAATACGATGTGGGCGGCGCCTGCTGTGCCTTCACCGGCTGCGCGCGATACTCATAGGCCGAAATCGGCCCAAGCACACGTTCCGTCGTGACGCCGCCCGAGGACACCGAGATGGTGACGATCGGCACCGCGATCGTGCGCGCCGCCAGCGTGTAAGCCGCAGTCCCGGCCGTCAGGTTGACCGTCTGCGTTTCCAGCGCAAAGCGCATTGGCAGGTTGTTGGACAGGTTCACCATGGCAAAATTCGCCGCCATGGCCGCGTCAATCAGGTGCTGCGTGGTCAATTCCGTTGGGCGGATGTTGCACAAGGAATAGGCATACAACACGAGGTCGCTCGCGGCTGGCTGAAACGAATAGGTGCCGGGGCTGGCCTGTCCAGCGGGGACACTCACGGGACGTAATCGAATTCTGTCCAGCAGATGGACGCAACGAACGTTTCCACGGGAGCAGCCGGGTTGCCGACAAGATGGATGAGCGTGCCGGGGTCGAGGGCGACGATGGGCAGGTTCTGGAAGTTGAACACCGTCGTCGTTAGGCCGCCAGCGAGCGATGTCGTCGCCTGCCCGATGCCCAAATCCATGAACGTGTTGCCGGCCGTGGTCAATGTCGTCGTGGCAACACCAACACGCGCGCTATTGCCGCCAGTCGGCTGCGGACCCAGCCGGGCATTATAGACCGTCGCATCCGTCCAGGCCGCAACCGGCAAGCCAGTGCCAAAGGAGCCGCCAGTATTGACGACCTCGCTCAGCGCCAGGCCCGTGATAGCCGGTGTCGCCGTGGCAGCCACAGTGAGCCCGATGTAGTTCAGCACCGCAATGCGGTTCGTGCCCAGCGGGTTCCACAGTGCGAAGGTGGGGCTCGTCGTGCTGTAGATCGGCACCGTGATGCCGGTGCCCGCCGCGCCAACGGCACAATGAAATGTCCGGCGGGCGAGCGTCATATTGATGAGTGGCAGGATTGCCATGGGTGTCTCCTTATAGCGAACTGGGGGCCTGGATGACCGACAGCCGCAATTCGCCGGTCAGCGATTGAATGTTGAGCCGGATGGCCGTGACGGGGAATAGCAGGGTGTACTGAATGAGCGGATCGCTTTGCCAGTAGACGAGGCCAGGCAGCACGTTCCATCGGAAGTCCGCCGCACAGCCGCTCATGTCGTCTGTGGTGAACTCGATGGTGTAATCCGCCGCCCCGCTCACCACATCCGCGACAATGCCCACGGTGTACGGGAGCTGCAGGTAGTTGAGCGTCACCACGTCCTGACCGTCCGGTGTCATCACCGTGCCAGCCTTGTAGACAAACCGCTGGATCGTGCTCACGAGTGCATCCCCTTCAGGGTTTTCGCCAGTGCCGCCCGCCGCCGCATCGTTGGATTGTCCGAATGCGCCGCCTTGGCGAGCTTCTTCGCCGGAATTTTCTCGCCCTCTGGCACGTGAAGCGCCCGGTGGAGGGCTCCAGGATGTTTAATGGCACCCTGGATCCACTTTCCACCGTCCTTCATTCCGTCGGGCTCAGTCTCGCCCCCCGTGGTGTTTCCCATGGACGCCGTGATGCAGGCTGTGCCCATGCTTGCCATGGTGCGCCTTGCCGCCGTGCTTCAGCTTGGCAGAGCTGTAC
>Ga0335069_10008142_pt1 | contig 15049 bp, 11 predicted proteins | sample Lox_Sample_11_FD_206714 | JGI IMG/M metagenome (GOLD analysis project Ga0335069, IMG submission 206714) | Soil microbial communities from Loxahatchee National Wildlife Refuge, Florida, United States - Lox_Sample_1.1 | ecosystem: Environmental > Terrestrial > Soil > Wetlands | place: USA... | reverse complement strand
CACCATCGCCTCGGGCAATATCTCCACCTGCGCGCTCCCGGGATCAACCGAGGAGGAACAATTCGAGGATCCCTACGACCACGAGCTTCCCCAGCAACAGGCCATGGCTTGATCGCCTGCCGTCATCCACGAGATCGAAAACCGAATCAGAAGAGAGGATCTGATGACCACAGTCGCACCCATGCCGGAAGTCGGCCTCGCGCTCCAGGATCGTGAGCGCGAGGTTCTTACTCCCGAAGCCATTGCGTTTCTGCGCGCACTCGATCAGCGATTCGAAAACACGCGCATCAGCCTGCTGGAGAAGCGCCGTCAACGCCAGGAACACTTCGATCGCGGCGGCTTCCCCGCATTCCTGCCCGAAACCGAGCACATTCGCAACGGGGATTGGAAGGTCGCGCCCATCCCCGAAGAATTGCTCGACCGCCGCGTCGAGATCACCGGGCCCACCGAGCGCAAGATGGTCATCAACGCGCTCAACTCCGGCGCCAGCGTCTTCATGGCCGACTTCGAAGATGCCAACGCACCCACATGGAACAACTGCGTCGAAGGCCAGCGCAACATGCGCGACGCGAACCTGCGCGCCATCAGCTGGCAATCGCCTGAAGGCAAGCTCTACGAACTGAAGCCGGACCCCGCCGTGCTCTTCGTGCGTCCGCGAGGCTGGCACATGGTAGAGAAGCACTTGGCGCTCTCCGGCGAGCCCATGTCCGCATCACTGTTTGACTTCGGTCTCTACCTGTTCCACAACCACCGCATCCTGCGCGATCGCGGCTCCGCACCCTACTTCTATTTGCCCAAGCTCGAAAGCCATCTCGAGGCGCGCCTCTGGAACGACGTGTTCCTCTTCGCGCAGGAATACCTCGGTATTCCCGCCGGAACCATCCGCGCCACGGTGCTGATTGAAACCATCTCCGCGGCCTTCGAAATGGACGAGATCCTCTACGAGCTCCGCGAGCACTCCGCCGGGCTCAACTGCGGACGGTGGGACTATATCTTCAGCTTCATCAAGAAATTCCGCAACCATCCCGACTGCGTGCTGCCACAGCGCGGTGACGTCACGATGACCCAGCCGTTCCTCGCCTCCTATGTGGAACTACTCATCCACACCTGCCACAAGCGCGGCATTCATGCCATGGGCGGCATGGCAGCCCAGATTCCCATTCGCGGCGATGCGAAGGCGAACGAGGAAGCCATGCAGCGCGTCCGCGAGGACAAGCTGCGCGAGGTCCGCGCCGGCCACGACGGCACGTGGGTCGCGCATCCCGGCCTGGTTCCCGTGGCGCGCGCCGTCTTTGACGAGTACATGCCCGAGAAAAACCAGATTCGCACGCCGTCCGAACCGCGCTCACGTATCACTGCAGAGAACCTTGTGGAGATTCCGAAGGGCCGCATTACCGAGGCCGGCCTGCGCCGCAACATTGATGTTGCGCTGCAGTACTTGGAGTCGTGGCTGCGCGGCAACGGCTGCGTGCCCATCTACAACCTCATGGAAGACGCCGCTACCGCGGAAATTTCACGCACGCAAATCTGGCAGTGGATCCGTTATGGCGCACGCCTCGAAGACGGAGGCACCATCACTGCCGAAATGCACAATCAGATTCTCGATGAAGTCCTGGAACAGATGCGAAACACGATGGGCCTGCAGGCATTTACGGCCAGCAAGTTCCTGAGGGCCGCCGAGCTTCTCCGTCAACTGAGCAGCGGGGAGTTCCGCGAGTTCCTCACCACCACTGCATACCAGGATCTGGCGTAGATGTAGATAAAGTACAGATAGATCGACCGCAGCAACGGCCGGAGCGCTTCAGCGCCCCGGCCTTTGCCGCTTTAACGGAGTCGCGGCTTCTTATCCCTCCGGGAAACGCTTTTCCCGGCTTGCAGCAAGCCTGAAACTTTCTCAGAAACTACCGAGACTGCGGAGGCATCTTAGCGCTATACTGCACTGCAGCATTGTGGTGCTGCAGTGCATATCTCCCACGACAGGATCTGTGTGAGCATGAGTACTACTGAAACCGAAACCTTCCGAGCCACCGAAGCGCCTTTCAATCTGGAAGGCAAAACCGCCATCGTCACCGGTGCCGGCCGCGGCATTGGCAGAGCCATCGCACAGCGCCTGGTTTCCGCCGGCGCTGCCGTCATGCTCTGCGATCTCGACGAAAAGATGCTGCTGGAGTCGGAGACTGACCTCGGCGATCCCACGCGCGTGCACCACCTCCAGGGTGACCTCACGGATCCACTGGTTCCCGGTGAGCTGGTGGAAGCCACCATCGGCACCTTCGGCTCTGTCGACATCATCGTCAATAACGCCGGCTACAGTTGGGACAACGTCGTCCAGAAGACCACCGACGAGCAGTTCCAGGCCATGCTGGAAATCCACCTCGTCACTCCCTTCCGTATCTTGCGCGCCGCCTCCACTTACATTCGTGACGCGGCCAAGCGGGAACTGGCATCGGGACAGCGCGTGATGCGCAAGGTGGTAAACATCACATCCATCTCCGGCACCGACGGCAACCCGGGCCAGGCCGGCTACTCGTCAGGCAAAGCTGGTGTGATCGGCCTCACCAAAACGCTGGCAAAGGAATGGGGCCGCTATAACGTCAATGTGAACGCCGTCGGATTCGGGTTGATTGAAACCCGCCTGGTGCAGCCGCTCAATGCCGAAGGATCATCGATGGAGATGCACGGCCACCAGATCCGGCTTGGCGTGCAGCCCAGCCTGCTTGAGTCGGTGAAGAACGCCTGCCCGCTCGGCCGCCTCGGCACTCCCGAGGAAGCCGCGGGCGCGGTGCTGTTCTTCTGCTCGCCGCTGTCGGACTACGTCACCGGCGAGGTTCTGATCTGCGGCGGAGGACTGCACTTCTAAGACCCGGCCGCTCCGCCAGAGCCGCACCCGGCATGATAGACGCAAAGAGGCATTCTCGCCGAGAGAATGCCTCTTTCCGCGCTCTGGGTGGGCCCTGGCGAATTAATCAGCCCGCTCTAATTCCAGGCCGCCGGTTCCAGTTCTGCGATCATTTCCGCATCGGTGGGTTCAGCCGGGACATCTCCTTCGTCGACAAGCTTGCACACCTCCAGCCAGTGATGGAAGCTGCACTCTTCGGCCGAATCAAAGGACTCCAGAACTAACCGGACATGGGTAGAAGGATGAGCGGTAGGAACCGTTTGCAACGTTGCCTGCATATGAACTCCCGGACGAGCGCACCTTCTACTCGTCTAGGGTTGAGAGCTTAACACAATCCAACCCGCATCGCAGTGACGAAGCCGAAATTTCAGAAATCGTTCGCGCGCGCCAGCAACTGGTCCGAACGGTCCTACCGCCGAGCCATTGCATGGGTCCCCGAGTCCCGGATTCCAACTCCTTGTGATCCCAAACACACGAATGCCCGGAACCACGGTTCCGGGCATTCGTGCGTTTCAGATAGAAGAGGACTATTCGGCGGCAGCTTCCATCGCCTTGGTCTGCGCAACCGTCCAGTCAGGCGCGCCCACCTTGAAGCGGGCAAAACGCCGCACCGTGATGTTCTCGCCCAGCTTGCCCACTTTCTGTGCGATCAGTTCCTTGATGCTGATGGACTGTTCCTTGATGAACGGTTGCTCCAGCAGGCAGACCTCCTCGTAGAACTTGGCCATCTTGCCTTCGACGATCTTCTCGATGACTGGAGCCGGCTTGCCGGTGGCAGCTGCCTGGGCGCGATAGATCTCTTTCTCGCGTTCCATGTCCTCGGGGGTCACGTCCTCGGGCTTCACATAGCGCGGATCAGTCGCCGCGATGTGCATCGCGATGTCCTTCATCAGGTCGTTGAAGTCCTCCGTGCGGGCCACGAAGTCGCTCTCGCAGTTCAGTTCGAGCAGCACGCCGATCTTACCCCCGGCGTGAATGTAGGTACCGATCGCACCCTCGTTCGTGGAGCGGGCGGCCTTCTTCTGCGCCGATGCCATGCCCCGCTTGCGCAGCACGACGAAGGCCTCTTCCATGTCGCCCTTCGACTCCTGCAGAGCCTTGAGGCAGTCGCCCATGGGCGCGCCGGACTTGTCGCGAAGCTCCTTCACCAACTTTGCATCAATCTTCTCGCTCACCGTCATTCTTCCTCTTCTCGTTTCCCAATCTCAGTTCATGGCCCCGAATTCGGGGCAGAGAAAAAGCGTGGCACTGAGACTGCGCGGCCACGCTTAAGATCATGCACGCGCTTATGCGCACTTATGATTAATGGCCACCCTCGGCGGCTTCTGCCTCTTCCATGATCGCAGCTACGGCTGCGGGCGCCTTGCGAATGCCGCCGCCCAATGCGGACTCGAGGTCGATATCCTCAGTCGAGGAAGCCTCAACGGCCGCACCCTCTTCGATGGCCGACGGCACGGGTGTCTCCTCGGCGAACATCTTGTCGCCCACCAGGTTCACACCCTCGGCAGCCGAATCGGCAATCTTCGAGGTGAACAGGCGAATGGCGCGCAGCGCATCGTCGTTGCCCGGAATCACGTAATCCACCACCGTCGGGTCGCAGTTCGTATCGACGACCGCCACCACCGGGATACCCAGCTTGCGGGCTTCCTTCACGGCAATGGCTTCGTTGTTCGAGTCGACGACGAACAGCGCGTCGGGCAGGCGCTTCATGTTCTTGATACCGGCCAGGTTCGCCTGCAGGTGCTTGCGCTCCCGCTCCAGGCGGATGACTTCCTTCTTGGTCAGCAGCTCATAGCGGCCATCGGTGGCCATCTCATCCAGTTCCTGAAGGCGCTTCACCGACTTCTGCACCGTCACCCAGTTTGTCAGCAGTCCGCCCAGCCAGCGGTTGTTGATGTAGGGCATCCCGGCGCGGTTGGCTTCTTCAGCCACGGCGTCCTGGGCCTGGCGCTTGGTGCCGACAAAGAGGATCGTCTTGCCGCTTGCGCACAGATCGGTAACGAATTTCGACGCATCCTTGAACAGTTTGAGCGTCTTCTGCAGGTCGATGATGTAGATACCGTTACGCTCTCCGAAGATGTATTCCTTCATCTTGGGATTCCAGCGCTTGGTCTGATGCCCGAAGTGAACACCTGCTTCGAGCAGCTCCTTCATTGTGATCGTGGCCATTGGCCTCCTTCGTGGATTGCATCCGGGTGGTCGATGCCGGCGCCCGAATTTAACCCGCTCATGCGGGAGATTGTGAAACCAGTTCTCAGTTCACAGTTCGTAGTTCACAGCAGAGCCGGAACCAAAAACTGTGAACTGCGAACTAAGAACTGAAGCGCGTTAGCGCTTGCTGAACTGGAACCGCTTGCGGGCGCCCTTCTGACCGTACTTCTTGCGCTCCTTCACACGGGCGTCACGGGTCAGCAGGCCTTCGGCCTTCAGCGTCTTGCGCAGTTCGGGATTGAATTCGATCAGGGCGCGGGCTACGCCCATCTTCACCGCATCGGCCTGTGCCGCCACGCCGCCACTGCGCACCGTGGTCACCACGTCAAAGCTGGCAGCCATGTCGGCCACAAGCAGCGTCTTCTTCGCGGCCACGCGCTGCTGTTCGGTCACGAAGTACTGCTCAAACGGCTTGCCGTTGACCTTCCACTCACCCGTTCCCGGACGCAGAAAGACGCGGGCGATCGCCGACTTGCGGCGGCCCGTACCGTAATACTGAACCAGATCTGCCATTCAATTCCTCTTAGCTCTCAGCCGTCGGCTTTCAGCCTTCAGCTTTTCCTGCTTGATCTCTGTCTGCCTTCAGTGTCCGCTCTCGCAAAGTCAAAGCCTAGAGCGGACGGCTGATAGCTGCGTTTACGCCACCCGCATCGCCACCGGCTGCTGCGCCTCGTGGGGGTGCTGGTCGCCGCGATAGACCTTCAGCTTGGTGCCCATCTGGCGGCCCAGCTTGGTCTTCGGCAGCATGCCCTTGATCGCCTCTTCCAGAATCTTTTCCGGCTTGCGCGCCAGAAGCCGCGTAAACGACTCCTCGCGCAGGCCGCCGGGGAATCCCGTGTAGCGGCGATACACCTTTTTCTGGCTCTTCAGACCGGTCAGCCGCACCTTCTCGGCGTTGATCACAATCACGTGATCGCCCATATCGATGTACGGCACATACTTGGGGTTCAGCTTGCCGCTCAGCACACTGGCCGCCTTGGTGGCCAGCCTCCCCAGCGTCTCGCCGCTGGCGTCAATCACATACCATTTGCGGTCAATGTTCTTGCCGCTCGGAACAAAGGTCGACATCTCTCTCCTGCCTATCCAAAGAACTTCTGCCGAACTTAAATGCCGGCCGTCCACAAACTTCGCGCAAAGCGCGCTGCCCCACGCAAATTGCATGGGATCAAATCCACCCACTCGCCAAACAAGCCTGTTCGGGTGAGGATTGCGGGGCTTGCCCTCGATGGGCTCCTGACTCTGCCGGACCTTAGTTTCCGGGTTTCAGCAGAAGGTGGCCTGCGCTGGTAGAACCTCCCAGGAGGGACTCCATCAGCCGGGTCCGGAAGCATCGCCACAGACCCCAGGCGCAACACCGCACAAGGACTCCAGAATACGCGATTCGGAACACGGAGTCAACGAGTTGAGGGTCGAGTTAGCGGCCGGCCCGGGCCGGCCCGCGGGGCGGCTCAACATTCTGTCGGGATGGCACACATCGAGAACCGGCGTACCTCACGGTATTTGGCCACGATTCAGAGTAAAATCGCTGATTCATCAGGATCATCCAGCACTGCGGAGAGGCCATGCCTAACGTCGTGATTCCCACCCCGCGCGGTCAGATGCCTTGTTACCTGGCCGTCCCTCCGTCCGCCGAACCGGCTCCCGGCGTCATCGTACTGCACGATGTGGGCGGCATGAGCCAGGACTACCGCGGCCAGGCCGACTGGCTCGCCGAAGCCGGATTTCTGGCCCTCGCCGTCGATCTCTACTATCTGGGCGGATTCATCCGCTGTCTGCGCGCTGTGGCCCGCGACCTGATGGCCCGCACCGGCCCCACCTTCGATGACGTGGAGGCCTGCAGGTCGTGGCTGGCCGCGCGGCCCGGCTGCACCGGACGTATCGGCGTCGTCGGCTTCTGCATGGGCGGCGGGTTCGCCCTGCTGCTGGTCTCCGGGTGCGGATTCTCGGCCGCCAGCATCAACTATGGCGGCAAGCTTCCTCCCGATGTGGACGATTTCCTCAAGACCGCCTGCCCGGTGATAGGAAGCTACGGCGGCAGGAGCCCCTTCGAACGAGGCGTCGCCGAAGATCTGGAACGCGCTCTCGAACGTGCCCTCGTCGCCCACGATGTCAAGGAGTACCCCGACGCCGGTCACTCGTTCATGAACAACAACCAGCACTTCTGGTTCAAGCTGCTGCGCTTTGCCGGCATCGCCTACAACGAACCCGCCACCCTGGACGCGCGCCGGCGGATCGCCGCCTTCTTTCACTTTCATCTGGGCGGCGAAGGGGTCCAGCCAGCCGACAGCACCGCTTCCGGCGCAGCGCCGGAAACCGAGGTCTCCGGCGCCGATCTCCTGAAGAACGCACAAGTTAAGGTTTGAACACTGTTATGAAGAACGGCGCCTGGATTGCCGTTCCGCTCAGGTTGTAAATCTTGACAATGATCTGACCACCGACCGAATTCACGGTGGCAACTGCGGGAGTTGCAATGTCAGCTACGGTGGCGTTCACCACGTAGCTCGAGAAGTAGAAGGTCTCCCCGGAGATGGTGCAGAGGTATTCAGGTGATGACCACGTGCAGCTGAGGTTCGGGCTGGCGGCCCCCATGCTGCCGTTCTTGTTCACGAACCCGTACGCAAGCGGCAAATGGGTGTTCGGACCCACCGTAAACGGGACGGTGTTCGATGCGGCGCCGCCCGGATTCGTCACTTTGATGGTGAACGTCCCCAGGCTGGTCAGATTGGCGGCCGGGACAGCAGCTGTGAGCGTTGTTGCGCTCACGAAAGTAGTCGTCAACGAAGTCGTGCCCCAGTTCACGGTCGCGCCGGACACGAAGTTCGTCCCGGTCACGGTCATGGTCAATGCAGCGGCGTAGCGATACACGTAATACGGTGAGATGGAGGTGATCGTGGGAGTAGCGCCGGTTGCCGCGGTCACCGCGAAGTTGACCGAGTTCGAAGTAACCGTCCCTACTTTTACCGTAATGGGGAAGCTTCCCACCGTGGTCAGATCTGTTGCCAGAATCGCCGCCGTCACCTTCGTCGCGCTGACAAATGCAGTGGTCCGGGCGCTTCCATTCCAGTAAACTACGGCGCCGGTCGCGAATCCGGTCCCGTTCACGGTCAGAGTAAGTGCGCCGCTGCCCTGCACCGCCGTCGTCGGCGAGATCGAAGTGATCGTCACCGAAGTCGTCCCGCCGCTGCCCTGCAGCGTGATTGCGGTCGATGTGCTTCCGGCGTAATTCGTGTCGCCCATGTACTGCGCAACCACGCTCTGGTCTCCCGTTCCCGGCACCGACGCGCCGGTCAGCGTGGCCGTGGCCTTCTGCTTCGACGTGTCCACCAGCACGCTCATCGCATTGTCATTCTGGTTCGCCACCGCAAGGTCCATCGTTCCGTCACCATTGAAGTCCCCGGCGATCACCGAAACCGGCACCTTGCCCACGAGGTACTGTGTCGGCGAGGCGTTGAACGTGCCTGTTCCATCATTCTTGTTCGCAAAGACCGCAACCCGGCCCGTATCGGTGTCAGACGAGTACCAGGTCATCACCAGGTCCGTCGCACCGTCGCCGTTGATGTCGGCCGCCGTCAATCCGGCCACGAATTCCGAGAAGGTGCCGCTCGGTGCCATCTCCTGTGGCGCGTTGAACGTGCCATCGCCCTTGCCCGTCATCGCCTCCAGCGTGCTGGAACCGCAAAACGCCACGTCCTGCAGGTATCCGCTGCCCTTCAGGTCGACGGCCTGCACCTGGCACGATGCCGTGTTGATGTCGATGGGAGTGTCCTTTTCGGCCTGGAATGTTCCATCGCCCTTGCCGAGCAGGACCATGATGTCGCTGCCGTTCCAGCCCGCCGAGATCACGTCGGGAATCCCGTCCTTGTTGAAGTCGCCGATGCTGATGTAGGTGCTCGCGTCGGTCAGGCTCACATCGTTATGCGGCTGGAAGGTCCCGTTGCCATTGCCCATCAGCACGCTGATGCCCCCGTCCACACTTACCACCAGGTCAGGCCAGCCGTCGCGGTTCAAGTCGCTAACCAGGACCGAATTGGCGCCGGAGGCTGAATCGTAGTTCACCGGCACCTTGAACGTCCCGTCTCCCTTACCGAGCGCCACGCTGACGAAACTGCCCGATACAACCACAAGGTCCGGAATACCGTCGCTGTTGAAGTCTCCCACCGCGATGCCGGTCGGCTCCGAGCCTGCCGGGCAGGGAACCGGCGGAGTGCCGGTCGTGCAGAAAGGCTTGGCGGCCAGGAATGTGCCGTCGCCCTTGCCGAGGTAGATCGAGACGCCTGTGTCGTAGTCCTGAATCGAGAGGTCCAGGATCCCGTCCCCGTTGAAGTCTCCACTCACTACCTGTTCCGGGGTTTGGTAGTCGGTGGTGTCGTAGATCGGGTAGTTCGCTGCGGTCGCCATGGTCTTCGATCCCGTGACGGATCCCAGCGTGGCCGAACCGATCGTAGAGCTTGTCGTCTGGTCGACAAATTGCACTTGACCGGTTGGGCCTGGCCCGCCGAGGCCGGTCACTGTGCCGGTAAGTGTGTAATTTCCCGCGCTACCGCTGGAACTGATGGTTGTATTTGCGACGCCCCCCGCCACCGCCCACGATTGCGCCGTCGACGCACTCGTCGCATACGCGTTTCTGCCCGCAAATACCGCCTTGAGACTATGAGCGCCCGGAGCAAGCTGCGCCGACAGGTACGCAGACCCGTGCACGTACTTTGTCCCGGTGTTGACGATCTGTCCGGTTCCAAGCAGGACTTTGCCGTCGTAGAACAACACCAGACCCTGCGTAAGGGTGGGACTCACCGTTGCCGTCATCGCGGTAATTGGATGGTTGTTGATCGTCTTCGATGAGACGGTCAGCGTCGTTGTGGTCGGCGTTGGCGTCGCCCAGCCCGTCATCGCGCCAAGGCAGAGAATGACAGGCAGCAGCGCTGCCTGGCACGTAGCCTTCCCATGAACCGGGAGACACCTGGGATCATTCGAACGACGAGTAATCCGCTTATTACCAGACATCGTGATCTCCTTGAATTCCGGAAAAACCTGGACCTGGTCCGCAAGTCGCGATCGCCGGACAGCGATGAGCCGAGGCCTGGGCCCGATTTCCCGGGGGGAGAGAAGGAGATCAACGCGAAGCGACGCCTTCCTTTCAGGAGTCTCGACGCGTGTCCCTGGTCGGATTTGATGGACGGCGAGATTTTACAGCTAAATCGCGCGCTCGCAACAGAATTCGCATCCTGGATCAGCACGAAGGTTTACCCAGCCGGGCTCATGGCGAACTGTCTCGGTGGGCGGACTGTGACCGCGCATCCGAGGGCATTGGGACCGAGAGAAGCGGCCAAAAAAATGAAGGAGTGCTCCAGGCGGAACACTCCTTCTCTTCTTCGAGTTGCCGGTCCTTCTTTACGCGGCGGTTCCCGCTGCCCGTACGCGGAACCGCTTCATCTGTACAGACAGTGCGCGCTCGATCTTCTTCAGTTCGCCGCGCTCCTCCGGCATGGCAAATGTGCTGGCCACGCCGCTGCGCGAGGCACGCCCGGTGCGGCCCACGCGATGCACGAAATCCTCGGCCAGCTTGGGCATGTCGTAGTTGACCACGTGCGCCACGTGGTTCACGTCGATGCCGCGGGCGGCGACGTCGGTGGCGACAAGCACGCGATGCTTGCCTTCGGTGAAGCTGCGCAACGCCGAGTTGCGCTGCGACTGGGTGCGGTCGCCGTGAATCTGCGTGGCCGCGTGCCCGGAGCGCGTCAGCCGGCGCGCCAGCCGGTCGGCGCCGTGCTTGGTGCGCACGAAGACCAGGAAGCTTCCCTGCTCTGCCCCAAGCAGGTGTTCGAGCAGTTCCGGCTTCTTGTCCTTCTCCACTTCAAAGGTGCGCAGTTCCACGTTTTCCGCGGGCTTGGATACGTTGCCGATTTCGACGCGCACCGGGTTGCTCAGATACTTCTGGGCGACGTCGCGCACCTTTCCTTCCAGCGTGGCGGAGTAACACAGGGTTTGACGCTGCCTGGGCACTTCCGCGACGATGCGGGCGATGGCGGGCTGGAAGCCCATGTCGAGCATGCGGTCCACTTCGTCGAAGACCAGGATCTTGATCTGGTCGAGCTTGACGAGGCGGCGCTTGATGTAGTCTTCCAGGCGACCGGGGGTGGCGACGATCATGCGGGCGCCACGGCGGATGGTGTCGAGCTGCGGGCCTTCTGCCATGCCGCCGACCACCAGCGCGACCATGTCGGCCTGGTTGGGACGGAGGGCGCGATAGGCCTTTTCGACCTGCATGGCCAGCTCGCGGGTGGGCAGAAGGACGAGGGCGTTGGCGCCGCGCGCTTCAACTTTTTGGAGGAGCTCAATGATGGGGATCAGGAAGCTGAGCGTCTTGCCCGTGCCGGTCTGGGCGGTGGCGAGCACGTCGCGGCCTTCGAGAGCCGGCGGAATGGCCCCCGCCTGCACCGGCGTGGGGGTGGTGAACTTGTTGTTGTTGAGCTTGGCCAGCAGTGCCGGCGAAACAGAGAACTCAGAGAACCTGGTAATCAAAGTATTTTCCTGGGTTCCGGGAGGCGTCTTTCCCTGGGCCTCCAGGCAGAACCGGAATAGAGGTGCGCACACACAGGCACGCGCCTGAACGACTGATGACGGATGGTGTCGTTTCGACTGGGTTCAGAGCAGAAGCTGCTGAACGCCGGGAGAGCAGACCCACGCGATAACTACCGCCGGGCGGCACAGTGCCGGGCCGGCTCCCCAGTTCCGCTGGCGGTTCGCTCATTCAAGAGGAGACGCGCGCAAGCGAGGCACGAAGGCGGCAAAGGCCGCATCGGCAGGCTGGAGTTACGCTGTAGGGGCTTGGGGGAAATTCTGCGGGGGGCGCTAACCGCCCCTGCGACGAAGACCTGTCGCTGGGGACCCCGGGCGGCGCCGCTCACGACCAAACATTTGAGCGCAGATCTAGGATAGCACAGCCGACTTTTTTGGTGGGTGGCATCCCGTGCCTTGCGGCGCCACGGTATCGCGGAGAACATACCTTGTTTGCACAAGCGGTGGAGGCCGTAGTGGGTGTGGACTTCAAATCGCAATGGAATCCCAGATCCGAGAATCCGGACCTGGGCAACCGGTTTGCGTTCATTGCGTGATGGTAAGCTCCCCGTGCAGCGAAGCCGTCGAATCCTCGCCGGCCCAGACGTCGAAGGTGCTGGGTTCTACTGCCCACTGCCTGGTCTGGGGGCTCCAGAACTGAAGCTCGTCCTTGCCCAGCGGGAAGGTCAGGGTCTTCGTTTCGCCCGGATTCAGGGCTACGCGCTGGAAGCCTTTGAGCTGGCGCACGGGCCGGGAGGCCGATCCGTAGCGCTGGTGGATGTAGACCTGCGCTACGGCATCGCCGGCCACCGAGCCGGTGTTGGTGACATCGACCGAAACCTGGGTGCTGTCGCCGGCGGCGATGGTGGCCTGGCTCAGCTTGAGGTTCGCAAACTTGAAGGTGGTGTAGCTGAGTCCGTAGCCGAAGGGATAGAGCGGCTTCGATTGGATATCCCAGTAGCGCGAGGTGAAGGAGGGCCGGTCCTCGGGCTCGTGGGTGAGGTTGTGGTTGTAGTAGAGGGGCTCGGCGCCGGCCACGCGCGGCCAACTGACGGGAAGCTTGCCGCCGGGGTTCACGTCGCCGAAGAGCGCGTCGGCGATGGCGTTGCCTCCCTCGGTGCCGGGATACCAGGCTTCAAGGATGGCGGGAACGTGCTCGGCGGGCCAGCGGATGTCGAGCGGGCGGCCGTTCATGAGCACAAGGACGACGGGCTTGCCAGTGGAGACGGCGGCCTCAAGCATCTGCTCCTGGATGCCGGGCAGGTCGAACGTGGCGCGCGAGGAGGCCTCGCTGCTCATGCTCGAGATCTCGCCCATGACGGCGACGACCAGGTCGGCATCGGCGGCGGCAGACTTGACCTTGGCGATCCACTCGGCGGTCTGTTCCGGCGTGGGCGGCGGCAGGACCTTCTTGCCGGCGAGCTGGTCGAGCAGGCCGGGAAAGACGCGGGAGAGCTCGGGACCGTCGACCACCGTGAACTGGGCGCCGGGAAGCCTGTTCCTGAGGCCGGCGAGGACGGTGACGGGATGGCTCTTGCTGCCGCTGCCGAAGAGACCTTCGACGGTCCATCCGCCTTCGATGTCGTGGGTCGATTCGGCGAGCGGGCCGATGACGGCGATCTTGTTGACCGACTTCTGCAGCGGAAGGGTGTGGTTTTCGTTCTTGAGCAACACCATGGAACGAGCGGCGAGCTTGCGCTCAAGAGCCAGGCCTTCGGGGCGGTTCAGCGTGGCTTCGACCCTGGACTCGTCGGCGTAGGGATGGTCGAAGAGGCCGAGCTGGTATTTGATGGAGAGGATGGGCAGAACGGCGGCATCGATCTCGGCCTGGGTGACTTTGCCGCCTGCGACGAGCTGGGCGAGATTGCGCGAGTAGGTGAGCGAGGCCATGTCCATGTTGAGTCCGGCCTTGATGGCCTTCAATGCCGCGTCGGAGGGGTCTTTCGCGTAGCCGTGGGTCACCAGGCTGCCGACGGCGAAGGCATCGGAAAGCACGAATCCCCTGAATCCCCACTCGTTGCGCAGGATGTCAGTGAGCAGCCAGTGATTGCCGCTGGCAGGAACATCGTTCAGGTCCATGTACGCGGACATGAAGCTGCCTGCGCCGGCTTCTTCGGCGGCATGGAACGGCGGCAGGTAGACGTTGCGGAAAAGCTCCTCGGGGATGTAGCTGGAGTCGTAGTCGCGGCCGCCGTCGGCTGCGCCATACCCGGCGTAGTGTTTCACGCAAACCGAGACGGAGTCAGGGCCCAACCCCTTGCCCTGGAAGCCGAGGACCTGTGCGCGAGCCATGGCGGCGCCGAGGTAGGGATCTTCTCCGGCGCCTTCGACGATGCGTCCCCAGCGGGCGTCGCGGGCGATGTCAACCATGGGCGTGAAGGTGAGCTGGATGCCGGCTGCACGGGCGTCCTGGCCGGCGAAATGCTGGGCCTGCTCTTCAACGCCAGGATCCCAGGACGACGCCATGGCCAGCGGCACAGGGAAGACGGTGCGATAGCCATGGATGACGTCGAATCCGAAGAGGATCGGGATATGGTGCGGAGACTTCTCGACGGCGATGCGTTGCAGACGGTTGATCTCCTTGACGTCCGTGAGCCAGAGGATGGAGCCGACGCCTCCCCTGGCGATGAGGTCATCGGGTTTTTCGGATGCGAGACCGGGAATGACGACCCCGGCGGACTCGTTGAGCTGGCCGACTTTTTCGTCGAGGCTCATCTGCTGCAGCAGGGCGCGGGCGCGCTGCTCGGCTTCGTCGCGGGTAATGGATTGGGCGAAGGTGGGTGCGGCGCAGGCGAGCGCGAGAAGAATGATTACGACTCTTCGGATCATGCGAATGGTCTCCCTGAAGTGACGGATGAGGATAGTCGGAACGCCGCGGAGTTGTCATGGAATTCCTGCGCTGTGTCGGACGGGGAGGATCTGGTTTATGGAGGGGCGGGCGCGGGGGCGTGGTTTCCCACCCTTCGGACGGTGAGGCTGTCCGAAGGATGGGGCACGGGAGGTCGGGGTCAGGAGCGGGATTCGAGGCGGGCGACCACGCGTTGCACCAGGCGCTCGAGGTCGCTGTCGTTGGGGCGCGGGGGATTGTGGGGCTCGGGGGTGCGGCTGAGGCGCGCGTCGGGCCAGCCGAGGCGGCGCTTGGCGGCGAGAAGCTCGTCGATTTTTGCAGCGGGGATGGGCTGCAGCGGCGTTCCAATCTGTTGCGCGATGAGGTAGGTGGTGCACCAGGTTTCGAGGATTTCGGCGAGCCACTCGGCATGGGTCACGGTATCGGACCAGCAGACCACGCCATGGTTGGCGAGCAGGATGGTGTTGTGGTCCTGCGCGAAGGGCCGCACGGTCTCAGCGAAGGCCGGGGTGCCGGGCGTTTCGTATGGCGCGACG
>Ga0335069_10008141_pt1 | contig 15049 bp, 16 predicted proteins | sample Lox_Sample_11_FD_206714 | JGI IMG/M metagenome (GOLD analysis project Ga0335069, IMG submission 206714) | Soil microbial communities from Loxahatchee National Wildlife Refuge, Florida, United States - Lox_Sample_1.1 | ecosystem: Environmental > Terrestrial > Soil > Wetlands | place: USA... | reverse complement strand
AGCCACCTCGCTGGAGTGGACTATTCCGTCGCCGCCTCCCTTCGACAATTTTGGCGGCAGGCATCCAGTGGTGCGGCACGGGCCTTATGAGTACGGCGTTCCCGATGCGGCTGAGGACTTCATCACGCAGGATTCTGCGGAGGCCGCAGCGGCGGGGTCGTGACCCCGGGGCCTGAACGGACGGCATGGCGGTGGCCCCACGGAAATATCGAGTGGCTTTTATGGCAACAATCATAGCTCCCCCGGAACTTACAGGTCCGCCCATGACGGCGGGTGGCCGCCCCGGCGGCGGCAACGGCTTCGGCGGTTCCAACGACGGTGGCGGCAACTGGGATGTTACGCCCTGGTCTGTCCCGGCTCGCGCCTATCACACCGGAATGTGGATGGGGATCGCCGGCATCGTGATGATTTTCGCGGCTTTCACCAGCGCCCTTGTGGTGCGGCAGGGACTTTCCACCGACTGGGTAACCACGGCGATTCCCAGAATCCTGTTTCTCAATACCGGTGTCCTGGGGCTCAGCAGCCTGACGCTGGAACTCTCCCGCCGGTCGCTGCGCACCCGCCGCGACGCGGCCTTTGCCCGCTGGCTGTACCTTACGGTCGCCCTGGGATTGCTTTTCGTGGCGGGGCAACTGGCGGCCTGGAAGGAACTCGCTTCCCGCGGAGTGTACCTGTCGAGTAATCCCAGCAGCTCCTTTTTTTATCTGCTTACGGCGGCGCATGGCATCCACCTGTTGGGGGGAATCGTGGCCCTCCTGACGCTTGCTTTACGAACTCAGATGATCGTTGCCGTGCCGAAGAAGCGCGTGGCCGTCGAGGTCACCGCCATCTACTGGCACTTTATGGATGCCCTCTGGATCTATCTTGTGATTCTGCTTCTGGTGAGGTTATAGGATGGCAACTGAAGGCACGATGGAAAACCTGCAATCGGCTGCCGGGCAGGACGTTTGGAGCGGCGGCGTCTCCCCCTATGCAGTGGTGCCCAAGAAATTGGGGATGTGGCTTTTCATTGTCTCCGACGCGATTACTTTTTCGGCGCTGATTGTCGCTTACGCCTACGTGCGGGTCGCCAGTCCGGACTGGCCGAGGCCCTTCGCGTTTTCCCCCAGCATCGTCAATGCCACGGTGATGACGCTTATCCTGCTCACCAGCAGTATCACGGTGGTGATGGCGGTCCGAGCCGCCAAAATGGACGCGCGCGGCGCAGCGGCAAAATGGCTGATGGCAACCATGGCCGGCGGCGTCCTCTTTGACGTGCTGCATATCCGTGAGTGGCTTGGCCTGATTGAGGAGGGGGTCCGGCTTACCCGCAACCCGTGGGGAGCTCCCATGTTTGGCGCCTCATTCTTCACCCTCACCGGCCTCCACATGACTCACGTTACCATCGGCGTGGTCTACCTGGGCGTCATCGCCTGGGGCTTCGCCAAGAGGAAATTCAATGCGGACGATGTGGAAGTGAGCGGGCTCTACTGGCATTTCGTCGACTTGGTCTGGATGTTTTTGTTCCCGCTTATTTACTTGATGTCGGCGAAGATGGCCTAGTTTTCGCATCTCGAATGTCGATGGCAGGAGTGGATTATGGCGACCGCGAGCACCGCCGGGCATGGACACGTAGAACCCATAAAGCCGTTCATGATTGTGTGGGGGTTCCTCCTCGCCTTTACGGCCGTAGAAGTCATCCTGGCCTACCAGCAATTCGAACTGAAAACAATGCTGGTCATGCTGATGACGCTCTCCATTATCAAAGCGGCGCTCATCATCGCCTTCTTTATGCACCTCCGCTACGACCGTCACAGCCTGGCTTGGACTCTCATGCCGGCCCTCGTTTTTGTGATTTTGATGATGTTCGTTGTTTTCCCGGACAGCGTGCGGCTTTACCTCATGCGGCCCAAATAGACCTGAGATTGGTGGGATTGAAGTGATGCAACGCATTCAAATATTGAGTTTCCGAATTCGGCAAGCGAAGGCCTTCGCGTCACGGGTTTCCGTTCTCAGACCCATGAATTCTCAGCGTGAATCCAAGAGCCGGCGGCGATGCCTCGGCATTCAGGTCGCGTTATGGGTGCTCGGACTTGCGCTTGCATTGGCGTGCCTGGCCCTCCCGCATCCCATTTTGGCTCAGGGTTGTCCTTTGTGTTACAACACTGCCTCAGCGGCCGGGGCAAGAGGCATTGCCGCCCTCAGGAACGGCATCCTTATTCTCATGATTCCTCCCGTCATCATCTTTGGGGTTGTCAGCTTTTTCACCATTCGCGGTAGAAACCGCTTTAACGACGAATGCGATTACGGCCATGACGCACGCATTTGAGGAGCCGCAGGGTCCTTCAGGAGCCATCCCCGTCCGCAGACATGCCATTCGGTCTGCGGCGTTGGGGGACTACTGGACGCTTACCAAGCCTGAGGTCAACTTCCTGATCGTGGTGACTTCGATGGCGGGTTTCTATTTGGGTTCGCCTGCCGGTGGGTTTCGTCTTCTCCTTCTTGTCCACACAATCCTGGGCACATTGCTGGTGGCCAGTGGGACAGCGACCTTGAATCAGTACATGGAGCGGCTTTACGACGCCCGCATGCGCCGCACCGCTTGCCGTCCGTTGCCAGCGGGCCGCTTGGCTCCGGGTCGGGCCCTCTGGTTCGGGATTCTGCTTTCGCTGGCGGGAGGCGCTTACCTGGCTCTGGCCGTGAATTGGCTTGCCAGCGCCCTGGCCTGCTTCACCTTGCTCACTTACCTCTTGCTCTACACCCCGCTAAAGAGGAAGACCCCTTTGTGTACGCTGATTGGTGCGTTCCCTGGGGCCATGCCTCCCCTGATCGGCTGGGCCGGAGCTCGAGGCAGGCTTGGCACGGAAGCCTGGGTTCTCTACGCCATCCTCTTTCTTTGGCAGTTTCCTCACTTCCTCTCCATCGCTTGGATGTACCGTGAGGATTACGATCGCGCGGGCTACCAGATGTTGCCATCGGGTGCCCATCGGGGTAGTTCCATGGCCTGGCAGGTGGTGCTCTTCTCGCTGGCCCTGCTCATCGTCAGCCTGGTGCCCTCCTTCCTCGGTTTTGAGGGGAACGTGTATTTCCTTGGTACTTTGTTGCTGGGGCTTGCCTTTCTGTTCTATGGGACACGGCTCGCTCTCGCCAGGTCTAACTCTCTGGCGCGGCGGCTGGTATTAGCCTCAGTGATTTATTTGCCTTTGGTCTGGACCTTGATGGTTCTGGATAAGACTTAAAAGGCGGTGATAGGTGGCAAGCGACGAGCGGTGGGTTCTCAAGGCAGCATTGCTCTTCGCTCGCCAATCAGCACTTTTCCCGGGAAGGAGGCCATAAACAATCATGCCCGACATAAAAGAAATCATTGAGCAACTAAAGCTTCAACGCAACATTCTTAAGGGCGGCGGATACGGGCGTTCGGTACGAACTCCCTGGAAATCGATGGAACTTTTTCGAGATTCTCTGACTTGCTTGAATTTTGACGAAGTCGTGAAGAAGCACCCCTGTAGCGAATGCCTGCTTTGGGACTATGTGCCAGAGGAACATCGGGACGATGATGTCCCCTGCCACTCCATTCCCCTCAACCAGCATGGGGATTCTATTACCACGTTGGAGGATGCTGCCGAAAGGGATCGTGCCGAGCAAGTTCTGATGGATTGGCTGGACACGACGATTGCCGATTTGGAAAAGAAACTGGCGGAGCAGCAGAGGCCGGGAGCCTGAAAGCCGCATCGTGCATTGGGGCAACTGTGGCAGTTCCTTCACAATACAGCCACTGGGGGAGATGGTAAACATTCATGAGCGATGGGGGAAAGACAGTCTGGGAGGCTGCCACACTCCTCTTTCTCTGTTTGATTCTTGCCCTCGGGACGCTTGGGGTCGTCATTTGGGCGATGGTTCGCGGACTTATCCTGACCCTCGACGGTTTGTTGCTGGTTGCGGCGTGCCTGGTTTTTGCCCTGGCATTCGGCGGCAACGTGGCTTGGTCGCTCCACACGGGTGAGGCGCAAATGGTCCTGAAGGAATTGTTGAGGAAACCTAGGGAAACATCCAATGGCAATCGGCCCCTCTAAGCAATCCCCCATCTCAACCCCGCAGGCGATGGCCCATAAGCGTTCCCGTCCGAACCTGGCGATCATCATCGTTCCTGTCGTGCTGATGGCCATCACCTTTCTTTTCTGGTATCAGACATGGTTTGGCGGCCGTTTGTCCAACCAGGAGATGGCAGGATACCTGGCTGACACCTCCGTCCCGCACAAGACCCAACACGCTCTGGCCCAGATGGCCGACCGCATAACGCGTGGCGATGAATCCGCCAAACAGTGGTATCCGCAACTGCTCGCCCTGGCGCGGAGCCCACAACCCCAGTTCCGGCTCACCGCCGCGTGGGTGATGGGTCAGGACAACCGCTCCGCAGGTTTCTGTGCTGCGCTGCGCGAGTTGTTGAAGGATCCCGAACCGGCAGTTCGACTAAATGCTGCTTTGGCGCTCGTTCGCTTTGCGGATGCGACGGGCGAACCCGAGTTGCGACAGGGGTTACAGCCTTACACTCTTCGGGCCACCCAGGCGGGCACGGTGAAGTTCCTCATGAAGAAGGGTGATGCAGTCAGCCCCAGCAGTGTGGTAGCCCGCATTAAATCAGCATCAGGAGTATCCGAGGATGTCAGCGCGCCCTTTGTCGGCGAAATCAAGGACTTGATGCTGCCGGATGGAGCATCGGTGAATCGCGGTGCTGCTCTGGTGGTTCTCTCACCGGGCATGCAACAGGCGTGGGAAAGCCTGCGGGGGCTGTATTTTGTTGGGAAGGCGGAAGATGTAGGAGAGATTGAAGCCTTCGTTCGCAATACGCCGCAATTACCGGATCGCGTGAAGCAGCAGGCGCAGATTACTGCGCAGGCGATGCGAACCCGAAGGCCCCTCCAACCGCCGGCCCTGGCAGCGGACGCCCCGGGACTTGCCACGAGATAAGTCTAATATTGGAACTTAGCGCCCCGGCTGGTTTCCACTTGTTCGATGGCGACCATCTCGATGGCGTCCCACGGGCAGCCATCCAGGAAGCAACCGTCGGGTCCCTTGCTGGTGCATTTCTTGCAGCCAATACAAGTCTGCGGGTCGACCTCGATGCGGCCAAAGGGCGGGTGGTCCTCGTCCGGCACCCAATACATGCAGTCCTCAACCGGGCAATAAGGAACACAAGCCGGCGATCCAGCACAGCCCGTGCAACACTCGGTGATGACGGCGAGTTCCTTGGGTTTCTTCTTGCGCGGGGTATCGATCCCTTGGGACTTGGGCTCACTTTTGCACACTTCGCCACTCGGAATGTAGTAGACGGGCATGCTGTTACCCCTCCCTGAGGTTGAGAATATTATCCCAAGCGGCCTGCTCGAAGTCAATCTTTGCCCTGAATTTGGCAGCACGCGGGCCTGGCCAAATTACGGCGAGAGGCCTCGACTAACTAACCGCGGGGGCCGCAACGGCGTTGCGCAATCCGACCTCGCGGCGCACCAGGCCAGCGAGGCTGCGGATAAAAGTTGCCGAATCGTTCAACGCCGGCATCAGTTCGAACTGCCTGATGCCAGCGCTCATTGCGTGTTCCCGCGCTTCGACGTCTATTTCGTGCAGGGTCTCGACGTGATCGGTGACGAAGGAAATGGGAATTACCAGGATGTCCTCTGTTCCTTCCGCTGCCAGGCGGTCGAGAGTCGAGTGGAGCGACGGCTGCAGCCACCGGCCCGGCGAAACTCTGCTCTGATAGCAAAGCGTATGCGGGTTAGGCCACCCTCCCATTTCCATGACCCGCTTGACCGTAGCCTCCACCTGGGTTGGATAGGGGTCGCCGGCTTCCACAATGCTGACGGGCAAGCCGTGAGCGCTGAATACCAGGCAGACCTTCTGCAAATCGGCGGTGCCACCGTGATCAGAGAAATCGGAGGGCTTTTGAAATCTCGCGATTCCCTGATTGACTCGCTGTACGACAGCCTCCAAATAGAGCGGATCGGCATAAAACTCTCGAATGACTGTGCAGGGCAAGTGGTTCCGCAAACCAGCCACTTTCCGGCGCCACTCGTTGAGACTGCTTCCGGTAGTGGTCTTGGAATACTGAGGGTAGAGCGGCAGCAGGATGACCTCACGAAACTCCCGCGCCAGAACCGCTTGCAAAGCTTCCTCGGTAAAGGGGTGCCAATACCGCATGGCGACGAAGACAGACGCGTCAAGAGAACGGCGCAGCTCGCGCTCCAGTGCGCCGGCCTGCAGCTCGGTAAGCTCGCGAATCGGCGACTTCCCGCCTAGGTGACTGTAATGCTTGCGGACTTTATCGGCTCGCCGCGATGCCACCAATCGCGCCAGGATCGGCCGCGACAGTCGCGCGAACGGGAATTCGATAATATCGGGGTCGGAGAAGAGATTGTAAAGAAAGGGCTCAACGGCATCCATCGAGTCCGGCCCGCCGAGTTGGAACAGAACTACTGCGACTGAATCATTCGTAGACACTTTTTGGTCGCAACCCTCAGCCTATGTGCAATGAGATCGTGGAATGCGAAGAAAGTAAGCTATGTCAACGGGGCTCCGCCAAAACACCGGCGCCACCCGTTCCCCTCAACCTGCCGATAGGAAGCCCTGGGAATCTATCGATACGCAACTGAATTATAGCATGGGCACCGGCCTTGATGAGTCTCAGGGGCACACGATGAAATTCTTCAACCGCGCTCCAGCCGCATCCGCGCTTGTGCGATTGCGATCCGTATAGCCTTATTCGGGGCGCGCCAACTCCACCGCGGCGGAACTGGCCGGTCGAGCCGTTCCGCGAAAAGGCAGAGCGATACCAGAACCATCACAGCCAGGTGCCCCCGCGAAACCAGCAAGGGGAGCAGCATTAACGCCCAACACGAGCCAACACACCAAATCCCATGCGTCAACCCAAACCTAAGCGCGCCGAGATCCGCCGCCGGGCTGAAGGCTGCCAGCTCCGGGTGGGCGTGGCAACGATTGAGGCACTGTTGTTTGACGGGTGAGAATTGCCAGACCAGCGCGACGATAGCCACCAGCGCCACAGGCAAAAGTGATTCCGGGGCAGCCAGGCGTACCACAAGGACAATGGCGAGCAGGAGGACCCCCGCGGCCATCCAAATCGCCGCATAGCCTCCCACGAACAGTATGATGGCGCGCACCCGCCGCCGCGCGAAGCTGCGATCGCGAATATGCCGCACCGGCGCGATGACCACCGGCGCCATCATGGCGATCAGCATCAGCGTCCAGCCCACCGCGACGGAACCGGGCGGATTGAGCGCCATCAGATGGCGGAGCGACTTCAGAGAAAGCATCGCCCCCAGTCCCGTGACCGTGCAGTGGCCGGACAGCCCCAAACTGCCCGGCGCGGCCATCAGGAGTATCCACGCGGCTGCACTGAGGAAGAGGACGGGTGTCCGAACCTGCGCGCGTTGGCGAGAAGCGAGAGTCACGAAAATCCTTCCGTCATTGGCCCTGGCGGAAGATACTGATCCGCCCGATGCTGATCTGCGCCGCTTCCGGAACGGGCTTCACGGGCACAATGCGCACGTCGAGCGCGTCGACATCGAGGGTGTTGTTAAGGTGCAGGGCGTCAACGATCTTGGTGATTTCCAGCACGAAGGTCAGGCCTTGAGCGGCGTGTTCGCCGTCGGGGCGGCTCGCCTTGCGAACCCCGAAGAGCGCCACGCTGCCAGCCAGCCGCTCGGGATGGTCGGCGGGGTTGGCGCCTTCGGGCAGGTTGATATAGACCCTGAAGGCCGTCGAGTCCGCCAGCCCGCGGACGTTTTCAAGGTTCAAAAACACGCGGTCGGGCGCGGTGGTTTCGGCAGCCATGGCAAGGCTCCGGGCGACTCTGCGGCGCACGCCTGCGTCGAGCTGCACGGAGGTGCGAGCTTCACTGCCCTGAATGGACAGAGACCCTTGATTGGCACCGACGAGTTCAACATTCTTCCCGCTTGTCACGGCAGGAACTCCTTTCATAGCGCTGACCGCCGCCGCGCTTGCTCCCAACGTCAGCAGCCTTTGGCTCAGCGGCGCCGGGGCCACAGCGGGCGTTAGATCGTCATAGCTATAGCCGAGCTGCCCCAGATCCGTCATGCTGCCCGGCGTATAGTCCCAGGCCGTGCCGTCCGGCATGGGCATCGAATAGATGCGCTCGCCGACGCTACCCGGGCCCTGGACCCAGTTGGGGTCGGTCGGGTTGACGCCGGCCGGAGGGTTTTGCCGCCACACCTGCCACAGCCGGTCGATGTTGGCATGGTGCAACCAGAAGATCGGATCGAGTCCCGCCGTGTCGGGGTCGGACATGAGGCCTGGAAGCTGCTGGTTTTGCGGATTGCCACCTCCTACCAGGCCGTGTACCCAATCATGGGGCTGCGTTTCCACGCGGCCATGGGTCTGCCCGCCGTGCTCAAATCCGGTGTCGACTCCTCCGAATCCCGTGTCGCCGCCGCTCGCCACCCCGGTGAAGTCGGGATCGGTCATCGCATCCAGCGTTACCTGGTCGAGGGGCACATAAACGTTGCCGTCGTTATTCGGTCCATAACGTTGCTGGACAAACAGTGGATTGTTGCCCTGTCCGTCGGGCCAGTTGGGCGACGCGAAGGCAGGCGGCAAATTAGATTCGTTGGGTTTGAAGTAGTTCCAATACGGCAGCGCCCAGTCCGCCGGTCCGCCCAGCTTGGTGACGGCGGCGCGGATGTTTGCCTCAAAGGCCAAGAGATAGCCCCGATGCCACGGCAGGAAATACCAACTGCCGTGCTGGCACTGCGTCCAGAAACGCTGAACGGCAGTGTTGTCCGGCATCGGTTCGGACGAACTCAGATAGCCGAGTTGTTGCCAGAGTTGCTGGTCCATGCCGTGGATTGCGGCGTAGAAGCGCCAGCTAGTAGGGTCGGCAAGGGGCCGCGCCTGCATCGCCGCGACGCCACGCGCATACCACAGGATCGGATCGGCCCAATCGCCCCCGAGTTCCCAGACGTTCTTGCGGGTGTATGCCATAAATCCCCTTTTCCAGCCCGAGCGGATTAGACAGCGACAATTAGTCCATTATACCTGAAGCGTGTTATCACGTATGCCTACTGTTTTTCCAAAGTGCGCGGCGGGTTCGAAAGCTTTCTCCAGGGCTTTGGCGTAGGCTTTCACGTCGTAACCCCGCCAGCCTTCCCACAAAGTCCAGGCGCGTACGCGGTCATCGACCAGGGAAGAGTCCGCGTCCGTGATGATGAACTCGATGTTCTCGCCCGGGCGTAGCTTCACGCCGGCGCGGTCCAGTTGACGCGCGGCGATGGCGGTTACGCTGTTCTTCTGGTAATTGGCGGGAGCCTTGGTCAGGCGCTTGCGAATCACCAGTTCCTCCGCCGGCACGGTGCCGTCGCGCAGGCGCTCCTGGTAGCGCTCGTAAACTTCGCGCGCGTCGCGGAGTTTCTCGCAGTAGGTGGAGAAGTCCCGCGCCTCGGCCAGAATCGCCAGCACCTCGCGCTGCATGCGGGTGACGTAGGGAGGGGTGTCGTGCCGGCGGCACTCGAGGCCGCGCACCTTGAGCTCGCCTTCCTCCGACACGCAGAAAAAGCGGTTGGGCACGGGGATCTCCGCGCATTGCTGGGAAGGCAGGAAGACGGCGAAGCGATAGACGGCTTCAAGCGCCAGCGGCAGGCCGGTGAGTTGTTCGATTTCCTGCGCCAGGAGCTTGAAATTGTCGATTGTCGATGGCCGATTGCCGATTGCAGGTCGAAACTCGAAACTCGAAACTCGAAGTTCGGTCGGCGCTCCGCGAGTTTCGAATTTAGAATTTCGATTTTCGGCCTTTTCACCAATCGTCAATCGACAATCGTCAATCGACAATTGCGCGGCTCCTGACTCCTGACTACTGCCTCCTGACTCCTGGATGTAAATCGAGTCCACCAGTGCGTGCAGCACGCGGAAGCCGCGCGCCTCCGCCGCCTCTTTTGCCACCAGCAGCTTCTCCCTCGCCATGGCGTTGATGGCCTCGTGCGCCTCGATTTTGCCGAAGCGGGCGTTCTTATAGCCGGTGTAGCCGAAGCAGCAAACCAAAAGCCACTTCAGCACGTCGCGCCGCTGCTTGCAGGCGCGGGAGTCGGGAATCGGGGTTCGGGATTCGGGATTCGCGACTCGCGACTCGGGATGCAGGGCAGGCAGGTGGGCAGGTAGGCAGTAGGCAGGTAGGGAATTATTTCCCATCTGCCCATCTGCCCATCTGCTTACCTCACCCTCTGCCTGTCCCGAATCCCGAATCGCGAATCCCGAACCCCGAGTCCCGAGTTCTTTATACTGCCGCCGCTTGGCGATGAGGCGCTCCACCACGCGGCTGGTGATGCCGCGATGCCGCTGGCAGACGCGGTAGCCGAGTTCCGGCAAGCGCGGCGCTTCAGGGCAGCACGCGCAGTTGACGGTTTCCGGCGAAATATTGAACTTCGCCATGATGCTGGGAAACTCGCTGATGAAATCCAGTTCGGCGACATTTTCGAAGAAGCCGAGGCGGGGAGGAAAAACCAATCCGCCGCGATCCGCCCGCAGCAGTTCGTCCGGGTGCTTCAGTCCTTCCGGCTCGGCCTTTTGCGCGGGAATCAGCACGCCGTCGCGCCAGGCCGTTTCCATCTGCATGTAGGAAATTCCCGTGCCCGGCGTGGTACGGCAGGCGTACTGCACCGGCAGTTTCGTCACCCGCACCAGTTCCCACAGGCCTTCGAAGCCGGAGGCTGAGGGCTGGGGGCTGGGGGCTGGAGAAGATCGAAACTCGACATCTGCCTCGCGAGTTTCGATCTTCGAATTTCGCTTTTCGCTTTTCCGCCAGCTCACGCCGATTTCTTCCGTGCCGGTGGCAAAGGAATTCTGCGTGTCGATATGCAGCCGCCCGAACAGGGTGGTGGTGCTCTCCTTGAACAGGATGCGCCCGTAGCTCATGTAGCTGCGCGCGCGGGTCCTCTGCACCGGCAGGACATCGCGGTTCAGGGACAGGCGGAGGCGCATGCGCTGGGCCTGCCGCAGCAATCCCGGCAGCAGGACGTCATCGCCCCATTCGGTCACCAGCACATCCGGGTCGTGGGTGCGCAGCAGGCGTTCGAAGACCTGCGCGGTGGGTTCGTCGGAGTCGTCGAGCGTCTGCCAGTCGTTTTCGATGGCCACCTCGATCGAGCCGTGCCGGCCGTGCTTGGGGTTGACGTCGGCAATACCTTCCAGGCGAATCCGCATGGTGCGCACGGGCGGCCGCTCGTATACGGTCAGCCATTCATCGTCGCAACAGGTGATGGAATGGATTTCCGCCGAGGCGTCGGCCTGATCGGCGGTGTAGGACCGAACGGCGTTCGGGCCGGGGCGAGCGCCGCTCGCCCCTACAGGCGAGTGTAGCGCCGACCTTGAGGTCGGCAGGTTGTTTTGGGCCGGCCATCGGCCGGCAGGTGCCGGGCTAAAGTCCGGCGTTACATCCTTGCCATCGGCGCCGGCCTCAATCTCCACCCGCGCCAGGGGGAAAACATTCTTTTCCCAGCAGTACATCGGCGCCAGCATCAGGTCCGAGTCATACAGCGCCAGGCTGCTGTCAAAGCGGCGGACGAAACGCGTGAGCGGCGTGAACAGGGTGGGGTGATGGACAGCGACGCGCAGCACGCGCAGCAGGCGGCGGTCCCAGATGTTCTGCCGCTCCGTGAGCGCGCAGGTCACCGCCGCGCGGGCCGCGAGCGCTTCCGCCAGTTGCGCCAGCCGGCTTTCCGGCCCCTGCACGTAAAAGCAGGGCCGAAAGGAACGGTCAATCAGCCGGCGGCGCTGCTGGTTCAGCTCGATCAGCCACACCACCATTCCCTGCGGGCAAGGGTAGAGGTCGAGAATCCATCCACTGAGTCTCAAGGTTTATTCCTAACGCGGCCTCCACGCGGCGCAGGCGGATTTCATGGTCCAGTTCCACCGCCACGTGAATGCCGTGCATGGCGTCCACGGGAAAGTGATAGGTGCAGGCCTGCACGTACAGGCGCACGCGATTGAACATGGCCTCCAGATACGCCTGCTCTTCCTGCCGCAGCGCGCGGCCAAAGCGCTGCTTCCAGTTCCGCAATTCCTGTTCGATCAGGTCACGAAATGTGGCGACGGTTCGTCCCATGGCAAACCTCTTGGGGGTTAGGTGTTGGGGGCCGGGTGCTGGGCGGCAGGAGCGAAACTGGAAATTCGAAACTCGAAATTCGGCGTCCGAGTCACGAGTTTCGAATTTCGATCTTCGAGTTTCGTTCTTTCCCCAGTCCCTAGCCCCCAGTCCCCAGTACCCAGAATCTTGTCCTGGCGCTCTAGGCCCAGCCGGCCCTGCCCATCCGGTTGGAATTTCCAAAGCTCCGCCGCGGCCGTGCAGGTCCGGGCGAAAAAGCGTGTACGGCCGGGGGGTGGTTGGAAACTGGAGGCGGCGGAAAAAAGCGCCACCGCTAGGGGCTGGGGACTGGGGGCTGGGGGCTGGCAATGGTCGATTGTCGATCGCCGATTTTCGATTGTGGACCGAAGTTCGAAACTCGAAACTCGAAATTCGGGCGATATCTTGCGAGTTTCGAATTTCGAGTTTCGAGTTTCGTTCCTTCCCCAGTCCCCAACCCCCAGCCCCCAGCCCCCAGCCAGATGCCTCAGCGCCTGCTGAAAGGCCGCAGTGGCGTCGGCCAGGCGGACGTCCTCATCGAAATAAAGCTCCGGGAAGGCGGTGATCATCACCACTTGCGCGGGGAATTGCGCCAGCAATTGCGGCACCCGGCTGATCAATTCGGTAAGCTGGAAGCACGTGAACGCGCGCGCCAGCATGATCTGCTGGTTGAATTGCGCAAAGGGCATCCCCCGCCGCTCGGCCAGGCGCGCCATCAAGCGCGGATCGGCGCAGTTGGCGCCATCGAGAAACAGGATGCGCTTGCCCTCCAGCGCCAGGCGCGGCATGAAGTAATGGCTCAACCGCGGCGCGGTATGCTCCCCGTGAAAGACCGCCAGCCCGCGCGGCGGCAATCGCCACGGCTGGGTCAAGGCGGCCGGCGAAGTTGGCGCGGCCACCAGCATGATTTCCTCCCCCCCACAGAAAGCAGTAGGCAGTAAGCAGAAGGCAGTCGGCAGACAACAGCCTTCCTGCTCGCCAAGTGGAACGCCAGAAGGCAGTGGGCAGCAGGCAGACAGCAACCGCCACTCCCTTCCGCCAACTGAAACATCATCAGCATAGGCGAATAAAAAGCGAAAGTCAAGAAGGGAAAAAGTTGGTGCGTCCGTCGGAATTTCGAACGTACTGCTCAACCTGTGTATACTCTTCGGCGCAAGAGTACAAAGTGCGTGGAAAAGGAGTCAGACCCGCATGCCTCAGAACCGTCGAGCATTTCTGGAAAATCTGGCCGCCAGCACAGCGGGTTGGGCGCTCGCGACCGGTGCTAACCCTGGTGTTGTGCCTGCTGCCGCGAAGCAAAGCCAGGCGCGCACGATTCCCGTGGCGCTCATCCAGTGCGACTCAGCCGCCGGGGAGATTAAGAGAAATCTTGACAACATGGAGCGCCTGACCGAACAGGCGGCGAAAGCGGGCGCGCGCTGGATCATGTTCCACGAACTCACCTTGTGTGATTACGCGGACAAACCAGAGATGGTGGCAGAGACTGTGCCCCAAGGGGCCACCACGCGGCGCATGGCCAAACTCGCGCAGCGCCTGCGCGTGTTTTGTGCTTTCGGGCTCGCAGAGAAGCACGGCGACCGGTTCTATGACTCGCAAGTCTTCGTGGGACCCAAGGGATACCTCTATCATTACCGCAAAACCTGGCTATGGTTGGAACCTAAGGACGATGGCTTTCGAGACGAATGGGCGCGGTACGATCCCGGGACGGGACCGGAAATCTTCCGCCTAGATGGTGTGCGGGCCACGTGCTTTATCTGCGCGGATGGCGACTCCCGGCGCTGCCATGACCGAGCCGCAGCTCTGAAGCCCCAGGTGGCCTTCTTTCCCAATAACCGCCAATCGCTGCCGTCCTTCGAGGACTTTGGCAAGATTGCCGCGCGCATCGGCGCACCCATGCTGGTGGCCAACCGCGTGGGGCGCTCGGTCATTTACGACTGCAAAGGCGGGTGCGCCGTCTTCTCGGCCCGAGGGGAAGTGCTGGCCAAGGCCAATCGCGAAGGCCGCGAAGAAATCCTGCAATACGAATTACAGCTTCCGGCTTGACGGCGGGCTGCCTTCTGCCCTCCGCTCCCTGTCCACTGTTCACTGCCCACTGCCCTTCTCGTACTTCACCCAAATGGGGCTGGACCACGCCAGGTTGCGGTCCATCTGGGTTACGCGCACGTAATACCAGCTTTCGCCCTGGGGCGGCTCGTTGTCGACGTAGGTGAATTCCGCGTTTTTGCCGTTGGGGGAAGTGGTGAAAACAAATTTTCCGTCTTTGATGATTTCCACGCGCTGAAGCGTGTCGGTTCCCATCACTTTGACTTTCAGGCGAGGGGCGGCGGACGCCGTAAAAGCGTCGCCCATCAGGTAGGCGCGCCCCTGCGCATCGACGGCCTGGAAATCGACGATGATGTTGTCGGTGGCGCCGTAGGCATGGCGCTTGCGCATGCTCTCCACGATGTCGGTGCGATCCATCGAGGGCGCATAGATCATCGTGTAGGAACTGTGCGTGGAGACGTGGTCGGAGCTCGATTCCACCCCCAGCTTGTAACCCTTGGCCAAGCCATTCCAGTAGAATCCCAGTGGCTTGTACCCGTTGTGGACGTCCACCTGGTAATTCGCGCTTTCCGCGCGCGGCGCGCCGGCATACTCGTAGTTGGCGTGATAGCCCTGGTAGATTTCCACCAGCGGTTCCACCTCGGGATCGTTGTCGCGATAGTCGGAGCCCTGGTCCGTAGCCAGAGAATGCAGCATGCAGATCCCGCGGTGCTGCTTCAGATAGGGGTACAGGATGGGGCCGCTATTGACCTTGTTCTGGTTTTCCGCGTCGCTGATGGGAAGCGTGCGCGTGCCCCGCTCCGCGAACACCACATTGCGATGCCCGTTGGGATATTCCACGCTCCGCTCATATCCGAACAGGGGCGTGTAGTAGCCCTGGATGTGGAA
>Ga0335069_10008140_pt1 | contig 15049 bp, 17 predicted proteins | sample Lox_Sample_11_FD_206714 | JGI IMG/M metagenome (GOLD analysis project Ga0335069, IMG submission 206714) | Soil microbial communities from Loxahatchee National Wildlife Refuge, Florida, United States - Lox_Sample_1.1 | ecosystem: Environmental > Terrestrial > Soil > Wetlands | place: USA... | reverse complement strand
CCCGTTGGTCGCGCTGGGGCTCGTCGGCCTGCTCTTCGTGGCGCGGCGGCGCTGAGCCGCCTCGGAGAGACGGATCAGCGCCGCGGCAGCAGCACCATCTGCGTGCAGCGAAAGAGCGCGATCGTCTTCCGGTTGGCCTCGTCCTGCACGACGACGTCCCAGACCTGTGTCGTGCGGCCGCGGTGCACGGGCACCGCGCGCCCGCGGATCGCACCGCCCTCGCGCACCGTGCCGAGAAAGTTGGCCTTCAGCTCGATCGTCGTGAAGCCGGCGCCCTCCGGCAGGTTCGGTCCCATGCCAGCGGCGCAGAGCCAGTCGGCCAAGGTGATCACGACGGGCGCCCACAGGTAGCCCGTGCCCGCGACGAGCGGCGCCGTCACCGGGAGGCGTCCCACCACCTCGTCCGCCTCGCACGAGAGCAGCTCCACACCGACCATGCCGGGGTGTCGGGTGCGCGCGAACTCGTTCAGCCGCGCGACGCGCTCTGCGGAGGTCTCCTGCATGGCGATCCTCCTCTCAGGGCAGGGCGGGATTCCGGAACGTGCCCGCGATCGGCACACCGGCGACGCACTCGGCGCCCGCCGGAATCGGGAAGGGAGCCGCGTCCTCGAAGGCGCGCAGCGCGCTCCGGGCGAGGTCTGGATCCGGCGCCTCGAAGACGGCGACGCGGACGGGCCTTCCGTGTTCGTCCAGCACGAACCCGAGCACGACCCGGTGGTCGGCCTGGGTGCCTTCGGGAAGGCGCCACTTCGCGAGCACGCGATCGCTCGCGCTCTTCAGATAGGTGCGAGCCTCCGGGCGCTCGAGGCAGGCGCGCGCGGCGGAATCGGGGGTCGGCCAGTCCTTGGGTCTCCCGATCTCGAGGCCGCTCTGACTCTGACACGCGGTAGCGAGCACGCCGGCGAAGATCGCGAGCAGGCGCTTCATCATGTCGATGTCCCTCCGTCCGTGAAGAACCTCGCGAGCTCCTCCTCCTTCGCGCGCGCGTCGCGGTAGCCGAGCTCGGCGAGCGGATCGAGGAACTCGCCGTCGAAGAGGAGATACGAGAGCAGGTCGGCCTCGGCGGAGCGGCCGTCCTGCTCGACGAGGTTGCGGAGCGCGAGCCGGAAGAAGGGCGATCGCAGCGCCGCGTCGGGGAGATCGCGCAGCACGGTGCCGGCGAGCACGCCGAGATCGGCCGACGGCCGGATCACGAGCTCCTCGATCACGCGCCGCGGCTCGTGCGCGTCCTCGCGCGCGGCGCCGAGGCGCGCCAGGAAGTCGGGGCCGAAGGCGCGTTCGCCGTCGCGGATCAGCTCGTTCATGTCGCGCATGCGCGCGAGGTCGGTGTCGATGTGGTCGAGCATCAGCGAGTTGAGGACCTTGCCGAAGAGAAACGCGGGGCTCGCGTAATCCTCGACCTTGTGGGTCGCCGTCGTGTGCGAGGCGCCGGAGCTCATGCGCAGCGCGATCACGAGCACGCGGTCGGCGCCGAGCCGGACCGCCGGAGAGAGCGGTGTGTTGAGTCGCAGCCCGCCGTCGCCATAGTAGGTGCTCGCGATGCGGACGACCGGGAAGAGCAGCGGGATCGCGGCCGACGCGAGCGCGTGCGTCGGGCGCAGGCGCGTGATGCGCGGCACCAGCTGCGGATCGCGGCTCCAGCCCGGCAGCTCGCGATCCGCCGTGTCCATGAACACGACCACGCGTCCGGTCGCGAGCTCCGTCGCCGCGACGCACACCGCGCCGACGCGCCCCGCCACGACGTTGCGATGGATCGAGAGCCAGGGCACGGCGCGCACGACGAGCCGCTCGAGCGCGCGCGTGTCGAGCAGACCGTAGAGGCGATCGGGCGCGCGTCCGACGCGGAAGGCGTTTGCGATGCGGCGGAGCCCGAAGAGCCGGCGCGCGAGACCGAGCATGTCGCGCGTCGAGAAGGGCAGCACCTCCTGCACGCGCATCGCGCGCCAGAAGTCGACGAGGCTCGCTCCGCGGCCCGGGCTTTGGTCCGCGGTGCCCGCGAGGTAGCAGGCGTGGATCGCGCCGACCGACGTGCCGCACAGCACGTCCATCGCGAGCGGGTGTCCGAGCCGGGGCGCGAGCTCGTCGACGAGGTAGCGAATCACGCCGGCCTCGTAGGCGCCGCGCGCGCCGCCGCCGGAGAACACCACGGCGCGGCGCGGACGCGAGCCCTTCGCGGACGTGGCGATCTCGCTAGCCGACGCGCTCGACGTACTCGCCGCTGCGCGTGTCGACCCGGATCTTCTCGCCTTCCTTGATGAAGAGCGGCACCTGCACCACCGCGCCGGTCTCGATCGTGGCGGGCTTCGTCGAGCCGGAGGCCGTGTCGCCCTTGATGCCGGGGTCGGTCTGCGTGACGACGGCCTGGATGAAGGCGGGTAGCTCGATGTTGATCGGCTTGCCGCGCCAGAAGATCACGTCGACGTCGAGGTTCTCCTGCAGATAGGTGCGCGCGTCGCCCACCTGCTCCGCCGAGAAGGGGATCTGCTCGTAGCTCTCCGTGTCCATGAAGACGAGCTGATCGCCGTCCTGGTAGACGTACTGCATCTTTCGCTCCTCGACGTCGGCCTCGTCGAGCGCCTCGCCGGAGCGGAAGGTGCGATCGAGCACGCGGCCGGTGCGCAGGTTCTTCAGCTTGGTGCGCACGAACGCGCCGCCCTTGCCGGGCTTCACGTGCTGGAAGTAGATCATCACGAACGGCTCGCCGTCGAGCTCGACCTTGAGGCCGTTCCGGAAGCGCGAAGTGTCGATCGCCATGCACAGCCTCTCGGAAAAACGGAGGCGGCAGTGTAGCGGCTCGTCAGCGCGACGCTGCGGGCGATCCCGCGTCGGCCGGCTCGCGCGCGGGTGGTCGCGCGACCTCGAGCTGCTCGACCCGGTAGCCCGCCTGCTCGAGCAGCGCGGGGATGCCGCGCGCGCCGACGAGATGCAGCGCGCCCACGACGATGAAGGCGTGCTGCGACTCCGCCATCACCGCCTGCACGCCCTTCGCCATGCGCTGGTTGCGCTGGAAGATGGTCGCGTCGTAGAAGGGCGCGAGGTCGGGATCCTCGGCCTGCATGCCGGTGAGCACCGACTCGAGCCCGGGGGCGTCGCCGCAGCGCCACGCCGAGAACATGCTCTCGAGCTGGAGCGAGTTCTCCTCGGTCGGCTTGAGCGCGTCGCGCAGCATGTGGTCCTGCTCTTCGAAGCTCATGTCGTCGAAGAGCCGGAGCTGGTCGTCGATCGTCTCGAGGCCGCGCGTCGCCTTCGGTCGCTCACCGGAATAGATCTTCAGCTCGACGCCCTCCTCGGGCGTGAAGCCCGACTGCACCAGCGAGACGGCCAGGAAGCTCATCGCCAGCACCCACGGCTTCATGCCCATGAAGGGCGCGATGTTCGTATGCGTCTCCTTTGCGCGTTGCTGGAGCAGGGCGAAGGTCTCGGGCGAGATCACGTCCGAGAGCTGCTGGCCCTCCGGCAGCCGACCCATCTCGTAGAGCTGGCTCGCGACCTTCATCGGCGAGAGGTTCTCCATGTCGAGCTCGCCGACGAGCAGGTCGGCCTTCGCGAGCGCCTGCTTCGCGCGCGGGTCGAGCTCGGCCTCCGACTCGCGCGCGAAGTGGACCGAGCCCTGGAGGAAGGCGGTGCGTCCGTCCGGCGCGTGCAGCTCATAGGCGAGCGGGACGCCCGGCGTGTCGACGTCGCAGGGCGGCAGCGGCGGTGGCGGGGAGGCGCAGGAGAGTGTGGCGAGCAGCGCGAGAGCAGGCGTTCGCTTCATCGCGCCGATGCTACACCGCGAGAGGACCGACGCTCGCGCCGCTACGCCGAGGCCGTCTCCAGCCGCAGCGCCCCGTCGCCGGCGCGCGCCATGCCGATGCGGTCGAGCGGGCGGAAGCCGAGCTCGCGTTCGGCGCGCTTCGTATCGAGCGTGAAGCCGTAGCGCAGGTGCGGACCGTCGAGCGCGGCGTCGAGCGCTCGACCCGTGATGCGAGCGCCGCGCGACGCCAGCGAGAGTACGGGGCCCGGCACCGGCCAGGTCTCGCGGCCGGTCCAGCGCGCCAGCAGCGAGAGCGGCAGCGCCTCGCTGCCCGCGATGTTGTAGATGCCCGGTCCTGTCGAGTGCACGGCGCGAACGATCGCGCGTGCGACGTCCTTGTCCGAGATCAGCGCGCAGATCGGATCGAAGCCGGCCGGACGCAAACGGCGGCCGCCGCGTCCCGACAAGGTCGGGTGGAGGTAGACGTAACCGCCCGACGCCACCACCGTCGGCGCGCGCAGCAGCACCACGCGCAGCCGGTCGTTGTGGACCTCGCCGTGCAGCAGCATGTCGCAGTCGATCCACGAGCGGATCTCGGGCGGGACGTCGGGGTCGAGGTCGAGCTCGGATTCCTCGTCGAGCCGGTTCACGTTGCCGGGCGAGAGCCGGTAGACGAAGGCCGATCCGAGCGCGACGAGGCTCTCGACCTCCGGCGCCTCGAGGCAGTGCTGCAGCAGCAGCCGTGTCTCCGCGGTCCGCTCCGCGAGCCCGGCCACGAGCGGCGCCTGCTCGGAGGCGGCGGCCCCGTGGCGCGGCACGTGCACGACGGTGTCGATCTCCGCCGCGCGGAACGCGCTCGAGTGGAAGAGGTCGCTGACCGGCCGGTGGCGCGCGAGATCAACACGCGCGTACGTCACGCGCGTGTCGCCGTCGGAGAGGAATTTATCGAACGAGCGCGGCGGCGGGCCGTCGCCGACGGCGAAGATCGCCGCCACGCGCGAATCGTGGTAGAGCGTCTTGACCGCACGCCGCCCGATCGGCTCGTCGGCGTGGGTGACGAGCACGCGCTTCAAGAGCGCGACCGATCGATCAGCTGCTGCACCGTGCGGCGGACCTGGTTCGCCAGGTAGCGGACGAGCCGCGCGTCCTCGGCGCCCTCGGGCCCGAAGCGCTCGTGGAAGTGGAGCGGCTCGCCGTACACGATCTTGTAGCGGACAGGGTAGGGCAGCAGGCCGAGCGGGCCGAGCCACGGGAAGGTCGGCGTGATCGGCGCGGCCGGCAGCCCGAGCATGCGCGCGAGCGGCTTCAGGTCGTAGAGGATGGGAGCCTGGTCGTCGCTGCCAATCACGGCCATCGGCACGATCGGCGCCCGCGAGCGCAGCGCCTGCTCGACGAAGCCGACGCGGAAGGACTGGAGGCGGTAGCGCTGCGCGATCGTCTTGCGGATTCCCTCGACACCCTCCGGATACACCAGCACGAGTTGGCCGTCGTCGAGCAGGTCGGCGAAGTTCTCGCGCGTGCCGATCACCTGACCGCAGCGCGCGTAGAAGACGTTGATCCACGGCAAGGTCCCGGCCCAGCGGTCGACGATCGCGCGCGCGAGCCGCGGCGGATCGCTGTGGAGCGCGAGGTCGATCACCGTCATCGCCGCGTCGAAGGGCAGCAGGCCCGCGTGGTTCGAGACCAGCACCGCGGGACCCGAGTCCGGAACGTTCGCGTGTCCCTCGCTGCGGACGCGGAACCAGCCGCGATAGAGCGCCTGGAAGAACGGGAAGGCGCGCCGCGTGACCTCGGGCGAGAAGCCGAAGCGATCGTAGGGTCCCTCGTTCTCGACGAGGTGCGAGAAGGCGGCGAGCACGCGGCGCGCGTCCTCGCCGAGGAAGCGGTCGATGAGTCCTCGAGGCTCGGGCAGCTCGATCTCGCCGAGCGTGGGCAGCACGGGCGCGCGCCGCTTCGACGGGACGCGGAGCGGCGCGGTGTCGGCGGGCCGCGGGTCGGCGCGCACCTCCGCAATCGGCGCGGCGCGACGCGCTCTCGAGCGACGCGTCTGCGCGTCGCGCCACGCGCGGTCGAGCAGCTCGAGGCGCTCGGCGAGCGGGTCCGGCCCGTCGAGCTCCGCGAACGGATCCGAGCCGAGCGCGGGCCCCTCGTCGCGCGGCTCCGCATCCGCGAGCAGGCTCTCCGTCTCGAAGAGCTCGGCGGCGGGATCCGCCTCGCTCATGCCGTTTCCTCCAGCGCGGGCGGCTCACCGCGCTGCTCGAGCTCCTCCGCGAGCTCCGCCATCACCTTCGCGCCGCGATCGCGCGGCGCGTACTCGAAGATCGAGAGCCCGCGCGACTGCGCCTCGTCGATCCGCACGTGGTAGCCGACCACGCAGTGCGCGATCTCCTTCGGGAAGCGCGCCTGGAGTCGCGCCAGGATCTCGTGCGCGAGCCGCGTTCGCCGGTAGAAGGTCGGGACCACCATGCTGATGCGCAGCTCGGGGTGGTCGTAGCGCGCGCGCACGGTCTCGATCGTCCGCACCAGCTCCGCGCAGCCATCGAGCGCGAGGAACGTGAGCGGCACCGGGATCACCACCTCTTCGGCCGCGCGCAGGACGTTGAGAGTCAGCGGGCCGAAGGACGGCGGCGCGTCGAAGAGCACGACGTCGTAGCGATCGAGATCGGGGCTCTCTTCGAGCGCGTGCGCGAGCCGGCCGGAGGGATCGAGGTCTTCCCCGTCCTGCCAGGCGGGGAAGAGGCCGAGCGACTTGTTCGCGACGATCGCGTCGAGTGCGGCGATGCGCGTGTGGACGATCGGCAGCACGCGGCTCGGACGCGCTGGCCGCTCGGGGCCGTGATCGAGCGAGGCGTCGCCGAGCACTCCGTCGAGCAGCAGGTCGATCGCGGTGCGCGCGGGCGCGCGGCGGTCGATGCCGAGGACCTTCGCGAGCTGCCCCTGCGGATCCATGTCGATCGCGAGCACGCGGCGTCCGCGGTGCAGGGCGAGATACGCGCCGAGATTCGCGACGAGCGTCGTCTTGGCGCTCCCGCCCTTCTCGTTGATGAATGCGATCCGGCGCGGAGCGAGCATCCCTTCACCCCCTGGTGGGCGCTCATCCGATCCCGTCGCCGCTGCAGCTTTAGGCGGGTTCCGCGGCAGAGGACGCCGTCCGTGCGATGACGGAGGGCTCTTCTCTCTGTACCCCTGCGACTCCGCGCTGTCAACGAAAGTCTACACGCGGAGCGGGATCGTGGACGATTCTTCAGCCGCCCTTTGCCGTCTTCACCGCTGCGGTCAGAGCGGGCACGACCTCGAACAGGTCGCCGACCACGCCGAGATTCGCGACCTCGAAGATCGGAGCATCGGGATCCTTGTTGATCGCGATGATGTAGTTCGAGGTCTTCATGCCGACGAGGTGCTGGATCGCGCCCGAGATGCCGCACGCGATGTAGAGCTTCGGGCTCACGACCTGTCCGGATGATCCCACCTGGTACTCGTGAGGCAGCCAGCCCGCGTCGACGACCGGTCGCGACGCGCCCATCGCGCCCCCAAGGGCGTCCGCGAGCGGCTTGATCACCTCGGGGAACTTCGCCGGGTCGCCGACGCCGCGACCGCCCGACACGATGATGTCCGCCTTCGTGAGGTCGACGCCCTTCGCCTCGGACTGCTTGATGCCGACGAAGCGGCTCTTGAGGCTCGCGGCATCGATCGACACCGCGAGCTTCTCGACCGAGCCCGAGCTCGTGCCCTCGAAGGGCGCGGTGGCGCCGGGCTGCACCGTCGCGACCACCTTGTCGCCCGTCGCGCGGATCGTCGCGTCGAGCTTGCCGTTGAAGACACGGCGTTTGAAGACGAGCGCGCCACCCTCGGCCGCGACCTGGAAGCAGTCGCTGACGAAGCCCGCCTCGAGCGCGGCGGCGAGGCGCGGCGCGACGTCCCAGCCCGACGGCGTGTTCGAGATCAGGATCAGGTCCGCGCCGGACGCGGCGACCGCGGCCTTGATCGCCGCGAGCGCGGCCTCGGCGTTGTACTGCGCGAGCGCGGGGCTCTCGGCGGCGAAGACCTTGCCTCCGCCCTTCTTGGCGAGCTCTTCGGCCAGCGCGGCGACCGACGCGCCCATCACCACGCTGGCAACGCTGCGCCCGCTCGTCCCGGCGACCTTCTGCGCGAACGACGCCAGCTCGTAGCTGGCCTCGCGAATCTTGCCGCCCTGGATCTCCGCAACGATGAGGATGCTGCCCACGTTCTTCCCTCGCGGACCCCTTAGAGGAGCCCGAGCTCCTTGATCTTGCCCACCAGGCCCTTGACGATCTCGTCGGTCGAGCCCTTCAGGATCTCCGCGCGATCGCCCTTCGGCGGGGGCGCCAGCTTCTCGATCTTCACCCGCGCCGCGCTCGGTCCGATCTTGCCCGCGAGCCCGAGATCGGCGGCGGTCTTCACGTCGAGCGGCTTCTTCTTGGCCGCCATGATGCCCTTCAGCGACGCGTAGCGGACCTGGTTGATGCCGGTCTGCACCGCAACGAGGCACGGCATCTGGAGCTCCTGCACCTCGTGCGCGCCGCCCTCGATCTCGCGGTCGACCGTCACGTGGCTGCCCGAGCGCTCGATCTTCAGCGCGGCGGTCGTGTGCGGCACGCCGACGAGCTCGGCCAGCATCGGCGGGACGGCGGAGAAGTTCCCGTCGTCGGACATGAGGCCCATGAAGATCAGGTCCGGCTTCTCGTTCTTCGCGATCGCGGCGAGGATGCGCGCGATGCCGAGCGCGTCGGAGCCCAGCACCTCGGGATCCTTCACGTGGACGGCGCGGTCGGCGCCCATGCCGAGCGCTGTGCGCAGCGCCTGCGTCACGCGCTCCGGTCCGATCGAGACGACGAGCACCTCGGCCTCGCCGGCGTCCTTGATGCGGAGCGCCTCCTCGAGGGCGTAGGTGTCGTAGCTGTTGATCTCGAACTTGATGCCGTCCTCTTTGATCCAGGTGCCGGCGGCATCGATGTCGAGGCGTGCGTCCTGATGCGGGACCTGCTTCAGGCACACCATGATCTTCATGGGGGGATCTCCGAGGTCGAGTCTGAAAGGGAGCCGCGACCGGCCGGCCGCGGCGGGAAGGCGGCAACGCTAGTGGACCCCTGCATCGATTTCAACCTGCCTCGAGTGAAAAGCGGCGTCGATCCGGAGCGTTAGGCCGGTCCGACGGGGCGCGGGACCGCCTCGGCGACACCGCGCGCGCACGGCGGTAAGCTGCCTCGCGCTTCGCGCGCCCGACGCCCGGACCGGGGCGCCCTACACGGAGGTCGGTCGGACCATGCATCGCCCGCTCGCCGCTCTGCTCTCACTCCTCGCCGCCACCGGCGGCTTTGCGCTCGCGGCCGCCGCGCAGGACAAGCGGCCGACCGAAATCCCCTACGAGACGCCCGGCGAGATCCCGCAGCTCTCGCCGAAGTACAAGCAGAGCGACCACGAGGTCGTGCTGATCACGGACAACGCGCTGAACCCGCGGCTCGTGAACGTGGGCGAGGGTCAGCTCGTCGCGTGGATCAGCTACTCCGCCTCGCCGTCGACCGTGGTGTTCGAGCGCGAGATCGCGCGCTCGATGGTCTGCCACAGCCTGGTGAACTTCTCGATCGTCGACGACGAGCTGAAGTCGGCGCCGATCCACGCGGGCGAGTTCGCGAGCTTCTGCCAGCTGAAGCCCGGCCGCTACAAGTACAAGGTGGTGCGGCCCGACACGCCGAAGGCCGGTGAGGATGCGGCGCGGAAGCTCGAAGGAGAGATCGTCGTGGGGAACCCCTAGGCCCCCATGAACATCAAGAACTGATCGAGACCCGTCACGCGCAGGAAGGGGTTCCTGCGCTTCTCGTCGCCCATCGTGCCCCACAGATCCGACGAGTAGAGGTGGCCGGGGTAGAGGAGCGTCTCGTCCGGCAGGCGCTTCAGCTTCTCGTTCAGGCTTCGGTACATCTCCTCGGGGTCGCTGCCCGGAAGATCCACGCGACCGCAGCTCCCGAGGAAGAGCGTGTCGCCGGAGACGAGCCGTCCCGGTTGCGCCGCCTCCTCGACCAGGAAGCACTGCGAGCCGGGCGTGTGACCCGGCGTGTGGAGCAGGCGCACGCGCACCGGCCCGAGCTCGATCACGTCGCCGCCCGTCTTCGCGACGAGATCCGAGGCCGACGCGCCCGTGATCCGGCGCGTGCCCTCCTTCTCGTGCTCGTTCACGTAGATCGGAACCTGCGCGCGCTCCAGCAGCCGAGGGACTCCCTCGATCTCCATCCCGAAGATCGAGCCGCCGACGTGGTCCTGGTGGTAGTGCGTGACGAGCGCGCCGACGATTTTCATGTCGTCCTGCTCCGCGCGGTCGAGCAGCGCATCGACGCTCCACGCCGGATCGACCACCAGCGCCTCACGCGTCGTCCGGCTGCCGATCAGGTAGGCCAGGTTCGCCATCTCGCCGACGGGGATCTGCGCGAAGTAGAGATCGCTCGGCGCGCTCACGCGCCTTCCCCTAGCACCTTCTGGATCCACTCGTCGAGCGCGGCGCCGATCTCGTCGCGCACCTCCTCGCTCGTGCGCTGCGCCTTCTTCGGGACTGCGAAGTTGCGATCCGCCTCCTGCGCGACGAACAGCGCGCTCGGCGCGCCGACGCGCGTCAAGGTGCGGCGCAGCACGTCGAGATCGCAGGTGCGATCGCGACTGCCCTGCAGGAAGACCACCGGATTGACGATGCGGAAGAGCTGATCGGCGTGGAGCTTGTCGGGGCGACCCTGGGGATGCAGCGGATACGACATCAGGAAGAGCCCATCGACGCGCAGGCGCGAGCTCGCCACGTCGAGCGCGATCTGACCGCCGAGGCCCTTGCCGCCCATGAAGAGATGGGCGGGCGCGGCGGTGGGATCGCGACCGAGCGCTCCGAGCGCGGCCCGCAAGGTCCGACGCAACACGTTGATCGAGTCGGGGCGGCTGCGACGTGCCTCGGCGAAGGGGAAGTTGAAGCGGAGCGTGAGATAGCGGCGCTCAGTGAGCTGGCGGTGGACGTGCGCGACGGCCGGATCGTTCATGTCGCCGCTCTTGTCGTGCGCGATCAGCACCGAGACGCGCGATCCGGTGGGCCACCAGCGAGGGATCCCGAGAACCGCCGATACCTCTTCCAGTCCGTGGACGGGATCCGGCAGTCGGATCTTGATCTCTTCGAAGCGCGAGGAAGGCTCGACCACCAGGTCCCCTGGGGCGTCAAAGGGGCCTACTTATACCATGCCCTCGCGTCACCGCTTGGTTCTCGCCGGACGCGCGGTGTAGGCTGGCTGATCTAAGCGCCCGGAGTGGCGATGGAAAAGGTGCTGATCACCGGGATCGCGGGCGGGCAGGGACGGCTTCTCGCCCGGCGACTCCGGGAGAGCTACGAGGTCTGCGGCGTCGATCGCGTCCCGTGGGAGGGAGCCCCTAGGGGTATCTCCGTCCACCTCGTCGACATCCGGAAGAAGAAGTTCGAGGACGTGATCCGCACCGAGATGCCGAGCGCGATCGTCCACCTCGGCTTCATCCGACACTTCCGCACGAGCCCGCGCGAGCGCTACGACGTGAACGTCCGCGGCACGCGCCAGCTCCTCGACCACTGCGTGAACCACGGGGTGAAGAACCTGGTGGTCTTCTCGAGCAGCTACGTCTACGGCGCGTTCCCCGAGAATCCCTTCTACATGGACGAGGACGCGCCGCTCTCCGCGAGCCGCTCGTACCCCGACATCCGCGATCTCGTCGAGGTCGACGCGCTCTCGAGCGCGTTCCTCTGGCGGTACCCGCACATCCGCACGTGCGTGCTCCGTCCCGTGAACGTGCTCGGCTACTACGTCCACTCGATGATCGGCCAGTACCTGCGAGAGCGTCGCGTGCCGACCGTGATGGGCTTCGACCCCATGATGCAGTTCATCCACGAGGAGGACGTGAGCGAGGCGATCGCGCTCGCGCTCGAGCAGGGACTCCAGGGCGTGTTCAACGTCGCCGGTCCCGGCGAGGTCCCGCTGCACACGGCGATCCGCGAGACCGGAGGTCGCGCGCTGGCGATCCCCGACTTCGTCATGCGGCCTCTCTTCGCGCAGCTCTTCCGCTTTGGCGCGATCCCCTATCCGCCGGGCGCGATCGACTACCTGAAGTACCCGGTCACGGTCTCGGGAGCGCGCTTCGTCGAGGCGACGCGCTTCCGCCCGCTCTTCGGTCTGGAAGAGATCTTTCACAGCGTGAGGCGCTAGTCGCTGTGGCAGAGGCAGGCGTGCGTTCGGCGATCGCCGATCTGGCCGGCGCGCTGGTCCCGCTCTCGGCGCGGCGACTCCAGCAGCGCGTCGCCGATCGGCTCCAGCGCATTCCGAATCGCCTGAACGAGTTCGGCTTCGATCCCTACGGACTCTCGCCCGAGTGGATCCGCAAGCTCTCGCTGCCGGCCGTTCTCCTGTACGAGAAGTACTTCCGCTGCCGCACGGACGGCATCGAGCACGTGCCGGCCGGGCGCGTGCTCGTCGTCGCGAACCACGCGGGACAGCTCCCGTTCGACGGCATGATGCTCGCGACGGCGCTGCTGCTCGAGGCCGAGCCGCCGCGCATCGCGCGCGGCATGGGCGAGTACTGGATCCCGTCGATCCCGGGCTTCAGCGTGCTCGCCGCCCGCGGCGGCGCGCTGGTCGGGACGCCCGAGAACTGCGCGATGCTGCTCCGGCACGAGGAGTGCGTCGCCGTCTTTCCGGAGGGCGTGCGCGGCATGAACAAGCTCTACCGCGACCGCTACAAGCTGCAGCGCTTCGGCCTCGGCTTCATGCGGCTCGCGCTCGAGACCGACACGCCGATCGTTCCCGTCGGGATCGTCGGCTCCGAAGAGCAGCAGCCGGGGCTCGCGAACTGGTCGAGACTCGGAAAGCTGCTCGGCATGCCGTCGTTCCCGATCACGCCGACCTTCCCGTGGCTCGGGCCGCTCGGCCTGCTGCCGCTGCCGGTCCGCTACCACCTCTACTTCGGCGAGCCGATGCGCTTCGAGGGCAACGCCGACGAGGAAGACGCGGCGATCGAGAAGCGAGTCGACGAAGTGCGCGCAGCGATCGAGTCGCTGCTCGAACGCGGCCTGCGCGAGCGCGCAGGCGTCTTCCGCTGAGCCGGACCTTCGCGTCGACTGGGGTCGCCCTCCTTGCTAGCGGACCGCTCGCTCGACGCGCCGCTCCTCGATCTCTCGATTCACGTCGTTGCGCACCGGCGTGTTCTCGTCGACGGTCGCGGTGTCCCCGCCGCCCTCGTCCGCGGCATCCGCCGGAGTCCACACGCGCCCGCCGCCGAACATGTCGCAGGCGTCGCTGCAGGAGTCCGCGTCGTCGTCGATGGACTCGGTCACCTCGCCGTTGTTGCACAGACACTTCGTCGAGGCGAGCGCGGCCACCGGAACGCCGAGGCACACGGAAGTGAGAAGAGCGAAGCTAAACGTGCGAACCCGCGACATCTGGATGTCCCCCTGAATAGGGCATCGGCGGCGCTGTCCGAGCCCTTGAGCGTCTTCGCGCGACCGGCGCGCCGGAGGTTCGCTACCACTAGGCCGCTTGCGTGGCCTCCGGCTCCTGCTCGCCCTTGCGCTCGGAACGGGCTGCGCGCGCGCGCCCGCGGAGAAGCCGCCGCCGCCGGAAGCCGTGCCGATCGTGGCGCTCGTCTCGATCGGCGGCTTCACGCCGTCGGCGCTGGTCGGCCAGGACGGCGAGAAGCCGCTGCTGCCGACGGTCGCGCGCTTCGCAGGGGTCGGCGTGCGCGCCTTCGAGGTGCAGCGCGTGGTTCCCGCCACGACCTACCCGGCGCACGCGACGCTCGTCACGGGTGTCTCGCCGGCGAAGCACGGAATCGTCGCCGACCGCCGGCTCGGCGAGCACGGCACGACCGACGCCTGGTACAGCGCCGCGAGCGGCCTGAAGTCGCCCGCGATCTGGGAGGTCGCGTTCGAAGCGCAGCAGCTCGTCGCCTCGCTCGACTGGCCGACGACGCAGGGCGCGTCGCTCTCGCTGCTCCTGCCGGACGTGCCCGGCCCGCTGCGCGGCGTGACCTGGCTCGATCGCCTCCGCGAGGCCGCGACGCCCTCCGCGATGCTCGCGCTCGCGGAGAAGCACGGGGCCGCGAAGCCCGAGGCCGCAGAGCCCGGACCCGCGCGCGACGCGGCGCTCGTCGGCGTCGCCTGCGAGCTGGTCTCCGCACCGAAGCGCCCGCAGCTGATCCTGCTGCGCCTCTCGCAGACCTCGCAGGCGCTGACCGAGTTCGGACCCGACACGCCGCAGGCGGCCGCCGCGTTCGCCGGCGCCGACCGCGAGCTCGATCGCTGGCTCCACTGCCTGCACGACGCAGGCGAGCTCGAGCTCACCTCCCTCTTCGTGGTCGGCGACTTCGGCTCGACCTCGGTCCACACGGCGATCGCGCCGAACGTCGTGCTCGCGACGGCGCGACTCGTCACGATGAAGGGCGACGCGATCGAGTCGTGGGAGGCGATCGCGCGTAGCAACGGCGGCTCGGCCTTCGTCTACGCGACGAGCGAGCGCGCGGCGGTGCGCGCGCGCGAGGTGCTCGGTCGCGAGGCGGGAGAGGCCGCGGGCTTCCGTCTGCTGACGGCCGACGAGATGCTGCATGCGGGCGCCGATCCCGAGGCGTGGTTCGGTCTCGAGGCGGACCCCGGCTACACGTTCGAAGACGCGGCCACCGGCGAGCTGCTGCGCCCCGCGGCAGTGCGCGGAGTCGGCGGCTACGTTTCGGCGGGCTCGGGCCTCGACCCGGGCTTCGCGGCATGGGGGCGCGGCATACGGCAGGGGATCCGCATTCCGGTGATGCGACAGACCGACGTCGCGCCGAGCCTCGCGCGGCTGCTCGGGCTCTCGCTCGACAAGGCCGAGGGGCACGCGCTCATCGGTCTCTTCCCGCTTCTTCCGAAGGCCGCTCCGACGAATGCCACGCCGACGACCAAGCCCGCTCCCGCTCCGCCCGCGACACCGAAGCCCGACAACACGAGGCCCGGCGCGCCGACTCCGAGGCCGCAGCGATGAGCGCCGCGCGCGAACGCCACGTCGCGCGCCTCGTGACCTTGACCTTCGCCCTGCACGAGGGCGACGTGCTGCTCCAGCGCCGCGGCGAGCGCAGCGACCGCTTCGCGGGCCGCTGGAACGGGATCGGCGGCCACGTCGAGCCCGGCGAGTGCATCGCCGACGCCGCGCGCCGCGAGCTGCGCGAGGAGACGGGGCTCGAAGTCGACGATCTCGCGCTGCGCGGAGTCGTCCACGAGTCGGGGTTGCTAGGCCACGCTCACGTGCTCTTCGTATTTCGCGCGCGCGCGCGCCG
>Ga0335069_10008137_pt1 | contig 15051 bp, 10 predicted proteins | sample Lox_Sample_11_FD_206714 | JGI IMG/M metagenome (GOLD analysis project Ga0335069, IMG submission 206714) | Soil microbial communities from Loxahatchee National Wildlife Refuge, Florida, United States - Lox_Sample_1.1 | ecosystem: Environmental > Terrestrial > Soil > Wetlands | place: USA... | reverse complement strand
GTGAAATCGACGAGATCGCGCGCACGGAGCGGACTCGCCACGTCCGCATGCGGCTCGGGAAAATGCATGCCGCCAATCAGAATCGCCGAGGCTAAGAATGAGAGCGCGTTGAGCACGAATACCGTGTCGCGCCCAAAAAAGGCCGCCACCACTCCGCCCACGGCCGCCCCGATGAGCAGATTCACAGACCAAGTCGCCGAGGAAAGAGTATTGGCCACCAGAACTTCGGATTCCACGGCGATATTGGGAATCACAGAATTCCGCGCCGGCTCGAAGAAGGCGGCCATCGTAGTCTCAGCCAGCAACAGCGGGTACACGAGCCACACCATGGATCGAGACCGCACCAGCAGCATGGCCAGCACCACGGCGAACCGAACCAGGTCCGCGGCAATCATCACGTGCTTGCGCTTTAAACGGTCGTTCACGACGCCCGCAGTCGGCCCGGCAAAGGTCTGGGGCAGAACCTGTAAGACCAGCGCCAATGCGACCGATCCTGCGTGTCCGGTCAATTGCAGCAATAACGTGTAGATGGAAAGCGTGTAGAACCAGTCACCAATTTCGCTGACAATTTGCGCCAGCCACAGACGGCGGAAGTTTGCATTCCCGCGCAGCAAGCGCACATACGCCGCCAGGGTAATCGATGATGCCCCGTGTTCGGATTCCGGCTCCACGCGAGTGCCTAGGGTAACTGCTGCGCGATCCATGAGGAAAGTCAATTCGCAAACGGGATCGTGCTCTCATTGACTCCGTCGCACCGTCTGACCTACGATGCACGCGGTTCTTCGCCTTGGATACAGCAGAAATCAAGAATGTCAGGAGGAGTGGATGAGGCGCATTTTCCGTTTATTCGTGGTCCTGTTCGTCGCCGTGACCGCGCTCGCCCAGACGAATGAAATCGCCCCCAACGAGAACCTGGTCGTCGAGGGAGTTCCGAAGATTCCCGCTTCTCTGGCCGATGCTGTCGCTCGTTACAGCGAATCACGTTTTGGGGTATTCACGAGTTGGCATCCGCATCGGCGAGAGATGTTGATCGTGACTCGTTTCGCGGATACGAATCAGCTGCATCTGGTGAAAATGCCCGGCGGCGCTCGCAAGCAACTCACCTTCTTCCCTGACCGCGTTGGCTTCGCTGCCTATGAGCCGGTTCATGGAAACTCCTTCCTGTTCAGCAAAGATGTGGGGGGCGGCGAATTTTTCCAGATCTATCGCTTCGACGTGGACACGGGCGAGATCACATTGCTCACCGACGGAAAATCGCGCAACACCGACCCTCGGTGGTCGTACCAGGGCGATCGAATTGCCTACGGCTCGACCCAGCGCACCGGCAACGACGTCGATATCTGGGTGGTGAATGCCAACGATCCTTCCACGGCGCACATGGTCTCTCAGATGGAAGGCGGGGGATGGAATGTGGAAGATTGGTCGCCCGACGGCAAGCAAGTCCTGGTGATGAACGAAGTCTCTGCGGCAGAAAGCTACGTTTGGGTGATCGACGCCGCTTCTGGCGCAAAGAAGCTACTGACACCCAAAGCTGGAGCCGACACGGTTGCCTACGGCACGCCGCGTTTCGCGAAAGATGGGAAAGGAATCTACATGACCAGCGACGCGAACTCCGAATTCGCCCGCCTCGTGTTTCTCGACCTGTCGACCGGCAAGACTACCAGCGTGGGCCCAACGTTGCAGTGGGATGTAGAAAATCTTGATCTTTCGAGAGACGGCCACTGGCTCGCCTTCGCCGCCAACGAAGACGGGTTCAGCGTTCTTCACGTACTCGATACCAGTACAAATAAGGAGGCTGCACTTCCCGAACTGCCCAAAGGCGTCATTGGAAGCCTTGAATGGCGGCCAAACAGCGCGGAATTGGCTATCAATCTAAGCACTTCGGCCCAACCTTACGACGCCTATTCCATCGATCTGGAAAGCCACAAAGCCGAGCGCTGGACCTTTAGCGAGACCGGCGGGCTCAACACCTCCAAGTTCGCCCCGGCGCAGCTGATCCGCTGGAAATCATGGGACGACCGCTCGATCTCGGGCTTTCTCTACAAGCCCCCGGCAAAGTTCTCGGGAAAACGCCCGGTCATCATCGACATTCACGGAGGTCCCGAAGGTCAGACCCGGCCCGACTACCTGGGCCGCGACAATTACTTCATCAACGAACTTGGCATCGTGATGATCTATCCCAACGTGCGCGGGTCCACCGGGTATGGCAAGACATTTCAAAAACTCGACAATGGATTTCTGCGTGAAGGCTCGTACAAGGACATTAATTCGCTCATCGACTGGATCCAGTCGCAACCCGATCTCGACGCGAGCAGAATCATGGTCACCGGCGGGAGCTATGGAGGGTTCATGACTCTGGCCGTCGCTACAACCTACAACGACCGAATCTGCTGTTCGGTCGATATAGTCGGCCCGTCCAACCTGGTGACGTTCCTCGAGCACACGTCGGGGTACCGCAAGGACCTGCGACGGGTCGAGTACGGGGATGAGCGCGATCCAAAGATGCACGATTTCCTGGAACAGATCGCCCCGGCCAATAAAGCGAAGAACATTACGAAACCGCTGTTCGTTATTGCGGGACAGAACGATCCGCGCGTGCCCGCCAGTGAATCGGCGCAAATGGTCGAAACCGTCCGGAAGAACGGAACACCAGTCTGGTGGCTGCTGGCAAAAGACGAAGGCCACGGATTCGCAAAAAAGAAGAATCGCGACTTCCAGTTCTACGCCACGGTAGAGTTTGTGAAAGAGTATCTATTGAAGTAGTACTGCATTGCTGGTGGTGGCCCTACCCTGGTAGGGCGCATCTTCGACGGACAGGGGCTTTTGATTTCGAGGAGACTGCGTAGGCGGTGCTTTCTGTACTCTTCAGGAAGGGCTTACGGTTTGAGCTTGATCTTCAGATCCGCGGCAATTTGCTTCCCGTGGAAACGTCCGTTCTCGATGAATATCTCATTCGTCCGCGACCCCGCGACAATCACCCCAGCCACATAGATTCCTGAAACGTTGCTCTCTAGCGAAACGGGATCGCACACAGGCCGGCATTGCTGCTCCGAAAGCTCAATGCCCATGCTTCGCAAAAAATCGTAGTCGGGATGGTAGCCGATGAGAGCCAAAACGAAGTCGTTCTTCAACCGGATTGGGCCGCTCGGCGTCACGATCACCACGTGATCCACGCCGATTTCCTGCACGGTTGTATTGAAGTACGCTTCAATCTCGCCGTTCTTGATACGGTTTTCCAGATCAGGCTTGATCCAATACTTCACATGATGGTGCAGCATGGCCTCGCGATGTACCAGGGTCACGCGAGCACCGTGACGCCACAAATCCAGCGCAGCAATCGCCGCAGAGTTTTTGCCCCCGATCACCAATACATCGGTGTCGTAATACGGGTGCGGCTCGCCGTAGTAGTGAGAAACCTTGGGCAGGTCTTCGCCAGGAATGCCAAGTTGATTCGCCAGATCGTAGTATCCGGTGGAGACGATCACCTTCTTCGCCTGGTAGTCGTGTGGACGACCTGCGCGATCGGTGGCAGTGATGTGGAAATCGCCATCTTCACCCATCACCGTTTTCACCCACTCATACTGGCGAACATCGAGATCGTAGTGATCCGCTACCTTGCGGTAGTACTCCAGAGCTTCTTCCCGCGTGGGCTTCTGCAAAGAAGTGGTGAACGGGATGTCGCCGATCTCGAGCAGTTCCGGGGTCGTAAAAAACGACATGCCTACGGGATAGTGATAAAGCGAATTCACCAGGCAGCCCTTGTCGAGAACAATGACCTTTAATCCAATTTTCTGTACCTCGATGGCGCACGCCAATCCCGTCGGCCCTGCGCCAATGACCAAAACATCGGTGCGCATCTCAGGACGCGCCTTCAGCTTAGGTCTCGGCTGCGTGTCGAGTTCTTCAGCAGCGAGGAAATCAGGCATGGAGATTCGGGAAGAGTTGGCCAAGGCGATGAAGACTCGAGAACAACCCGGAAACCGATGATTTTAGCACGTTGAAATGGGAGCGACATGAGCGAAGATGCGCCACCTATTCCAGCTTCGAGAAAGTGAAATTTCCCGGGCGCATAGGTTGACCACGCGGCGACGGACGTATTTGCCGTCGGACGATTCAGGCCGCGCCGGTTCCAAGTGCCCCGATGCGCTTAAACCTTCTCGCCCCAGCTATAATCTATGGTTCTTTTTATCTCTCCGCTCGCTTCAGGAGCACTCATGTCTACTCTCGCCGATCCCGTCACCAAAACCCGCATTGAGTCTGACAGCATGGGCAAAATCGAGGTCCCCGCAAACGTCTACTGGGGCGCCCAGACACAGCGTTCGCTGCATCACTTCAACATAGGCCGCGACACCATGCCGCCCGAACTCATCCGCGCTTTCGGGATTTTGAAAAAAGCCTGCGCGCTTGTGAATCAGGACTTGGGGAAGCTCCCCGCCGACAAAGCGAAACTCATCGTTCAGGCCGCGGACGAAGTGATCTCAGGTAAGCTCAACGACCAATTTCCGCTTCGCGTATGGCAAACCGGCAGCGGCACGCAGACCAACATGAACGTGAACGAAGTGATCTCGAACCGCGCCATTGAGATTTCCGGCGGCGAGATGGGATCCAAGAAGCCAATTCATCCCAACGATCACGTCAACATGTCGCAGTCCTCGAATGACACCTTTCCCGCGGCCATGCACATTGCTGCCGCCGATCGCGTCCGTAATGCGCTGATCCCAGCTGTGAAATCGGTTCATGACGCCATTCGCGCCAAAGCCAAGGAATTCGACAGCATCGTGAAAATCGGTCGCACCCATCTGCAAGACGCGGTGCCCCTCACCATTGGCCAGGAATTCGGTGGTTGGGCCAGCCTGCTCGAGCGCGACATCCACCGCCTCGAACAGGTTCTCGACGGACTCTACGATCTGGCCATCGGCGGAACCGCTGTTGGTACCGGTCTGAACACGCATCCCGAGTTTGCCGAACGCGCCGCGAAGAAGATTGCGGAACTGACCGGCCTTCCCTTCCGCTCCCACGGCAACAAATTCGCCGCCCTATCCGCGCACGACGAAATCGTTTTCGCACAGGGGGCCATGGAGACCCTGGCGGCATCATTGATGAAAATCTCCAACGACATTCGCTGGTTGGCCTCGGGCCCGCGTTGCGGCTTGGGGGAGTTGTCCATTCCCGAGAACGAACCCGGTTCCTCCATCATGCCCGGCAAAGTCAATCCCACGCAGTGCGAGGCCATGACCATGGTCTGCGTGCAGGTCCACGGCGCAACCGCCGCCGTCGGATTCGCCGGCTCGCAAGGCAACTTCGAACTTAACGTGTTCAAGCCGGTCATCATCTACAACTTCCTGCACTCCGTCACACTGATTACCGACGCCTGCCACGGCTACGTCGAATACATGATCAAGGGCATCGAAGTGGAGCGCGAAAAGGTGGACTGGTACGTGAAGAACTCATTGATGCTGGTCACTGCGTTGGCACCGAAGGTCGGCTACGATAACGCGGCCAAAATCGCGCACACCGCGCATGTGGAGCACACCAGCCTGAAGGAAGCCGCGGTGAAGCTAGGACATCTGAGCGCAGAAGAATTCGACCAGTTAGTAAAACCAGAAAAGATGACGCACCCGTAAAGAGTAGTGGCGTGGCTTCGGCACAATTCCCAGGTCTCGCAATTCTGCGAGGCGTGAAGTCGCTTTTTTCTTTGCGACTTAGCGGTGAAGTCTTTTGCTCATGAAGACCGAATCCTCACTCCGATTCGAGCGAGACGTGAGCGCTATCCACGGCTTCGGTTGTCTTCTTCGGTTCCGTTGTGATTACCACCACGCTCACCAGCACCAGGGCTGTCCCCAGCAAAGTCCGCGGACCCACCCCTTCCCCGCCCAGAAAATACCCCACTGCCACCGCCACGACAGGATTCACATAGGCATACGTTCCGACTTTTGTCGGCGACTCGTGATGAATCAGCCAGACATAAGCCGTGAACCCAACGATCGATCCCGCCACAATCAAATAGATCAACGCCCACCAGGCTCGAGCGGATACAGCCTGCCACCGAAATCCCGGAAGCTCACCCAAACCTGCCGACGTCAGAGTTAGCAGCACGCCACCCGCTAGCATTTGGGCACCGGAACTCATGGCCTTCGAGTCAGGCAGCGGCAACTTCCGGCTCAGCGATGCCGCCACCGACCAACTGATCGCAGCCGTGATCAATGCCGCCGCACCGGCCGAGTCAATAGGCGCATCTCCGAGACTCAAGCCCCTTGTCACCAGCACAGCCACCCCAGCCATGCCGACCAGAAGAGCGCTCGCCAATCTCACACTCAGGCGTTGCGTGCGCAAAATTGATATCTCCGAAATCGCCATGAATACAGGGATCGTCGCCATCATTACAGCGGCAATTCCCGAGGGCACGCGCTTCTCCGCCCAAAACAGAAGGCCGTAGTCAAAAACGAAAATCAAAAGTGCCAGCAAAGTTGCCGCGCCCCACTGCCGACCCGTCGGCGAGGGAGTGCCTCTTAGCCGCATCCACCCGTAGAGGGCGATCCCAGCCAGAAAGAACCTCATCCCCGCCAGCAGAAAAGGCGGCACTTCGCGCACGCCGACGCGAATGGCGAGAAACGTCGATCCCCACACGAAGTAAATAATGGAAAAGGCGAGCAACACCTTCCAGGTGGCCGGTTTGACGTGCGCCTCTGACATGAGGCTTGATTAGATCAGCAAGAGGCCAGCGAGATTCGCCCGGCGCAGATAAAAAGAATTTATGAGGTTATAAAGTGTGCCTATCCTTCAGGCGAGCAGGGCGGTTTTGGATTTGGCGGGAGTTACTTCTTGAGCAAACTGGTGTGGCTGGCCACGCACTGCCACTTGCCCATGTCAGAGATCCAAGTATCAGTGAAGCGTCCCACGTGATCGTAGGGCTTGCCCTGGTAGGTTCCGGCTGTGTGATATATGCCGGTCACCACGGCGGTGTCGCCGAAGAAATTCACTTTCAGATCCTGGATGTTAGCCAGGCTCGGCTTGAACAGCGGGTCTCGGATATCAGCCAGAAACTTCTGCTTGTCGCTGACTTCGCCGTCATATTCCGTATTCACGAAGCGGCTTGAGACCAGCGCATCCAGCGCGGCGGAATCGCGGTTCACCTGCGCTTCATTCCACAGGCGCTCCAATACGAGCAGCTTGTTTTCCCGCGGATCGGACTGCTGCGCTGCCAGGATCGTACTTGAAGCCGATAGAAGCAGGCAGAACAGCAGGCGGAATTTCCAGGCTCTAGTCATGGTCGAACACGTCCGCCCAGGCTTGACCTGGGCAAACTTTGCGAAAAGATAACAGTCCATGACGGAGCGCGCTACGAAATTTCCGGCAGGAAGGTTACGAACGTCACGAAAATCAGCTTCCACCCCCGTTTCGCGCGACTCGGTGGAAACCCAGCCCAGTTTGCGGAAGTTGAATAGAGGCTGGACCGACAAACAGAGCCTAGGAATAAGGCGGATGCTGAAAGCTGAGGAGCGAGGGCGGAGCCGGCTCCTAAAATGCCCAGCGCATCAAACAGGCCCCGATGGTAAATCCTGCCCCCACCGAAGCGGCTAAGACCAGGCTTCCCTTCTTCAACTTCCCTTCTTCCATGGCCGTATTCATGGCCAGCGGGATTGTACCCGCGGTCGTATTGCCGTAGCGATCAATGTTGACGACGAGAGCATCGGGACGCAATCCCAGCCGATCGGCGGTGGCATTGATGATGCGCAAATTCGCCTGGTGGGGAATGAACGCGTCGATATCCGAGCCCTTCAGCCCGTTTCGCTCAAGCAATTTCTGGCACAATTCCGTCTGCTTGCGCACCGCGAACTTGAACACCTGCTGGCCGTCCTGATGCACGTAGTGCATCTTCTTTTCCAGGGTCTCTTTGGTCGTCGGATGCAGGCTGCCCCCGCCCGGCATGAACAGGAAGCCGCCGCCTGAACCATCGACTTCGTGGACGAAATCGATGAGGCCTTCGTTCTCATGCTCCGCCGGTTCCAGCAGCGCCGCTCCCGCACCATCGCCGAACAGGATGCAGGTGGCACGGTCGGTGTAGTCGATGATGGACGACATCACATCGGCGCCAATCACCAGGACGCGCTTGTGTGCCCCGGTCGCAATCAATTGTGCTCCCATCTGCAATGAATACAGGAATGCCGAGCACGCGGCCGACAGGTCAAACCCCCACGCGCCTTTCGCTCCCAGCTTGTGCTGTACCACGCACGCGGTAGAGGGAAACAGCATGTCTGGGGTCACCGTCCCTACGATGATCGCTTCCACGTCTGACGGTTCCAGAGCGCGTTGGGCCAAAGCTTTCTTGGCCGCTTCGACCGCGAGGTCGCTCGATGGCACTCCCTTTTCCGCGATATGGCGTTCGCGAATGCCCACACGGGCCATGATCCATTCGTCGCTCGTATCCACCATGTTTTCCAGATCGGCGTTCGTGAGCACGCGCGGCGGAACATACGTCCCCAACGCAGAGATTTTGGCGCGAATAAGTTTGTTCAAGGACCCCTCTGTGGAATCGGTTCCAGTATTTTGAAGGATTGCCACAGGAATGTCTAACCGGCGGTCCGTCCGCGAAGGTGAGGCTTAGGCTTTATCAGAGGCCTCTTAGAGGCCGGGGAGCCGAGAGCCCGAAGCGGCTTTCAAAAGGCCCAGCGCATCAGACTAGCGCCCGACGTAAATCCCGCACCCACGGCCGCAATCAGCACGACATCACCTTTTTTCAGCTTCCCTTCCTCGATGGCCGTCTTCATGGCAATGGGAATCGTTCCGGCAGTAGTGTTCCCATAGCGGTCGATATTGATGATCACTTTTTCCAGTGGCATCCCCAGGCGCTCGGCCGTGGCCGTGATGATGCGGCGGTTCGCCTGATGCGCGATGAAGCAATCGACGTCCTTGCCCGTCATCGAATTCTTTTCCAGGACGCGCTCGGTCATCTCGGCCATCTTCTTCACCGCATACTTGAAAACGTTTTTCCCATCCTGGTGAATGTAGTGCATCTTCTTATCGACGGTCTCGTGCGAGGCCGGATTCAAGCTCCCTCCTCCCGGCATATAAAGGAACTGCCCGCCCATCCCTTCAACCTGCGCCACATGATCGATGATTCCTTCTTCTCCATCTGTGGCAGGCTCGAGCAGCACTGCGCCGGCTCCATCTCCGAAAATGATGCACACAGCGCGATCGGTGTAATCGGTCATCGACGAATTCACGTCCGCACCGATCACCAGCACCTTCTTGTATTGCCCCGATTCCACGAACTTCACACCTGTATTCAGGGCATAAAGGAAGCCTGAGCATCCTGCCGAGACATCAAATCCCCAGGTATTCGCAATGCCAAGTTTGTGTTGCACCAGGCAAGCCGTCGACGGATACATCATGTCGGGCGTCACCGTGCCCACCACGATGAGATCTACTTCCTGCAGATCGAACGGATGCGACGCCAGCAGGTTCTTCACGGCGGCAACGGCAAGATCGCTGGCGGCAACGCCCTTGTCGACCAGATGCCTCTCCCGGATGCCAACTCGTTCCATGATCCATTCATTCGTGGTATCGACCATCTTTTCCAGGTCGGCGTTGGTAAGAACGCGCGGAGGCAAGTAAGTCCCCAGCGCGCTGATTTTGGCGCGTATCGGCTTCAATGAGGTCTCCTGAAAAATGAAACCTAGTATTGTGAAGGATTGAAGCCAGAAAGTCTAACGCAACGCAAGAAGACGCGGAGGAGTTACGGACTCCCCAGCGTCCTTTGCGCGAGTCTTGCGGGAAGGCGGTCAGGCCGCCGCGGAGTTGGCTCGCTCGTGCTCCATCCACAAGCGAATGAATTCCGGGCAGGACACAATAGTGAAGTCGCGATTTTCTCCCTGCGTCAGGTAAAGCAGGGCCGCCCGATCCAACTCCTCCAGCCCGGCAAGGTCAAGAAGCGGCCAGAGATGGCACTCCTCAGCCGATTGCACTAACTGATCAAGATACGAAATATGTCCCAGTAGCAATTTCCCGGATACGCGAATGGTCACATGAGGGCAAGCAGACTTCAACGAACTCCAGCGGCTTTCCATCTCTCTCCTCGACAACCTGGTCTGCAGGCCGACAAGAAGCACGGCCCACATCCTTGGACGCGAGGGCGCCCAATTTCTTGCACAAAGAGACGTCAAGCGCAGGTAAAGTTTGGTAATCGCAGAAGTTCAAAACACCGCAGAGATAAACCACAACCCGCGGGGGGCGCGCCCCGTCTTTCCGCCTGGCGAGCTAAGGAGAAAAAAGCCAGGCACCGGGGGCTCACTGCACACGTAAGAGCCCGTTACCGTTGCTTCCTTCCGGACCTGGCGGGGTTGGCGGGAATGCGTCGCGCGAGACCGATGCCTGACCTTTCATTCTAGCAAACGAACTGAGCCCGCTGCGCCGACGCCCCTCTGGCTATAGGCAGGCGTCTCGCGCCCGCACCAAAAGTGACCTTCGGTGCAAGAATCCGCCCCGGAATCCTTCCTTTATTACGCTCAATATCGAACAATAGAATCAGCCCAAATGTCCTCCGCCCCACAAGCCGCAGCCATCCCCCTGCAGAAGGCGATCGACTTCTACTTCGAACTGGCGCTCTATCTGCTCGTGCTCACCGGATTCGGCACGCTTGCCTCCACCGGTGGCCTCGACCTACCCTCTGTACTGCTCACCACCGCTGCCCTGGCGATCCGCGGATATCTCCTTGGCAAGCGCCGCCTCATTGTCATCTCCGAGCGCTGGACCACGCCGCTTTCCCTCGCCTATTTCGTTTTCATCGCGGTCGATTACTTCCTCATCTCGCGAAACTTTCTTCCTGCGACGGTTCACTTGGCGCTGTTTGCCGTGATCGTCCGAATGTTCTCCTTACGGCGCGAGCGCGATGCGATCATGTTGGCCATTCTGTCGTTCCTCATGGTGCTGGCCGCGGCCGTGCTCACCGTTGATAGTGTTTTCTTTTTCTGTTTCGCCACGTTCCTGCTGACGGCTGTGGCCACATTTGTTCTCATGGAAATGCGTCGCTCCGGCCACGCTGCCGACGTGCAGGCGCGCCATACCAGCGACCCGATGGAGCATCGCCGCCTTGCATTTTCGCTGGCTCGCGTGTTCCCCATGCTGATGCTGATGATTTTTGCGTGGGCCTGTGTCCTGTTCTTCCTGATGCCGCGCATGTCGGCGGGATATCTCGGCGGATTTTCATTCGGCACCGATCTCTCTTCCGGATTCAGTGACCGCGTCGAACTCGGACGCATCGGACAGATCCAACAATCCGACGCGGTCGTCATGCATATCCAGATCGATGGAGACGCCGAGGGGCGCTATGACCTTCACTGGCGTGGCGTATCTCTGGCGAACTTCGATGGGCATAGCTGGTCCAATCCGCGCCAGCAGTTCATTTTGCGTCGCGAACCCGATAACAGCTTCGCCGTGCCGTTCCTGCAAAACACGCTGCTGGCTGCTCGCAGTGCAAGCAACGGCCCGCGCGCCAAGCTCATTCACTACCGCGTCCTGATGGAGCCGGTCGGAACGAATGTCTTCTTCCTCGCCCCGTGGGCGCGCAGCGTGAGCGGCGGGTACCGGCAGCTCGCGGGTGACTTTGGAGGCGCCGTCTACAACTACGACACGCAACGTGCCATCAGCCGGTATGAAGCTGACTCAGACATCGCCACGGCCAGGCCGGAAGAATTGCGCACGGCCGGCACCAACTATCCCTGGCAAATTTCGCGCATTTATCTCTCGCTACCAGATATTGATTCCCGCGTTCCGCGCCTGGCGCAAGAGATTTCCGGATCCGCCTCCAACAATTTCGATAAGGCAGCAGCCATCGAACACTATCTACGTACCCGTTACGGCTACACGCTGCAACTGCCGCGCACTGAACTGAAAGATCCGATCGCCAATTTTCTTTTTGAGCGGAAGCAGGGACACTGCGAATACTTCGCTTCCTCGATGGCCGTGATGCTGCGAACTCTCGGAATCCCCTCACGCGTGGTAAATGGATTCCGCAGCGACGAGTTCAACGACATCACGGGCAACTATGTCGTCCGGGCAAAAGATGCGCATGCCTGGGTGGAAGCCTACTTTCCCGGATATGGCTGGCACACCTTCGATCCCACGCCCGGGGGCGCGACCGCCGTTCCGCATGGTTGGGAGCGTGTCGCCCTCTACGTCGATGCCCTCTCATCCTTCTGGCGCGACTGGATCGTCAGCTATGACACCTCGCACCAATACGTTCTCGGGCAGACGGCAGTCAACGGAACGCGCAGTTTGTGGGAAAGTTCGCGCAATTGGGCACGTCGACACTACGAAAACATGCTGCGATGGGCGCAGCACACCCAGGATCGTATCGAGCAATCTCCCGCACGCTGGATCTTTCTCGGCCTCGCCGTGATGGCGACGATTCTACTGCTGGCAAATACAGGCAGGATTATCGGATGGCTGCGCGAAACCTGGCTGCGGGCACACCCTGAGCGCGCTCCCGACCAGGTTGCGACCATCTGGTATACACGCATGGCGCGCACGGTCGCGAGACGAGGCGTTCCGAAATCCGCCAGCGAAACTCCGCAGGAGTTTCTGAGTCGCATCGAGGACGCTAGACTGCGCGAGCCCGTAGCCCGCTTTACGCAAGTCTACGAGTCGGCACGCTTTGGCAACTCTGCTCAAGACGCCGAACGCCTCTCAGAACTCTATGGGGAAGTTGCGTCCGCTACGAAGGGCAGACGCAAGGAATAACGGGATACTTTCTAAAGCTCCAGGTTCCCTGGGCAAGACTAGAACCGCCAGAACCCGCCGCCACCTACGAAGAAGTTATGCATTCGCGACTTACCCGTCGGAGCCAACGGAAAATCCGGCTCTCCCGACCAGAAATCGCGGACATCCATCCGAATACTCAATTTCCGCCAAACTTTTACGTCCAATCCGAAGCCTGCCTCGAGGGTGAAGTTGGTCGTCGACTTCCCCGTATTATCGCCTCCGTAGATCAGGTTCTTAGACTGGCTGAAGTGTCCCACACCTCCGCCCAGGCTGACCCACGGCGAAACCGCCGTCGTTGGGAACAGATTCACCCGCGCGGCGGGCGTGATAAAGAACGCCTTCAAATCCTGCGGCACCACCGAATGCCCGTACTCACCTGCATTCAGGTCGATATCGTGGTTGTAAACGAAGGGAAGCTCCGCCGAGATGGCATAGATCGGCGTCACGTAGAATCGCCGCGCGTAAATCCCTTCGAAGGTCAAACCCTTGCCGAAGTGAATGATGGGGTCGAAGTAAGTCGCGTTCTTGATCCCTTGGTCGCTGATAAACGTCCGGCCGACGATGCCGCCCAACTCATTCTTCTCGTCTTGCGCCGCTACCGATGCCGCCAGAACGGTCGCCACCGCTAGGAACGCAATCCACAAACGTGTGCCCGACATTTCCCCTCCTGCGAGGTGATGCTTATGTTTAAGGCTTAAGGCGGTAAACCATAGCCTAGCACGACCTCGCCGCTTTTCCATCCACAAGTAGTTCTTTTCTAAGTGCGGAATTCTAATCCAAAACGTCGCCCGAAGCTCTTCTTAGCGTTCCCGGCAGCCTTTCTTGGGGCTCTCTGCGGTAAGAGCTTTCGCTGACAGAGCGGGGAACGAAACCATCGGAATGCTAAAATAGAAGGATTGCATGCCGTTGAAGGACCTCACTATCAGCACTCCTGCCGCATCTGGACCAGATAACTCGTCCCAGGTGACCACGCCCGAACGCCCCCAGAAAGTGGGCTTCGTCAGCCTCGGATGCCCCAAGAACCTCGTCGACAGCGAGGTCATGATGGGCCTGCTGGCCCGCTCCGGCGCCGAACTCACTCGTCGAGCCGAAGATGCGGACATCATCGTCGTCAACACCTGTTCCTTTATTGAGAGCGCCCAGCAGGAGTCCGTCAACACGATCCTAGAGATGGCCGCACATAAAGCCACCGGCAAAGCGAAAAAGTTAGTTGTGGCGGGATGCCTCGTGGAACGATTTCGCGACCAGATCCGCAAAGATATCCCCGAAGTTGACGCCGTTGTCGGTACCGGCGAACTCGAGAATATTCTTTCCGCAGCCGGAGTTGCCCCAGCCCCGCCGACTTCCAACTCGCCATTCGTAATCCTCGGTTCCCGCCCTGAAGGCGACGCCCGTGCCGCCCAGGGCCGCTTCTCGCGCGAGGACTGGGATGGCGCTGTCACCGACCTTCCCAACTATCTCTACGACGACGCCACCCCGCGCATCCTAGCCACTCCGCAGCATATGGCCTACATCAAGATCGCCGAGGGATGCGATCACCCCTGCACCTTCTGCATCATCCCGCAGCTTCGCGGGCAATTCCGCTCGCGTCGCTTCGAATCTGTCATCGCGGAAGCCGAGCGGTTGGCGCAGTCCGGAGTTCGTGAAATTACCCTCATCGGCCAGGACACGACCTGTTACGGCGAAGATTTCAACCTGAAAGACGGCCTCGCGCTGCTCCTCGAAAAACTTGCCGCCATCGAGGATCTGCGCTGGGTTCGATTCCTCTACGCCTATCCCAACAAGATCACGGGGAAGTTGCTCGACACTATCGCTCAACACGAAAAGATTTGCTCCTACATGGACTTGCCCCTGCAGCACGCCTCCGCTTCCCTTCTCAAGCGCATGAAGCGAGGCGGGGGATCCGACGTATTCCTCCGCTCCATCGAGAAGATGCGCCGCATCATTCCCGATCTTACCCTCCGCACGTCGTTTATCGTCGGTTTCCCCGGCGAGACGGAAAAGGAATTCGAGGAGCTCTGCGACTTCGTTCGCGTAGCCCAATTCGACTGGATGGGAGCTTTCGCCTATTCTGACCAGGAAGGCGCGAAAGCCTTCGATCTGGAAAAGAAGCTCTCGCCGCGCGAAATTGAACATCGCCGCAAGCACCTGATGAGCATCCAGCGTCAGATCAGCAAAAAGAAAAAGAAGAAGCTGGTAGGCCGAGAATTCGATCTTTTGCTGGAAGGCGAATCCGAAGAATCGGAGTTATTGCTGGAAGGCCGCACAGCCATGCACGCCCCGGAAATCGAC
>Ga0335069_10008136_pt1 | contig 15052 bp, 24 predicted proteins | sample Lox_Sample_11_FD_206714 | JGI IMG/M metagenome (GOLD analysis project Ga0335069, IMG submission 206714) | Soil microbial communities from Loxahatchee National Wildlife Refuge, Florida, United States - Lox_Sample_1.1 | ecosystem: Environmental > Terrestrial > Soil > Wetlands | place: USA... | reverse complement strand
ACGGCGTAACTTCGATAGCGTCTCTTCCGGTAGCAAGGTCTCCAGTGTCCACATATACTTCTATTAACTTCGCTCGCTTTTCATTGGTCCACTCGAACCCCTTTTTCTTGTAGGGGGTGATTTTGAGCCGCTCTTCGAGAAATTCGAGTGCTTTTCTAAAAGAATCGTTAAAAGCTCGTCTTGCTTCCACTTGGGCAAGTGTCTGATTGGTAGCCCCACAAGCATCTTCTAGGTCTCGGTACTTCGCGTAAGCCTCAAGGAATCGTTTTTCATTAACTTCTAGCTCTTTGATTCCGTGGAGTCGCGATCCGTAAATGGATTTAAGTTTCTTGTAAGCCTCTTCGCGAGCCTTAGCTGCCTTTTTTGGTTCAGTAAGGCCAGCCGCTTGGCCACCAATAGGCTGCTTACCCCTTGCAATACGATCACAGTCGATACAAAGACCGCGATTGCTAACATATCTCGGGGCGACATGCCCATATTTACAAGGTTCGGCAATATAATACTGCTTCCAACCACGGTGACGTGCCTCTTCTATCGTAACAAGACGATAGGGAATATAGTTATAAAGGTCTGGAGTACCTTTTTCATTTAGTGGAGCAACGGTGGTTGGATCAATATCTTCCCAAACTCGCTCCGGTGGCCTAATTTCAGGGGGACGCACCAAGCCAATTCCCATTTTTATCGTATCCAGCAGACTGCTGCCACATTAAGCCTTTATCTGCCTCTTCTGAGGAAGTTCCGTAGCAGGCTTTGGACCTAATGAATAGCAATTTTTCCCCCATAAATTCCCATTCAATCTGGTTTCGTGGAGAAAATTCCACGATGTCCCCTACCTTGTACTGCATGGGCCTAACTGCCCCGGTTTCGTCCCCATCCTCGAAGTATAGTGCTCTTTGGGTTGATAGCTGGCTTTCGCAAAGGTTGAATCGGACCTTTCGGCGAACCCTTTGACCGGGGCCCGTAGCCACCACAACACCCTTGTGGAGAGTAATACCCACGACTGCGAGGAAGGGATGTTCGTAGTCCAATCTCTGGACTAGAAGGTAATTTGACAGAGGACGAACACATTCTGATATCTTCTTAAGATTATCCGTTAAATACGAAGTCAAGTAAGGTCCCCTTACGAGTAGACAAAGTCTATGTCGCGATCCTTCATAATTCTGACCGGGTATCCACTAGCCACTGCTTCCATGCCCACTGCAGCCCCAAAGGAAACCTTATCTCCCACTTCAACTTGCATCGGACCAAGAATCCCGTTCGGGAGAAGTTCTCCGGGGCCCCTAGCTATTACCCGTCCGATTAAAGACCTCTTCCAGTCAGGTAACTTAATATCACTCTTAACTTCTTCGTAGTATTCTACGGCAACCAGATCATCAGCTAGATTAAGATGAAAGCCCATGTTAGAATTCAAATGCTCCTGAACTAGAGGGTTGCTGAATAGCACAGAGTTCCAGAATAACGATTGATAGGACTGTCGAAGTATCTGGAAGTACTGCGGATAAAGTGAACTGGCACACCTGACTTCCTTGCCACGAATGAGTCATAGGAAGCTGTGATCCCGGAATCTGGAGAGTGTACGTAGACTGAGTTGGTGTAAACGTAGTCTGCGGAATCATGTTGGTGGCATTCGTCATGTCATCCAACTGATAAGTAGCACTCGTAGGAGTCTGGGGAGTTCCCGTATGATCGAGGAATGTAAGGTCCAGAAATACATCCGCCCCCGCATAGCTTCGATAGTCTATGTAGGGGAGGATTGGTTGACCGAATAACCCTCGATTGTTAATAGTCACAGGTTAAATGGGCCTAAAGTTCTGGTTAGGTCGAACAACTGCATTAATTGTCCCTGACCGTACGACAGCTACAATCACGCTTGTTCCTCAAGCTTGGTAAGGCTTCGCATTACTATCGCTTTCCTTTAAGAATCTTATTAGCCCGAGCATGGATCATATTGTGCTTACGGGTGGAGATCCTTCCCCCAATCCACTCTCTAGTGGCATGAAGCTTTTCATCGTGGGCTGCCATATGGAGACGTTCACGATGAGTAGGCATCTTAAATTCATGGGCTGGCTCTGCCTTAGCCTTCTTGACTTTAATTGTACCGAAAAGTGGAGATTCCATTATTTCCCCCTAGCCCATTTATCGAGCCGTTTCTTCCTGCCCTCTTTGGATTCTTTGTGGTGCATACCCATAAGAGTTTCTGCAAGTCTGGCCTGCTTACCAGTCTTACCGGGCTTACCAGCCTCTTTGCGGGCATAAGCCTTAGTGCTCATGCCCGCCTTCTTAGCCTTGGCTCGGAACTGCCCATGAGAATTCGAAGTTGCTTTAGCAATCCAATTAGCCATTAGCCAGTACCTCCAATACCCGGAGTGATTTCAAAGCTCGCGGCCACACTGGAAATAAAGTAGGAGGCATAGGGAATCTCTAAATACTCCACTTCCCCTACTATACTCATTCCAATAGTGTTATTCACCGGAGTACCGGCACCGGGAGCACCTGCAGCAGTTACACTGGCTTGACTACCCCACGTCAGATAGGCTGCTACCAGACACCGTACTCTAAAAGTAGTGCAAGCACGACTATCTGATGTAGGATCGGGAGAAGCCTGAACTGCTGAGGTACCTACCAGAGTTGTCAATCCAATAGGTTTAAAAGTTGTGTCAATCGACATTCAACTTCCCCTTAATGATTTTCTTTGAGTCCGCCACTCTTCGGAGAGTAAAGAGACTTAGCAGCCTTTGAAATGTCCGGTGCACCGCCGCCACAGGACGTATTATCACCATCATCCGTAGTGCGCGGAGCAACTCCAGCGCGACCCTCATGATGGCCCTTCATATGACGCTCAACCGCATCGTGATGTTTGTGTGCAGGTTTCCTGCCCATGTTAGTTCCTCTAGGTTAAATTAATCGCCCCTAGCCCAACGGTCTAGGTGCTTCTTTCTACGAGCAGCTCTACGCTGTCGATCTGTGTGTTTGTGGCTATCCTTAATCGTACCTTCTTTTTCCATCTTCTTAGCTGCTGCTACAGAAGGTCCCCCACCGCCCGGCTTTTTCCATCCATGTGCCACTGCACGGAAAAGCTTCATTTGTGCTTTATTCCAAGGCATCTATATAATCCTACCGAATGCTTCATTATATCTTTTGATAAGACGATTCATTGCCCAAGTAGTAACTCTTTGACGTTCTAGCCACATATTACTGATCTTGAAAGCCTCTCTCCAGATAGGACTCAGGTAGAGATTGGATGGATCAAATCCCATCAAATAAGCTGCCATTTCACCTACAGCTATATCGAAAATATTCTTGGCTTCTAAAACTCGCAGTCCTTGTCTTTGGAGCTTAGCCCGTTTCCATAAGACCCAAGTCACTATAGTTCGAGCCATGAGACTGCGTACATAAACCTTGTTTATCACGTTATTTCAGTCTCTTCTTAAATCCAAGGGTCTTGAGTTTGGCATCAGCCTTACTCATTAACTTATCTTTCTTCCCACCATCAACTAATCCTTGTTCCCAAGCCTTAACTACGAGAGTCTTAGCACTCAGAACTGTCTCAATCTCCGTGGAATACCATTTCCTGTGTCGGCCCGGAGTATTGGAAGTGAGGGCAAGTAAGGCAGCATAGGCAGCAGTAGTTGAAAGACCGAGTACTGCAATGGCGCTAGTATTGCCTTGGGGTTCAAGATCACCCTGACCCATAGTGCTTGATACACCAAGAGTCGAGATCGGGAATACACCGCCAAGCTGTCCAGTCCCAGTTGAACTGACCAATCCTAGACTGGCAAGAATTCCTGCTCCAGTTAAGGCCCCAGTTCCGGTGGAACCTGAGAGAGCCAGAACTCCGAGAAGGGGTCCTAACTGGGCCCTAGCTGAAGTACTGGTAACTACGAAGGTTAGAAGTGCCCCAATCGATCCAGAAGGATCAGCAGTTCCTTGGCTGGAAGCTGCTGCAAGTACTGCTAAGGCGCCTGATCCAAGAAGAGATGCAGTTCCTGTAGTAGCACTTAGAGCCAAGCTGGCAAGAGAACCTGCGGATGCTCCAGTAAGATTACCAGCACCAGTAGTAGCTGCTTGACCAAAACTGGCGAGACTGCCAGCCCCGAGAAGTGATCCAACTCCAGTTGTAGAAGTAAGACCAAGGCTGGCTAAGATACCAGTTGAGGTAGCTGGCTCTAAGTCTCCCTGACCAGTGTCTATAGTTAGGGCAAGAGCAGCAAGACTACCAGCACCAAGAAGCGACCCAAGACCCGTGCTAGTTGTTACTGCTAATGTACTTAATGCTCCATTCCCTGTGAGATTCCCAGTGCCTGTAGTAATACTGGCTACTAGGGCCTGAAGTGAGGGATGTAGAGAGGCAAGAGATACGCTACTTGTTACAGCGAGGGCTGTAAGGGCACCATTTCCAGATAGACCAGCTAGTCCTACTGTTGGGCTTAAATTTAGACTAGCAAGAACACCCTTACCTAGAAGAGAAGCGGTACCCTGACTCGGAGATACCGCCAGTAAGGCTAAATTGCCCGCTGGACCTGAAGGATATTCAAACTCCTCATCGAACCACTTCAGGATATCTAGATCAAGATTCATCATGCCTAGAACCAGCGTTTAACGATTATATCGTTATTAAAATTACCTTTATCTTCGGGTAAGAAACCAGATGGTACTTTCTTAGAAAACTGTTCAGTTTGCCAAATTACTTGCGCCGGCATACCACTTAAAACAGTTCCATTACTATCTGTAACTGCGCAGTACCACATGGCGCCATAATCTGAAGGATAATTTGGTGTAAAGGTATAACTAGAGGAAGTGGCTCCAGTTATTAATGTTCCCGTAGAATATGGTGCTAAGCCGGGAGCTAAATAATACCATTGATAACTCAAACTTCCTGCACTTGCCGTGGCCGAAACTGAAAAAGTTACAGACTGTCCCGGAACTGCATACTGATTTTGCGGTGGACTAGTGATAATGGGGCCAAGACTAAACGAAACGTTCAACATATCGTATCCGTTAGTCGAGACACTGTTGTTGAACTGCCAAGTCTGCGCGGAGTTGCTGGTGAACTTATACGTCGCATGCATGTCGCCATTGCTCAAGCCAGATGTGTCGGTCTGCCCCGTATAGGTTGGCGACAAGAACGACCCACTTGCTGGGCTCGTTAGTCCTGCAGCAGGCCCTGTAGGAATACCAATTACGTTATACACTCTTCCAGACGATGTAATAGGAGTAAAGGAGACGGTTGGTGTAGAGTTTCCCGGTCCGAATGTCGTGGAAGAGTCATTATGTTGCGACGTATCAAATGCTCCGCCATTTACCGTGTCATAAAGTGCACAAAATAGATATCCGTGCGCGGAGGGATCATTAATCTGGAATGATAGTACTTCCGTATCTCCAGCTAACGCACTAGTTTTGTAAAGTGCTTGAGCATCAGCTCCACTGGACGAGATGACCTGCCATGGTCCGCTGATTGCTCCGGAAATACCACTTAATGAAATAGAACTAAACGGATCATCAATACAAGCAACAAATTGATTACCAACCGTAGGAAATTGAACTGGCACCACATTACCAACAGAAGTAGTACCAGCACCATTCATAAATGTTTGCATCATACCAAAGATCCGTTGTGCAGTGGTAGATGGTGCAGTACCAGCACTCGCTGATTTCAGGGCTATAGTAAGAGATTCCCACGTTGAGGGATACGCTTTCTGTGTAGTCGCGACACCGGGATTTACGCCCCCTGAAATAGGCTGCACCCAGTACTGAACGAAATATCCGTAGTTTAAGTCGCACTGTAGAAACTTGAAGCCAGTATTCTGCTTCGACAGAAGTGTCAGTCCATTGTTGAATCCAGAGCCACCCCCACCCCCGGGTCCATTGTCTGAGTCCCACCCATATTGCAGTATGAGGTCTCCGTTTGTGACGGTTGTAATTTCTCCGGAGTTGATAATATTTACTGCAGAAGAAGATAAGGTAATACTCTGCGTTACTGGAGTTACATCGGTAGCAGAAGAGGTAGCGACGTTGTACCACTCACTGAAGGATGCGCTAAATCCAGCTACTGCTGCAGAGAATGTCACTGTAAATCCTGTAGCTCCAGCATTAGCACCGAATACAGCGAATACAGATACAGTTACTAAGTTACCCCCATCAGTGGCTGTGGCAATTGGAGTAGTAGACCAAGTATTTGGAGTCCCTGCATTCGTCTCTACAATAGAACTTAGGGTCGCGCCGCTCGGATAGTAAAGTGCCAACAGGAGGCAGTTGCTCGCCAACGTTGCATTTTCTTTTACTAAGTAGAGAACAAATGTATTACCAGACTCATTTGAATTACCCCACTTAACGTGTTGGACACAAGTAGGTATAGCCATAGCCTACTTTAGAAATTTTCTAGTCTAGTAAAGACCTGTCGGACAGTCCAAGCAGCGGAAGTCCCGCCATTAACAGAAATACCCAGATAAGTATTCGCCGTAGTCGAATCAAAACCTGAAGTCGTTCCCGGTACATTCTTAACCGCATTAGAGAAACCAGTGGTGGTCAGATTAGTATCCATAGATACTGTGCCCTGCATAACTGCCGAGGTTCCAGAGCCAACAGACTCAAAATAAGCATCGACCGTTACATAAGCCTTATCTGCAGCGACGGTACCTACTGCAAATGTAAAGGTTACAAGACTAGTATCTGCCGTAGTAGCACTAGTTCCGTAACGGAGAGTAAAGATCGGAGTCGCAGTGCCAGCAGCCGTCTTTTCTACATAGAAGGCTAAGATATATCTAGTTCCTGCTTTCGGTCTACTCGCCGGTAATAGGATATTCGATCCAGTCAGATAAGTGTCGGAGGCGAAGCCGGCACCCTGAGCAGTAGTCGAATAGTTAAAGAGAACTGCTGGCTGAGTAGTTGCCTGATAGATACCACCATACTTATCGAAGTGGTAAGGTACTCCGCCATTGAGTACCATAGACTCATTAGGCAGAAGAGAATACGAGGCTAAGACTTCAGTATTAGTTCCGTCGTAGTGCTGAACTGTGCAGAGATTGGATACCGTAGAACTTACATTAGCTACCGTAACTAAACGGGCACTCCGCTGCTGTCCCGAACTAGGTGACCCACAGATTGTGGTAGTAGTAGCGGTAGTGATTTGAGTAGTATTAGTACGATTAGGGGATACAGTACCTGAGTTATTGTCTGCCCATGAGACATGAGCATCCACCGCTCCCGCAGACCCTGTAACTAATTGTAGAACGTCTGTAGAGTTAAGGATCAGCACTGGGCTATTAAGCCTTCATAATCTCGAAGGCACCCGCCGCGAAGGACGGAGTAATACCCGAAGAAACTACGAGAGGCCCGCACTTGTAGATAATGCCAGAACCTGTAGATGAAGTATTAACTGGGCTACCGTTAGAGGTAGTCGTGCTGAGGGTAAGAGTATTACCACCCGGAGCGGTACCAACGTAGTAGATCGTACCTTCAGTTACACCAGTCGGGAGAGACTCCGTTCCCGGAAGATTCCAGACCGATACCCTATCGTTAACTACCGGGGTATAGCCGTAGGCGGTGAGAATGCCCGGAGAGGCTGAGGTACAGGTGAAGGGAACTGCTGGGCCTGCAACTGGGCCGAGAGACCCGAAGGCAAGTAGAGTACCTGCTCCTGAACTGGAGAGACCTACACCCCAATGGGTAAGAGTATCTCCGGTAGCTCCACACTGAGCGAAGGTAATCGTAGCTGCATTAACCACGTTCGAGAACGTAGAACCTGAGCCCTGAGTTACTGTCCAGCCACCCGTGGTACGGGCTACGGCTACGCGAGCGTAGTTCGTATAGGCCGTCTCACTGGTATTCTGGCTTCCGGTAGGACCCGGATCAGCGTTGTGGAGAGATACGTAGAGATTGGTAGCTGGAGAGGCAGCATTCTGCGCTACCGTATTCCACGCACCTGAGAACGTAGCTGTAAATAACGCTTGGAGTTCCGCGTAGGAATCCGCGTAGGTTAGAATTGCCATTTAATTTAGACCGTGCCTGAACCAACGTTCTGCATAGTAATCGTCGAAGGACCAGTAATAGTGCAGAGATAAATACGGCTAGTAGTAATTGCGATGGTATTAGTGCCCGTAATCGTAACCCCAGCCCCACCAGTCAAAGTAATCTGACCCGAGGAAGTGTTGTTATTGATGATGGTCAAGGTCCAAGTAACTGATACCGTATTGGGGATACCATTACCCGTAGGAACTGCCTGACCTGCAGTAGCTGCTAGAAGCTGGTTGATAATATTAACTGCAGAATCGGTAGTAACCGCCTGAGCTGCAGTCTGTCCCGAAGCTGCTAGGTAGCAGTCTCCAGCACCACACATATTAGCTGCAACTAGAGTTCCACCGTTCTGGGTTGTAGTCTTATACTGGGACTGTGGGAGTACGCTAATAGCGTTGTAGAAATCGTCCCGAAAGACGCCTAAGGTAGCCATAGTAATTAATTCCTCTTAATGCTTTTTTCTATAATTTAAGATTTTGAGAACTTTGTCCTTAGACGCCTCGATCTCATCTAGGAACCATAGAATTTTGCCCTCTACCCGAATAGGTAAGGGACAAAGTTTCTCCCGCAGCAGGCGACCTAAGTCACCATGCGAGCAGGAGTAAATTTGAGTTAATTGATCCCGCTCAATCGTCGGAATCATGGTTTAGAGAACTTTCTTAACTTCCGCTTCCGCTGCTTTCACAGCCGAGCTAACCTCGGACTTAACTGAAGCTTCCGCAGCAGCTACGGGGGCTGCTGCAGCCGCCTGAACGGCACTCTTAGCCGCCTTAACCTTATTGTAGACAGCCTGAGACGATACCGTGGCTACGGAACCGACTACGGCCCCACCTACGGAATGGAAGTCCACTACGGCTTTAACAACGTCAAACAGAATCATTCTGAGTATCCTTTCCTTCTACAGGAAGTTGATTGAAAATAGAGAGTACCTTGGATGCGTACTCGTGGGAATATCGACAAGCCTTACATCGCTTAGACTTACCAGTCTGCTCCATAATCCAGAGCAAGGCAGACCTCAAAGAACGGAGTTCATTCTCCTCATCCAGAGTAGGTTCCATATCTAGCGATTAGTAGTAAGCTGGCCCTTAGTACCGAATAGGGAAATCGTTAAGGGAAGCTGGGTGAAGTCTACACACTTAATAGACACCTGAGTGTCTGGGTCTACCTCCTTCTGGTGCTTCTGTAGAATCTCAGTCATAGCCGACTTACAAGCCTGCTCTGTAGCGAAGTTGGCTGGCATAACCTCTACATCGATAGGATTACCACCTACGAACATGGCTACTATAGCTATCCAAAAAGGAGACATACTTTTCCTTAGATTTCAAGTACTTAGGCTTAGCCTTATTTTGGGTATAGTTCCAGTAAGGCTACTGCTTCACTCATCCTTCGCTATTCGCTAGGATTTCGTTACGGTCTTATCTTGGACAGTAACTAAGAACTATACCAAGTTAAGACTAATTTAAACTAAGAATAATTTAAATTACAGTATCCTTAGACCCACTTTCAACACCAAAAGTTCCCCAAATTCTTAATCTTTTTCTTAAGTCCTTGATTTCGCTCGAAATTTAGTTTCTCGCTCAATCCAAACGATCTTCTCAATCGAAGACTCTTTCGTAGATCGTTGATTTTCTTAGTATTTTTATAATAGTCTTACTCTTAGTCTTATTCTTATCCTTAATATATGGATAACCCCTCCCCCGAGACAGTGCGTTGCGTTTCTAAGTCTTTGATTTATAAGGAAATCCTATTCCCCCCCCCTACCTACAAAGGGGACTTTGGGTACCCCTGAATAAAGGGTTTTCACCCTCGCAGGGGCTTTTATGGGGTAAGCAAATCCCTCCAACTCAGGGGGGTTTTGACATTTCTTCGTTGCATTTTCGCCGAAGTTCGAGACAATTCGGAACAATTGGCAACAATTCGTTACAATTGGATACAATTAGGCACATGTTGCATCCGAGCAACAAGAGTTGCGCGCACGCGACAAGGCTAGACTGTCACAACACTGTCATATGCCTGTCACATATCTATCACAATCCCATGTTACAAGGCCGAGTGTCGGAAAACTTTACAAGTCGCCGTCTGGCGACGGCTTGATGCACCGCATACATTAACAATCACGCGTAAGTGACTGATTGGTGCACCGCAGTAAAATCAGGGGGGATGGCAAGGTAGCGGGGGGAGACCGATCGCCTTACCACGGTCCTCCTATTGCGTCCTATGGCATCCGGATTTGCGCCTGAGACCCCCATTTCTAGGGCCTTAACCAGATTAGTTGCCTAGGCAGGCATCTACCCAAAGAAAAGGCGCACCCGCAAGCAGTGCGCCCATAGGAGGATCAGCGGCAGGTGGTGCGGGTGCCGTATTCCAGAGACATCACACGGGCAGTACACCACGCATCTTGACGGTCACAGGTGTAGTAAGCGGCAGCCTCATACGATGCCTGAGTAAACTCGCGAGACTGCGGAACAGTGATGCGGTACTCGCCATCACGTACTGAAATGGTTAGGCCCCAAGCGCGGACAGCGCGGAATAGCTCTTTCTGTGTCATGGGTCGCGGACTCCGGTAGGTGATTGAACGATTGCCATTGTACCCCCATCGTATCTTTGTACATCCCCCAAAAGAGAGAGTATGGATATACAGTAGTCCACCCAAAGAAAACCCCCGGCCCATGTGGGCACCGGGGGCATGGTCCTACCGAGTGAACGCGTACAGGCAGTACGCTAGGTACAGGCCGAGGAGTAGGCCGCCGAGGTCCAGCAGGTCCTCCACGATGGCGAGCATACGTGAACGTCGCTCAAGGCGACGTGATCGTATGCGCTCCGCGCGGGCGTACTGAGATGCTAGGGATAGCGGGATCATGCTTCGCAGAGAAGCGGGAGGCTTCATAGCTCCCCCGGAGCGAAGTACAGCGCGTCCTGTCGCCGCGCCATGTAGCTACGCATGTGCCACACTCGCACCTGCCTACACTCCTCCGCCGTCAGTGTGCGAGGGACGAGCGTAAGCCGACCGTTGTAGCAGTACTCCACGCAGTAGCTGATACCGTCCGTGTCCAACGCTTTGCACACGTCCGCGAGTGACTGCGGCCCGGCCATCGGGAGCGAGACCCCCGAGCCGTCATACAGGGTAATCTTGGCATACATCACACACACTCCAGAAACGGGCACACGCCCGCATCCCCACATATATACCTGTCAGGACAGGTATTCAAGCGTTATTTGACATAACGCACGCGCATGCGCGCGACCGCACAAGCTGTATTTTTATACATGCGCCTATCTGCACCCGGTTCTTTAACATAAGATCAACGCGCCCCGCTTTGGCATGATTGTTGCATCAAACCTTAAGGCGATGAAATTTTCATCCGATCCGCTAGAGCGTTGATCCGCCTCAATTTTCAGCGTGTCGCAAAAGCACCTGTAAGGATATACAGGTATCATCGGGATAGTTGACTTACCCTTGTGACGCGCGTAGAATGGTCGCTAATCGGTAGTCCGCTACCGAGGCGGGTAAAAGCCGCACGTGGCGTCACTCTCCGGACTTCCGGAGCGCCACGGGGCAAAGCAACGCGACACGGTTCTTTAACAACCTGACGCCCCTCTGACCGTGCGGCATAGTGCTGCGCGGCATGGGTGTCTTTTCATTTGGAGTATCCCTATGATTAATCGACTGATGGAAGCCGATGCGGAACTGGCCATGACTCCCGGGGGCGGACACGCTTCTCTCCCGTCGGAGCATGCTCAGGTGAAAGACGGAACGGTCATCATACCGGACTCGGACGTACCAAAGGACGCCCGGGTTACCGTGGTAAAACTGATCGATACCGCTTTCTCCGCGTACTACGGCAAGGGTGGCGTCTTGTTCCATGAGCAAGAAGCTAAGGCCGGGAAGGAGCGCATTTCCGAAATGTGTTTCGATGTTATCAAGATGGCAGTGCAGACTGCCGGTAACAATCTCGTCTATGCCCGTGCGTGGGCGGTGGCCTACTTCAAGGTCGCCGAGGATCATATCCGCGCCAAGGACAAGGAATTGCGCGGCAAGAGCGGAGAAGGCAAGCCTTCTGATGACTTGCGGCCGCTCGGGCAGATTCTCCCGCCGTGGGCAACCAACAAGAGCAAGTTCCTAAAGGCTCTTGCGGCGGGAATCGATCCAAACGCACGGCGCCCTGCCGATGAAGGTGGCTCGCTTCTCTATCCTTCGGCGCCGAAGTACGCCGAGGCCGCCAGCAAGAAAGGGGCGGATGAGAAGGAGACAAGCAAGAACGGCAAGAGCGAGTCCCCGAGCGTGGCGACGCTGCGCAAGGAGACAGACCGCAAGCCGTTTGACCGCAAGCTGGAAGCAGCACTCACTGTGCTCTTTACCACGCTCGGCGGCCTGACGGTGGCGCAGCAGCAGATGGCGGCAGCCGACGTTGCCGCGTGTGCGAAGCGCATCGCGGATCGCACGGCGGCTCAGGCCGCGAATCCCCCGGTGGAAAAGCCGTTGAGCGATTCTCCCGTGGTGAGCGCGGCAGCCGACAAGCTGGCACGCCGGGAGCGCAAGTTGCGGGGCGGCAGCAAGTAAGGCGACAGAAGCCTAGTCCCGCCCCTCTTTAGGGACTAGGTAGTTAGGCCCTGTCTGGAGTCTGAAAAGATTCCGGGCAGGGCCTTTTTTGTCTTTCAATTCTAAACGAGAACCATTCTCAAATAATAATCGTTCTCATCCAAGCTGCCACTCCTGGCAGCGAACAACCTGTTGATTTTATTGACTTATGTTAAAAAGTGTGTCATAATAGTATTACAATGGAGCTGCAAGATCGCAGCCCGATTTGGTGAGGATAAATCGCAGCCCGATCAAATTTGATTCGCAGCCCGGAGGGTCGCAGTCATGGACACAATTGGCATTCTGTCTATACTCGTCCTCTGTGCAGGCCCATTCCTTTGCATGGTCGCATTCTACTGGCTAATGGGCGGCTTGTTCGTTAGTCTGTTCAACACCTTGAAGAAACTGTAATCCGTGGCTAATACCGAGGCTCAAAAACGAGCTAACAGGGTGTACTACGCCCGGAATCGAGAGAAAATAAAAGCGGCTGTTAAGGCTCGCTACTGGCGCGACAAATTGAAGCTCGCAGCCCCAAGTCCTTGATATACTTAACGTTTCCCCAAGCGGAAACTTGACATATCTTGCCAGTTATGGTATAATATATACGTAAACTGGGAGAACGGCCTAAACAAACGAACGAGGCGAGGTCAAATTTTTATGACTACCGTGAAAGACGTGCATGCCGCGTACAAAGGCATGAGCCAAGCCGACAAGGCAGCCCTGCAAGCACTCAAAGCAGAAGAGGAGTCGCGCGTATCGCGGCCCCTAAGCATCGGAGACATACTCCGAGCCGTGACTCCGGGCTTGGAACAGCCCGAGTACCTGAACTAGACGCCACGGCGTTGCACCGCCGGGTTTCTGCTCCACACGCTCTAGTAAGGGGGTGATGTAACCCATGGTCACTTAGATCATTCCGCTGCCTCAAACTTGGACGCTAAAATGGGATAGGGGCTGGGCGTAGGGATACGTCCGGCCCCGATTCCTTATACGCGAGTTTTACTCGCTTATGGGGAGGTTTTATGTCTGCCTTAGCCTACGCTTGGATAATTGCGGGAGCGATATTCATTCGGTGGCTATTGTTTAAGCGTTAAAAATTCATCAGGGAGTCTAGGCTGTGAAGAAGCAAGTAGAAAAATTCTACGTCTATTCCCGTGATTGGCAAGAAGTTTTGCGATTAGAAGTAACAAGAACAGATCGCAGCGTGGCATTAGAAGATGCCAGACTAATCAAAGAGATATGCCACAAAACTGCGTGGGTAGAAACAAGCCTTATCTAAACCAATAATTCGAGGGGAGTCATCCAAATGGATGATTTAGATGCGGATTTCTTGTTTAACAGTCTGCGTGGGAAACCTACGCCCAAGAAAAGCAAGAAAGTAGTCCTAGAAGGACAACCCGACCCAATCCGAGAATTAAGTCGCTGGCGCCAGAAATGGCATATCAGGGACGCATCACGTATTAGAGCAGTACGCAACAGAGCCAAGACTCTGGCAATCAAAAAGACATTTGAGCCCCCAAGAATTGTCCCCTGTCTGCGCCGTTTCCTTGAATTGATGGGCATGATTACGCCCAACAACTTGGCAGTAGAATTCTATGAAAAACCAAGTTTGATAAAACGGCCCGACAGATTTTCCTACGAGATTCATTTGGACTCGCAGCCCTTTGTTTGTTTCACCTGTCCAATTGAAGCACAGATCAATTTGGTTTCGCTTAAGGCTAACGGGTTTGATTCTGCAAGCATGCATCAATACGATCTGAGGTGTCCAATATGATCCGTCTCCTAGCGTGCGTGGTTCTTTTATTTCTTACGGGATGCGCGAGACAAGAAACCAAATGTGTCGATGGTTTCCTTTACCAGAGAATGTTCCCCACCGACCCGTGGACCATGGTGGATGCAGCCCCGAACCATCAAGGAATTACTCCAACTCCCTGCCTTCCCAATAAGGATAAATCCCTGTGAAAATTGAGAAGCTACCACCGCCGCCTCAACCGAGTCCGTCTTATATGCTGACCGTCACAGAACAAGAATTAGAGGTCATCCGCGTCGCTCTTTACGGTCACCAAGAGAGGTGTGTAACTGCACACCACAAAAGCGCAGCGGCTATACTCAACAATCAAATCTTTGAAGCCATGCAGATGATGCCGTAGATGTACATTCCGTCCGCAGTCTCTCCCCGAGAGATAGCTTGTTTACAGAAGTACGCTCGGGATAAGGTCGTAACTGAAGTAGGAGCCTTGCTTGGCCATTCCACAATCCAACTCGCCAAAGTGGCTAGAGAAGTCATCAGCATTGATAGGCATAGTGGTTATGACAATGCTCCTAACAGTACTCTTTCTTGTTTTCTTCGCAATCTGGATATTAGTGGTGTTCGCAAGCGTGTAACACCCATCATCGGGGATTTCTCGCTAATGCGGAGATTCCCGGCTGATTTCGTCTTTATCGATCTTGATGGTACCTACA
>Ga0335069_10008135_pt1 | contig 15053 bp, 12 predicted proteins | sample Lox_Sample_11_FD_206714 | JGI IMG/M metagenome (GOLD analysis project Ga0335069, IMG submission 206714) | Soil microbial communities from Loxahatchee National Wildlife Refuge, Florida, United States - Lox_Sample_1.1 | ecosystem: Environmental > Terrestrial > Soil > Wetlands | place: USA... | reverse complement strand
CGTGATCGGGATCGTCAGCCAGCCCCAGAGCAGCAACCCGCCCAATGTCTACATCCCGCTGGCCCGCGCCCAGGCGCTGGGCAAGAGCAACCAGGACAAGAGCCTCCGGAATCAGGTCAACACGATTTACCTGGGGACGGCCAGCGCGTCGGACGTCGCTGCGGTGCAGCAGGAGCTGGCCAGGCTGCTCCCGGCCGCGACGGTGACGACCTCATCCAGCCTGGCCAGCCAGGTGACGGGGTCGCTGGCCAATACCGCCAGGCTGGCCAATGACCTCGGCCGCTGGCTGTCCGTCCTGGTGCTGGTCGCGGCGTTCGCCGTGGCCAGCCTGCTGACCGTGGCCGCGGTATCCCGCCGGGTCCGGGAGTTCGGCACGCTCAAGGCGCTTGGCTGGCGGAGCCGCCGGATCGTCGGCCAGGTGATGGGCGAGGCGGTCATCCTGGGCGTGCTGGGCGGTGCCGCCGGGGTCGGGCTCGGCTATCTCGGCACCGCCCTGATCAAGAAGATCTCGCCAACTCTCGACGCCACGCTCACCCAGCCGACCGGTGAGCACTTCGCCGGCCTGGGACCGAACGGCCCGGCCAGCTCCACCCCGACCGCCAGCCACACCGTCCCGGTGCACATGCTGCCGCAGATAAGCCCGGCCGTGCTCGCGCTCGCCGTCGGGCTGGCCATCGCAGGCGGCCTGCTGGCCGGGGCCTTCGGCAGCTGGCAGGTGAGCCGGCTCCGGCCGGCCGCGGCGCTGGCCCGGGTGGAATGACCGGGACGGCAGGACTGGGCGCACCGCCAGGAGAGGACACGATGTACACGCTCACTGACGTCAGCAAGACGTATCAGAAGGGCCGCACGGCGGTGCCCGCCCTGCGGCAAGTGAACCTGACCATCGCGGACGGCGAATGGCTGGCCGTCCAGGGCCGGACCGGGCACGGCAAGACCACCCTGCTGCAGATGCTCGGCGGACTCGACCACCCGACCTCCGGCACCGTGGAACTCGGCGGCCAGAACTTCGGCCAGCTCCGCGAGGGCCAGCTCACCAGGATCCGGGCGAACACCATTGGCTTCATCTTCCAGACCTTCAATCTGGTGCCCACGCTGTCCGCGGCCGACAACGTCGAGGCGGCGCTGATCCCGCTGCACACCAGCCTGCGCAGCCGGCGCCGCCGGGTAGCGGGTGCGCTGGACAGTGTCGGCCTCGGCGATCGCGCCCGGCACGTGCCCGCGGAACTGTCTGGCGGGCAGCAGCAGCGGGTAGCCATCGCCCGCGCGCTGGTGAAGGAGCCGACGGTGCTGCTGGCCGATGAGCCGACAGGAAACCTGGATGAGGGCACCCGCGACGAGATCATCGAGTTGCTGGAAAACCTGTGGCGGGAGCGGGGCCTGACCTTGGTGCTCGTCAGCCACGACGCCGCGCTGGCCAGGCGCGCGCAGCGGGTGGCGGTCATGTCCAGGGGACGGCTTTCCATCCAGCAGGACACGAGGCCGGAACCCGTCACCTGACCAGCGTGCGGCTGGGCCCGGGCCCCGGCGTGTCACGCCGGGGCCCGGGGCTGCCCTTCAGCTAGGGCACTGACCACTGCTGGTTGGACCCGCCGTTACAGGTCCACAGGTCCAGCTGGGTCCCTTCGGTGGTGTTGAAGGCTGGATCGTCGAGGCACCTGCCGGACACCGGGTTGACCAGCTCACCGTTCACCGCCAGCCACTGCTGGTTGGCCCCGCCGTTGCAGGTCCACTCCTCGATCAGGGTGCCGTTGCTGTAGCTGGCGCCGGTGATGTCCAGGCAGTTGCCGTTGATCTGCACGGTGCCGTTGCTGGCCATCGTCCAGGACTGCGAGCTGGCGTTGCCGTTGCACGGCCACATCTGGATCTTGGTGCCGTTGGCGCTCGACCCGCCGTTGGCGTCCACGCAGTCGGCGGTGTCCACGCCCGCGACGATCGGGCCGGCCGGCGTGGCCGAGCCGGCCAGGGTGACCGACAGGTTGTCGAACTGGTCGGTCTGGTAGCCGTCGGTGCCGAGCCCGATCATCCCGGAGGCATAGCTCGAGTCGGTGACCGTGCCCACCGTGGTGCCGTTGATCGCCGCGGAGATCGTGCCGCCGGTGAAGGTCAGCGCCAGGTGCTGCCAGGTCCCAGTGCCTGGCGCCGTGACCGTCCCGGAGGCCAGCGTGGTCAGCCCGCCGCCCTTGCTGTTGCGCACGATCGACCAGGCCCCGGTGTTGCTGAGCTGCAGGTAGTAGTCGTTGATGTTGGCGGGCGAAAACGCATCCTGGGCGCCGACCCGGCCCAGCAGCTGGACCGCGCCCGCCTGGGTCATCAGCGCGTCGGCCGAGACCGTGTAGTTGGCCCAGCTCAGGTTGCCGCCAATGGTGTAGGGATTGGCGTTGTTGTCCCATTCGATGGGTTCGACGGCGGCCTGCTGCTGCAGGCACTGCCCGGACCGCCCGCCAGCGCACGGCTCGACCTCGAACGCGCCCTGCATCTGGGACAGGTACGGCGGCTGCTGGCCCACCGTGTCGCTGTCGAAGCTGTCCGAGTAGGGCAGGCCGAGCGTGCTCTGGGCCGGGCTGGCCGCGGTGCCCTTGCCCTGCCCGGTGGTGGTGGTCAGCGTGTAGATGTAACCCGGCTGCACGGTGAGTGAGTAGGAGCCGTTCACCGGGGTGATGCTGGCCTGCTGGGCGAACGTGTTGGCCGCGGTGGGCGCGGCCAGGTCGGTGGACCACACGTGCACGGTGCCGGTGGACAGGCCGCCGGATACGTTGACGGTGACCGTCTGCGCCGCGCTGGCCGTGCTGGACTCGATGACCGTGGAGTAGTCGGTGCCGTCCGTCGACTTGAGCGTGACGTAGCTGCCGTTGGACTCGCTGCCGCCCAGGTAGCCGGAGCCGGAGTTGAGGAACTGCCAGCCCGGCGCCGTGAACTGGGTGACCTGGGCGACGGCCCACAGCTCCTCCCCCACGCTGTACGCGCCGGACCACGGCTGGTTGGCCAGGATCAGCCCGTCGTCGTCGTAGGGCAGGTTCGGGTAGATGGCCGCGATCAGCGGCCAGTTGATGTACCCGGTCAGCTCGGCGTCGGTGTAGCCGCGGGTGATGGACCGGATCAGCGCGGGCGCGCCCGAGTTCAGATCCTCCGAGCCGTTCTCGCTGGCCCACAGCGGCTTGCCGGTGCCCTCGGCGGTGGAGTTGGCCGGGCAGCTGGTAGCGCTCCCGCCATCCCCGCCCGTGCACGGGTAATGCACGCCGATGATCGAGACCGCGTTGGCGAATGTGGAGTTGCCCGCGATATCGGTGGCGATGCTCCAGTCGGTGTCGGCCCCGACGATCTGCACCCCGGAGTAGCCGTCGGCGTTCAGCGTGGACCGCAGCTGCTCATACCAGGAGATGTTGTAGCCACGCTCGTTCCAGCCACCGAGGTAGCTGATGGTCAGGCCGTGCGACGCCGCGCAGTTGAGCCAGCTGACCAGGTAGCTGATCGTGGCCGTGGACCAGAAGGAGCCGACCCAGCCCGGGGCGCCCCAGGCCAGCCCGTAGAACTCGATGTTCGGGTTCAGCGCCTTGGCCTGCTCCATCAGCCACCACTCGTAGCCGTTGCTGCAGTTGATCGAGCCGGAGGCGTGCTCGATGCTGGATTCGGAGCCGTCCGTGGAATTGGTGTCCCCGCCGATCTCCACCTTGAGGATCTGCAGGCTGGCCCCGTAGCCGGGCTTGAACAGGTAGTCCAGGATCTGCTGCTGCTCGGTGGCCGGATAGTCGGTGAGCAGCCGGGAGTTGCCCCCGCCACCGCTGATCGCCCCGATGCCGCCGAAGGTGCGGCCTGCGCTGGTGCCGTTGACGGTGATCGTCGTCGCGGCGGCCGCCTGGGTCACCGGCACCGCGATCAGCCAGGCCAGGCCGAGCAGCGCCGCCGCGGCCAGCGCCAGGGCGGGCCGTAAACCTGCTGGTGAGATCCTGTTCATCCCTGTTTCCTCCCAGGCGTAACTGCGTGGCCGGTACTGACCGGGTCTGATGGAAAGTGGTGGATAGCGTTGGAAGCTGCCTACATTGAGACACCGTCGGCCGGGGCCGTCAAGATGGTTCTCTTCTGCAGAGTTGCCAGCCCCGAGATGTGACTGCTGATAGCCTTTGGGGTGCTTTCGCCGCACTGTCCGGGGGGATCGGGCGGCGATACGGGGAGCTGTCAACTCGGGGAAACTGAGAATTTGTCCGGAGCGCACGGAACTTTTCGGGGTCAGCAGGGCACGGCCGGCCGGGACAGCACGCCAGGTCATGTCCCGCGACTTAATGCTGGGCTGGATCCGCCGTTGCGGTCGGCCCGGCAGTACGCGCTGGACGCGGTGCCCTTTGTGATCATGGCCGGGGTGGTCGTGGCCGCAGCGCTGGCCCACTCGTCTTACGCGCTGCTGCCGCTGCTGGCGCTGGGCCCGGCGTTCGCCGCCGTGTCCGGCGGGGTGCGCAAGACGGTGGTGGCCGGCACGACGGCCCTCGTGCTCTGCGCGCTGATGGCCATGTACCAGATGGTGGGCACCTGGGAGAAGTACGCCATTGACTCGGCCACCGTGGCCGGGGTCACCGCGGCCGCGGTGATGGCCAGCACGATCCGGCAGCGCCGGGCCCGGGAACTGGCCGAGGTGCGGGCGATCGCCGAAGTCGCCCAGCAGGTCCTGCTCGGGCCGGTCCCGGACGTGGTGAGCTCGGTCCGGCTCGCGGTGCGGTACATGTCGGCCACCTCGCACGCCCAGATCGGCGGCGACCTGTACGAGGTGGTGCCCGCGCTGGAGGGCTGCCGGCTCATCATCGGTGACGTGCAGGGCAAGGGGCTGATCGCGGTGAAGACCGCGGCGGCCGCGCTCGGCGCGTTCCGCGAGGTCGCCCACGACGCGGCCGACCTGACCGTCATCGCGGAACGCATCGAGCTGAGCTTGTCCCGCCAGCTCACCGCCGAGCAGTTCGTGACCGCGGTGCTGGCCGAGGTGAGCTCGGACGGTTCCAAGATCCAGCTGCTCAGCTGCGGGCATCCCCCGCCGCTGCTGGTCAGCGGCGGGACCAGCCGGTACATCGAGCCCGCCGTGCCGGGCCTGCCACTCGGCCTGGCCCACCTGGCGGAGCTGCCGCGGGACGTGACCACGGTTCCCTTCGGACCGGGCGACCAGTTGCTGTTCTACACCGACGGGGTCAGCGAGGCGCGGAACACGGCGGGCGACTTCTACCCGCTGTCCGAGCACGAGGCGCTGACCACCGGCCAGGAGCCAGAGGCCGTGCTGGACCGGCTGCAGCGGGACGTGCTCCGGCACGTCGGCCACGCCCTGGACGACGACGCCGCGATGCTGCTGCTCCGCCGGGAGGTGGCCCTGGCTGAGCCCGGCGACCCGGGCCGCTGGGGAGTGCCTACGCTGGCCGGCTGACCGCGGCCCAGACCGGCACGTGCGCGGGGGGCAGCGGCGCTGGCCCGGTCACCGCTCCGCTCCTGGCGCCGTATCCGTCTCGGGCACATACACCCACAGCTGGGTGGGCTGCAGCGCGCTGCTCACCACGCCCAGCAGGTCGGCGCGGACCTTGTCCAGGTCGACGTGGTCCTGCAGCCGGGCGGCGAACGCGGTCACCGCGGCATCCGCGTCGTACCGGGCCCGGTTGAACCGGCGGTCCACGGCACGCTGCACCCGGGCCCGCACCGGGTAGAACAGCGCCGCGGCGGCCAGCGTCGCGGCCGCCACCGACACCGACGAGGAGAACCGCAGCACCTGGGTGGCCAGCAGCACCAGCCCGGCGTACACCCCGACCAGCAGCCCGGTCACCAGCGCGTAGGCCAGGGTCCGGGAGATGATCCGGTCGATGTCGTAGAGCCGGTACTTCAGGATGGCCACGCCCATGCTGACCGGCAGCGCGAGCACGGCGACCAGGCCGATGTGGCCGATGGCCTGCAGCAGCGGGTCCGGGTTGTCGGTCAGCGGCACCGCGAGCAGGCCGCCAGCCACTGCCACCACCGACCCGCCGACCAGCCACTTGAGCTGGAGCCGCCGCTCGCCGGACGAGCGCCGGTAGCTGACCACCTGGCCGACCACCGAGGCCACCCAGCACGCCCCGAGCACCGGGAAGAACACCTGCTGGACCGTGCCCCACCAGGCATACCGGCCAGCCGGGTGGTCGATGGCCAGCAGGTCCCCGGACGACGCGATGTGGATCTGATGGGCCGCGATGACCTGGGCCGAGATGACGAAGACGCCCACCGTCCACAGGGCGGCCACCGACACGTAGGCGCCCAGCACCCAGCGCCACCGTGGACCCGGCATCCGGCCGTCCGGGAACAGCAGCACGCTGAGCCCGAACAGCGCGATGGCCGGCGCCCAGCCGGGTTGCAGCAGCACCGCCACCCAGCCCAGCGGCAGGTGGCCACCATGCAGCTGGTAGGCGGCGACCGCGTACAGACCCGCGTCGGAACTGAGCGTCAGGAAGGCGACCGCGCCGAGCAGCAGCCAGCCCAGCGGGTTGCCCGGCCGGCGCCAGGCGACCAGGAAGCCGACCACCCCGAACGCCGGGGCGAGATACTCCCCGCCGCCGCTGCCGTTGCCACGGGCCCCGGCGAGCAGGGCCAGCGGGATCACCAGGACCGCCAGGGCCAGCACCAGCACACCGAGAATCACGGCCGTGCGCGGTGTGGCCAGCCGCGACCGGAGCGCGCCGGCCGACCCGGTCATCGGGCCCCACCCCGGATCCACACCTGCACGTGCGCGGGCTCCAGCGCCACGCGGACCGTGCTGGCCAGGTCACCCCGGACCACCTCGAGGTCGACCGCGTCCTTCAGGCTGGCCGCGAACGCAGCCACGGTCCGGTCGGCGTCGTACCGGGCCCGGTTGAACCGCCGGTCCACCAGCCGCTGGACCCGGCGGCGCAGCGGGCTGAACAGCGCCGCCGCGGCCAGCGTGGCCACCGCCACGGCTACCGACGAGGACAGCCGCAGCGCCCCGGTGGCCAGCAGCACCAGCCCCGCGTACACCCCGATCAGCAAGCCGGTCAGCAGCGCGTAGGCCAGCGTCCGGGAGATCAGCCGGTCGATGTCGAACAGCCGGTACTTCAGCACGGCCACGCCGATGCAGACCGGCAGGGCGAGCAGGCCTAGCGCGCCGAGCAGGCTGAGCACGGTGCCCAGCAGGCCGTGCGCGCCAGACTGCGCGAACGAGACGAACAGGCCGCCGACGCCACCGACTGTCCCCGCCATCAGCCACTTGACCTGCTCGCGGCGTTCCCCGGACGACCGCCGGTAGCTGACCGCCTGCGCGGCCAGCGCGGCCAGCCAGCCCGCCAGCAGCACCGGCAGCAGCACATTCTGCAGTTCAAACCACCAGGTGGTGCCGCCGGCCGGCCGGTCCAGCGCGACCAGGTTCCCACCCGCATCCACCTGGACGTGGTGACCCATGATGGCGCCGACGCTCAGCGCGACCGCACCGCCCAGCCAGAGCAGGCCGAGCGCCAGGTACCCGGCCACGAACCAGCGCCAGCGCGGCCCGGGCAGCCGGCCGTCCGGGAAGAACAGCGCGACCAGCCCGACGCACACGATGGCAGGTGCCCAGCCCGGCTGCAGCAGCACGGCCACCCAGCCGAGTGGCAGGCGGCCGCCGTGCAGCCGGTAGTCGGCCACGGTATAGAAACTGGCCGCCTCGCTGAGCGCGCCGAACGTGCCCATGCCGAGCATCAGCCAGCCGACCACGTTGCCCGGCCTGCGCCACACCACCGTGAAGCCCACCACGGCGTAGGGAAGGGTGAACAGGAACGGCAGCGAACCCCCGCTGGCCAGCACGCTCTGCCGGGCCAGGCCGGCCAGCGGGAACTGGACCACGATGGCCGCCAGCACCAGGACACCGGCGGCCAGCACGGCCCACTGCGCCGGGCGCGGCACCACCCCGCTGGTCACCGGTCACCGCCGAAGAGCCACAGCGACACGTGCGCCGGCTCAAGCGCTTCCTGCACAACGCCCGCGAGCTGGGAACCCACCGACTCCAGGTCGACCGCATCCTTCAGCCCGGTACTGAACTGCGCGACGAGCTTGTCCGCGCTGTACCTGGCCCGGTTGAACCGCCGGTCCACGACTCGCTGGACGCGCAGCCGGACCGGGTTGAACAGGGCCGCCGCGGCCAGCGTGGCGGCCGCCACGGCCACCGACGAGGTGAACCCGAGTACCTCGGTGGCCAGCAGCACCAGCCCCGCGTACACCCCGACCAGCAGCCCGGTAACCAGTGCATAAGCCAGCGTCCGGGAGATGATCCGGTCGATGTCGTACAGCCGGTATTTGAGGATGGCCACGCCGATGGACACCGGCAGCGCGGCGAACCCGAACCAGCCCAGCCCGCTGACCACCTGCCAGAACGTGGCCGGCGAGCCGGACGCCGGAAACGCCACGAACGCGCTGGCCACCATCACGGCCGCGCCGCTGGCCAGCCACTTGAGCTGCTGGCGGCGCTCGCCAGAAGACCGCCGCCAGCTCAGTACCTGGCGGGCGATGAAGGCCAGGATGAACAGCAGCGTGGCCAGCAGCGTGGCATGTGAGACGGCCGCGTACCAGCCGACCGGGTGATCGGTGGAGGGCAGCCCGCCGGTGCTGTCTACCTGGACTGGGTGCCGGGCGAAGGCCTGCCCGGTGGCCACGGCGAGGCTGAGCCCGCTCAGCGCAAAGACGCCGAGGTAGACCCACAGCGCGCCGCGCCACCAGCGAGAGCCGAGCTTCCCATCCGGGAACAGCAGCACGACGAGACCGAACAGCTCCAGCCCGGGACCCCACAGCTGGTTGACCGCGAGCGCGGCCAGGCCGAGCGGCAGGTGGTGGCCGAGCCGGTAGGACAGCACGGCGTACTCGGAGCCGTCGGTGGCCAGGATCAGGCAGAACGCGATGCCGATCAGCAGCCAGCCCAGCGGGTTGCCGGGCTGGCGCCGGGCCACCAGCAGGCCGACCACGCCGCACGGCAGCCCGATCACCAGGGCCACCACCGCGTCGAACTGCAGGTTGGAGAGGATGGCCAGCGGCAGCATGGCCACGATCGACGCGAGCAGCCCCACGGCGCAGATCGCGAGCCACGATTTCGGGCTGAGCACGGCCCTCACCGCTCGTCCTCGGTCAGCCACAGCGCCTGGTGCGCGGGCTCCAGGGCGCGGCCGATCACGCCGAGCAGGTCGGCCCGGAGCTCGTCCAGGGCCACCGCCCCGCTGGTCCGGGCGGCGAACGCGGCCACCGCCGCGTCCGCGTCGTACCGGGCCCGGTTGAACCGGCGGTCAACGACGCGCTGCACTCGCCTGCGCACCGGGTTGAACAGCGCCGCGGCGGCCAGCGTGGCCGCCGCCACGGCCACCGACGAGGTGAACCCGAGCACCTCGGTGGCCAGCAGCACCAGCCCCGCGTACACCCCGACCAGCAATCCGGTGACCAGCGCATAGGCCAGCGTCCGGGAAATGATCCGGTCGATGTCATACAGCCGGTACTTGAGGATCCCGGTGCCGATCGACACCGGCAGCGCGACGATGCCGAGCAGCAGCACCTCCCACAGCGCGGCGTTGCTGGCGAACGAGGCGGCCGCCGACAGGCCGCAGATGGCGGCCCCGCTCATCAGCCACTTGAGCTGCTGGCGGCGTTCCCCGGTGGACCGCCGCCAGCTGGCGATCTGATAGGCCACCGCGCACAGCCAGCTGACCAGCAGGCTGCCGAAGAAGATCAGGGTGAACACCGCGCCCAGCGGCGGCGGGTTCTCCACCCGGGGCAGCTCACCGTCGGCCAGCGTGCGCAGGTGCGGCGCGGCCAGCGCCGCACCGGTGAGGACGAGGACGGACACCAGCGCGGGGGCCAGCAGTACCGGGCAGGCCCAGAACACGAACCGCCACCGGCCCGGCGGCGGCCGCCCGTCCGGGAACAGCCAGATGACCAGCGGCAGCGCGATGAACGGGAAGAAGAACAGCTGGGCCATGACCAGCGCGGCCGGCCCGAGCACCGGGAGGGCGTGCTGGCCCGGCCGGTAGGCCTGGTCGTAGGAATCACTGGCGAACGTCAGCAGCAGGCTGGCCGGCATGGCCAGCAGCAGCCAGCCGATCGGGTTGACCGGCTGATGCCAGGCCACCACCAGCCCGACCGCCGCGATCGCCCACAGGGCCAGGATCAGCGCGGTGCCCTCGGCGGCGGTGCGGTGCGAGCCGGGGTGCCGGGTGACTGACTGGGCCACGACCACGCCGGTCAGCAGCAGTATCAAGCCGGCCAGCAGCAGCGCGGTCAGCCGCGGCCCGGTGAGCCGGCGCACCGGCCGCCGCGCGGTCTGGGCGGCTGTCACCGCCGCTCTCCGGCCAGTGCGGCCGGGCTGAGCCGGGCCGGGCTGACATCAGGCGGCTGCCGGATGCCGAACACGTCACGCAGCGCGCTCAGCGCGGCCAGTTCGCCGCACCGGCCGTGCACGCCGGGCAGCGGCGGGGTGGACGACGAGCACAGGTACACGCCGCGCAGCGGGGTCCGGTACGGATTCCAGCGTGGTACCGGGCGGGCCACGGTCTGCCACAGCGTCTGCATCCCGGCGGCGATATCCCCGCCGACGTAGTTGGGGTTGGCCGCTTCCTCGGCAGCGGCGGTGCGGACGTGCCGGGCCAGGATCAGGTCGCGGAAACCGGGTGCGAACCGTTCGATCTGCGCCTCGATCCGGGCGGTCATGTCGACGGTCGAGCCGGCCGGCACATGGCAGTAGGTCCACAGCGTGTGCTGGCCGGCCGGCGCCCGGCTGGGGTCGGCCACATCCGGCTGGGTGACCAGGACGTAGGGCGCCCCGGGGTGCCGCCCGGCGGCGACGTCGGCCTCAGCCGCCGCGATCTCCGCGAAGGTCCCGCCGAGATGCAGCGTGCCCGCCCGGCGGGCGTCCTGGCTGGCCCACGGCACTGGGCCGGACAGGGCGAAGTCGGCCTTGCACACGCCCGCCCCGTACCGGAACCGGCGCAGCCCGGCCCGGTAGCCCGCGGGCAGCCGGTCACCGGCCAGCGACAGCAGCGCCCGCGGCGTGACGTCCAGCAGCACGGCCTGGGCCGGGGGCAGCTCGCGCAGCGAGCGCACCCACCAGCCGGTCTCGATGCGGCCGCCGGCTGCGGTGACCGCCGCGGCCAGCGCGTCGGTGATCCGGGCGCTGCCGCCCTCGGCCACCGGCCAGCCCACCCCGTGGGCCAGCGCGAGCAGCATCAGCCCGACCGCCCCGGTCGGTGGCTGGCCCAGCGGCAGCATCCCGTGCGCGGCCACGCCGGCCAGCAGCGCGCGGGCCTCCTCGGTGTGGAACCGGTGCGCGATGCCCGCCGCCGAGCGCAGCCCGTTCGCGCCGAATACCGCGACCCCGCGGCTCAGCCGGGCCGGCGGCCGGCGGATCGGGGCCAGCAGCAGCTCAGCCAGATCCGCGCAGTCCCGGGCCAGCGGGCCAAACAGCCGCTGGTAGGCGGCCGCGTCGGCGCCCATCCCGGCCGCGGTGTCCGGCACCGACCGGGTCACCACGGCGGCCCGGCCGCCGTCCAGCGGATGCGCCACGACCACGTCGGCGCCGGCGAACCTGACCCCGCGCGCGGCCAGCCCGAAGCGCTGGAAGAACGGCGAGGCGACGGCCAGCGGGTGCGCCGCCGAGCACACGTCGTGCCAGAACCCGGGCAGGGTGAGCTGCTCGGTGCGGCAGCCGCCGCCGATCGTGACCGCGCCCTCGATCACCAGCACCCGCAGGCCCGCCGCGGCCAGCGTGACGGCGGCAGCCAAGCCGTTAGGCCCGCTGCCCACCACTATCGCGTCGGTGTCACCAGCCACCGGTCTCCCCCCCCAAGCGACCGGGCTAGCTGGTGCTGCGAACCCGGCGGCGCAACGCGGTGACCGGCGTCGCCACCGTCTGCAGCAGGCTGCGGATCATGGAGTTGTGCCACACGTTGCCCGCGTGGCGCCACTGCCGCTTGCTGTCCACGCACACCGTCCGGGTGGTCACCGTGGCGTCGTCGGTGCCCAGGTACCGGCCCAGCGCGGTCAGCGTCTGCGCCCAGAACACGTCTTCCTTGCGATGGCCGCCGAACGTCATGCCCAGCTCGTAGAGTGGGTCGTTGGCCCGCATCAGCACCTGGGCCTGGACGGCCGTTCCGGATCCGGAGCGTTCGGCAGAGAACGTGATCCAGCCCGCGAACATGTGCCCCTGCGGGGTCATCAGCGTGAACGACTCCTCGTCCGCGTACAGCACGAACACTCCGGTGGACAGCTTCACCCCGCCGCCGATGGCCAGGTCGAGCAGGGCCACGTCACCGGGGCTGATCCCGGTCAGCGCGCCGGCGAACCGGTTGCCTTCCGGCCAGAACTCGGGGAAGTGCGTCTTCCAGGTGGCGATGGCCTGCTGCGGGGTGACCTCGCCGGGCAGCTCCATCCGGTAGGTCTTCTGCCACATCTTGCCGAACCCCTGCACCGGGCCGGTCAGCCGCCGCCCGGCCACGTTGGTGCCGCGCACCCCGTCCCGCTGCTGCACGTCCAGCCGGTCCACCTTGGCCGCCCACCGGCCCACATCCCGCGGCGTCGCCGCGGAATCCGCCTCCCGCACGCTCAGCTCGATCTGCTCGGCCGGGATGGCCCGCTCCGGGCCCACTGCCTCTGTCATCGAATCCCCCTCAGGCACCCGCGACGGCCAGCGCCGAGGCTTCGTCGTCGTAAATGGTGATCGCCTCGTCCAGCCGGGTCAGCTCGAAGATCTCCCGGTAGTGCTCGCTCAGCCCGTACGCGGCCAGCTGCTGCCGCTGCCGGTTGGCCCGGACCAGCAGGGTGACCAGCATCCCGATGCCGCCGCTGTTCATGTACTCCAGGCCAGCGAAGTTGAGCACCAGCCGGCTGGTGCCGGGCCCGCCCGCTTCCTCGTAGGCCGACATCAGCACCGGCTCGCAGCCCGCGGTGACCTCGCCCTTGATGTCCACCACCGCCACCGTGTCCGCCACATGCCTAACTTGCATGGTGACCACCGGTCCGTCCATCACTACCCCTCCCTTAGTGACCCTGCGTCGGCGAGCGCTGTGTCCAGGTCGCCGAAGACCTCGATGAAGTCGGACAGCCGGGTGATATCGAAGATCTCCCGGTAGTGCTCGGACAGCCCGCTCGCCACCACCTTGCGGCGCTGCGACCGGGCCTGGGCCAGCACGCTCACGATGAGCGCGATCCCGGTCGAGTTGATGTAGTCGACCCGGGCGAAGTCGAGCACCACGGTGTGCGCGGTACCGCCGGTGACGGCGTCCTCGTAGGCGGCGGTGAGCACACCCGCGGCGGCGCCGTCCACCTCCCCGGTCAGCTCGATGACGGCGGCGTCGGCGACGGTGTGCACGATCGCCTCACAGGTCTTCTTCATGACCGCCTCCCGGCAAGTCGGCTACCGGTGCGCCCGCGCCGGTCCGCATGGTGAGCTGGATGGTGTGCCGCGGGCCGTCGGTGCTGATCTGCATCGCATCGACCATGTTCCGGATCAGGAACAGTCCCCAGCCGCGGGCCCGCTGCTCGCCCGCTAGCTTCAGTTCAAGGTCGGGGTTCTCGGCCGGCCCGGCCGGGGCGTGCTCGCCGCCCAGGTCGGTGATGGCCACGATGATGTCCGCGCCGTCCTGGGTGACCTCGACGTCCACCGGGATGTCCGGCTGGCTGCGGTTGCCGTGCTCGATCGCGTTCATGGTGGCCTCGGCCACCGCGGTCTTCAGCCGCTCCAGCCGGGCCGGCGGCAGGTCGCTGCCCGCCACCGCCTCGGCCACCCGGGCCAGCGCGATCCGCTCGTTGCCCGGCTCGCTGGCCACCGCGAACGAGGCCAGCTGCCGGCCCGCTGGATGCGCCACCGAGGTCATTCCCCACCTCCCGTGTACCGGGCGGACATCGACCGCTGCAGGCAGACCAGCGTGATGTCGTCCTCCTGCTCGGCGTCCGGCCCGGTGAAGGCGGCCAGCTCGGTGAGGCAGCGGTCGATGAGCTGCTCACCCGAAGGGCCGCGGGCGACCAGGCCGGCCACCCGCGGGAAGCCGAACATCTCCCGGTCCGGGTTGTGCGCCTCAGCCAGCCCGTCGCTGTGCAGCAGTGCGCAGTCGCCCGGCTGGAACTGGAAGCTTTTCTCCTCGTACTCCATGCCGGGCATCAGCCCGAGCGGCATGCCGCGGGCGCGCAACTCGGCCACCCCGTCCGCGGTGCGCACGTAGGGCACGTCGTGCCCCGCGTTGGCGAACACGATGCCGCCGCTGGCCGGGTCGAGTACCAGGGCCAGGCAGGTGACGAACATGTGCGCCGGGATGTCCGCGCAGAGCAGGTCGTTCACGTGCGCGAGCACCGCGCCGGGCGAGATCAGCCGGGGCGCGGCCCCGCGCAGCAGCGCGTGCGTGCTGGCCATCACCAGCGCCGCGGGCACGCCCTTGTCGGTCACGTCGCCGACCACGAACATGACCCGGCCGTCCGGCAGCGGGATGAAGTCGTAGAAGTCGCCGCCCACGGTGCGGGCCGGCCGGTAGAACGCCGCCACGTGCCAGCTCGGCAGGTCAGGCACGGACTTGGGCAGGAACTGCTGCTGGATGATCTGGGCGATCTTCAGCTCCTGCTCGATCCGCTCCCGGTTGCGGGCCTCGGCTTCCTGCTGCCGGACGAGCTGGCCCACCCGCATGGCCGGCGCCGCGTACCCGGCGAGGGCGTTGAGCAGCCTGCGGTCTTCGGACGAGTAGTCCCGCTCGGACAGCCGGGGCCCGAGGCTGACCAGGCCGATCAGGCTGCCCGAGGAGATCAGCGGGACGGTGAGCACGACGCCCGCCTCTTTCAGCGCGAGGAGCGCGGGCGAGTCGAGCTCGAGGCCGCGGATGTCCACCGCACCGGCCGCGCTGAGCAGGTAACCGACCAGCGGGTCGTTGGAGGCCAGCTCGAACTGGGGGCCGTCGTCGGCGCTGGCCGGCCCGGCCGCGGCCGGCGTGACCGGGGCGGCTGGGCGGCGCCGCCGCCAGCCCCTGGCCCAGGCCCGGGGCTGGGGCTCACCGTTGACCTGGGCCAGGTCCGGGGCTGGGCCCGGGACGGCAGCCTCGGGGACGGCGGGGTCA